>JAABUN010008437.1_pt1 | contig 10527 bp, 6 predicted proteins | sample 5559311 | NCBI WGS metagenome assembly JAABUN01 (sample SAMN10711877, study PRJNA513370) | rock metagenome | isolation source: Antarctica rocks | place: Antarctica: Victoria Land, Siegfried Peak sud
ATTGTTGGGAAGTCGTCGAGAAATTAATGAGAATTAATCGTAATAAGTTAGAGTATTATTTACGAGGCATGAGAGCTATGAAGCTTATCATGAATGCATTGTAGCTGTTATGTCACCCCCTCAGCATAAATGTTCTAAGTTATAAAACTGAAACACACTACCCTTGTTGATTTTATCTAATAAATTATTGTGGAGAAAATCATAAATTATATTTTTTTTCATTCCCTTACCAAACAAACCAGGTAAGCGCACAACTAAAGCATCAAACTGATTTTGAATCATAGTTTCTAGCTCTAATCGATGTTTGCCGTAAGGATGCAAAATTTCTGCATTTATGCTTGTATCTTCATCTACTTCAACAGGTTGAAGATACACATCAACCGTAGAGATTAAAATTACCTTTTTTGCTGCTACTTGCTGTAAGTTTTTGATTAATCGCTGTAAATTTTCTTGATCTTTTACTGGCTCTTTATTTGCTAACCATTTTTCGGCTGGAGCCGCCGTACAAACTAATAAATCGAAACTTTTTCCGGCAACAGATTCGATGTTTTGGGAGTTATAAAAATCATCATACTTTGCTTGACGAATTAAATTACTACCAATAAACCCAGTGTAGCCAATAATTGCTTTACTCATAATATAGGTTTGATTTTTTATAGTAAAAAACATTGAGTTTTTTAAAAGTAGAATACATAATACAGGTAAGATTAATCCTTGTTATAGGTCGCTTGTATTCTTTGCTGTCTACTTACTAACCTCTGATTTTTGCAAATAAAATATGCGATACCTTATCAATTTTTTATAGAAATGTCAAGTTAAAGTTTACCAAAGTAAGCCAATTTTAAAACGCAGAAAAGTACCGCTTTGGTTTAAACTAAAATTAATTTTTAGGGAATAAGATTAATTGAGATTGTAGATACAAATAAATTGAGAAATTCAGCTAATATATTCAGTGCAGATTTGAGTAGTGTATTTGAAAGAGCGTAAGTCATGAGTGCAGATCGGGAGTATTTACAACAAATTAAGGGAAAGATAGCATCTATCTTATTACAAAATCTTTTAATTGATGACTGTGCTGTACTTGTACAAACAAAAAGCTCCCCTTTAGCATTAGTCGTTTATGTCGTTTCTAGCCAACCTCTCTTATTAAAGCAATTCCAAGCTTACTTGCAAGACGTTATTCCCGATTCACTATTGCCTACAACTTATGTGTTGGTGTCAGAGTTACCGCGCAATTCTATGGGGGAAGTGGACGAAAAAGCGTTAAACAGTTCGAGGTTGGCGGCTTAACCCAGGCGTTTCGGGATACGCAAAACAAAGGCTTCTGTGCGATCGGCTCTGTAAAAACTAATGTTGGACATCTGCAAATAGCTTCAGGTGTTGCAGGTTTTATTAAAACTGTTTTGACACTCCATCATCAAAAAATACCTCCCAGCTTGCACTTTGAGACTCCATCACCGCAAATTGATTTTGCAAATAGTCCTTTTTATGTCAATACCAGTCTGCAAGAGTGGGAAGCTTCTCCCCGTTTTGCGGGTGTTAATTCTTTGGGTGTTGGGGGGACAAATGCCCATATTATTTTGACAGAAAATCCTGTAGAGATTTTGCAAGCAACGTGTCTACACAACGATCGCCCAATACATTTACTTACCCTTTCAGCTAAAAATCCTAGCGCTTTGCAAGCATTAATCAAACGCTATCAAGTATTTTTGACATCTCACCTGGAAGAAAATTTAGCAGACATCTGTTTTACAGCCAATACCGGGCGATCGCATTTTCAACATCGGATCGCTATTGTTGCTGATTCTATTAGTGATTTAACAGCGCAACTCGACAGCGCCAAAACAAAGGTTATTAGTAAGCCACGCATAGCATTTTTGTTTACTGGGCAAGGATCGCAGTATGTGGGGATGGGGAAGGAGTTATACGATCAACCAGTTTTTCGCGCAAATATAGATGAATGCGATCGCATTTTACGTTTGTATTTAGCAAAGCCTTTACTAGAAATTCTTTATCCTTTAGCTGAAGATACATCTATTGACGAAACCAACCATAGCCAAAGTGCAATTTTTGCGTTGGAATACGCTTTATATAAGCTGTGGCAATCTTGGGGGATACATCCAGAGATTGTGATGGGGCATAGTGTAGGGGAGTATGTCGCCGCCGTTGCTGCGGGAGTATTTAGCCTAGCAGATGGTTTAAAGCTAGTTGCGGCGCGGGGAAGGCTAATGCAGACATTAGCACCGGGTGGAATGGTAGTAGTAAGAGCAGATATAGCAAAAGTACAAGCTGCTATTGCTGATTATAAAGACATGGCGATTTCAGCCATTAATGGCATAGAAAATATTGTTGTTTCTGGCAGCCCAGAAGCGTTACAAAGCGTTGTTGCTAGATTTACAACTCAGGGGATTAAAACCAGCAGTTTAAATGTTTCCCGCCCCTTCCACTCGCCGCTAATGCAGCCGATATTGGGGGAATTTGAGCAGATTGCTAGAGAAATAAATTATAACTTGCCAAGTATAGCGATCGTTTCTAATATTACTGGGGAAATTGTTAATGAGGCGATCGCAACTCCTGAGTATTGGTGCAAACACATCCTCAAGCCCGTACAATTTGCCGCCGGGATGAAAACGTTACAACAGGCGGGTTTTAATGTATTTGTAGAGTGCGGCGCTAAACCAATATTACTAGGTATGGGGCGACTGCTTGTAGATGAAGGGGTTTGGCTTCCTAGTTTGCGCCCCTTGGCTGATTGGCGACAAATTCTGTCAAGTTTAGCTTTATTGTACGAGCAAGGTCTAACTGTTGACTGGGTTAGTTTTGACAGCGATTACCCCCGTTGTAAAGTGGGATTACCTACTTATCCTTTTCAAAAACAACGCCATTGGATTGAATCTTCTCTAAAAAACCAAAATACCGTAGAGACGTTGCACTGCAAAGTTTCTACATCTACAAACAACGTTTCTACATTTACAAACAACGTTTCTACATTTACAAACAACGTCTCTACTACAAACAACGTTTCTACATTTACCCATCCTTTGCTAGGGCAAAAACTACCATCGGCGCTTAAAGATATTGTTTTTCAATCGGTACTAACTCTAGATACACCCACCTTTTTGAAAGATCATTGCGTATACGAGCAAGTTGTTTTACCTGGCGCGGCTTATATAGAAATGGCTTTAGCCGCAGCTTCACAGATATTGAAAAATCAAGTTAGATTAGAAAAAGTAGACATCAAACGCGCGTTAATTCTATCCGCTAAACCCCAAGTGGTGCAATTAATCCTCAGCCAAGAAGCGGCGGATTACTCCTTTGCAATCTACAGTCTCGATAAAACCGATGTCGAAAATTGGACGCTGCATACTTCAGGAAAAATTGTAGTTACTCTAGATATACCCAAACAAGTAAATATTGCCGAGTTACAGAGTAAATTTACTAGCGAAATAGCTGTAGAAACTCACTATTTGCAATGTCAAGAGCGTGAAATTGCTTACGGGTTAAGCTTTAGAGCAATTAAACAGCTATGGGGAAAAGCCGAAGCCGCTTTAGGTTTGATTTGTCTAAAAGAAGAATTAGCAACTTATCAAATTCACCCAGTTTTGCTAGATGCTTGTTTTCAGGTGATATTTGCCATACTTCCAGAAGGAAAGACTTATTTACCTGGAGGTTTTGCAAGTCTGCGCGTTTATAGTCATCCAGGTAGAAATGTATGGAGTTACGTCAAACTCCGCCCCAACCATGACTTACAAGAAATTGTCGCCGATGTCTACTTATACGATGAAGTTGGCAACTTGGTAGTTGAAATCAATGGTTTAGTTTCCAAACAAGCCAGCCGTAAAGCGCTACTCGGAAAAACCCAATCGTGGCAAGATTGGTTATATACAGTGGAATGGCAAATTCAGGAGCGTCAACCAACAGTTATTACTGAAAAATGCGATCGCACCTGGCTAATTTTTGCAGATCAAAGCGGCTTAGGGCAAGAGTTGGCGACATTATTAACAGCACAAAACCAAGAATGTATTTTAGTATTCCCTGGTAAAGAATACAAGCGTAATTCCCAGCATTTTCAAATAAACTCCACTAACTCAAATCATTTTCAGAAGTTGTTCCAAGATTTAGCCGAAAAAAAGCATAATTTAAGCGGTACAATTCATTTGTGGAGTTTAGATAGTATCTATAACGAGCTAACACTTACTGATTTAGAAGCAGCGACAAAGCTGGGATGTAGTAGTACATTGCATTTAGTCCAAGCATTAACCGCTAAATGCTCTCAATCTCTGCGTTTAATATTAGTAACTAGAAGCGCAAATTCAGCATCGGGAATTGCCAATTCTTGCTTAGGGGGAATGGGAAAAGTAATTACTTTAGAGCATCCAGAGTTAAATTGTACCCACATAGATTTAGATGAAACTGCGCCCCAAAATGAAGTAAGCGAGTTATTTGCAGAAATTTGGCATCCTCAAAATGAAGCTCAAATTACTTTTAAAGCTGGTAATCGGACTGTTGCAAGGTTAGTTAGGAGCAGTTTTAACCCCCAACTAAAAGAAGTTTCCCTTACTTCCAATCAACTCGTTATTACCCATCGGGGAAGCTTGGATAATTTGCAATGGCAGAGTGTAACCCGCTCTGTGCCTAGCTTTGGTCAAGTAGAAATCCAAGTACAAGCTACGGGGCTAAATTTTCGAGATGTGTTAAACGCTTTAGGTTTGTATCCGGAAGCGGGGGCTTTGGGGCTAGAGTGTGCGGGAAATATAGTTGCAATTGGTAAAGGCGTAGATAATTTTCAAATAGGCGATCGCATTTTAGCAATGATGTCTGGTAGTTTTAGTCAATATGTTACCGTTGACGCTCCTTTAGTTGTATCTATCCCCGCATCGCTAAGTTTTGCCGAAGCTGCAACTATTCCTGGAGCATTTTTAACCGCCTACTATGGCTTGCATCATTTAGCCAAAATTCAGCCCGGAGAAAAAGTATTAATTCACGCAGCAACAGGCGGTGTAGGGCTGGCGGCGGTGCATTTAGCCCAAGCAAGGGGAGCAGAAATTTTTGCTACCGCATCTCCTAGCAAATGGCACTTTTTGCGTTCTATAGGAGTAAAACATATTATGAACTCCCGGACACTAGATTTTGCTGATGAAATTACCGAAATTACTCATGTAGGCGTAGATATTGTCCTTAATTGCTTGACAGGTGAATTTATCCCCAAAAGTTTCTCAGTTTTGGCAGATAACGGGCGGTTTGTAGAGATTGGGAAATTGGGAATTTGGGAAGCAACTCAAGTAGAGCAAATAAAGCCCAATGCTGCTTATTTTGTCTTTGATTTATTGCAAGTAACCCAACAGCAGCCCGATTTAATCGCCGCCATGCTGCGCCAACTAACGATGCAGTTTACAGCAGGTAAGCTTAAACCTCTCCCCTGTAAAATATTTCCCGTAGAGCGAGTGATTGATGCTTTTCGGTATATGCAACAAGCCAAACATATTGGTAAAATTGCGATCGCACATCATTGCCAAAATACTCACACTTCCTCTATCCGTAGCGATGCAACCTATTTAATTACTGGTGGAATTGGTGACTTGGGTTTACTTGTTGCTAAGTTTTTAGCAGATAAAGGCGCAAAGCATTTAGTATTAGTGGGGCGCAACCAGCCCACAATCGAAGTCATAGAGCAGTTAAAAACTCAATTTGCCGATATTAACCTAGTTTTCGCCCAAGCCGATGTTGCGAAGACATCCCAACTTGCTCAAGTGCTGACAGATATAGAATCTTTACCGCCCTTACGCGGAGTAATCCACGCGGCGGGAATATTAGATGATGGCATTTTACAACAGCAAACCTGGGAAAGGTTCGAGAAAGTGCTTGCGCCCAAAGTACAAGGCGCATGGAATTTACACGTTTTAACGCGCAATTGTCCCCTAGACTTTTTTATCATGTTTTCTTCAGTAGCGTCTCTCCTTGGCTCGGCAGGACAAGCTAATTATGCCGCCGCCAATGGCTTTTTAGATGCCTTAGCGCATACTCGCAATCAAGCAGGAAGCCTAACATTAAGTATTAATTGGGGGGCTTGGAGCGGATTAGGACTAGCTGCCAAGCCCGATTTAGAGCAGCAGTTGCAAAGCAAAGGAATGGGAACAATTAACCCCCAGCAAGGACTAGAAGTTTTAGAGCAATTGCTATTTTCTTCAGAGTTTAGTCAAGTCGGGGTAGTACCTATAGATTGGGCGCAGTGGTGGCAAAAAAACTCTCCGTTTTATAGCCAATTAGCCATCTCTCCACCTGCAACATTGATGCAGCAAAAAATCTGTGGGGATGTCCCTCCACAGATTTTTTTAAGACAATTAGAGAATGCTAATAAAACTACACGCCACGAGCTAATAATTGAATATGTGCGATCGCTTGTTGCTAAAATTTTGGGGTTAAATTCCCCTCATTCTCTAGACGCTCATCAAGGATTTGCCGATTTAGGGATAGATTCCCTGACTTCTGTAGAGCTACGAAACCAATTGCAAAGTAGTTTAGGCTGTACTTTACCCTCTACCTTAGCTTTTGATTATCCCACCGTCACCAAACTTACCGATTATTTAACTGAAAAATTACTCCAAAACTCTAGTTTTGATCTAAAAGAGAGTAATGCAGACATCGATCCTACTGTAGCCCAAATGCAGCAGCTTACAGAAGCCGAAGCCGAAGCTTTGCTTTTAGACGAATTAGAAAACTTGATCAAATAAACTACCATGACTAATCCCTTACTCAGTCTCAATTACGAATCCGCGATAGAATCCTTGGGCGATGAATACTACGATATAGTTCAAGCAGCGCAATTTCCCGAACAAATCCTACGTTTTCGCAATGATTCGGTATTACCGCTTTTAGGATTAGAGCCGCAAAATGTCACAAATAATGATTTTATTGAAGCTTTTGGCAAGTTTCAACGTCAGCCTTTACTAGCATTACGCTATCACGGCTATCAATTTGGCTACTACAACCCCGATTTGGGCGATGGTAGAGGTTTCCTTTTTGGACAAGTACGCGGTACAGATGGGGAATTGTACGACTTTGGTACTAAAGGTTCGGGTAAAACACCTTATTCTCGCGGCGGCGATGGTAGACTTACGCTCAAAGGCGGAGTACGGGAAGTATTAGCAACAGAATTATTGCATCAAACGGGGGTAAGGACTTCTCGCACCTTTAGTTTAGTAGAAACGGGCGAACAACTCTGGCGGGGAGATGAGCCGTCACCAACGCGATCGTCAGTAATGGTACGATTTAGCAATTCCCATATTCGTTTTGGTACCTTCGAGCGACTGCATCATCTCAATCGTCCCGACCTAACTCAAAAGTTATTAGACCATGTAATTGAATATTATTATCCAGATATTCACAATAAACCCGACCAATACGTACTTTTTTACGCCCAATTAGTCGCCAGAGTTGCCAAATTAGCCGCGCAATGGATGGCAGCAGGTTTTTGTCATGGCGTACTAAATACCGATAATATGTCAATTACGGGCGAAAGTTTTGATTATGGCCCCTATGCTTTTATTCCTAGCTACGATTTGGAATTTACAGCCGCTTATTTTGACCATTACAGGCGCTATAGTTACGGCAATCAACCAGACGTTTGTTGCACAAATCTAGAAGCGTTGCAGCAGCCTTTAGCCGCCGTTATTGATATTGATGCTATGGCGGAAGGATTAGCAAAATTCTACGAATATTATGAGTTGGAATACAATCATTTGATGTTAAAAAAGTTAGGGTTTACAAGTCCAAACTTTCCCCAATCTGATGAGCTACTAGAAGTAACAATTCAACTGCTAAAAGATACTCAGATTGGTTATCATGACTTTTTCACTCAGTTGCGAGAAAGGTTTACACCTAGCTGGAGAGAGCAATCATTAATATTTAACTTTGGGGAACTTCCGGCAGAACTTTTATCAAAATGGCAAAACTTGTATCAACAAAGCTTGTCAAATTTACCTATTGATGAGATAGAAAAAGTAGCCCAACAACTACAGCAAAGTAATCCTAAAACAGCTTTACTTCGACCTGTTATAGAATCAGTATGGGAATCTATAGCGAATGAAGACAATTGGCAACCTTTTAATGAATTAGTCAAGCGATTGCAAGCAGGAAAGTAAACAACTACAAACCAGGATTTTTATAAGTTATTCTCTGCTTTTTTCTATTTATAACTTAGAGAATGTTGTAAAAGTATAGTTGGTAACTTGTAATACTTATAGAGCCCCCCTTAAAAAAGGGGGGCTGGGGGGATCTCAAATACCTCTAAACTTCGCGTTGCATTTGAAAAACTTTAGGCAATCCCCACCAAGGAACATCAGGATGTTCGTGGTGTTCGTAATGATAACCAAAGTGATAGCAAGTAATAAACGATAACCAAGTTGGGAGAGGATTTGTTTGAGCGCAATGAATATTTTTATACCCTCCACTTGGCTCTTTATGGGGTGTGAATGTACCAAAATAAAATAGTTGCACTGAGCTTAAAATTGAAGGGATCACCCAAAACAAAGTTAAGTTTTTTTCAGGAATATGCAAAGTAAAAAGAATGACATTATATAAAGCCATTAATGATAGTAACCGCGTCCAACTCCAATAACGCAGCATAAAATTAAAGTACCAAGCAAAAAAGTTTTTATGCTTGCTATTGTGAAAATCTGGATCTAATTCGCTGGCTGGATTGTGATGATGAAGCCAATGTTTTTTCTGCAACTTTTCGTAGGAAAAAAGCGCATACAAACCCACCGCTAAAGCCCCAATAAAGTTATTTATTTTGAGATTACTCGGAAATACGGCTCCGTGCATGGCATCATGAGCAGTAATAAATAAGCCTGTATAAAGGAACGTTTGTAAAACTATTAGTGGTGAAAGCAATAAATTATTAACTTCCGATACATCAACGGACATTAATAAAATTAAGCTTGATGCCCATATCCCAATAATGGCAAAAGCCACGATCAGCCCACCATACAACTTTTTACTACTTACCATTCGCGTATTTTCTTAATTGCCAGATAAATTTTATCACTTTATTATCTTATCTTGACAGCCGTATCTGATTGTCTGCCTTGGGGTACAATCGCGCTCTATTTTTACAAACTAACTATACCAAGCTGCTAAATAGTTGAATATGTAAAACGTATTTAATATTTGCTGAGTATAATATTTTCAAATTCAGCAATCAGCTTTTGAAGTTTTTTTTGCCTAAGCGCTGTTAGTATATAACGAAAGTATACAATTTGCAATAAACTGCTAAAAATTGAACTCATAATTAATAAAATCTCAATTAGATATCAGCTTACCTAATTAATCAATCTACAGGCTCAAAAATTTCTACCAAGGGAGAGAGGTTGAAAAAAATTTAAAAATCCTTATATAGATATAAACAAAACAAATATTTTTATAACTATGATTCCTACAGTTTTAATTACTGGTGCTTCCCAAGGCATAGGCAAAGCAACCGCACTTTTATTTGCTCAAAACGGTTACAATCTGGTATTAGCATCTCGCCGAGTAGAGCCTTTAACTGCTACAGCGCAAGAAGTACAAGCTTTAGGCCAGAAAGTTTTAAGCATACCTTGCGATGTCAAAGATCCGCAACAAGTAGCTAATTTAGTCAATAAAGCATTGGCAGAATATGGCAGTATTGATGTGCTAATTAATAATGCAGGTATTTATAGTTCGGGTACTGTGGAAGATTTTTCGTTGGAAGATTGGCATCAAACTATAGATACAAATTTGTGGGGATATATTCATACAATTCATGCCTTATTGCCTGCAATGATTGCTAAAGGAAGCGGCACAATAGTAAATGTAATTTCGATTGGTGGTAAAGTACCAATTCCTTATCTAGTTCCTTACTCTACTAGCAAATTCGCGCTGACGGGTTTAACGGAGGCGATGCACTCAGAGTTGAAACCTAAAGGTATTCATGTCTGCGGTGTTTATCCCAGTGTAATTAAAAGTAGCTTGATGGAACGGGCAATTTTTCGCGGAAAAGACGAACAAGATATTGAAGCGCGGCGAAATCAACTCAACCAAGTGTTAAGCACTCCGGTAGTAGAAAAACCAGAGGATGTAGCTAAAGCAATTTGGGACGGAGTTAAAAATCAACGTGCTGAAGTTTTGGTAGGCTCGGCTAAGTTGTCAACCGCCGCTTACAGCTTGTTTCCTGGTTTGATGCAGTGGGTATTTAGGCAAGGTTTTAAACAGAAAACGTAGTACACCTATTCAATTAATCAATTCTTTGCTTTGCTCAATTAGGGTAGCGATTAAGCCCGTCCACCCCGTTTGATGTCTTGCGCCTAGCCCTGCACAATTATCGCACCGAAATTTTCTCCTTGCTCCTCTACCTTTCTAAGTATTTCTGTAGTCTGAAGTATTTGGAGATGTTGCATAGGTGTTGATAAAGGATTAAATTGACAAGCCAAACTCATAGCGGTTAATAAACAATCCAATCACAAGATCATGCATGAGAATCGTCTTGGAAAAACAAATTGTTCTACGCGC
>JAABUN010008438.1_pt1 | contig 10526 bp, 6 predicted proteins | sample 5559311 | NCBI WGS metagenome assembly JAABUN01 (sample SAMN10711877, study PRJNA513370) | rock metagenome | isolation source: Antarctica rocks | place: Antarctica: Victoria Land, Siegfried Peak sud
CTCGCCGCTGTTGTCGTAATCGGCCAGGTAATCGGTATAGTTGTTGATTTTGTTGCGACTGAAGGTAGCCGTGGGGCTGAAGGTGAGGCCCTTGGCAAGCTGCGCGGCGGCTTGCAGCTCCACGCCGGTGCGGTACGAGTCGCGCACGTTGGCATGAATCGGATTGCCCACGTCGTCGAGGTGGCCGCTGAGCACGAGCTGGTCGCGGTACAGCATCAGGTAGTAGTTGGCCGACCACTGCACGGGCCCCGTGGTGCGGCGCACGCCCAGCTCGAAGTTGTTGAGCTTCTCGGCCGTCGGGCGGCGCTCGGCGGGCGTGTCGGTGTAGTCGGTGCGGGTGGGCTCGCGCTGGGCCAGGGCGTAGGAAACGTAGGCCGCCAAGCCTTCCTGCACCTGGTAGGTAAGGCCGGCCTTGGGGTTGAGGAAGTTGAACTTGATGGTTTGCTGGCTTTTGCCGCCGTTGGGGCTGCCGTCGGGCGCGAACAGCTCGTAGTTCACGTAGCGATATTGCAAATCACCGAAGGCCGACAGCCGTTCGCCCAGGGCCACCGTAGCGCGGGCGTAGGTGTTCACGTCGAGCTTGTGGGCGTTGGGCTCCTGGTAGTAGGGCGTGCCGGTTTCGGGAATGTCGTTGCCGCGCTGGGCCCAGGTCAGCTCATCAAAATGCTGGCCGCGGTAGCCCACCACGGCCCCGCCCAAGGTGAATGATTGAAGGAGTGAATGGTTGAATGGCTGGAATTGCAGGGCGTAGGTGGCCCCGTAGAGGTCGGTTTTCAGCCAGCGCCGGCGGATGACGTCGGTGGTGGTAACCGTGTCGAAGCCGCCACCCGTGGCGCGGGGCTGGTACACGGGCCCCGAAATGCCGTACTGGGCGAAGCCCTGGCTGGCCTTGTACTCTTCGTAGTAGCCGCCGCCGCGCGTCCAGAAGGGCGTCACGCTCAGGTTGAGAGTAGAAGTTAATTGCCTTGAAACCAGGAACTGGTAGTAGTCCTGCTGGTAGTTGTCGGTCTGGTTTTTATAGGCCGGCCGGTGCTGGCCGGCGTCGGTGCCGGCCTCGTTGTAGCGGCGGTTTTTGGTCAGCAGCGAATCGGCCAGACCGTACCAGCTTTGGTAGGTGGTTTCGTAGCCGGTGAGCACCAGGGCCCGCAGCAGGGTTTTGTCGTCGGAATACGTACCGGCCAAATACAGCGACTTCAGCCGCGAGGAGCCCCGCTCCACGTAGCCGTCGCTCTGCACCCGCGAGGCGCGGGCATCGAGCGTGAAGTGGCCGTTAATCAGGCCCGTACCGGCCGCCACGGTGGTTTTCCAGGTGCCAAACGAGCCGGCCGAGTTGTTGATTTCGGCGTAGGCTTTTGGCCGCAGGCCGAGGGTTTCCACGTTCAGGCTGGCGCCGAAGGCCCCGGCGCCGTTGGTGCTGGGCCCCGCGCCGCGCTGCACCTGGATGCTCTGCACCGACGAGGCCAAATCCGGCAAGTCAACGAAAAACACGCCGTGGCTCTCGGCCTCGTTCACCGGCACGCCGTTGAGCGTCACGTTGATGCGGGTGCCATCCGTGCCCCGGATGCGGATGCCGGTGTAGCCCACGCCGGTGCCCGCGTCGGAAGTCGTCACCACGCTCGGTGTCTGGTCGAGCAGGTAAGGAATGTCCTGCCCGAAGTTGCGGGCCTGGAGCTGCTCGCGGCTCACGTTTTGGTAGGTGGTGGCGGTGCGCTCGTTGGCGCGGGTGGCCGTGACGACGGCCTCGGGCGTGAGGTTGCGGGCCGCTTGCAGGGCCAGCGCGGGCAGTTGCTGGCCCTCGGGGCTGCCTTGCAGCGGCTGGGCCAGGGCTTCGAAACCCACGTAGCTGGCCCGTAGCGTGTGGGGGCCGGCCGGCACGGCCGGCAGCGTGAAGCGGCCGGCGGCATCGGTGGTGGCGCCCACGCCGGGCACGTCGGGCAGGGTGATGGTGGCCCCGGCCAGGACCGCGCCCCGGCCGTCGGTGAGGGTGCCGGACACGGGGCCTTGTGCCCATGCCGGCGCGGCGGCCAGCGCCAGCAGCGCCGCCCCCGCGAAGGGTAAAGTTTTCAAAAAAGGTCGAGTAAAAAATGGAACGCGCCTGGGCCCCAGGGGTCGGAGCCGAGGCGGAAACGTCCGCGGATTGTTTGTTCCCTTCGCCGGCATTATCCGGTTCAGGTTCGATGGGTATCATCTCAGCCGGCCCCTTGTGGGAGGCCAGCACCCCTAAACAGGGTGCAAAGGTAGGCCCAGGCGGGCTCCGGCTGCCCCGGCAATTTATTTTTCTGCTTCCGTGACCAACTTTTTGCTGAAAGACTGTTAATTTAGAGGGCCGGGCCGGCGCAACGCGGAAGCCCTTCCGCGCGTTGTTATTCCGGCCGATTTTCTTCGTTCGCCTGCTATGTACCAGCTTATCTACGCCATCGCGCTTTGTGCCGTGCTGCTGTTTGTGCTTACGGTGCCGCGCCGCCGGGTGGGCCCGCCGCCTCCGCCGCCCGACAGCGACGACGACGGCGGCGAACCCCACGACCCCGGCCTGCCCGACCTGGACCTGCCCCCCGGCATTTCGCGGCCCATCAACGACTGGGAACCCGACTACAACCGCCCCCGCGTAGGAGCATAGCCGTTTTATTTTTTATTAATGTGGGAGATGTGAGAATGTGGAGATGCGAAGGATATTGGATAACAGCACATTATTCAATACCCTCCACATCTCCACATTCTCACATCTCCCACATTCTTTTCAAAACACCTCGCCCACGTTGAACGACAGGCTGCTAGAGCCCTGGATGCCACGGGCATAGTCGATGGCCAGGTTGGTGCGCGACACTTTGTTGAGGTTCAGACGCAGGCCCGCCCCGACGGCCGGCGCCACTTTGTCGAAGCGCTTGCTGATAGTTTCATTGGGTATCTGGGCGTCTTCCGACACGGCTTGGGCGTTGGCGAACACCACGCCGCCCAGCAGCCGGTTGCGGGTGATGCCGAAGCGGTACTCGCTTTCCAGATACAACAGGTTTTTGCCCCGGAACCGGCCCTGGATGTAGCCCCGGCCCAGGTTGCTGTACATGTCCCAGCCGGTGCTGGGCAAGTCCAGAAACGGCGGGGTGCCGCCCAGCGTCAGGGCGTTGTACGACCAGAAGGCCAGCACGTTGGCCGAGCGGCGGCTGGGGTGCAGGTAGGCCCGGCCTTCGAGCAGCAGCGACTCGAAGTTGGTGTCGCTGCCCAGGGCCCGGCGGTTGGGCCGGAACACGGCGCTCAGGTAAGCCCCGCGCTGGGGGTTGATGGCGTTGGTGCGGCTGTCGTAGAGCACGCTCAGGGCCGGGCCCACCGACAGGGAGCGGCCCCGCACCCCGTTGCGGTAGTGCGAGATGGTTCTTACCTGGCGCTCCCCGTTGCGGCTCACGATGTTCCAGTGGTCGTCGAGCTGCACCCCCAGGCCAGCGTAAAGATTAGGAGCCAGGCGGCGCAGTACGCTCTGGTACACGCGCAGGTAGTTGTAGTCCATCGTCACCACTTGTTCGGTGGTGCTGGTGTGCATCCCCAGGCCGTAGGTGCTTTGGGGGTAGTGCATGAGGCGCCAGTCGCCGAGTAGGCTCCAGCGGTTGCCGGCCAGCCACAGCGACGAGGTAGCCGTGAAAATAACCTGCTCGTGGGCCGTGTAGATGAGGGCCCCCAGCACCGTCGACATGTTGGCCAGCGGCACCCGGAAGGATACGTCAGCGGCCACTTCCACCAGCCCGCCGGTTTGCTGCGAGTAGCCCACCGCCGGCAGCACCGCCACGAATTTGCCGCCCCGCGCCAGGGCCAACGAGTCGTGCGGGGCCAGGCGCAGGCGGGGCACTACGGCGTTGGCCGCGTCCACCACGTCGGCGGGCGGCAGGGCCCGGCGGAGCGGCGGAGCAGGCCGGAGGCTATCGGCGGGCGCGGTTGGCTGGGCGGCGGCCGTGGCCGCACACAGCAGCAACCCCAACAGTAAACAATACCTAACGCAGGGCGTCATCACGTTAATAATTCAGTAGAAAATAGCCAAATATAAAATTGTTGCTGGCGACCCAGACCCGCCCCGCGGCCCCTGGCTTAACCCAGGGGCCGGGCAACTGTTCTGCCCCGCGGGTTTGCCGGCGGCTCAGCCCACTTCGATGGTGTAGGCGGCCGCGAATGCCCGGCCGGGGCCGAGGGTGAGGATGCCTTCTTTTTCGCGCAGCTCCTGCGGCGGGCCCACGGGGCTGGCGATGCCGTGCCAGGGCTCGATGCACACGAACGCCGCGCCGGGGCCCTTGGTCCAGAGGCCCAGGTAGGGAAAGCCGTCGAAGCGCAGCCGCACGAAGTGGGGCGAGTCGTGCGCCCGCAGCGCCAGGCGCGTGAAATCGTAGTGCTCGAACACCAGCGCATCGTCGGCAAACAGCTCATACGTAAGCGGCAGCGTGGTTTGCTGGTGCAGCACGGGCGCGGTTTCGCCGGTGCGCAGGCCCCCGCGCAGCAGGTGGCGGTCGAGCGTCACGGGGTGGTCGAACTCGAAATAGTAGTCCTCGAACCGCTCGCCCGCCGCCGGCCGCAGCGGGCAGCGGAATGCCGGGTGGGCCCCAATGCTGAACAGCAGGTCTTCCGGGGCGTCGGCGGGGTTGCGCACCTCCCAACGTACGGCCAGGGCGGTGCCGCGCAAGGTGTAGGTGATGGTCAGCTCAAAAGCAAACGGGTACGCGGTGCGGGTGGCTGCCGAGTCCGTGAGGCGGAACGCCAGCTCGTCGGCGGTGTGGCGCAGCACGGCAAACTCCGCGTCGCGGGCGAAGCCGTGCTGGCCCAGGCGGTAGGGCCGGCCCCGGTGCAGGTACGTGTCGTCGGGCAGGCGGCCCACGATGGGGAACAGCACCGGCGCGTGGCGGCCCCACACGGCGGGGTCGGCGGCCCACACGTACTCCAGGCCGGCGGCGGCGAGGCTGGTCAGCTCGGCGCCGCCGGCGGCGAAGGCGGCGCGGCAGTGGTCGTTGGCGAGGAGCAGGTCGGGCATGGGCGCGGGCAAAGCAAGCGGTTGGTGCCCCTAAGCTACGGCCGGGCCGCCGCGCAGCAGCAGCGCATCGACCAGGCGCCGGGCCTCGGCGAAGCGCCGCGCCGGGGGCCCCCAGACTTCGGCGAAGCGGGCCCCGGCGGCGGTCAGCTCGTCGCGAAACAAGTCGTAGAAATGCTGGCGCAGGTGCGGGTGCTCGCGCAGCGGGTCGGGCTCCCAGGGCACGTCGATGCCCAGGAGCAGCACCAGGTCGTAGCGCGGCCGCGCCACGCGCCGGGCAATCCAGTCGGGGCAGTGGCCAAAGGCGTGCCCGGCCCAGATTTTAATCACCAGCAGGTCGGTATCGCAAAACAAGACGTCGCCCGTAGCGGCTTCCTCCTCGGCGGCCAGTTGGCCGCGGGCAATGGCTTCGAGGTCGGCCAGCACGTAGGGCGGCCGGCGGCCGGCGAGGTAGGCACGGGCGTATTCGGGCACCCAGCGCGCGTGGTAGTGGGCGGCCAGTTGCTGGCTCAGCGTCGATTTGCCCGTCGATTCCGGGCCGGTCAGCGCGATGCGGAGCATGGGCGGTGGCAATTGGTCAATGAAAAGATGAAAGAAGCGGGGCAAAGGTGCGGCGCGCGCTGCGGCTGCCTCAGCTAAACCGGAATTACTGATGAAAGCCATTTTCGTGGCCGCGCTTTCGCGCTAGCCGCTGGCCCGGCACCGGCCGTACCTTTGGCCTTGCTTACCTATCCTTGCATAGTATGGTCATCGCCGCTATCAGCCCCGTCGAATTAGCCGCCCGGCTCGCCGCCGGCGACCAGCTGCATTTGATAGACGTGCGCGACCCGATGGAATTCGACTACTGCCACCTGCCCGGCAGCACGCTGGTGCCCCTCGACGAGCTGCCCCAGCGCACCGCCGACGTGCCGGCCGCGGGGCCCGTGGCGCTCGGCCCAGGCCCTGGCCTACCTCCAGCAGCGCCACGGCCACGAAAACCTCCTGAACCTGCGCGGCGGCATCGACGCCTGGAGCCTCGAAGTAGACCCCACCGTGCCGCGGTACTGAAGAGGTGAGAGTTTAGGAGTTGGGCAATCGAAGCGCACTTTCCCAAGCCGGGCAGCTTCAGGGCCTTGCCCGGTTTGTTGGGCCATCGGCAGTTCGGGGCGAAGGGGACCCCTTAGCTCGTGCATAACAGAGTTGCCGCCGGAGCGTATACCCCGGCACTGTTCCGGGCCGAAAGGCCCTCGCCGAAACCCTCCTTGACGCCTGACCGGCAGTCCACTAGCTTATTTTTCCCTGTACACGATGAAGACGAGCCAAGCCGCCCTCTGGGGCATCGTCGCGGGTGCCGCTGGCGTAGCAGCCATGACGCTGGCCGAGAAGGCGGAGCAGCGCCTCACGCGCCGCCCTAACTCCTACATGCCGGCCCACACCCTGGAGCGGTTGCTCGGGCTGCCGCACCGCCCCGACGCGCAGCGCCTGGGCCTGAACTGGGCCATGCACTGGGGCACGGGCATCGTGCTCGGGGCCGTGCGTGGGGTGATGGCGGCCCGCGGCCTGCGGGGCCCGGTCGGTTCCTTTTTGTTTATGAACCTGCGCCTGCTCAACGACCAAACGCTGGAAAATGCCACCGGGGCCGGTTCGCTGCCCTGGACGTGGCCCCGCGACGAGCAAGCAATTGATTTGCTGCACAAAGGCGTCTATGCTTTCGTGGCGGGCGCGGTGGCCGACCGGCTCGTGGCCGGCCCGCCGCGCCCGCCCATGCCGCGGCCCGGCTGGACGGTGGGCCAACCGGCCTAAGGCCCGGCCGTTCGGGGCCCCGCCTTTTTGCGGGAAGGGCCGCGCTTGCCTTGCCCGCCGCTGGCACCTTGGGGTTGAACCCGCGGCCACCGGCCAGTTGGGTGAACAGGAAGACCGCCGGGGCCCTGGCCCGCTGCCGGGCGTAATTTTGGGGCGATGCCCGACGCTTTCCGCCTGCCTCCGCTGCCCGATTTGCCCATCGTGGCGGCCCTGCCCGCGCTGCGGGCCGCCCTCGCCGCCCACGCCCGCGTGGTGCTAGAGGCCCCGCCCGGCGCGGGCAAAACCACGGTGGTGCCGCTGGTGCTGCTGGCCGCCGAGTGGCGGGCCCCGGCCGATAAAATCTTGGTGTTGGAGCCGCGCCAGCTGGCCGTGCGCGCCGCGGCCGCCCGCCTGGCCCAACTGCTGGGCGAGCCCGTGGGCCGCACCGTCGGCTACCGCGTGCGCCTCGACGGCAAGGTGAGCCGGGACACCCGCGTCGAGGTCATCACCGAAGGCATTCTGACGCGGATGCTGCAAGACGACCCGGCCCTGGAAGGCGTGGCCTGCGTAGTGTTCGACGAGTTCCACGAGCGGAGCCTGAACGCGGATTTGGGCCTGGCCCTGGCCCTGGACGCGCAGGCCGTGCTGCGGCCCGAGCTGCGGATTCTCATCATGAGCGCCACCCTGGAGGCGCAGCGGCTGGGGCAGTGGCTGCCCGCGCCGGTGGTGTCGTCGGCGGGCTTTTTGTTTCCCATCGACACGCACTACCTCGACCCGCGCCGGGCCGCGGCCTTGCCCAACCGGCCCGGCGAGCGGCTGGCTGAGCTGGTGCCGGCCCAGGTGCGGGCCGCGCTGGGGGCCCATTCGGAGGGGGATATTTTGGTGTTCCTGCCCGGCGTGGCCGACTTGCAGCGCAGCGCCCGCCAGCTCGCCGATTTACCCGACAACATCGACCTGCACCTGCTGCACGGCGAATTGCCGCTCGAAACCCAGGACGCCGCCCTGCGCCCGGCGCGGGCCGGCCGGCGCAAGGTCATCCTGGCCACCAGCATCGCCGAAACCAGCCTCACCATCGAAGGCGTGCGCGTGGTGGTGGACGGCGGCTTTGCGCGGGTGCCGCGCTTCGTGGCGCGCACCGGCTTCACCACGCTTGAAACCGTGCCCGTGGCCCGCGCCGCCGCCGACCAGCGCCGGGGCCGCGCCGGCCGCCTGGCCCCCGGCACCTGCTACCGCCTCTGGACCGAGGCCGAGCACCACCAGCTGCCCGCCCACCAGGCCCCCGAAATCCAGGCCGCCGACCTCAGCGCCCTGGCCCTGGAGCTGGCCTTGTGGGGCACCGCCAACCCGGCCGGTTTGCGCTGGCTCGATGCGCCCCCGGCCGCCGCGTATGCCCAAGCCCAGGAGCTGTTGTTGCGGCTGGGGGCGATGGAAGGAATTGCTTTGGAGAAAATTAAAAATGAAGAATTAAAAATTAAAAATGCGCCGGGCAGTTCTTCTGACGGCAGCGATTCTGGCAACGGGCAGCCGGTTGAACAGCCCATTTTTAATTCTCAATTTTTAATTTTTAATTCAAACCTAAAGCCCACGGCCCACGGCCGCCAGCTGGCCAGGCTGGGCCTGCCGCCGCGCCTGGGCCACCTCGTGGTGCGCGGCCAGGAACTGGGCCACGGCCCCGCCGCCGCCGCACTGGCGGCGCTGCTGGCCGAGCGCGACCTGCTGCGCTGGGCCACGCCGAACGACCCGCGCCCCGCCCCGCCCGACCTGCGCCTCCGCCTCGAAGCCCTGGCCAGCGGCCGGCCCCCGCTGCCCGGCCTGGCCCTGCACCCGGCCACGTTGCAGCGCGTGCGCGACGTGGCCCGCCACCTGCAAAGCCGCCTGGGCTTCAAAACCCTACCATCACCCATTCACTCATTCGCTCATTCACCCATTGGGTTATTAACCGCCCTGGCCTACCCCGACCGCGTGGGCCAGCGCGAAACCGACGGCCGCCTGCGCCTCACCACCGGCCGGCGCGTGGAGCTGCGCACGGAAGACGTGGACGCCCAGGCCGAGTTCTTCGCCGTGGCGCACCTGGCGGGCACGGCCGCCGCGCCCCGCGCCGCGCTGGCCGCGCCCGTGAGCCGCGAAGAGCTGGAAATGGCCTTCGCGGCGCAGATTACGACCACCGACGACGTGCGCTACGACCCCGCCGCCGGGCGCGTGACCGGCCGCCGGGTGCGCCGCCTCGGGGCCCTGCGCCTGGCCGACGCCGTCATCGGCCAGCCCGATGCCGGGCTGGTGGCCCAGGCCCTGCTGGCCTATTTGCAGGAAGCCGGGCTGGCGAAATTGAACTGGACGCCGGGGGCCCGGCAGACGCAGCAGCGGCTGGAGTTTCTGCGGTACCACTTTCCGGCGGCGGCTGGCGGCGGCGAGTCCTCGGCCGCTAACGACCCGCCGCCCACGGCCCCAACCGAATCTTCAGCCGCCAAGCACCAACAACCAAGCACCAAGCACCAACAGGAATGGCCGGCCTCCGACGAGGCGACGCTGCTGCGCGAGCTGCCGCGGTGGCTGGGCCCCCACCTAGCCGGCCTCAAAAGCCTCGACCAAGTGCAGCGCCTCGATTTGACCGAGCCGCTGCTGGCGCGCCTGCCCGGCGGCTGGGCCCAGCGCCAGGCCCTGGACCGCCTCGCCCCCGCCGCCCTCGAAGTGCCCAGCGGCTCGCACATCGTGCTTGACTACGCCGACCCCGCCGCGCCCGTGCTGGCGGTGAAGTTGCAGGAGCTTTTTGGCCTGACGGAAACGCCCGCCGTGGCCGGGGGCCGGGTGCCGCTGCTGCTGCACCTGCTTTCGCCGGGCGGCCGCCCGGCCCAGGTGACGCGCGACTTGCGCAGCTTCTGGGAGAAGGGCTATTTCGACGTGCGCAAGGATTTGAAGGGCCGCTACCCCCGTCATCCCTGGCCCGATAAGCCGATGGAGCACATTCCCACCAAGCTTACCAAGAAGCGGCTGGGCGCGGGGTAGCGCGGATTTTGCAGTTCGCTTCGTCCTGCCGATTGTCGTTCAACGACGCGAACTACAAAGTTCGCGCTACTTCCTACCGCATGTCGTCTTCCGCCACAAAAGCACTACCGGGGCCCCCGTCGCGGGGCGAGTAGTGGCGGTGCAGCCAGCGCGAGAGGCCCTCCAGGCCGGGCAGCAGCACCCGTTCGGTGATGTTGGCTTGGTCGAGCTTGTCGCGCACTTCCCACTTGAGGGCCGCCGGCACCACCACGCGGAAGTACAGCTCGGGGTGGTGGGCCAGCCACTCGTGGAGCACGCTCTGGCCCGAGTTCATCAGCGAGAACAGCGCGTATTGATGCACGATGCGGGCGTCGAGGCTCGGCGGCTCCAAAAACAGCACGAACGGTGCGGCTTGCAGGCTTTCGAGGTTGCGCAGGCTGTCCGACACCGGAGCCAGCAGCTCGGAGGTGAACACGTTGGAGCCTTCCTGGCGCAGGGCCCGGCGCAGGGCGTCGGGCAGGTATTCGGCGGCCTTCACGTAGTTCAGGGCCCAGATGATGCCGTCCTGGTCGTAGGCCTGGAGGTCGTCGGTGGCGAAGTGCAGCGCCACGTAGGGCGAGTACGTCCAGTCGAGCAGACGGGTGGGCAGGCCGTGGTGCTGGGCCAGGGCCAGCCAGTCCCACACCGACGCCGCGGCCGCGGGCGAGGCTGCCGTGTCGCGGGCGTATTTGCGGAAGTTGCGCAGCAAGTGGTGCTCCAGCTCGTAGTAGTTGCCGCCCAGGCG
>JAABUN010008439.1_pt1 | contig 10525 bp, 8 predicted proteins | sample 5559311 | NCBI WGS metagenome assembly JAABUN01 (sample SAMN10711877, study PRJNA513370) | rock metagenome | isolation source: Antarctica rocks | place: Antarctica: Victoria Land, Siegfried Peak sud
CGGCGATTTGTCCATCCACGCGCACCAAACTGCCTCGTAATGAGGGTTGCATAAAGTAAGATGCTGACTCCAATTAAACCGCCAACATCGTTGCCACGACGTGTGGCAGTACACACTCGCCCGACGCCCGCACTATTGGGCACGATATAGTCGTCGTATCCGTAGTCGCGCTTCTTCCAGTAGGACGGCGAGGCCATCACCAAATCTACTGAGTTGTCGAGCAAACTCAGACGCTCAACTGCCATCGCTTTCAATGAGACTCAATCGCGTTAGGCGGATGATCATCGCTTGCAGCGAGACATTGTAGCGTTTGGCCAGCGCCGAGGCGAGTTCGTCGTCTTCGTAATCGAAGCACTCGATGGAATCTGTCTTCCACTTCCTGAAATCCTGGCGCAACTGTTTGGCAGGCATCAGCAAAGCGGCGGCGAATCCGTTAGCTTCGATCTCTAAACGGTTCACGCCCTGAGCCGAAGTGCCATCGCGTGGCAGACATGGGAACTTGCGGTCGATGTGAAGCGGGTCGAATTCGGCCTGCGCCAGATGCTCTAAGGCCAGATGCCCGATCTCGTGGGCAATGGTGAAGCGGCGGCGGCGCGGCGGATGCGAGACGTTGACGCCGATCACCGTCGCCACCTCCGCTCCATCTTCGGATTCTTCGCGGTAAAGCAAACCCGACAAACTATCCTCAAAGGCGGCGTAGCGCACCTGGGCGCCCAAAAACTGAGCGACCTGATCGACCGGCACCGGCACCGATTTGATGCCCGCCCGCTTCAAAAGCTGGTCTGCCGCCTTTTCTCTGGGATCGACCTCTTCGATGAGAAAGCCTGAGTGAGAAGGATGAGATTTCATGTCGATGTTTTCTTGCCCCGTTTTTGACTTTGGGGCGCGCCCGTCGGCATCGCCGAAGCGAGCATAGTTTCCAGCGTTTGCCGATCTTCCGGGCGCAATCTGCGCGCCTCGATCAAATCGCGCAAGCGAGGCGAAACGGCGGGCGCGTTCGCGCCGGGCTGAGGCGAGGGCAAAAGCGAGTGAACCGAAACTTCGAGTGCCTGGGCGATGGCGTAGAGAGTGTGAAGCTGCACCTTCTGGCGCGCCTTTTCGATGTTGGCCACGCTCGCCCGTGTCAGGCCAATGCGCTCGCCCAACGCGGCCTGTGTCAGGCCCGCCGCATCCCTGGCTTCGCGCACCAGATCGCCCACCTCGAAGTAAACGTCTTGTTTTTCCATGAATCCCCGCTTTAAAAATTGGGTTAAATTTCGGAGCGACACCGCGCGCCACGCTGTTGCTGTCGAGCGTCGCCCACCTTTGAAGTATGCCCGGTTATCCATAGCCTGAGAAAGTAAGGCTCACAATGACAGTGATGCTTAGCTTTTTTAGAGAGAGGTGATGGTTGCGCTTGTGGCCACAGTTCAGTAAGCTGTTCGGCGTTTGCTAAACGGAGCAAAAATTTTAGGGGGAGACTTCAAAAGCATGGGAAAAAGTCAACACGTCATCAAACACGGCGACGACTGGATCGTAAAGGGCGAAGGTAATGAGCGCGCCACGAGCAAGCACGATACGCAGGCGCAAGCCATTGACGCCGCGCGTCCAATTGCGCGCAATCAGCAATCGGAACTGGTGATTCACCGGCCCGATGGCCGCATCCGCGACAAAGACTCGCATGGCAAAGACCCGCATCCGCCCATAGGCTGAGGTGAACTAATAATGGCTTTAGAAATTTCGGTTCCGCTCAACGAAGTGGAAAAGTTTATGCTCAAAGACTTGTTTGAGAGCGATCTTGCCTCGACCTACTTCGGGCCTTTCGACCCGGTATCGCTCTTGGACGAATGCGAAAAAAACGGTTTCTCGCGTGAGCAAAGCGAAGAGGCGCTGGTGTGTTTGCTCGACCGTGATTTGGTGAGCGGACACTACACCTTCGGCAGTTCGCTCCCTGGCCACATTCACTTCACCGATCAGGGATTTGAAGAGGCTTGCCAGATGGCGATGAATGATTACGACGAGATCAAGGAGCGGGTCGCCAGGCATTTAGTGGAACACTCGACCAAAGAACACATTCAATTGCGTGAGATCGCTTCAGCTCTGGACACGCCATTTTTGGTGGCTCATCACTTCGTCAACTTCTTTGCCGCTTTGGGTTGGGCAAGGCTTCAACGTGAGAACAGCGAATCCGCTTACGTCAACTACGTCTCGCCTCTACTCAAGCGTGCCCTGGAGGGAAGTTAGAAATGTCGGCCAGTTCTTATCAAAGCCAAGTTGCGAGCCTGCAAAGGAGCATCAGCGATTTACGTTCTAAAATCGCCGACGAGAACAAGCAAATCGCGCGCATCAATGGCGACATCGCCTCGTTGATGCGAAGCATGAACTCGGCTTCCAACCTCGATTCGGTGGCCTCTTACATCAAGAGAATGGAGTCCAAACAGTTGGATGGTGTGCGCTGCGAACAGAAGGTTTCGGATTTGGAGCGTCAATTGGCCAGCAAAATGAGCGATTTGGGACGCGCCCAGGACAACTTATCGCGCACGATGGACCAAGAGCAGCGCAAGCAAGACCAGGAATCCACCAGACGCAACGACGCAGCTCGAACACAAAACGAAGAGCGGATGAGGCAAGCCCATCTGCACACCAAAGAACTGGAAAAACAAGCGGCCATCGCTTCCCATGCGCGCCGCCAGGCCATGCTCGACATCAACAATTTGCCGCCGAAAATTACCGTATTATTTTGCGGCACCGATCCCAAAGGGAACAAACCTCTGGCTCTTGACGAAGAAGTGCGTCTGATCACGGCGCAAGTTCGAGCCTCCAAGTTGCGCGACTCGATTGATCTCAAGTCGGTTTGGGCGTTGCGCTCGCTCGACCTATTTCAGGCCATGAATGAACACAAACCGCACATCGTTCACTTCAGCGGACACGGAAGCAGTGCCAACCAAATCGTGTTTTTAGACGATAAAGGCAATGCCAAACTCATCGAGAAAGCCGTCATCGTGCAAATGCTGGCTTCAACCGCTTCCAACTTACAATTGGTTGTGTTCAACACCTGTTTTTCGCGTAACCAAGCGCAGGAAATCACCCGATACGTCGAAGCCGCCATCGGGATGTCCGACTCCATTGGCGATGTGGCCGCACGCAACTTTTCGGCGCAATTTTATTCGGCCATCGGGTTCGGGTTATCAGTGCAACAGGCTTATGATCAAGCCATCGCTTACTTGTTATCCGAAAACAGCGATGAGGCTCAAACGCCGCTACTTTTTGTCCGAGAAGATGTGGACGCGAGCCAACTCATTTTGGTAAAGCCCGCCTGAACGCCCTTGATGATTTCAACCCAAAACCTCTCGTTTATGCAAACCAACTCCACTCAGACCGCGCCCGCTCTCCAAGCGCAGCTTCAACAGTTGCCGGAGATTTGCGGCGATTTCCCCCGGCTACCCGCCACACTGGTGGCGCGCGACAACCTGTTAAGGATGATCGAGCAACTCTTCGCGGCTTCTCATACTCTAGTGGTCATGCAAGGCGCGGAGGGCATCGGCAACACGACGTTGCTGGGGCAATTCGTGATGCGTCATCCTAAACACGCGATTTCGCTTTTTGTGCGTCCAAAAAACGCGCTCTTTTACAACTTGAAGAGCCTGCGTTTTGATTTGTGTAACCAAATCCACTGGGTTTTGCATGGCACCGAGTTGAACATCGATCAAGAGGCGGATGAGGGCTTATTGGACAGGCTCTACTTCCAACTGGCGACGCACGCCCGACGCACTAACCAAAATTACTATTTTGTGGTTGATGGCATTGCCGACATTCCCGAAAGCGACGCCCAACTGCGCTTGCATATTATGGATTTGATGCGCTGGAATACGCCGCGCTTTTGCACCTTGCTATCGGGTGAAATTACAAACCTTCCTCTGCCTGCCGTCGCCGAACCTCAACTGGCGCGAACCCCAGAATTCTCTGATGGTGAGGCTCAGCTATTTCTGGGCAAGAGTTTGCCCACAGAGGTAGCAACTGAAGCCAACCGAGTTTGTGAGGGGATGCCGGGACGCCTGGAGATTCTCAGACCGTTGTTTGCCAAAGAAGACCCGGCGCTGGTTTTGTCCGAACTGGGGTCAACGCTCAGTAACGTCTTCGAGCTTTCCTGGCGCCAATTGGAGAGAATCGAAAAAACGTGCGCTGCTCCCGAAGATGAACTGCTCTCTGATGCGCTGGCGCTGATGGCACACGGGCGCCGCATTCACACTTTGTCCGGTCTCTCCCGCGTTTTGAAGTGCCCGCCGCAAAACCTGCAAGAGTTGTTGGAAAAACTAAGTTTCGTTGCGGTTGAGGTGGAAGAAGTGAAGTTCATCTCGGATGCTTTTCGCCGCTTTGCCGCCGAGAAGTTGCGCGCGGCGCGCAAGAGAGCCGATGACCTCCATATCGAAGATTTGATTCACCATCCCAATGAGGCTCAAGCGCCCTTGGACTTGGTGTTGTATTACCGACAGTCGGGTCGCTCCAAAGAGTTGTTAGCCTATTTGGACGGCGATGCCATTTCCAAAATGTTGGAACTAACGGGATCGCTGTTCACAGTTCAAACGACCGCAGAAGCTGGCATGGTCGCCGCCCGAGAAGTGGGCAACGACAAAGATTTGTTTCGTTTGAGCGTTCAAAAATCGGCGTTACACGATTTGGGAGATGCCCAGATGTGGCGCGAAGAGGCCGAAGCTCGACTGGCGCTTTTCGATTACGACTCGGCCTTTGCACTGGCCCAAAACTCGGTTTTGAGCGAGGACAAGCTGCACCTGCTGGCGTTGATCGCGCGCTCCAAAGCCGCGCGCGGATTGGCCATCGAACCCGAACTCACTGACGACATCAAACGCCTGTGTGCGCTCATAGACCCGGAAAAAATGCGTGAGAGGGCGATGCAAATCGCCACCGATCTGCTGCTTTCTCATCCCGAACTCGCCACCGATCTCATCAAGCGAGCCAGCTCCAAAGATGACGACGAAAATGCCTTTACTCAGGCGTTGGCCGAGACCTCGTTTTCGGCGACGCACCAACGCCTGTTTGAAGAGGCGCGCAGTGAGCAGGGTTTCACCGAGGCTTTCTGAAAAGTGGGGCGACCAAGTAGAGGATCCGGCGATCCGCCATTTTTTGCGAACGGCGTCTTTGCTCTATGGGCACGGCAACTTTTCCGCCGCTGGCATTTTGCGCCGCGTCGAAGACTTGGAAGATGCCGATACACGCCTCTTCCTGATTGGACAATGGTGCCAGGGCAACGCCCGCAACGAGGACGCCGCAGAAGTCGTGAGAGCGGCGCTGCAAATCCTGATGCAACGCGGACTCTATGTTGTTCAAGTGCGCGATCTGCGTGAGTTAGCAGCGCCACTGCCTTTTCTGTCGGATTTGGAAGAGTTGCGCCGCTTAGTGGGAGAGTTCGACGCGGTGCGCGCGAGCATCGAACTGGCGGCTTTTGAGGAAGATACGGCTTTGCGCCTGTTGTTGGCGCGCGCGGAGATGCGCTACGATTCCGCAGCAGCACGCGACCGACTCGATGATATTTACATCGCAACGCTTGATCACCAAGACATCGCCGTGCGAGCGGCTTGTCTGGGGCGCTTTGTGGCCGCGCTCAAAGAAATCGATCCGGGCGGCGAGCTGGAGGAAGCGAGCAAACTGCACAGCATCGCGCGCGACGACTTGAAGCAGGCTTTCGAGGAGTTGCTGAGTTGCACTTCGGAACATTACGAAGCGACTCGCAGCATCATCCGCGCGCTGGCCCGCACGCAGCCTCAGCTCGCCCTGGAGTTTGTGCCCAGCCTCAATACCTTGCGTCGGCGCGACAATGCGCTGGTTGACTTTGTGGGAGCCGCCCTTGATGTGCCTCTCGTCCAACTGGGGCCAAACTTGAGGCAAGTCGAGACGGCTTTGGGGCAAATTGAGGACACCAATCTCAGAGATTTCGCTTTGGTCGAAGCGATCAAGCGGCTCGCGGCTCTGGCACACCGCGATCAAAGCGCGTTTCCCCTCAACAAAGTGACTCCGCTTCTAACGCGCATTAACACTATTTCCGATTTGGAGTCGCGGTGCATCGCTTGTTGCCACGCTTGGTTGATGCAGCACGATCTGAAGCGCGAAGGTGATGTTTCCCAAACCACAATCGAAGACGTTTTGGCCCTGGCCTGGGACAACCTGGACGCCCAATGGGAAAAGGTCACTGCGGGCTTTAAAATCGCGGGACTTTTGGGAGAGTGCGCGCCCGCGCTTGCGACCCACTACATTCAACAAGCCGAGCAACTGCGCTCCCAAACCGTGATAGAAAACGGTGTCTGTGCCGGGGCTTATATGCGGTGTCTTCACCTTTCAGTGCGCGCTTTCTGCGGCCTGTTGCCGCGCCAGTTGGATACTCCGGACGACCTTCAACAGATTTACGACGTCATTGATGATCTGCCCTCTAAGACCGACCGCGTTCGGCTTTTCACCGATTGGGCGTTGCGCTGCTTCTTGGTGCAACGCAAAGATTTATGCCACGACATCGTGGACAAACGCATCACGCCCTTAATCAACCAGCTTTCCAATTTGAAAGCCGAATATCAACACCAAGCCATCCTGTTTGCGGCTCCCGCGCTTTACGTCCGTCATCACGAGACGGCCTCCGGGCGTATTGAGAGCTTGCCCATCATGCTGCGCGACGGAGCGTTGGAAAGGATATGCCGTTTCATCCTCACCAAAAAAGCGCCTTTCGATCCGATTGAGCCAGCGCCCGACTTCAATTTTTCGATCACGAGCGAAGACGCCCAAGAAATTTGCAGCTTGCTGGAGAAGGTTGATCACGACCACATTGTCTATCGCTACATGGTGGAGATCATAGACAGTGCGACCTCTTCGCGCACGGTGATTAACAAAGCGCAAAAAGCTCTTTTGGCCGAAAACCTGGAGAACCTCGCCGCACGTAAATTCCCCGCGCAGCGCCACATTCGCCACGATGGGTTTGTTGTGGCAGCGCACGCCCAACTCGCGCGCTTACGCGTTCCCCAAAGAGACACTTGGCAGCGACTGCGGCAACAAGCCGCTTCCATCGCCAACAAAGCGGACATCGCTTTTGTGCTGGGAATCGTTGGCAATGCAATGGCTTACATGGGCGCCTCGGAAGCGGATAAAAAGTCGATTTTTGCTCAAGCCGAGGAGGTCGTTGAAAGCATCCCACTTCTAATGGATCGGGCCGATCACTACGGTTGTTTAATGGAACTGGCCAGAGACGACAAAACTCTGCGCGAGCTTTACGCGAGCAAGGTGCTGCAAATCGCTGTCGAAGTTCATCATCCCAAATCGCGCGCCCTCCAAAATCAAGTCATCGACTACATCCATCGTTACGATCCCAAAAAAGCGGCGGAAATGGCGTCACAGGCCGACGGTGATCCTGCGCGCGAGAATTTGCGGAAGCGGGTGGAGATGCTGGATTTCAAGAACAATCTGGTCAAAGAGCGACTTGACGCGCAGGCTTTTGCCGACGCCAAAAGACAGCACTGCGTCAATGCGGCTTGGATCGCTTTGGGCCAACTCAATTCGGGCTATTCCCGCCATTGCCACCACGAAAAGCTAAATCCTTATATCGAGATTTCGGCGGGCGGAGCGATGAAAGACGCCTACTGCATTCTTTCCTACGTTATTGAAAACGCGGTCAGTCGTCACGCCTCGACCGATCACGCCAGAGAAATCTTGCGCCCACTCTTCGACGCCATGATGCAAGGCACCCAAATGTCACTTCAAATGGCACAACGCCAAACACGAAAGGCTGAGCGCGTGCGTCACAATGCTCCTGGTGCTTCGGGCGCTGCGCCCGGTGACACTCTAATCATCGAGAACGGCGAACGCCAGAAGGCGGTGGAGTTTCTTTCGACTTGGCTGTCTGACGAGGCCTCCGGCTTTGTGAAAATCTGCGATCCTTACCTTGGCCCGCAAGATGTCTGCGACATTTTGCTTTTGGTGCAGGAGCGCAATCCCGATCTCAAGGTGAAATTCTTGCTGGGGCAAGAAGGTTTTTCCGCCGATCAACTACGCGGCCTCAGAGCAGCTTTAATAGATCAGTGGGTTCGCGTTTGTGGTCAGAATCCGCCCGATACGAAAGTGGCTTTGTGCTATACGCGCGTCACCAAGAAATTCCCTGTTCACGACCGTTGGTGGCTCACCGAAAACGGCGGACTCTACCTTGGCACATCTTTCAACGGTTTAGGGCATCGTATCAGCAACATTTTACGTTTGTGCGCCATAGACGCCCAGCAAAACGAGCGCATCGTGGATAGCTATTTGGATGGACGCGAAGAGTGGTATGAAGGTGAAGCGTTGCGCCATGAAGCCTTTCCGCTTGACTTGGATTAGTGGTGGAGTTTCCACGCTAAAATTTGCTGAAGAAGGTTTATTTCTAAAAACCATAAGGTATTCCTTATTAATAGTGTGTTGCGTTTACGCAACGCGTTTTGTCTCTTGGTTCTCCCATTCGCTACGATGGGGCAAAGGGTTTCGCCTTGGCGAAAAACTACCGCCCTTTGACAACGGAGCAATCCGAGTGGAGAACCATGCTGAGAAAGCAAATGAACCTGGGCACTGGGCAACTGGTGTCCTTCGCCTCTGTGCGAGAACGAGTGCGTCTGGATGACGCGGGCAAGTGGGACGAAACCGTCCCGCGCCACGAACTGAGAATGCGCGACGGTGAACTGGTCTTACCATCCAGCGGACAAGAGCGGCATCTGCAACTCTCGCCCCTGGCAAACGGCCAGTTCGCCGCACGTCTGGGCATCCCCGCCGCCTACTGGCGCATCCTGCCCCCAGTTTTGAAAGATCAAAACGCCAACTACTGGCTCCAAGCTGGCAACCAGCGTCAAGACGATTCAGAGCCGGACGAGCAGGGCACCCCGAACACCGCCCGTCGCGGCGCCACCAAGCCTGAAAAGTGGCTTTTGCGTTCGCGCTTTGGCACGGTGCGCGCGGTGCTGAGCGAGCATTACAGCCCGCTCGACAATGGCACCCTGTGCGAAACTTTGGCGCCGCTCTTGGAAGCGCGCCATCGCGTGAGCTGGTTTGGACTGGAAGACGAAGGTTTTCACCTTCACATCCTCGATCCCGACCGCGTGCGTGCCGTCTTACCGGGTGACGACTACTTCTGCGGGGTTTACATCGGCAACAGCGAGACCGGCACGCGCTCGGTCTGCTGCGAGGCGTATCTGATGCGCCTCATCTGCTCGAACGGATTGGTGGCGATGCTGGAGGGTCAAAGCCTGCTGCGTCGCCGCCATATCCACATCGAGTCGGAGCGGTTTGGGCATTTGCTGACCGAGGCCGTGCAAACTGCACTGGAAACGGCGGACGGGTTCATCGAAACCCTGCGCCGCGCCACCACTCAAATCGTGCCCGATCCCGGTTTGGCACTGGAGCGATTGTCCGAGCGGTGGAGTTTGTCGGAGACTACCCAAAGCGTTGCCCACGCTGCTCTACAGCGTGAGTCACCCAAGGTGCAGGAGACCTGCTACGGCTTAGTGCAAGGATTGACTGAAGCTGCACAGATCCTGCCCGACGCGGCGCGTCACGACTTGGAAGTGCTGGCCGGCAACCTGGCGCAAAATGGGGTCCCCAAATGGGCGCTCAGTCCCGCTGAGATGCCCGACTGGGACACGTCCAAATTACGCCATCGCAACGCTCTGGAGGTGGCGGCATAATGCAGAACACCACCACTTCGTTTGGGTGGAGTGCCTCTCGTCTCAAGTCGCTGCTTCAATGCCCACGTCAGTATGCTTACGCGTATCTGGACGGCATCCCGGCAGTGCCGACCGCGCCGCTCGTCTTCGGACGAGTGATGCATGAGACACTACGCATTGCCAGCGAGCAGCAGATGAGCAGCGGTGTCTTGCCCTCTCCCTCGGAGATGGAGCACACCTTGGAGGGGTTGTGGAGTGCGGCTCTGGAAACGGAGTCGCCCTTCTTTGGCCCCCGGCAACCGACGGCTCAGGGCTACTCTGCTCTGGGCCTGCGGATGCTGGAAACCTTTCACCGCGACTACGTTTCCAAACCGCCGCCCATAGCCGTCGAATTCGCGTTCGACGTGACCATCGGCGAGCGTTCTTTTATTGGCACCGTAGACCGCGTGGAAGAGAGCGGAAATGGTCTCGCCATCGTGGACTACAAAAGCGGACAAAGGAAGCCCTCTCCCACCGAGGCGGCGACCGATGTCGGGATGACGATCACGACCTTCGCTCTGCGCCAAACCTTCGGGTTGAGGGTGGAGAGCATTGAATACCGATTCTTACGCGACGGCAGTCACATCCCTGCCGTGCGCGACGAGTCCGACTTCGAGCATTTGCTGAATAAGATTATGCCTCAAGCGGAGCGAATTTTAGAGGACGGTGAGTTCCTGCCGCGTCCGGGGTTCTGGTGTCGCTGGTGCGACTACCGCGAACTCTGCGGCGCGCAGGGCATCGAGCTTTGCTCTACAGGGGCTTTGCACATTTTCTATGAAAAGCACCCCAGTTTATGTGCAGAATTAAATCTTGCACATTTTCTCGTT
>JAABUN010008441.1_pt1 | contig 10521 bp, 17 predicted proteins | sample 5559311 | NCBI WGS metagenome assembly JAABUN01 (sample SAMN10711877, study PRJNA513370) | rock metagenome | isolation source: Antarctica rocks | place: Antarctica: Victoria Land, Siegfried Peak sud
CTCCTCGACCCTGCCGCCGACACCTAGCCGGTCCCGGATCGGTCCCTGGACCCCCCAAACGCTCCCGCTGTACTTACGCCGGTGTAGCCTGTCGCGGTGGCCGCATCTCCCACCCTCGTCCGCCTGGCCGCGCAGGCCTCGCAGGCCGACACCCTGGCTGCTGAGGCCCATGTGGTGGCCGGCGCCGAGGCCCGGGCCAGTGATCTAGTCGCGGAGGCCACGGTCGGCGCCGCCGAAGAGGAGCACCGGGTGGAAGCCACCTGGGCGCACCACATGGCGGGCGGGCCACCGCCACCAGCGCCCGACGGCCACGGCCACACGACCGAGGGGTGGGACGACATCCGGGAGGCCGGGCTGTCGCGCCGGGAGGACCTCGGCCACGACCTGCATGTGGTTGATCGTCGCCGCCGTCACGCCTGCGCGGCCCGCCGCCTGGTCGTGCATGCCACCAACTGCGAGACCGTCGCCGCCGCCGTCGCCCGCATCCACGCCCGCCTGGACCGCCGCCGCGCTCACCTGACGCCGACCATGGCCGTGCTGCGCCGTGCTCGCCGCCGCGACGACGCCGGCCCACCCGGCCACCTGGTCGCCGCCGCACCGTGTCGCCCGCACGGGCCGCCCCCGTCGGGTGCGGGCGCCGCGGCCTGAGCCTGTACCCCACCCGTCGGCAACCTCGGCCGGCCCGGGATCGCGTCACCCCCACCCCCTGACGGTAGGCCCCGCCGCGCGCCCTCGCCCGGCACCTGAGACGACCGGTCCATCCCCGCCGGCAACCCCCAAGTGGTCACCAAACCGGCCACCGGAGCGGACCACACACCGCGAGACGGCCGACACGACGGCAAGAAGACCCCGTTATCGGGGACTTCTTTGGACCCCCACGAGAGGGGACACCGTGTCAACCACCCCCAAACCCACTACACCCACCACCGAGGCCGAGCGCATCGCCGCCCTGGTGGTCCGCCCAGTTGTTGGCCTCGATGACGCCGCCACCATCACCGGCACCTCGCGGTCCACCATCGTGCGGGCCATCGCTGCCGGTGACCTCAGCCGCCGCAAGATCGGTCGACGGGTGCTGCTCGTCACCGCCGATGTCCTCGCTTGGGCCGGTGCGTCGTGACCATCCGGACGCGACGACGGCCGGCCCCGGCGGGCCGACCGTCCCAGTCGCTCACCGATGCCGACGTGGCCGGGGAGCATCCCCACGTTATCCACCCCCACCGGCGCCCGTCGCCACACCCGTGCCCCGGTGCCCGCCCCGGTGAGACGATCGCCGTCGGTCCCACCTACAGGTGGATGGCCTACGCCGCCACCGACGAGATGGTGGCCGCGTGCTACGTCGACGGTCGTCTACTCCGGCGCGACGTGGCGGGGTGGTGGTGCGCCGGCTGGCCCGGCGAGCGCCTGCCCATGGCCGACGGCGCCGTGGCACCGCTGGTCGGGTCGCCGCCCGATGGGTGGCCGGTCCTCGCCGAGCAGGCCCCGTTGCTCGGCGCCGATGCCCTGACCGGTGCGTCATGACGACCGACCCGACACCCGACGATCTGACCGAGCACCGGCGCCTGGCCGCCATCGCGGCCCCCGATCCCACCGCCGCCGACGTCACCGAGGCCCGCTACCGGGCGACCTGCCTGGCCGACGTGGTGCCGGAGCGGGTGGACTGGCTGTGGCAGGCATGGATACCGCGGGGCATGACCACGGTCCTCGACGGTCCGCCAGGCGCCGGCAAGTCGACGCTGACCCTCGAGCTGGCCGCCAGGGTCACCACCGGGCGTCCGATGCCCGGCGAGGACCTGGCCACCGTTCCGGCGTCCGACGTGGTCATCATGTCGGCCGAGGACCCGCTCGCGCAGGTGATCCGTCCGCGCCTCGATGCCGCGGGCGCCGACTGCGCCCGGGTCCATCACCTCGATGGCATCTCCGACATCGACGGCGACGGCCGCGAGCTGGTCCGGCCGCCGTCGATCCCCGGTGACCTCCCAGCACTAGAGGCCCTCGTGGAGGCCACTGGCGCGGTGCTTGTCATCGTGGACGTGATCATGGCGTACCTGCATGGCTCGACCGACAGCTACCGGGACCAGGACGTGCGGCGGGCGCTCGCCCCCGTCGCGGCGATGGCCGAGCGCACCGGGTGCGCCGTCATCTTGCTCAGGCATCCTCGCAAGTCGGGGGGTACCGCCATGGCCGCCGGGGGTGGGTCGATCGCCATCGGTGGGGCGGCACGGTCGTGGCTCGCTGCTGCACCCGACCCGTCCGACGAGACGGGCGCCACCCGGGTCCTGGCCCCGGTGCGCCCGTCGTTGGCGGCGGCGCCACCGTCACGGACCTACCAGCTCGTGGCCGATGACCCGATGGGCTACGCCCGGGTGGAGTGGACCGGCACCACGGCCACCACGGCTGACGCCCTGTACGTGTCGCCGCCCGGCGACGACGAGCGGACCGAGCGCGACGAGGCCGCCGACTGGCTCCGGTCTGTGCTGGCCGATGGACCGGTGGATGGCGCCGACCTGCGGACCGCCGCAGGCCGAGAGGGCCTGGCGTGGCGCACTGTGCAGCGGGCCCGCGACGTGGCCGGCGTCGAGACCCGCCGCGAGGGATCGGGCCGGGCTCACCGGTCGGTCTGGGCACTCGTGCCACTCGTGCCACCCCCTGCCGTAGACAACCCCCCTGGCACGAGTGAAGCCACCCCCGCTGACCAGGGGATATGCCCCTCTGAGACCACCCACGCCACCCACTCACGCCACGTACCCGTACATGGCACGAGTGGCACGAGTGGCCCCGACGACGGCCCGCCGGATCGAGCCGGCGAGGGGGTCGACAGGTCTGGTACCTGCGACATCTGCGGTCACCCGTGCCCCGGGTACATGACCACCCACCCGACGTGCGAGGTGGCGCCGTGATCGGCCACGCACGCCACACCTGCGCCGGCCATTACGGCATCGTCGCCCCCATCGTCGTATGCGACGGCTGCGGGCGCCCGGTCCGCGGGCCCGGCGTCGTCCACTCGGTGACCCTGCCCGACGGGTCCATGGCCCCGGTCGTCTCCCACTCCCACCCCGGTACCTGCACCGCCGCCCTGACCGACGCCATCACCGCTGCTTTCCCCGGCGGGACCGTCGCCGCCACCGACCTCGCCACCTGGCTGGCCCACCTGGCCGCCAACGCCTCGACCGACGAGGCCCGACGATGAACATCACAACCGATCACCGATCGTCACTTCCGAGAGGATCTGCCATGACCACTACCGCCCCCGACGTCGGTGCCGCCTTGGCCGAGCTGAGCGCCGCCCAGGAGATCGCCGCCGAAGCCCTCGCCACCGGCGCCACCCACACCCAAGCCGCCAAGGCCGCCGACGTGGCCCGCGAGACCGTCTCCCGCTGGGCCGGCCACCACCGCGAGTTCCGGGCGGCCGTCAGCCTCTACCGGTCCACTCTGGCCGCCGAGCAGGCCGACACCATCCGGCGCATCCGGGGCCGTGCCCTGGCTCTGGTCGAGGCTCAGCTCGATGGTGCGGACCTCTCCGGTGCGTTGGCCGTGCTGCGCACCATCGCCGCCCCACGCGTCGAGGTGACCGACGCCGAAGGCGGCCCCATCGAGATCCGACGAGGCACCGACCGGCAACGCCAACTGCTCGCCGCCGTCGACGCCGCGTTGGACGCCGTCGACGCGCCGGGCAAAGAACAGATCCTCGCCGCCCTCGCCCCCGCCAGGACAGCGACGAGCGACCATGAGCGGCAAGACGATGTCCCGCGCCGAAGTTGTGGCCCTGCCTCGTGACGCTTGCGTGGATTGCGTGGATTGCCGTCGGCGGAGGAGCGCCTGGCCATGGCCGAGAAGGAGGAGGCCGGCGTGGAGGTGACCGGCGAGGACCGCATCGCCGAAGCGGTGGCCGCCCGGGGCACGCAACCGAACCTGTCGTTCTTCGCTTTCACCGCCACCCCCAAGCCCCGCACCGTGGAGAGCTGTTCGGCACACCCGATCCCGTCACCGGGCTGAAGGGGCCGTTCCACGCCTACTCCATGCGCCAGGCCATCGAGGAGCAGTTCATCCTCGACGTGCTGCCAGCTACGGCCGCGACGTCTACGCCACCCTCCACCAGGAACCCTGAAGCGCAGGTTCCCGTAGCTGGGCTACCTTCTGACCGCAGACACAGGGGAGGGTCGTAGCCATGCCGCTGTTCGAGGTGACCGGCGAGACCTTGATCCCGTTCCGGTTGGTCAAGCCGGGTGCAGATCTCTACGAGAAAGAGATCGAGGACCTCGTGTGGGGCGACCTCGAAGCCTTCACCGGCGAATCACTGTTCCCCATCGCACGCCAACCGATACTCAGTGGCGGCGGCCGACCCGACGTCATTGCCCTCGATGAGTCGGGCCGGGTCGTGATCATCGAGATCAAACGGGACGTGGACCGCAGCCAGCTTGCCCAGTGCCTGGAGTATGCGGGTTGGGCGAGGACAACGAACCTGGATGAGATCGCCGGGCTATACCATCGTGGTCCCCAAGGCTTCTTCGGGGACTGGCAGGAGTTCACCGATTCCTCGACCCCGGTGGTGATCAACCACCAACCCCGCATCGTGCTCGTTGCCCGAGACTTCCAGGGCCGCACCCGTTCAGCGTTTGAGTTCCTCCAGGAGAACAGCGTCCCCGTCACGGTGTTGCCCGTGGCCATCTACGAGGACGAGCAAGGCCGTCGCTTCCTCGACATCGACGCCGAACACGATCCCGTTCTCCCTGCCGGCTCAGCAGGCGGCGGAGCGGCCAAGGCCGTCACCCAAGTCACCCTCAGGGGCCGACGCGTCACCGTGACCGACCTACTGGACGCCGGTTTGATCGCACCCGAAGAGGACCTCGTGTTCCCACGACCTCGTCTCGGCGAGACCTACCACTGCAGTGTCCTCGCCAACGGAACGTTCGAGTTGCCCGACGGCACCATCTGCACGTCCCCCTCACAAGCGGCGATGAAGGTGGCCGATCTGATCTCCTACGACGGATGGCACGGATGGCGGGTACCTCGCCTTGATGGAGTGAAGCTCGATGAGCTCCGCCAGCAACTTGTTGCCCTCGACGGCGAGACTCGACCCACTACCTGACCAGCAGACCATTCGCCCCTACCAGGAGAAGCCACACCGTGACCGACCCGACACCGCCCCCACCGCCCGGTGCATCGCGTAGCCACCGAGACGCGCGCGCCGACGCCAAAGCCTCGAAGGCCTACGCCAAGGCCCAACGCCCCTGGTACCGCAAGAAGCGGTGGTGGCTGCTCGGCGCCCTGGCCCTGATCGTCGTCATCGCCGTGGCGGCCACCTCCGGAGGGGGCGGCTCGGACGGCAACGACACCGCCGACAAGCCCGCCGAGGAAACGACTGACAACACCACCAAGAGCGTCAACGCCTCCGGGTCCTCGGACGCCGCCAAGGACGTCGAGGTCAAGACGTGTGCCAACGTCGAGGGCGTCGACTTCGGCCAGCCGGTGGTGAAGGTGACCAACAACTCCTCGAAGCGGTCCAACTACGCAGTCACGGTCACCGTCGAGGCCGACGGCGGCAAGACCCAGGTCGACACGGCCGAGGGCTTCGTGAACGACCTCGAACCCGGTCAGTCCAAGGACGCCGAGCTGTTCATGGGAAAGGCCATCCCGGTTGGTTCGACGTGTCGCGTCACCGAGGTGACACGGTTCGCCTCCTAACCACATCTCGCGCCGGCGAGGGGCCAGCACCGAGGAGGCCGCGTGAGTGTGGGTCTGCTCGGTGATGTTGGGGCCAAAGTCCGGCGATTGCGGATGGATCGTGGGTTGTCACCGGCTCAGCTCGGCTGGCGCGTGGGCATGACCGGGCGCATGGTCGTCGCCGTCGAGGAAGGCCGACACGCCCTGCTGTCGCTGCAGGATGTGGAACGGATCGCCGATGCCCTCGGCGTCGCCACGTGGGACCTCCTCGACTCATGACCGCCGAAATACGCCCGCACCGTCGAAGTGCGACCTCGACCCGACGACGACAACGCCTGACCGGGCCGGGATCACCGACGAGTAATCTCACGCAGTAGCCGGCCGTCAGCGCTGCTGGGCGATCGACTTCTCTGCCCGGCCGAGACCCGCTCGACCTCACCCGTCCCGACGACGCCGAGCGGGCCGCCACCGTGACCGTGGAGCGCCTCGCCATCGCCGCCGGGATCACCGAGGAGACCGCCCGATGAGCAGTGCCAAGCGGCCACCGTTTCGGACAGTCGAACCTCGCACGTGCGCACGAGGGTGGGCTATCGCCTCGACCCGACGCCATGCATCACGGCACGTAGGGTGGACGCCATGCGTCGATGTGTTGCCCGCCGACGGGATGGGGAGCAGTGTGGATCGTGGGCATCGCCCGGCATTGTGACCCAGCGAACTGTCCGGTGACCTGGAACAAGGCGTTGTCGGACCTGGACCACTGCCCTTTCACAACTGGCGGGGGATGCAGTCCGTCAGGAAGGCAAAGGGCGGCTCCCCGAGCACGAAGCTGCACTCGTCCGCTGCCTCTTGTTGGGAAGTGAAACCCGTAGAGGCCAACACCCAGTACGGGTCGCCAAGCCCGGCGTACTGGCGTGAATCGAGTAATTCTGTGCCGAAGCCCTTGGCAAGCCACTCATCCATTGTTCTGTCAACCTCCTGTGCTGAGCCGATGGGTATCGAAGCGAAGATTATTACCCAACTGCCGGGCGACGGTTGAGCGACTTCGTGCGTGGGCTTCGCCGCAGGCTGCGGCGTAGAGGTTGTCGTCTGCGCCGGAATCGTGGTCGGTGAATCTGTCTTGGGAAACGATGGTGTGGTAGTCGGCGCGATGGTCGCCGGTGGCGCCGTCGATTGCGCCGAGGTGGGCGGCGCGGTTGCCGTGGATGTCGTCGGTGGGGTGGTCGTGGGCGCGATGGTCGCCGGTGGCGCCGTCGATTGCGCCGAGGTGGGCGGCGCGGTTGCCGTGGATGTCGTGGATGTGGCCGCGGCGGGTGGCACCCACTTCTTGTCGCGCTCGACACAGTTGCCAACTCCCCACTGAGCCTCGCAACGGTCGCGAGCTGCCGTGTCCACCTCGGAGCCAGAGGAACACGCCGAGATCAGAACGACCAGACCCCCCAGGAGTGCGACGAGCGGGAGCATCCGGCGTGACGGACCGGCATGACTGCGGATCATGTGCGGGGAAGCTACCGCCCTGGCCTCCCTCGCGCCCGGCTGGGGGTGGCGCGCTTCCACGGACAGATTGGTTGTGCTGGTTATGCTGACGCCGCTCGCTGAAAATCCCCAGAGATGCTCGTCGAAATTCCCCACCGTCTGGTCGGGGTAAGTGTAGTCGCGAGAGTTACTCGTCGGTAGGTGGGGTGGGCGACGAACCCGCCGCCGCAGGCGGGGGTTTGAACCGCTCACTCGTGGTCGGCGTGCGGGTGCAGCTCTGAGCAATGGCTGAAGTAGACCGTCCGGGGTCGCAGAGCCTTGATCCGGCGGATGGAATCAACGGCGGCGCTTCGTAGGTCCTCGTCAGCGATGTTGAATGGTGTAGCGACCTCGTCGAGGTACTCGGACGAGTTCCAGACGGCTTGACCGGCGATGACGATCCGTTCGTCTCCTGCTTCGATGAGGACGGATTGATGACCGGCGGTGTGGCCCGGAGTCGACAACACGGTCACGCCCTCGGCGACCACCGAGTCGCCGTCGAGGGCGCGCTGTTGAGCGTCGGGGGGCAATGCCCATGTCGAGTCGGTGTAGTAGCGGTCGTTGTGGACGTTGTCGAGTTCGCGTTGTTGAACGAACACGGGGATCTTGGTGTCGTAGAAGAGGGGGTTCTGGCCGCAGTGATCGAAATGAAGATGGCTGTTGATGACAGCGGCCACCGCATCGAAGCCGATGCCGCGCTTCTGGAGTTCGATGTCGAGGAGCTGCACGTGGGGCTCATAGACCTCGTCGATGAACTCGTTGCCGACTCCGACGCCGGTGTCGAACACGATGGCACCGTCAGGATGCTCGATGACGAAGCCGTAGACACGCGCCACGGGGGGTTGTGGGCCGCCTTCGGGATACCAATCGGGCAGCGTGAACGTTGCGAGATCGATCATTGTGATTGCTGGCATTGAAGTGAGGGCCATCACCGATTCTCTCACGACTGGCAGTCGTCGGCCGGCAGTCCCGGGTCGGCCCGCGGTTGGTCACCGGTCGTAGGACAGTTCGCCCGGTTCACAGTTGCGGTGGTCGGGGTCGGGAAGTTGCTCGAATCGGACGGCGCGAATCATGGCCTGGTTCTCGCCGAGGGACCGGTTTGACCAGTCAAACCTTGCGCGTGCGCACGAGGCCGGGGGCCCCCGCCGAGCTCGACCAGCTCCGAGCCGCCCCGGACGACTAGGGACATACCAACCTCGCGCACGCGCACGAGGCCCGCCAACGGTCCCCTTTCCCAGTCGACCGACCGCGCCGCCAGCCCTGCGCACCCTGCCCGCTGCTGCCCTGGTGCGCTGCCCGCCGGGGCCGGCGCCCTGGCCTACCTGTGGGGAACGAGCACGAAGGCCCTTTACGTCCGGGTGATGGTCACCGTCACGAGGTCCCCGATGGCGTACTCGCCCTCGAAGGCCTCGAACGTCACCCCGAGCCCGTTGGGCGCCACGGCCACCACCCACACTACGCCGTCGCCCATCGGGTCGACGTCGACCACCGCCGCCTCGAAGCTGGCCTCGGCCCTCGTGTAGCGCATGGCCGCCAGACATGGCCTCCCGAAGCGCAGGTGGACGCCGCCCGGGCGGTGGCGGCCGGTGGCGTCGTCCGGCGATGGCTGGCCGCCACGGCATCGACGTCGCCGAGCTGCGCACCCTGGCGGCGCTGCGCGGGATCGCTGGCCGATGGGACGATGACCCCGAGCGTGGGTCGACCGCCACGTCGAGGGCGACCAGACCCCAGCCGGCGCGTTCGGCCCGAAGCATGAGGCCAGTGGCGTCATGCACCGACCTGGACAAGGGAGCCAAGAGGGGAGCCAAAGCCCTCCGATTGGCCTCCCTCCGGCGCTGCTCGGGGCTAGTTGCGTACAGCGCGGAGCGACGTAGAGATGAACCCCATGTGCATCCCACCGAACGGCTGTACAACGAAACGCCCCCGCAGGTAAAACTCGCCACGCTCGGCATACGCCGCTGCGTCGCTGGTCGGAAGCTCGCTGATGCCGATTTCGGCGCCGCCCGTGCACCGGATTTCTATCATGTCCTCCTCGATCCCGTTGCAGATAACGAGCCGGAAGAGGCCGGACTCTTCGTCGGGATAGGCGTCGAACTCGATCTCGCTGTCCTCGCGATTGCCCCAGCCCTCGATGGTCACGTCGAGCTCAACCATCTCCTGTTCGTGATCGGCAAGGAAGGCGATCAGTCGGTCCACGTCGCTCGTCGCGGGCCGGATGAACAAGGAGAGCACGGGGAGGGTGGCGATGGGCGGCGACGTGGTCGTCGGGGGCAGGGTCGTCGTCGGGGGCAGGGTCGTCGTCGGGGGCAGGGTGGTCGTCGTCGACGTCGTGGTCGTCGAGGGCAGGGTCGTCGTCGAGTCGGTGGTCGACGGGCTGGTCCTCGTCACCGGCTCAGTGGTCGTCGTCGACTCGGGTGCGCTCGACTCCATGGTCACCCCGCAACCCGCCATCGACGACGATGCGACAAGCACCACGACTGGCGCGATCCATCTCCGCAAGCTTTTCAGCGTGGCGTCTTTCAGATGAGTCTTCATCTCACGCGTTCATCCTCACTCGCAGTCGAGCGCCTTCTTGAGACTCCGGGTACCCCCGGAGCATGTCCTGAGCCCGACCACGGCGTCCAGCGCAGCCCGAGCACCTCCGAGGCGGTAGCGCAGCGCCGTCGAGGCGGTCAGGTCTCCAGCATCGACAGCACCGTTTCGCCCAGTCGAACCCTTACGCGTGCGCACGAGGCCCCCGATGCCATGCGTTCCGGCGCGTGGGTCGTATGCCATGCGTCGATGTCGTGCCCGGCGGTGGTCGAACCTCGACCCCGACGACGTGGCCGCCGCCATCGTCGCCACCGCCACCGAGGCCACCGAGGCCGACACCGACGCCATTAGCTGCCGGTCTGTTGACCTCGCCCTCGACGCCGCCTACCGCACGAGGACCGCGCGACCCCATGCGCTACGACAAGAGAGGTGGACCCCTGCGTTGTAACGCTCGACGGCGTGACGGCGCCCAGTGCCGAGCGCCGGCCGTGACCGGTGCGCGTGGCCCGACCCGTCGGCCACGCCTCCCGCGCCCGGCGCGCCGCCGGACGGCCAGTGTGCGCGGGGTACCGATCCGTGTCAAGCGTGACGAGCACCGGCCGGCCGCTCGGAGCCCGGCGGGCGATGAGATTCGCTCACTCTGGTCTCGCAGCGGTAGTGGATGTGCGTTCTACGGCGACGTGTTTCGACACGCGGTCGGGGTACCGAGTTCGCCGCCCGGTTGTTCGAGTACTGGCCGGTGTCGTGGTCCACGCCAGGCAGCAGCTCGCCAATCGTCCGAGTGTCAGGTGCTGGCGGGGCGGCGTTCAGGCCGGC
>JAABUN010008442.1_pt1 | contig 10518 bp, 7 predicted proteins | sample 5559311 | NCBI WGS metagenome assembly JAABUN01 (sample SAMN10711877, study PRJNA513370) | rock metagenome | isolation source: Antarctica rocks | place: Antarctica: Victoria Land, Siegfried Peak sud
CCGCAAATCCAGCCACTCGTCAAGGGTCGAACGACTCAAACGATACACACGATGTGCTTCCATCTTGCTCATGCCCTCGTCGATGGCACGCACAACCCTCTCCCGCAAATCCAGACTGTATGTTTTGCCCATGAGATTAGTGTAGGGCTTTTAGGGTTAGGGGCTATATAGCATTTCACGGAAGAAAAATTCGACTGTGCCCCATCATTCTGAGAGCGGTATAGAAAGTCGGAGCGCGGGCGTCTCGCCCGCATAAACCACGGTTCAAAGGCCGCAGAAAGAGCGCTTGGAAGCGCGACTCCGATGAACTTCCTGCGGGCGAGACGCCCGCGCTCCGACTTTTTTACGCACTCCGGCGATTCGCCCGACGTTAGGTGAGCGAACTGCGAACCTCAATTCATGGCACCGGAGATGATTTCGTCGCAGTCGGCGCTGGAGTTGAAGTCAGCGGTTTTTTGAATGATTTGGCGCCGAGCGATTCGAGCGCATCTCTGGCCGATTTCGCTCTGGGATTGCGCGCGGTGATGTCGGAAAGCAGCGCTTTGGCTTCGGAGGCGCGGCCTTTGGCCTGGTAAAAGCGCAAAATTTCGGCGAGCGCGCCAGGGTTGTCCGCGCCGCGACCGAGTTGGCGCGCCAGGAAAATCCGCGCGCCCGCGCCGTTGCCGTCGCGCTCGCTCGCGCCCAGCAAAGCCGCATAAGCGGGCGCGAAATCGGGTTGCCGCGCGATGAGTTTCTGCCAGCTTTGCGAGGCGCCGGGGCGTTTGAGCGCGCTTTGCAAGCGCGCCACTTCGAAAAGCGCGCTCGCATCGGTCGGGCGGAGCGCCAGCGCGCGCTCGAAACTCGAAAGCGCGGGCGCCAGCCGCTTCGCATCGCGCAGAATCGCGCCGCTTTGCATCCAAGGCGCGGGGTTTTGCGGCTGCAAGGCGGCGATTTTCGCCAGAATCGGCAGCGCTTTGTCGGGTTGTTTGGCCGCGACCGTGACCTGCGCCCATTGAGTGAGAGCGCCAGCGTCGCGCGGCTGTTGGCGGGCGTAAAGCGCGAACTGGGTTTGCGCGGCGGAAAAGTCGCGGTTTTGCGCCAGAAGTTGCGCCAGCGTCAGGCGGTCACGCGCGCGGGTGGGATCGAGTTCGAGCGTCTTTTGCAGCGCAGCGCGCGCCGCGTTGTTGTCGCCGCTTTGCAGCGCGGCGAGCGCCAGAAGCGCGCGCGGCTCGGCCTGGCGCGGCAAAAGCGCGGCGGCGCGCTCGAACTCGCGCCGCGCCAGCTTAGGCTGCTTCGACTGGCCCAGAACCCGGCCCAGCGAGAGGCGCAGGTTGCCTTCGGCACCGGCGAGCTGCTGTTTTTGAGCGGCGGTTTTTGCGACGGGCAAACGCCCCAGCGCGCTTTGCAAAGCCGCGCGCGCCCCACCTAAATCGCCCGCCGCGAGGCGCGCATCGGCGAGCGCGGGATAGATTTCAAAGACATCGGGCCGCGCTTTGATCGCCGCCTCCAGCGCCGTGATCGCGCGTTGGGGCTGCTTTTGGCCCAAAAACAAGCGGCCCAGCAAAAGCGCGGCGCGCGGGTCTTTGGGGTTGAACGTTTGGGCGCGGCGTAGCCACTTTTCCGCCTCGCGCGGCAGCTGGAGCGCGTCGGCGGCCAGGCTCGCGGCCTGCAAATGCGCCTGGACATCGCGCGGGTCGGACTGGGCGAGCGCGCTCCACTGCGCGTAGGCGTCGCGCGGGCGCTTTTGAGAGGCATAAACCTGGGCCAACAGCGCGCGCGCCGCGCGTTCGCCGGGGGCCAGGCGCACGACTTCGCGCAGCGGCGCCACCGCGAGAGCGGGCTTTCCCAGCGCCAGATACGCTTGCGCGAGTTGGAAGCGCGCCGCGGCGCCTTTGGGGTCGAGTTTGGCAGCTTTTTTCAGATGAGGAATCGCCTCGGCGGGGCGGTTGGCACTCAGGTAAAGCAGCGCGAGATTGAGGCGTGTCGGCAGGTTGTCGGGCGCGATTTGCGCCACGCGGCGGAAATTCTCCAGCGCGCTCTGGCTGTCTTTCAGTTTGAGCGCCGCGCTCGCCGCCTCGAAATAGGTTTTGGCGCGCGCGCGATCCGCCGCCGAAATCGCGCCATTTTTGGCGGGAACTGGGTCTGATGCCGCAGATTTTTGCCCCAATGAAGATGTCGGTGAAGGCGGCGCCACGCCGGGGGCCACGAAAAGCGGCGCCGGTGCAGTAGGAACTGTCATCGTGGGCAGCGGGGCGGCCATCGAAGGGGAATTCGCGGCGCCGGGTTGCGGCGCGCGGTCGCTCAATTTCCACAGCAAAGCGCCCTCGGCTAAAAGCGCGAGGGCGACGGAGGCGACGATCAGGTTAAAGGCTTGACTGGGACGCAGAGGCATTGAGAAATCGGTTCAGAGCAAATCGAAACGGTGGAGCAAAGCAGGCGCGCGGTTATTTGCCTTCTTTTTGGGCGCGGCGGTAGCGTTCGACCTCCAAAGCCAGCGTGAGCGGCGGCACTTCCAAAAAGACGGCGATGCGGTCGATGGCGCGCGACATGGCGCGGCGACCTTCGCGCGATTGCGCGTCGCTAAAAAGCATATCTTCGGCGTCGGCGAGGCTGGGCACCATATCGAGCATCAAACTGGCGCGCACCTGAGGCAGCATCCGTTCGTGAACCTGGGCGACGCGCGAGCGGATTTCGCCGACGATCTGGTTCAAAACGTCTTCGAAATGGTGCGACTCGACGCTTTTGCTCGCCATCGCAATGACGGCTTCGTGCGCCTTGTCGCGGCGCTGCACCACGGAACTCCAATCGGCGGCGGTGGTGCCTTCGATGAGTTCAAAAGTGATGGGACGGCCCGCCGCCTGGCGCAGAATGTTCTCGATGGTGTTTTTGACCTGTCCGCCAGCGAGGTTGGAAGCCATCGGCGCGTGCGCGGCATCGAGTCCGACCACGAAATGGTCGCCATCGAGCGTGATGGGAATCACCGCTTCCAAAGTTTCAGCCACGCTGAGCGAAAACGGCAATTTGGTAAAAACGCGCTTTCGCACTTCGCGCCAGACATAAGGCAGATCGAGCATCGCGCTATTGACCGGCGGCGGGGCGGCAGAAGCGGCAGGGGAAGCAGTCATCGAAGGGGAATCGGGCATAAAATCTCCGAAACGCGGGGAATGAATTCTATTATAAATCTTTTCCAGTTTTTGAGAACTGTCAGCGGCAATCGTTGCGAGATTGGTGGGACAGAGTGCGAATCGGAGACGAAAATTTCCTCGCTTCTCCCACTTTCCTTCTGGCAGCCGCAAGTGCAAGTGGAAAAGACGGGTTCAGCGCGCCGATTTTTAGTAAATTCACCCGCACAATGCGATCCAAATCCCAGCGCCGCGAAACCAATATGGCGCTTTTAGGCGCGCCCGTCGCCACCAAAGCCATCGACTCGTGCCACACCATGCACGAAGCCTTCATGAACCTGCCGCGCGCGTGCGGCGCCTCGACCCAGAGCGCGGCTTACCAGATTTTGTATCGCGCCATCGTCGAAGAAGTGCCGTTTGTTCTCGCCATTTCCGGCATCGGCAGTTTGAGCAATCAGACGCGCTTTTGGATCAATTCGATGGTGCGCGCCGGATATATCGCCGCGATTTCGACGACCGATGCGCTGATTTATCACGACGGCCACGACGTTTTCGGCAAACCCGCGAAAAAAGGGCAACAATGGGAGCGTCCGGTGCGAAGCGTCGATCCCAACTCCGACGACGGCATTTTGCGCGACAATCGCGTGATTCGCGTCTTCGATGTCGGCTTCAAAGAAGAGGTTTTGGAAGATCAAGACCGCGTTTCGCGCTGGATGTTCGCCCAGCCCGAATTTGGGCATCCGATGACGACGACCGAGCGCAATTATCGCATGGGCAAGATTTATCACACCCTTGAAGCGGCGCGCGGCATCGAACACGGATTGGTTGCGACCTGCTACGAATACGGCGTGCCGATTTTCGTCGGCGCGCCCGGCGACGGCTCTAATTCACTTGGAATGTTGCCGCTGAAAATGCACTCCGAGCTTTTCGGCAGCGATTTCGGCTTCAAATACGATCCTTTGCAGGACGTGATTGAAAGCTGCGCTTATCATTTCTGGGGACTTTTCTCCAATCCGGCCAAAGACCTGGGAATTTTGATTATGGGCGGCGGCGTGCCGAAAAACTTTGCGTTGCAGCCCGAACCGTCGCTTTTGCAGAATTTCATGCTCGACAGCGGCAAATACGAGGTGCGCGGCTACAAATACGACCTGCAAATCACCTCGGCGCCCGTCACCGACGGCAGTTTGTCGAGTTGTCCACCGTCGGAAGCGGTTTCGTGGGGCAAAGTCGATAGGGACACTTTCCGCGAGACGACAACCAGCGTTTACGGCGACTACACCCAGATTTTCTGGCCGATGGCGTATTCGTTGTTTGAGCGCAAACGCGGATTCGAGGCGGAGTATCAGGCGCTTTCGGCCAAGAAAAAAGAGAAATATCTCGCCGAAAACCAGGAAGCGCGCGGATTGATACGGCCTCAGGGCGCGCCGCGCTTGTTTTTGCAGCGCCGCGAGCTTTTGCGGAAATTCTACGAAATCGCCGGCAGCAAAAAGAACATGGCGCGTATTCGTGATTGGTATGAAGAGAAGCCCGAACTTTTGGCGGCGTTGGAGAAATTGCGCGCAAGTGGCGCGCTCGATGTCGGCGAAGTTTGAGGCGCTCGAATGGATTCGAGCGCATTTCGCAAAATGACTTACACATCCATCGCATTTTGGCCCGCTTTTGCGCTGCTGCTGCTGGTCTACTGGCGCCTCGATCACGACCGGCAAAACTCGCTCTTATTGGTTGCCAGTTATGTCTTTTACGCCTCGTGAGATTACCGATTTCTGTTTTTGATATTGATTTCCACGGTCATCGATTTCATCGGCGGATTGGGAGTCGCGGGCGAGAAACTCCCGCAAAAGCGCTTGCGCGGTATCGCCGCTTTGCTGGTTGCCAGTTCTTTTTTGCTGTGTTCCAACCTCGATTATCCGCTGTTGTGGTGTTCGTTGTCCTCTTTCGATAGCGGCCAGATTTTGCGGGCTTTGCCGCACCGCATCCAGGATTTCGCCGTTCCGCTCGGAACGCTGCTCTTTTCTTTGGCGTATCTCTGGGCACTTCCAGCCTTGTATGCTGCACCCGAACAGAAGCGCCGCAAGAATTTTCTGGTGATTAGCATGGTGGCTAATCTGGCGATTCTGGGGTTTTTCAAGTATTTCGACTTCTTCGCCGCCAACTTGGGAAGTTTGATTTCCTCAATGGGGTTGGAAGTGTCGGATCACGTTCTCGGCATCATTTTGCCCGCCGGAATCAGCTTTTACACCTTTCAGGCGATGAGCTACACCATCGACATCTATCGGGGTGAAGTCAAACCGACAACCAATTTGCGCGACTTCGCGCTTTTCATCTGCTTTTTCCGCACTTGGTCGCCGGGCCGATCATGCGCGCCCACACGCTTTTGCCGCAGGTCACGGGGCAACGCCGCATCCAAGAAGGCGCCATCGAAGACGGTTTGCTGCTGATTTTGCTCGGCCTTTTCAAGAAAGTGGTGATTGCCGACAACATGGCGCCGATTGCGAGCGCGATGTTTTTCCGGCTCACCGCCAAAGACGGCCCGCCGCTTTCGGGCGGCGAAGTCTGGGTCGGACTTTACGCCTTCGCTTTTCAGATTTACGGCGATTTTTCCGGCTATTCCAGCATCGCGCGCGGCATTTCCAAGTGGCTGGGATATGAACTCATCCTCAATTTTCGGATGCCCTATCTCGCCGTCAGTCCCGCCGATTTCTGGCGGCGCTGGCACATTTCGCTTTCGACCTGGCTGCGCGATTACCTCTATATCCCGCTCGGCGGCAATCGCGGCGCAAAATGGCTCACCTATCGCAATTTGATGCTGACCATGCTGCTCGGCGGCCTGTGGCACGGCGCGAGTTGGACTTTTGTCGCCTGGGGCTTTTATCACGGCGCTTTGCTGTGCGCGTTTCGGCTGCTCGGCATCCGCGACGTGAGCGCGCAGGGCGACCTCAAAAACAAAATCGTCTGGCTGTTTCGCGTCGCGGTGATGTTTCATCTCACCTGTTTCGGCTGGCTGCTCTTTCGCGCCGAGAGTTTTGGCGCGATTCTGAGCGCGTGCCAGATCATGCTGGCGCGCCCGGCGTTTCCGCCGCTGGCTTTAACCACGTTCGCCATCATTTTTTCTATTGCGCGCTGCTTTTTGCGCTCGAATGGGCGCTGGACGGCGAAATTCGGCTGCGCCAACTCCACCAAAGCCCGTGGGTCGCGCGCGCGGCGGTTTATGGTTATTTTCTGTTCATGTTGATCGCTTTTCCGGCGTTTCAGGCCCATGAATTCATCTACTTCCAATTCTAAAGCGCGTGCGTCGGGCGCCCGCAAAACGGCGGCGATTCTGCTGTTGCTCGCGCTGTTTTTCGGCGGCGCCGAGGTTGGCGCGCGCAAATACGCGCGGCGGCGCCAGAATGACCTGAGCGACCCGACCGATCCGACCAGCATCGGCGCGCGCGCGACGCGTTTGATGCAGCAAAAGGGACGCAAAATCGTCTTCGTCGGCAATTCGGTGGTGCAGCAGGGCATCGACCTCGCGCTTTTCGAGCGCCTGGCGGGAAATCTGGCGGGAAATTCGGCTCCGCTTCACACCACCATGGCCGCAGCCACCGGCGCGCTCGGTAAAGACTGGTATTGGATGCTGGAACACGGTTTCTGGCAGCCCAAACGCCAGCCCGACCTGTTCGTGGTGCTGTTTTTCTCGGATATGCTGCAAGACACCCCGCGCGAAGACCAGGATCGCGGGCGATTGGCGCAGTTTTTCACCACGCCGCGCGACTGGCCCGCCGTTTTCGCCGTGGACGCGCCGACGCTGGGCCAGCGCAGCGATTTTCTGTTTTCCTACGCTTCGATGCTCTTCGCCCAGCGCGCCGTCACCCGGGGCAAACTCCTCAAAGCGGTCGCTCCAGGTTATGAAAACTGCGTGGTTCAACTCAATGCCACCGAGCAAAAACAGTCGGATCAGCAGAAATTAGCGCCGAAAACTTCGCATCTCAAGCCGCCGATTTCCTATCGAGCGTTGCAGCGCTTGCTCGCACGGGCCAGACAAACTCGCTCCAAACTCTGTTTCATCGCCTATCCGACCAACGGTAAAAAGTTCGCTTACACCGTCCCGCCCCAGGTCATCGAGATGATTCGCGGCGCCGGCATGACTTACATCGATTTGAGTCATGTGCCCGAACTCACGCCCGATAAATACCGCGACAGCCTTCACGTCAACAAGTTGGGAATGCCTGTGTTCACCCGCCGTTTGGCGCCGGCGCTATCGCCGTTGTTGGTCGAAAAGTGAATTTGGTAGTGGCTCCGTGGAATAGCGTTGGTAGTAGCGCCGCAAGGCGCGTCTCGCATCACTGATACGCTGTCCAAACGCGCCTTGCGGCGCTACTACCAACGGGCGTGTCTCCGCTTGCGCTCGAAAAGTGAATTCAATTCGCCCGTCGCCACGTCGCGCCGCCAATCCGATAGCGATTCGGGTCGATCATTCCCTCTTTGCTGCGAATCGTGTCGGAAACGATGCGAAAAACCCGCTGCGAGCGCAAAACGCGCGGCTTTTTGGCTTCGAGAACGACGCGAGAAGTGGATTTCAACAGCAGCGCGACCGGCCCTTCCTGACTGCCGCCGGATTCTTTGAACGTCGGCGCAACGACCTTCCAAAAGCCGCGATGGGACAGGTTTCCCGCCCGGCGTTTGCTCGCGCCCGCCCAAAACGTGTAGGTCGCATCGGAGCGGAATTGATATTGGTCGCCATGCTTCGGATGGCGCCAGGTGCCGACTAAACGCGCGCTCCAAAACCCTAAATCCGCGCGCGCGGTGGGGAGCGGAAACGCGAGCCAGAGCAGCCCAATCACCCAAAATCGGTTTTTCATCGCAGCGATCTCCCCCGGCGCAAGCGCCTTTGTCCCCACCGGCGTTTTCGGTGCCATTTAACGGGTAAAATAGAACCCGTGCCCGCCGTTTCTTCCCCCGTTTTGCCTACAAAAACGCTCTCCATCGCCGAACAGACTCGCCAGACCGTCAAAAATTTGGACGACGCCCAACTCGCGCGGATTTTTGGCGCCCAAGGCTTTCTCGCCAAAACCATGGAAGCGCAAAACCGGCCTTTCGAAGCGCGTCCCGAACAGTTGCAGATGGCGCAGGAAATCGCCGCCGCCATCCGCGACAAAACCCATTTTCTGGTCGAAGCCGGGACGGGAACCGGCAAATCCTACGCGTATTTGGTGCCGTTTTTGTTGTGGGCGATAGAAAACAAAAAGCGCGTTCTGGTCGCCACCGGCACCAAGGCGCTGCAACAGCAGCTTGTCGAGCGCGATTTGCCGTTTTTGCGCGAACTTTTCAAGCGCCATTTCGGGCAGGACATCAAATTCGCGCTTTGTCTGGGAACCGGAAATTACATTTGCCCGCGCAGATTGGCCAAAGCGCAGGTTGCCGGACTGTTTGCGACCGAAAAAGAGGTCAAAGAACTGGCGGAAATCCAACAATTCGCCGGGAAATCGCCGACGGGCCGCAACCTCGATTTGCCGTTTGAGCCGTCGCCGGGATTGTGGGCGCAGCTCAACCGCGAATCGGATTTGTGCATGAATCGCAACTGCAACCTCTACGATTCCTCGTTTTATTGGCGCGCGCGCCGCGAACAGGAAAAAGCGCAGATTCTGGTCGCCAATCACCATTTATTGTTCGCGCACATCGCGGCGGGCGGCAACAAGGGCAGTCAGGGCGGCGTTTTGCCCGCCTTCGACGCGCTGGTGATCGACGAAGCGCACTCCGCCGAAGATGTCGCGGCGAGTTATCTCGGCATCGAGTTTTCCAACCTCGGCGCGGCGAAATTGATCGAATTATTGGCCAACCGGCGCTCGCAAAAAACGCTGATTAGCGGCTCGAAAATCCCCAATCGCGCCGAAATCGAAGCGCGACTTCACGACGCCGCCGCCGAAGCGCGCGAGGCGGTTTCGCGCTTTTTCGAGAATTTGCAACTCGCCGTCCGGTTCGAGCCGAATCGCTCCAACAACATCCGCATCACGCGCAAAAACCTGCTTTCCAACGAGCTTTACGAGCCGCTCGAACGCATGGAGTCGGTGTTGAAGGAAGCGCGCCGCGAGGCCGAAGGCGCGCAAGACGAGATTTTGCTCAAGGAAATCGAAGGTTTTTTGAATCGCTGCGCCGAAATGCGGAAATCGAGTCAGGAAATTCTCGACCAAAGTCGCGCGGGATATGTGTATTGGGCGTCGAGCGTGCCGCGTTTGGCCGACGGATTCGGCAAAGCGCCGCGCGTGCCGCGATTGAGTCTGCACGGCGCGCCGATTGAAGTCGCCCAGGCGCTGCGCGAATCGGTTTTCGAGCAGTTTTGCCCCGTCATTATGACGAGCGCGACGATGACGACCGGTGGCAGCTTCGATTTTCTGCTCGAACGCCTGGGCTTGGTCAAAGCTGCGGCGCCGGAAATCGCCGATCCGAGTTCCAAGCTCGGAGCGCCGAGCAAAAAGGTGGAATTGTCGAGCTTCGAGACTGGAGCGCCGAGCAAAAAGGTCGGAGCGCCGACCTCTGAACTCGGAGTGCCGAGCTTCGAGGTCGGAGTGCCGAGCAAAAAGCTCGGAAGTCCGACCTCTGAGGTGGAAGCTCCGAGCGAAAAGGTGGAAGTGTCAGGCTACGAAGGCGAAGTTCGCACTCTCTCGCTCGGTAGCCCCTTCAATTTTCGCAAAAACGCCTTGATTTACGTCGCGCGCGATTTGCCCGACCCGACGACCAACGTCACGTTTTGGGAAGAAGCGGCAGTCAAACGCGCCGCCGAAGTCGTCAAACGCACCGATGGACGCGCCTTTATCCTTTGCACCAGTTTCCGCATGGTCGATCAAACCGCGCGATTTCTCGAAAAAGTGATGCCGGCGCGGATTCGGATTTTGAAGCAAGGCGGCATGGCGCGCGGCCAGCTTTTGAGCGAATTTCGCCGCGATATTTCCTCGGTTTTGGTCGGCACCACGAGTTTCTGGCAGGGCGTCGATGTGCCGGGCGAAAGTTTGTCGTGTGTGGTGATTATGAAGCTACCTTTCGCCGTCCCCGACGACCCGATTGTGCAAGCGCGCGTCGAAACCATCAAAAAACGCGGCAAAGACGCCTTCAACGAATATCAAGTCCCGCAAGCCGTGATGATGTTTCGCCAGGGTTTTGGACGCTTGATTCGCACGCAAGAAGATCGCGGCGTGGTGGCGATTCTCGACCCGCGAGTGCAAACCAAAGCCTATGGAAAGGTGTTTTTAAATTCGCTGCCGGATGCTTTAGTGACGGAAGAGTTGGAGCGTTTGAGTTTGTTTGTGAGCGGGATTTAAGGGTGGTTGGGAGTTTAGTCCTCGCTTCGCTGCGGCCCTCACCCGTCGCTTCGCGCCACCCTCTCCCGCAAGCGGGAGAAGGAGAGATTGCGACACTAACGAACTCACTGCGACGTTCAGTC
>JAABUN010008443.1_pt1 | contig 10517 bp, 5 predicted proteins | sample 5559311 | NCBI WGS metagenome assembly JAABUN01 (sample SAMN10711877, study PRJNA513370) | rock metagenome | isolation source: Antarctica rocks | place: Antarctica: Victoria Land, Siegfried Peak sud
GCGGCGCGAACGAGGGGCGGAACGGGTTGTCGAGCAAGTTGACCGTCGATGCGTTCGTCCGGAAGTGGCGCGCCGTCGAGCTGAAGGAGCGCTCCGCGGCACAAGAGCACTTCATCGATCTCTGCCATGTGCTGGACGAGCCAACCCCGGCTGAGGCCGATCCGAGCGGCGATTTCTACTGCTTCGAGCGGGGGGCAACGAAAACGAGCGGTGGCGAAGGCTGGGCAGACGTTTGGAAACGCGGGCATTTCGGGTGGGAATACAAGGGCAAGCGTAAGAATCTGGAGTCGGCTTTCGGGCAGCTTCAGCAGTATGCCCTTGCGTTGGAAAATCCGCCGCTGCTCATTGTTTGCGATCTCGATCGGTTTGTCGTTCGGACCAACTGGACTAACACGGTCAGCGAGAAGCACGAGTTCACGCTCGATGATCTACGCGAGCCGCGCATTCTTCAGAAGCTCAAATGGGCAATGTCCGACCCGGAGCAGCTCCGGCCGGGTAAGACCCGACAAGAGCTGACCGAGGACGCGGCGGCGGAGTTCGCCACGCTTGCTCAGGACCTCCGACGGCGTGACTATCCGCCGGAGGCAGTCGCCCACTTTGTTAATCGACTCGTATTCTGCATGTTCGCCGAAGATGCAGAACTGCTGCCGAACAAAATGTTCGTTCGGATGCTAGAAGCAGCGCGGGCAACGCCCGGCGAGTTCAAGCGACTCGCTTCCACTTTGTTCGCCGCAATGCGCAGCGGCGGTCTGGTCGGCTTCGAGCGGATTGAGTGGTTCAACGGCGGCCTTTTCGACGACGAGGAGGCGCTCCCCCTCGATGCCGACGACATCGACTTGTGCCTTCGGGCCGCCAAGCTCGATTGGAGCGAGGTCGATCCGTCGATTTTTGGTACGCTGTTCGTGCGCGGCCTCGATCCCGACAAGCGCTCCGAAACGGGATCCGAGTACACCGACCGCGACAAGATCATGATGATCATAGATCCGGTGCTCACTCGCCCGCTGCTGCGCGAGTGGGAAGCGGTGAAGGACAGGATCGGCGGCATGATCGAGCCGGCGCGGCAAGCCGCAGAGGAGGCGATTGCGGGCGCGTCCGGTTTTCCTGAGTTAGTGGAGGAGGTCCGGGCGATCGAGAGCCGACTGGTGTCTCGGCCCCAGCTCGAATTGTTCGAGCAGCTCGTCAAGCAACGCCGGGTCCGCGCCGTCGATACCGTGCGGGTTGCGCTCAGGGCCGCTGATCGCGCCTATACGGAAGCTCGCGAGCAGGCACGAATGGCATTTATCGCCTTCCTGGCGAGACTGCGCGCGTTCCGCGTCCTCGACCCGGCCTGCGGCTCAGGTAATTTCCTTTACCTCGCGCTGGTCGAACTGAAGAACATTGAGCGCCGGGTCTCGATCGAGGGCGAGGTCTTGGGCTTTCCGCCTGAGTTTCCCGCAATCGGTCCGGAGGCGCTGCTCGGAATTGAGATCAACCCTTATGCGGCTGAGCTCGCGCGCGTGTCAGTATGGATCGGCGAAATCCAGTGGATGCGCCGCTCCGGTTTCGACATCGGCCGCAAACCAATCTTGCAGCCGCTGACGACGATTGCGTGTCGGAACGCGATCATCAACGAGGATGGATCAGCAGCGGAATGGCCCCATGCCGACGTGATCGTGGGAAACCCGCCTTACCTCGGCGCAAAGCTTCTTAAGCGCCGTCTTGGAGTCGAGGTGACTGAGGCGATGCGTGCCCTCTATACAGGCCGCTTGCCCGGGTTCACCGACTTGGTCTGCTACTGGTTCGAGAACGCTCGCGTCATGATCGAAGCGGGAACGGCGACACGAGCGGGTTTGGTGGCGACCAACTCCATCCGTAAGAACACCAATCTTCCCGTGCTGCACCGGATCGCGGCCGCGACGCGCCTATTTGAGGCGTGGAGCGAGGAGCAATGGACGGTCGACGGTGCAGCGGTCGATGTGTCGCTCATCTGCTTCGGCGACATTGGTGATGAGACGGCGAGGCTTAATGGCGAACCAGTCGGTGCAATCAACGCCGATCTAACAACCGGTCTTGACCTGACCGCCGCCAAGCCGCTCCGCGAGAACCGGAACGGCGCTTTTCTGGGAATACAGAAGAGCGGCCCATTCGACGTACCGGGCGAGGTCGCCCGCGCTTGGATGCGCGAGCCGGCTAACCCGAATAACCGATCCAACGCGGAAGTGCTGAAGCCGTATTGGAACGGCGATGATCTAACGGGCCGACCACGCGACATCTTTTTGATCGACTTACCCCTGGGTTTGAGCAAGGCGGATGCCACCCTGTTCGCAAGCCCCTTCCGTCATATCGCGACTACTCCGGACGATGACGGCAAGACCGTTGAGCAACTGCGGACCGCCCTCGGCGAGCGCGCGGGACCGCGGTGGTGGGAGCCTCACTGGCCGCGGCCGGAGATGCGTTCCCGGATCGAAAGCCTTCGCCGATACCTCGTCACGGCTGAAACGGCGCAGTACCGTGTGTTCGCTTGGCTTTCATATCCCGTGCTGCCCGACAAGAACTTGATTGTCATTCCTCGTGAGGACGATCTGATGTTCGGGCTGCTTCAGAGCCACTTTCACGCGGCGTGGGCGCTGCGGAAGGGTTCGGATCTCGAGGACAGGCCCCGCTATACCCACACAACGACCTTCGCCACGTTCCCTTTCCCTGAAGGGATGAGCCCTACGCAATCAACTCAGTCGGCGCGCGCAATGCCGACTGCCGCGGCGATCGAGGCAGCGGCAGCTCGTCTGAACACCTTGCGGGAGGCGTGGCTCTATCCTCATGGTCTGATCACCGAGCAGCCCGAAGTCGCGGAGGGATTCCCTATCCGTCGTCTGGCCAAGAACGACACTGCTCGCCAGCAACTCGCGCGACGCACCATGACGGCGCTCTACAATGATCGTCCGGACTGGCTGGTTGAGGCGCACCGTGAACTCGATGCGGCCGTTGCTGCGGCCTACGGGTGGCCGGGCGACCTGACCGACGATGATGCGCTGCACCGGCTACTCGCGCTTAATCTGCAACGATCAGCCTAGGGGAACGGGGCTCACGCCCCGCCTCCTTTGCGGAAGTCAAACAGCGGGATGCCCATCTTCTTTGCCTTGTCGGCGAGGTTGTCTTGGATGCCCGTGCCTGGGAACACCACGACCCCGATCGGCAGGATGTCGAGCATCTGATCGTTGCGCTTGAATGGTGCGGCCTTAGCGTGGCGGGTCCAGTCCGGCTTGAACGCCACCTGCGCGACCTTGCGAGCGTCGGCCCATTTGCTGGCGATCAATTCGGCGCCCTTCGGGGTGCCGCCGTGGAGCAGCACCATGTCGGCGTGCTTGGAATGCACGCGGTCGAGTGCCGCCCAGATCGCCTTGTGATCGTTGACGTCGGCCCCGCCGGTGAACGCGACCTTCGGCCCTGCGGGCAGCATCACCTCGGTCTCGGCGCGCTTTCGGGCGGCGATGAAGTCGCGGCTGTCGATCAGTGTCGCCGTAAGAGTTCTGCGGCTGACCATTGAACCGGAGTGCGGCCGCCACGGCTTGCGCAGGTGGACTTCGAAGGCGTCGGCGGAGAGATCGCGCAGGACCTCGTGCGCGTTGCGGCGTTCGATAAGCGTCAGCCCCTCGGCCAAGAGCCGTTCGAGCTCGACCGAGCGCACCTCGGACCCGTCCTGCTCGCGTTGACTGCGCTGCTGCGCCTGTTCGTTGTCGTCGAGCTCGCGCTCGATGCGGCTGGTGGCCCGGTGAAGGACGTTGACGATGCCCCAGAGCAGGTCTTCGAGATCGGGCTCGAGACGGGTGTCCTGCAAGGCGGTGGTGAAAGCGTCGAAGGTGTCGGCGACGGCGGCGCGGACCAGATGGTCCTCGGGAAGCGGTCTCGGGTCGGGCTCGTCCTCGAACGGGCGGTGGCCGAAGAGCTGGAGTTCGGCGAGGAGGTGGGCGGTCGGACTCTCGGCGTGCTCGGGTTCGTGGTCTTCCGGCGTGTGGTCGTGGGTCATGGTGTTCGCCTCCGGCAGGTCGACCGCGCCCTTCGCGGCCTCGTGGGCGACGAAGAGCGGGGACGGCCCGGGCCTGCACCGCGGGGCTCTCGCCCGCGGCCGAAGCGCAGCGGAGGACGGCGAGCACGGCTTTCTTGCCTCGCGAGGAATGGGCGGAGCCCAGGGGAAGAAAGTCGCGCGCAGCGGTTGCCGGCCCGGTCCGGCTCCGGTCCGATCGCCCCTCTCAGAGGCCAGGGGCGCGGCTCTCCTGCTGGTGAGAACAGCCCACGGCCACCTTGCAGGTCGGTGATCACACCCGTGTGTCAGGCTGCGCGAACGCTCTCCCGTCCTGGCATCCAGAACCGCTCGACGTCCTCGGGGGCGAGTTGCCCCCGCAAAGCCGCGTGGAGCGCTTCTCGTCCGAGCTGCAGGAGATCGTCGTTGAAGTCGCCCAGCGCCGGCCTCAGCCGCATCGCTTCTATGCCGGCCACCTCTGCTCTGGTCATCACCGACGCCGTCGCACGCCGTCCGGCCGGATCGTTGTCCTCGGCAACGTAGAGGCGCTGCAGTCCTTCGGTTAGGAGCAGGGCGTCGAGATGATTGGCCGAGCCCGCGGCGACGATCGGCAGACTGGGCAGCACGACACGCAGCGACAGCATGGTCTCTAAGCCTTCGCCGACGGCGACGATGCTACTCGCCTTGCCGATGCGGACGCCCTGACCGCTGATCAGCCCCATCGAGCGTCGCGGTGTCGACACGAGCGCCTTTGCCGTCCCGGAAGGGTCGAGCCAGGTGCGGTGGATGCCACTGATAGCGCCGGTCGCATCGGTGGCGGCCGCAATCAACGCCGGCCAGGCATCACGGGCGGCGTCGGCCGGGTCTGCCTCGCCGCCACGGTAATAGCAGCGCGGATGGAACCGCAGCGACGTGCAGTCCCGCAAATCCGCAATGCCGCGAGTGCGCAGATACGCTTCTGCGACGGTGCCCCGAATGGGCTCGGACATGGCGAACAGTCGACGCGCGGCTTCCGGCGATCCATGCGGCGCTGGCCTGATCGGTTCATACGGCTCGGGCTGAGGAAGGCTAAGGAATCGGCGCGCCTCTTCGAGCGTGTCGGCGAGCGTCGTGCATCCCTGCGCTCGCGCGATAAGATCGAGCAGGTCGCCATGCTCACCCGTGGCGGCGTCGGTCCATTTTCCTGCCCGCCCCCGGTCGGTGCTCTTCAGTCTGACCATCATCGAGCGGCCGGGCGTGTTGTGGACATCCCCCACGGTCCACCAGCGACCCTGGCGGCGGCCGTTGGAGAGGTAGTGGCGGCAAACCGCCTCGGCGTTGTCGGCGAGGCGGTCAGCCAGGTCTGATGCGGTGTCCGGCATCGCGGCCTCCTGAACGAAAAAAAGGGCCCGCCGTCGCCGGCGAGCCCAGGGTGGTGACGGGTGCGAAGTTACTCGGCGGCGATCGCGTGGGGCTCGAACGCGACCTCCTGGTCGTGGGTCGCCTCCTCGTCGTCGAGGGAGCTTTCGTCGATGTCGGCGACCTCCTCTCTGTCCGTCGGCGCGGCGATCTCCTCATCTTCGGCCACACCGTCGTCGGCCACGGCACGTTCACCGCCGTCCGCCGCCATTCCTTCAACGACGGGTTCGGCCACGATCACCGGCTCGGCCTCGACGATCTCGACCGTGCTGGCCATCGCCCGACCTGGCGTGCGCAGCGGCTCGGGCAACCATCCGGAATCGGCAAGCAGCGTTTCGGCCTCGGTCGCCATCTCGACCTTCTTCAGATGCTCGATGCGGTCCGCCGCCCGTTGGCCTCTCGCTTCCGCCACGGCCTGTTGGATGCGCGCCTTGGTGACCCGGCCAAGGAAGTTGGCCGCAGTCGGCGTCCAGCTCGCCGCCATGTCGAGATCGACCGTCTGGGCGAGCCGGTCGGCGTGGGCGAACGCCTTCGGACGACGGTTCCAGGCTTCGTGCACCGCGTTGACGCTCAGCGACACGCAGTGAGCGAACAGCGCGTCGCGGCTGTCGGCGTCGAACGTCTCCAGCGCACCCCAGAGCTCGCCCGACTCCTTGGGCAACGCCGACCGCCACGACTGCTGCCGCTCGTCGAGCGAGCGGGCCAGCACGGTGTCGTTCAGCCCGGGCGCCTGGCTCCCGAACTGGACGCTCTTCAGATCGAGCTCCAGACAGGTGTCCGACCGGTAGGTGTAGAACACCCCCAGCGCGAGCGCGTGCAGGGCCGCGAGGAAGGCGATGTCGGGCCGCTCGCCGAGCGCGTGGCGAAGCGCCAGCGTACGGTGGGCGGTCAGCTCGGTCAGCAGCCGATCGGGAATCGGCCGCAGCCCTTCGTCCTCCTCCGGCTCGACCGCCGGCGCGGACCCGGCAAAGATCGCCGCCTCATCGCCCTCGACCTCCGCCGCTGCGTAGGCAGGGTCCTCGTCGGTCCCGACCTCTGCCTCCGGCTCGACGGGCAGTTCGTCCTCGGGCCGGACATAGCCGCGATCGACGCGCAGCGACCCGTCGGCGGCGATGCTGACGAAGGTGCCCGCCTGCGCGATCTCATCGGCGTCGAACACGACCGGCCGGGCGTTCAGCGCCGCGATCGCGGTCTCGAGCTCGCCCATGCGCTCGTCCTGCTCGTCGGTGAGTTCCTCGGCTTCGGCCGACGCCGTCTCGATGTCGTCGACCTCCTGTTTGAGCGCGGCGCAGGTCGCCTCCTCCTCGGGCGTCAACGGCACGGTCTCGCCACGAAGCTGGCGCAGGCCGTAGGTGTGACCGTAGGCGAAGTCGGGCGCGACCTCGACCCACCTCCAACCTTCGGCTCCGATGGCGACCGTCGCTTCGTTGAGCTTTTCGGCCGTCATCATGTCGACCAGGCTCACGTCCTGCAGCCAACCGCCGTCGTCACCCTGGAACAGGTCGTTGAGGATCGTGCCACCCGCCTCCTCGTAGGCGGCGAGGCCGACGAACAGTGCGCGCTTGTCCGACGCCCGCACCGCGCCCTCGGTCAGCATCCGCCGGATAACGTAGGGCTGCTTGTCGTAGGACTGGCACAGCCGCTCGAACACTTGCTCCTGCCGCTCATGGTCGCCGTTGACGGTGAAGGCCATCAGCTGGTCCAGCGTCATGCCGTCCTCGCCATAGACGTCGAGCAGCTTGGGGCTGACCGATGCCAGGCGAAGCCGCTGCTTCACGACCGCGACCGAGACGAACTGGTTGGCGGCGATCTCCTCCTCGGACTGCCCCTTCGAGCGCAGTGCGAGGAAGGCCCGGAACTGGTCGAGCGGGTGCAGCGGCGCGCGCTGGATGTTCTCGGCGAGGCTGTCCTCCTCGGCCAGGCCGCTATCCCGCACGATGCAGGGCACGGGCGCGATCTTCGACAGACGCCGCTGCTTGACGAGCAGCGCGAGCGCTCGGTAGCGTCGGCCGCCGGCTGGAATTTCGAACATGCCGGTCTCGACGCCGGCTTCGTCGATGACGGCGCGCACGCTCAGGCCCTGCAACAGGCCCCGTCGGGCGATGTCCTCGGCGAGTTCCTCGAGCGAGACGCCTGCCTTGACGTGGCGGACGTTGGACTGGCTGAGCAGGAGCTTGTCGAACGGGATGTCGCGCGAGGACGACAGGGTGATCTTCTGGACTGACTTCTTCTGATTGGACTGGGCCACAGTAGTTCTCCGTGACGGGCTGGCCGGGAGCCTCTCTCTCGACCCTCAACCCGTCACGAAGTGAGGCGCAGCCCTCTCCCTTTTATGGGGTGGGTCAAGAACCGCGTTTTCCTGGGAAGAGCGACGGCTGGACAGCCCCGGGCTTGTAGGAAGGGTGCGCAATATCGCCGCCAGCGAAGCCGGCGTGAGAGCATTTGGCAGTTCACCGGGGTAGAGCGTCACGATGCACGGCTGACGTCTGGCCAGCTCACCTTTTATCCGGTTCGAGTTCCTGCGTTTGCAAGTCTCGCGACCACAATCCCGTTTGCTGCGGGTTTCGACGCTCGAGGGGACGGGACCCATCTCTAGAAGCGGCATATCTCAGCCAGGGAGAGGGCCGGTCACACGTCCTCCCGGTATTCCCCTGTCGCGTGCAGGGGAACTCGGTAAACTCAGGCGACCACTGCGCCGGTCGGAACCAGACCCGTCGTGGCGTAGCGCCAGAGCGCGATGAGGAGCTTGCGGGCGAGCGCCACAATCATGATCCGGCGCATCCGACCTGTCGCGCCGCTGGTCCGCTCGTTGAACCACTGCGAAAGCTGACTATTCGGCTGCCATCTCAGCCAGCGCCACGCGATCTGGAGCATGTTGGAGCGGAACGCGGCAGGACCGGACTTGCCGATGCCCTGGTCCCTGCTGACCTTGCCGCTCGCCCAGGGCGTGGGAGCGAACCCGCTCCACGCCGCGACTTGGCGCCGGTTGGCGAAGTTGCGCCAGAAGGCCTCGCGTACGAGCACCGACGCGTCGTTGGGGCCGACGCCCTTGATGCGGGTGAGCGATGCGATCATCGAGGCGTCCAGGCGCGTCTCCTCTGTGTCGACGGACGAGGACTCAACCTGCTTGGCAAGCGCTACGGCGTCGCGCTCCGCGTTCACCGCCTCCAGTTGTTCCGTGACCAGCCGGAGGCGAACGATCTCGCGCCGGATCTCCTCCCGCAGCCGCGCGCCGAGCGCACGTCCGTCGCCGGTGATCAGCTCGTGCAACCGACGCTCCACATCGGGACCGTGCGGGACAAAGCCGACAATGCCCTGGGTCATCAGCAGGCCCCTGATGCGGTTCGCATGCGCGAGACGCTCCTGGACCAGACGCTGCCGCTCCCGCGTAAGCCGGCGCTCATCCTCCTGTTCGACGCTCGGCACGTGGACAGCGCTGAGCACTTGGTCCTCGCCGCGGTTGTACGCCATAAGCGCGCGGATCATGGCCTTGGCGTCGAGCCGGTCGGTCTTGGCTCGTTTGGCGCGGCGGTTGACGAGAAGACTGGCCGGGTCGATCACGAGCACACGGTGGCCCTCGGCCGTAAGCCGGCGATATAGCCAGAAGCCTTCGTAGCCGGCCTCGTAACAGCAGAGGATCGGGACGTCGGGCGTCCCGAGCGTGTCGGCGGCACGAGAGCGGAGTCGATCGATCAGTGTCAGCAGAGCGGAAACGTCGCCCCACGGCGCGACGTGAATGCCGACCTTGTCCGATCCAGGGAGATGCGTGCCGACGACCCACTTGGAGCGGCTCATCTCGATCGCGACGAAGATCGGGTCGGTATCAGCCGACGGAACTGAGGTAACGACTTCCTTCTCAGGCAGCATGATTACAGTCCTCCTACGTCAGGGAGCCCCCGCGCGCAGAACTACCAGAGCGCGCGCCGTGCCTCCCCATAGGATCTCTAAAGGGGAGAAGGCTGCGCCAGGCGGCGACGCCGGGGACGTATGCCGCGACGTTCATGACGGGTCGGCCACGATGATGAGCGGCGGCACGGCAAAGTCCGCCGCGTCGAAATGAGCGCGGATCGCCTCGACCGAGCCGAGCTGCTCGGCGGTCTCGCGGCCGATCAAAACATGATCGTCTTCGTCGGCGGCGAACGACATCGGCTCGCCGGTGCCAGTGAACACGACGCGCTCGGCTCCCCATTGGCCGGCATAGGCATCGGACCAGCGGGTGAACGACACGGCGTTTGCGGCGCACACAGGACTCCAATGCCTCGAAGCGGCCCCACGCGACCTCGTGCGCGTAGAGGCTGAGCGGCTGATCCGGTATGATGTCGTCCGGCTGGAACGGCTCGCCGTCCCACTCGGTCGATAGACCTTCCTGCTCGATCAGCTCGGCGAGTCGGTAAAAAGCGATGGTGGAGATCGTGCCGCCCAGCACGATTGACGCGGACACACGGTCGGCCATAATGACTTCCTGTCGAAGAATGATGGGTCGGTGGCGGTGAAGCACCGCTACCATGGGAGACTCGGATATTACCCGGCGAAGGCGAGCAGCTTGGCGGCCTTGCCTTCCAGTTCCAGCCGCGCATCCTGGTGCGGCTTGCCGCGGGCGAGTGCCGTGATCCCCTGCACGAAGTCGAAGATGGACTCTGGCGGGCGGCCTTCCTCCTCCAGCACGGTCGCAATGATCTTCTCGGTCTCCGGACGCGAGAAGCCGCGCTTGCGCAGGAAGGTCTCGCGGTCTTCGTCCTTGCGTGCGACGATCGCCTCGCGCGCGGCGCGGATGCCGGCCAAGAACGGTGTGGGCGAGGAGGTGGCGAACCGCTCCAGGGCAGGTGCTGCCTGATGAGCGAACCGATGGCCGGCGAATTTGCTGTGCCGAATCGATATCTCCTCGAAGCCTTCGGCACCCCAGATGTTGCGGTTCATGCAGACGGCGCGAAGGTAGAAAGACGCCATGCCAAGCGTCTTGGAGCCCACCTCGCTGTTCCAGCAGTAAAAGCCGCGGAAGTAGAGATCGGGATCGCCGTTCGGGAGCCGCCCGGCCTCGATCGGATGCGCATCGTCGACCAGGAACAGGAAAACGTCGCGGTCCGAGGCATAGAGCGTGGTGGTGTCCGTGGTGACCTCAACG
>JAABUN010008445.1_pt1 | contig 10515 bp, 8 predicted proteins | sample 5559311 | NCBI WGS metagenome assembly JAABUN01 (sample SAMN10711877, study PRJNA513370) | rock metagenome | isolation source: Antarctica rocks | place: Antarctica: Victoria Land, Siegfried Peak sud
GACGCTCGAGCACCACCCCACTCCCGCTGCCTGTCCCACCCCCGGTCCCGCCCCCCGCATCGCCCCCCGACCCCGCGTACAGCTCGGCGAGCTTTGTCCCGGGCGCGAGTTTCATCGGCCAGTTGCCGAGCCGCATGGTGCCCCCCGTTTCAGAAAGGTTGACCTGCTCGGGCATCAGGTCGATGACCGGATGCGGCGTGTAGGGGTCGAACTCGGTCGAATTGGCCCCCTGAAGCCCCGCGACGTTCCGGGCGAACTCGATGACCGCGATCTGCATCCCCAGGCAGATGCCCAGATACGGCACCCCCTGCTCGCGGGCGTAGGTCGCGGCGCGCACCTTGCCCTCGATGCCGCGAACCCCGAAGCCGCCCGGTACAAGCACGCCGTCAAGGTCTGCCAAGGCGCTCGGCCCTAACTCTTCAGCGTTGATCCAGCGCAGCTCGACCCGGGCGCGGTTGGCGATCCCGGCGTGTTTAAGAGCCTCCATCAGGCTCAAATAGGCGTCGGGCATGGCGACGTATTTGCCGACGATACCGATCACGACCTGCTCATCAGGAGCGCGCAGAATCTTGACTGCCTGGTGCCAGGCGTGCAGTTCGGGTGTGACCTTCTCGAGCCCCAGGCGGCGCTCTAAAAACCGTCCGATGCCCTGCTGCTCGAGAATTTCAGGTACCGCGTAGATAAACTCGGTATCAAACGAGTTAAAAACGTCGCGCGCTTCGACGTTCGTAAACAGGGCGATCTTGCTCCGCACCTCGTCGGGCACGGGGTTGTTGGAACGCAAGATAATGCCGTCCGGCTGTACTCCGACGCCGCGCAGCGTGGCGACCGAGTGCTGCGTAGGTTTGGTCTTAAACTCTTCACTCGTCCCTAAAAAGGGCAGCAGCGTTACGTGCAGATACACGCAGTTGTCGGAACCGGCCTCGAAGCGCAGCTGCCGAATGGCCTCCAGAAAAGGTAATGACTCGATGTCGCCGACCGTCCCACCGACCTCGACCATCACGATCTCCGCGCCCACCGCTTTACCGGCGTCCTTGATACGCCCCTTAATCTCGTCGGTGACGTGCGGAATGACCTGTACGGTCTGCGACAGGTACGCGCCGCGCCGCTCTTTCTCGATCACGCTCTGATAGATCTGCCCGGTGGTAACGTTGTTGGCGCGGCTCATAGGCACGTCCAGAAAACGCTCGTAGGTACCTAAATCGAGGTCGGTCTCGGCACCGTCGCTGGTCACAAAGACCTCGCCGTGCTCGTAGGGACGCATCGTACCCGCGTCAACATTGATGTAAGGGTCGATCTTGACGGCGGTGACGCGGTAGCCACGAGCGCGCAGAAGCGCGCCGATGCTCGAGCTTGCAATCCCCTTACCCAGCGACGATACAACCCCGCCCGTGATGAAGATGTACTTGGTATCCATAGATCACCCTCTCCGGGATTTCATGCTAGCACGGGGGCTCAGGCTTGAAGGCCGGGTGGGAAAGTCAGGTGGCGAAGTTGTGGGTATGTGACGTCAGGTGTGGAAGTCGGCGTGAAGGTTGGGCATAAGTGCCTGGTGTTAAAGCGTAAGTGTTAAAGCCAGGCGTGAAGATCAGCCGCGGTGGCTGGTCGGAGCCGCCAACCGCTGAGACTGCAAGGTCGAGAGACAGCGTTCGCATCGGCAACTTCTCACAGCGCGGGCACGTATAGTCAGGTATCATCTGGTCGGCTACACGCTCAATTTGAGGAGAGTTGTACGGGATGTAGTTTAGGTGATGATACTCGCGAAGAAGCGTAGTCACTAAACGTTTAAGTGCTACAGGACCGAGCGAGCTCGTTATAACTTGCACTTTATACCTGTTTGTACCTGAACGAGAGAGCCCCACAGTGCTTGGATAAGGTCTTAGCTCGCGGTGAGACCTGAATCGCACCACATTTAACCTGCGCTTTGCTGAACGAACGGTTTATACTGCGCGCACGATGACCGTGTCCGGCTGCGCGCCCCCCTTCCTACCTCGACCTGTACCCTGCCGCTCGCCAGACCTACGGTGAGCGTCTCTCACACTCCAGGATTACGAAGGCCCGCGTTAAAGCAACTCCTCGAGCTTAGCCTGGAGCGGCTGGCTGCGTTTGAGGGTGGCCGGGTGCTCGAGGCAAACGAAGCCTTCGCCTTTTTTCTGGGCTTTGAACCCGGTGAACTCGTCGGAAGACCGCTCGAGCGCCTGATCACCTTTGATGAGACGCCTGACGGTAGCGCGAGCGAGACAACTGCCGGGCTGGCTGAACGTGACGAGGCCGCGCCGCGCAGCACGCCGCAACCCCGTGAGGCTACCGTGACCCTGCACGGCGGAAAAATCTTGCCTGCTGAGGTCGTTACCCGCACGCTCACGCTCGGCGGGCGCACGGTGCAGCTCGTGGCGCTCCGCGATTTGAGCGTGCAGCTGAGCACCCAGAGCGCGCTGCGGCATTACCAAACCGAACTCGAGCGCAAGAACAGCGAGTTGGAACGTGCCAACCGTGTTAAAAGCGAGTTTTTGGCGACCATCTCGCACGAACTCAGAACGCCCCTGACTTCGGTGATCGGTTACGCGCAGCTGCTCGAGGACACCGCGGCCTTGAGCGCCGAGCAGCGCAGCTACCTCGCGGAGATCCAGGCGTCCGGGACGCAACTTATGACGCTCGTCGAGGGACTTATCGACCTCTCGCAGCTCGAGTCGAACGAACTCGTTTTGTACCGCCAGCAGCTGCCTTTCAGGGCGGTGCTCGCCCGCGCGCTTGCCAAAATCCGGCCTGCCGCCGAGGCCAAAGGGCTCGCCCTAAGCGTGTCCGACGTGCCCGATCTGAGCCTGACCGGCGACCCGGTGCGGCTCGAGCAGATACTCGTCACCTACCTCGCCAACGCGGTTAAATTTACACCGCTCGGCGGCTACGTCACGGTCCGTTTGGACGCCGATGCCGACGAACTCCGCTGCGAAGTCGTCGACGACGGCGTAGGGATCAGCGCCGACGACCTGCCGCACATCTTTCAGCCCTTTTTCCAAGTGAGCCGCCTCGAAGGCCGCACCCAAAATGGAGCCGGGCTCGGGCTCGCCCTCACCAAACGCCTTACTGAACTTCACGGTGGCCGGGTGTGGGCCGAGAGCACGCCCGGTCAGGGCAGCCGTTTCGGCTTCTCCGTACCGCGCAGCGCTGCCCGGCAGACCGAGCAACCCGTGCAGGGACGCGTCGGCCCGTCCTGAGCGGCACTTCAGACTTCGCCTTACTCTTTGAATCAATCTTTCAGGAGCTTGTGTCCGGGAGCAGGTGGCGACTAGGCAGAGTTCCGCTGGTGGAAACGGCGTTTCTACAACTCTGATAAGAAGCTTAGAGGGCGAGGCAGCTGTCGACACAATCAAAACTCGCTTGCCATAGGCCACGTGTTTATCAGTCGACAGCATTTACGCCGGTACGGTGTGTCCGGCGCGCTCCAGCTCCGCTCGAGCTGCCGCCAACACCAATATCTTGGCCTCGTTGAGCGTTACCTTCAGGGTAGCTCCCGCCGCCGCCACGTGGCCGCCGCCGCCGAGCGCGAGGCAGATACTCTGCGCCGAAACACCCGCCCGCGCCCGCACCGACACCTTGGTTTTGGGCTGTCCGTCACCCTCCGTCTCCTCGCGTAAAAACAGCGCGACCAACACCCCCTCGGCGTAGCGGATAAGCCCCACGTAATCGCTCGAGTCGTCGTCGGTCGGCCCGACTTCTTCGCGCATCTGCCGGGTGATCTCGGCCACGGCCACAAGTCCGCCCAGCGGAAACGTCACCGTACTCATGACCTTGCCGAGCATCCGGAAGTAGTCGGGGTGCCGCCACTGCAAACGGTCGGTCAGCTCGGTATAGGCGACGCCGTAGGAGATGAGTTCAGCTGCTGCGTGCAGCACCTCGGGGGTGGTGTTGCCGAAGCGGAAGTTGCCGGTATCGGTGAGCAGTCCGGTAAGGCAGGGCGTTGCCAGCCCAGCGTTCCAGGAGAGCGGCAGGGCGTCGATAACGTCTTTGATCAGGTGCGCGGTGGCGGCCCGGCCCGGCTCGACACACACGAGGTTCCCGGCGCGGTTGTTGGTGCCGTGGTGATCGATAACGACCGTAAAGGCCGCGCCGACGACGGTGGTATCCGCTACCGGAACCCCCGCCAGCCGCCCGCTCACCTCGACGTCGAGAACAGCTACCAGCGCCCCTTCCGGAAGCGCCGTAAGCGGCTCCGACAGCTCACCGGGCTCGGCCAGAAAGCTCAGGTACCGCGGCGGGGTGAGGGGTAAAAGCGTCTCTTTGGCGAGCAGAGCGAGCGCCCGTTTGAGTCCGAGCGCGCTGCCAAGCGCGTCGCCGTCCGGGTCTGTATGGGTAGCGATGACGATGGGGCCGTGCCAGCCCAGCAAGGTGTCTGCAACCCTGGCGATGCAGGCCGCGTAGTCAGGCTCGCCCTGGTTGTTCGGGGGTTGATGGTCAGGGGACGGCGGGGTGCCGGGAGGGTGTGTCATAACGCGACTATACCCGTAGCGAAAGACACCTCCGTGGCGGCTCGAGGGGCTTACGCTACAGGGGCTCGAGGAGGCGAAGATGAACTACCGTTATCTGCGCTGTGTGTGCCCGCAGGCTCCCCGGTGACCCGAACCAGGTCGCTACGGCTGCTTCTGCTCCTGTTCGCACTGGGGGCTGCGCTGTTTTTCTACACCACTCACAAGCCCCCAGCCCGCGAAGCGCTGCTGATCCAGGGGTTTGCCGAATTACCCGAAGTGGTGCCACCCGAAGGTGAGCTTTTAGAGGCGTTTAAGGAGGCGCGGCCCGCGACGGTGCAGATCGAGATCGGCTCGAGTGCCTTTGCTTTTGCCGATACCCCGCTCGGCGTCGGCACCGGGTTTTTTATCTCACCGGACGGCCTTTTGCTGACGGCCTATCACGTTGTCGATCCGGCACCGGACTTTCCGGGTGAAGCGTTTTTCGAGGCGCTCAGCCCCGGCGGCGAACGTTACGCGCTCGAGCTTGTCGGTTTCGACGCCTACCGCGACCTCGCACTTTTGCAGGCCGCAGACGCTGAAAACGTACCCTACCTGCCGCTCACTGACGAAACCCCGGTGGTCGGCAGCGAGGTCGTCGCCATCGGCAACAGCCGCGGCGACTTTTTGCAGGGGCGCGCCGGTGAGGTGCGCCGCCTAGATGTCCGGGCGGTGCAGATCAGCTTTGCCGACGGTACCTTCGAACTCTCCTCGGCGCTCGCCCCCGGCGATTCCGGGGGGCCGGTCGTCAGCGAGGCGGGGGAGGTGCTCGGCGTCGTTTCGTACATCGCTTTCGCGCCGAGAGCGACGAGCTCGGTGCCGGAACCGGGGCTGTTTTCGCTGCTCAGGACAGTACCCTCGGGGGACGGCTACGCCGCCTACGCCGTTCCCGTCGCCGCTGATGACGACGCCCTCGACGCCCTGCGTAGGGGCGAGCAGCAAGACATTCCGGTCATCGGGTTTAGCGTCGGTATCCAGGGGTTGCGAGGGGACTACGACCCGCGTTACCAGAGCGAGGCGTGGTTAGGGCCGCGCCCGGGCGTGGTCGTCGGGCCGCTGCAACCCGGCGGTCCCGCCGAGCAGGCGGGGCTTCGCAGCGCGGTGCAGCGGCAAGTTTACGACAGTAGCGGCGTTTTTCAGGGGGTTCAGACCCGCGCCGACGTCATCGTCGCCGTCGACGGTGAGCGCACACCGACCTTTGAGGTGCTGCTAGGGGTGTTGCGGCGCAAACAGATAGGGCAGGAGGTCGAGGTCGAGGTGCAGCGTGGGGAAGAACGGTTGCAGCTAAAGCTCGAGCTCGGTGGCAAGCGCGCGGTCTTCGGGGGCTAGCTAAGGGCGTGGCCGAGCTTGTAGTTGGTCAGCTCCTAGCGTTGTCGTACAAACGCCTTGAACCCGCCTCAAAGCCGCGGCGGCTTCCCTTATGCTGAGCCGTATGACCAAGTGGGAATACCTCCAGATTCTAATGACGACTAAACCGGTTAAAGAGGGACACAGCCGCCTCATCGTGTTGAGTAGAAGCGAGCAGCAGGCCCGCGTCACCCCCGGAAAACGCCTTATCGACCTCCTGTGCGAACTGGGTGAGGAGGGTTGGGAACTCGCTGGAGTCGTAGATATGAGTTCGGTAGACGAGACCAAGGCCGATCACGATATCCACCTCACCAATTCGTCTTTACTCCTGAAACGTTCGGTCGGCAGCTAGGGTGTACCGATTCGCTCGAGTGCCAGGACAAGTAGCTCGAGGCATAACTCTTTCAAGCTGAGAGCGGCACCACGCCGACTTACGATCAGGTACACATACAGCTGAACTATAGGCGCACAAGCTATGAAAAAGGCACCTCTAATCCGGGTGCCTTTAGCCTGGAAAAAGCGTTTAGAAGGTGGTGCCGAGAGCGGGACTTGAACCCGCACGGGCGTAAGCCCAACAGATTTTAAGTCTGGCGCGTCTACCGATTCCGCCATCCCGGCGCAGAACGCAGTATACGTGCCGCGCACTCAGAGCGTCAACGACCCCGCCGGTGGTCGGAAGGGCGGGCGTGCAAATCAAAGTACGTGCAAATAAAATAAATGTGCGCTCGAGCCGACGTGACGACAGTGAGGGGACGACGCACGGATAGCTTCTCGGTCAAAGCCAGCCCACGTCCTCTACGCTGATGACTTCCGAGGTAAGCAGCACACCGGCCCAAAATACGTTTCGGAACCCTACAGATTTCACAGCTGAGGTTCAAGGTCTCGCCTCCCTCCATGCGGGTATGGGATCATGGTCAGGTGAGCTTTTGAGACGCCTGAACTTCTTACGGGACGTAACGCGCTGAAACCGTTTTGCGCGCGACCCGTTTGTTAGACTCGGCGATGTGAAACGTGTTGTAAGTGTGTCGCTGGGATCATCAGGGCGTGACCTTTGCGAACGGCTGACGCTGCTCGGCGAAGAGGTCATGGTGCAGCGGCGGGGCGTGGACGGCGATCTAGGGAGGGCTGCCGCGCTCATCCGCGAGTTGGACGGTCAGGTCGACGCGCTAGGGTTGGGCGGTATCGATCTCTACCTCCAGGTCGGAAAAATGCGCTACACACTTCGAGACGCGGTGCGGCTGGCAGCGCAGGCAAAGCGCACGCCTGTGCTCGACGGGAGCGGGCTCAAAGCGAGTCTGGAAAAGAGGGTTGTCGAACGCCTTCACGCCGAGGTAGGTTTGCAGAACAAAAAAGTTTTGATGGTCTCGGCAGTCGAGCGCTTCGGTATGGCAGAGGCCCTCACCGAAACCGGGGCGCGGATGCGCTACGGGGATCTGATCTTTATCTTGAACGTGCCGCTACCCCTGCGGAGCCTGACGACGGTGCGCGGCCTCGCGCGCGCGCTTTTGCCGGTTGCCCTGCACGCGCCGATCAGCTGGCTTTATCCGACCGGCGCAGCGCAGGAGCAGGGAAGCGGGCGTTTCTCGAGCCTCTACACCTCTTTTTACGCCTGGGCCGAGGTGATCGCCGGGGACTGGCACCTGATCCGCCGTTATCTGCCGGAGCGCCTGGACGGCAAAACGATCTTGACAAACACCACCACCACCGCCAACGTCGCGCTGCTGCGTGAACGCGGGGCGGCCCGGCTGGTCACGACAACGCCTCGGCTGAACGGGCGGAGCCTTTCGACCAACGTGCTCGAGGCGGCCTTCGTCGCCGTAACCGGCGGGAAGCCCCTGCCTTTGGGGGCGTTGGCGGGTTACGTGGCTGAGTCGGGGCTCGCGGGAACGTTTCTCGAGCTGTAGGGGTTGCCGACGCGCGTCTGGCCTGGATAGACGTTCGATATGGACGTTTGACCCGGGTGACCTGGGTGTTAGACTGTCACGAATAGCTTGGGTTGGCGCGGCGTAAGCGCGCACCCCATAGCCCCTTAGCGTCCGCACTACTTATCAGTTAACCTGTGGAGGAAGCATGATCAGCGTAACCGAACTGCGAAACGGAACCAAAGTCGAGATGGACGGCGGGCTCTGGGAGTGTCTCGAGTATTCGCACATGAAGATGGGGCGCGGCGGCGCAAAGGTCGTGACCAAGTTTCGTAACCTGGAAACCGGTTCTATCGTCGAGCGCACCTTTAACTCGGGCGAAAAGCTGCAAGACATATTTATCGACTACCGCACCATGCAGTACCTCTATACCGACGGCGACGTCTATACATTCATGGACACCGAAACGTATGAGCAACCGACCCTGAGCGCCCGCCAGATCGGCACGCCGGTCAAATTTCTCAAGGAGTCGATGGAGGTGACTGTTGACTACTATCAGGACAAGGCGCTCAAGGTCACGCTACCGAACGTCGTGGCGCTGACCATCACCCAAACCAACCCCGGTGTCAAGGGTGACACGATTTCGGGCGGCTCGAAACCGGCGACGTTAGAGACCGGCGCTACCATCGCGGTGCCGCTTTTTATCGACCAGGGTGAGACCATCCGGGTCGACACCCGCACGGGCGACTATCTGGGCCGCGCCTAAACGGGTCTGTGCGTATGGACGTCAAGGAACTCAAGCGGTTACTCGAGTCGGTCAAAGAGTCCGGCATCAGTGAGCTGGTCCTGGAAACCGGCGACTATAAGCTCAGTGTAAAACGGGGTGGGGAGCCCGCCGCGCCCACACCTGTTGCCCAGGCTCCGGCACCGCAGCAAGACGCGCTGCCCGCAGCTGCGCCGCTCCCGGCTGCTTTTGCGCCCACACCCGCCGCGCCCGCGAGCCATCTCACCGAGGTCACCGCGCCCATCGTCGGTACCTTTTATGCTTCTCCCGGTCCCGACGCCCCGACCTTTGTCAAGGTCGGTGACCGCGTGCAGGCCGGGACGGTGCTGTGCATCATCGAAGCGATGAAGCTGATGAACGAGATCGAGGCGGAGGCCGCGGGGGTGGTGCGCGAGGTATTGGTCCGCGACACCGAGCCGGTCGAGTACGGCCAAACGCTGTTTCGGCTCGAGCCCGCATGACAAAATGCAGTAACGGGTGCGGAGTAGTAGGTTGTGCGTCCGGCTCTTCACCCCTCCTGGCGCGCTCTGGACGCCGGCATGTTTAAGAAAATCCTGATCGCCAACCGGGGCGAGATCGCGCTGCGCGTCCTCCGGGCGGCCCGCGAACTCGGCGTGACGGCGGTGCAAGCCTATTCGGAAGCCGACGAGACCTCGCTGCCCGTACTTTTGGCGGACGAGTCGATTTGTATCGGTCCGGCGGCGGCGGCGGGGTCGTACCTAAACGTCCGCAACCTGCTCTCGGCGGCGCTCGTTACGGGAGCTGAGGCGATCCATCCCGGTTACGGGTTTTTAAGCGAGAACCCCGAGTTCGCGCAAAAATGTGAGGAGCACGGCATAACCTTTATTGGCCCACGCCCCGAAAACATCCGTGCAATCGGTGACAAGGCCAGCGCGCGCCGGGTCGCGCTCGAGAGCGGTGTGCCGGTGGTACCGGGCTCGGGAGCGCTGGCGTCGTTTGACGAGGCTAGAGACTTCGCGGCGGGTATCGGCTATCCGGTTATCCTCAAGGCGTCGGCGGGGGGCGGGGGGCGCGGGATGCGGATTGTCCGCAGCGAAGACGAGCTTCAGCGCAACCTTACCAACGCTCAGGAGGAGGCGCGCGCGGCGTTCGGCAACGGCGAGATGTACCTCGAGAAGTTTCTCGAGGAGCCGCGCCACCTCGAGATTCAGGTTTTTGGCGACGGTGAGGGCACGGTCATGCACTTTTTCGACCGCGACTGCTCGATTCAACGGCGCTACCAGAAGATGCTCGAGGAAGCGCCCAGCACCTTTCACATGGAGTTGCGGCTCGAGGTCGCCGAGGCCGCCGTGCGGCTTGCCAGGCACATACGCTACCGGGGCGCGGGTACCTGCGAATTTTTAGTCGACCGTGACGGCAGCTTCTACTTTTCGGAGATGAATACCCGTATTCAGGTCGAGCACCCAGTCACCGAGATGGTCACGCGCTTCGACCTGGTGCGCGAGCAGTTCCGGGTGGCGGCGGGGCTGGGTCTGTCTCTGAGCCAGGACCAAGTTGAGGTCTCGGGTCACGCTATCGAAGTGCGCGTCAACGCCGAAGACCCCGACTTCGACTTTCGCCCCTCCGCCGGCACCGTCACCGACGTTCACTGGCCCGGCGGACCCGGTATCCGCGTCGACTCGCACGTCTACTCGGGCTACCGCATCCCGCCCAACTACGACTCGCTGGTCGCCAAGATCATCGCCTGGGCACCGACCCGTGAACAAGCTATCGCCCGGATGAAGCGGGCGCTGACCGAGACCGTTCTGGAGGGGATAAAAACGACCATCCCGTTTCACCTGAGGGTGCTCGACAACGCGTTTTACCAGCGCGGAGCAGTCTACACCACCTTTATCAGCAAACGAATGCAGGGTTGACCGATGCTACCTGATACTGCCAACACCGACGCCGCTACCCCTGTACCGGTCGAACTCGACTCGCAAGACGTGTACGGCGTCGCGCAGCTCGCTACCGAAGGGGTCGCCGGTCTCACCTCGTCGTCACCCCCGGTGGGGATGGG
>JAABUN010008446.1_pt1 | contig 10513 bp, 6 predicted proteins | sample 5559311 | NCBI WGS metagenome assembly JAABUN01 (sample SAMN10711877, study PRJNA513370) | rock metagenome | isolation source: Antarctica rocks | place: Antarctica: Victoria Land, Siegfried Peak sud
GGCGTGCTCCTTGAGGGTCGCCAGGTGGGCGCCCAGGGTCCCGATGTCGCCCCGGGTGATCGGCCCGGTCAGCGCGGCGCTGACCCCGAGCGCGCGGGCATTGTCCAACGTTCCTTCGATCAGGGGGCCGTAGATCGCCAGTGAGCCGGCTTCGTCCAGCCCGGCCACCCGGCCGAGCTCCACGATCGCATCGAGCAGCGCCACGAAGCCGCCCGCGGCCAGGACGGCAGCGGCGTGATACGCCGCCTTGGAGCCCGGTGCGAGGCGCACCGCCGTCGCGCCCAGGGCATCGGCCATCTCGGCCAGGAGCGTGGCCAGCTGGTCGTCGCCCTCGATCGCGATCGTGGCGCCATGGAGCGCGGCGACCGCCCGTTCCGTGTCGGCGAAGGCGACGAGCGGATGGAATGCCCCGACCTGGGTGCCGGCGGCCATCGCCGGCGCGAGGACCTCCGCGCCGAGCGCGCCGCTGGTATGGATCATCGCCTGGCCGCTGTACAGCCGAAGGCTGGCGGCGAGCGGCGCGATGGCGTCGTCGGGCACGGCCAGGATGACCAGCTCGACTTCCTCGATGAGCGCCTGGGGTTCAGCGAAAGCGCGGGCGCCGTCCACCTTGAGGTGCATCGCCGCGCGTCGGTCCGGGTCACGGCTGGAGATTGCCTGGACCGGCCAACTCGCACGGGTCAGGGCCACGCCCAGAGCCGTGCCGACGGCTCCCCCGCCGACGATCCCGATCAGCGGCGGTGCGCCCGGGGTGGAGTGCTGGTGGGGATGGGCGTGACCGTCGGCATGGACGACGTCCTCGTGGCGGTGGTGGCCGGGCGGCACCGGATCGAGGTCGATCCCGGCGGCGTCGATGGCGGCTTCGGTATCCTCGCGATCCCGCTGCGGGTCGTCGCCCGGCAGGCCGCTCCAGATCTTCATCGGAGGATCCCCGCGACGCCGGGGCGAGCGCGGTACGCTTGCACCATTCGAGTGTAGCGAGCAGTCACCGGAGAGGGACGCCTTGTCACGGATCGATCCATTCGGGGCGCGGACGTCCCTCGGCCCCGGGCTCCCGGACGTCTATCGTCTCGACGCCCTGAGCGGCGCGACCGCCTCCACGACCCTGCCCGTCACGGTCCGGATCCTGCTCGAGAACGTGCTGCGTCACGCCGGCCACGGCATCGTCGCCACGGGCGATGTCGAGACGCTCGCCTCCTGGCGCCCGGGTGTGGCCGCAGAAGCCGAGATCCCGTTCATGCCCTCGCGCGTCGTCATGCAGGACCTGACCGGGGTCCCGGCTGTGGTCGATCTGGCGGTCATGCGCGACGCGATGGCCGCACTCGGCGGCGATCCAGCGCGGGTCGATCCCCTCGTGCCGGTGGACCTCGTGATCGATCACTCGGTCCACGTCGATCGAGCCGGCACCGGCGATGCGTTCGCGTTCAATGTGGAACGGGAGTACGAGCGCAACGGGGAGCGCTACCAATTGCTGCGCTGGGCCCAGACCGCGTTCCGGAACCTGCGGATCGTCCCGCCCGGCACGGGCATCGTCCACCAGGTCAACCTGGAGTTCCTGGCCTCGGTCGTGGATGACCGCGACGACGGCCGGGGTGGGCGCGTCGCCTTCCCCGACACGCTCGTCGGCACGGACTCGCACACGACGATGATCAACGCGCTCGGTGTCCTGGGCTACGGTGTCGGCGGCATCGAAGCAGAGGCGGTCCTCCTCGGCCAGCCGCTCTACCAGCCGATGCCCCACGTCGTGGGCGTCCGCCTGACCGGCGAGCTGCCGAGCGGTTCGACCGCGACGGACCTGGTCCTCGTGGTGACCGAGCGACTGCGCCGCCGTGGCGTCGTCGGAGCCTTCGTCGAGTTCGCCGGGGACGGCCTGGCCGGCCTGTCCCTCGCGGACCGGGCCACGATCAGCAACATGAGCCCGGAATTCGGCGCGACCGCGACGCTCTTCCCGATCGACGAAGAGACCCTCGCCTACCTGCACCTGACCGGGCGAAGTCCGGAGCGGGTGAACCTCGTTGAACGCTATGCAAAGGAGCAGGGGTTGTGGCGCGAGCCCGGTGACGGCCCCGAGTTCGACGAACTCATGATCCTCGACCTGTCCGAGGTGGAGCCGTCCGTGGCCGGTCCGCGACGGCCGCAGGACCGCGTGCCCCTGGACGCCCTCCGAGAGAACTTCCGGACGAACTACCCCGACGGCCTTGGCGGCCTCGACGGCCTCGACGGCGGGATCGACACGACGCGCGAGAAGCCCGTGAACGGCGACGTGGTCACGGAAGCCTCGGCGGAGTCGTTCCCGGCCTCGGACCCCGCGTCGTTCGCTTCGAGCGACCCAGGCGCGATCGGGGCGTCGGCCGAGGCCCCGGCAGAGCCGATCGTCGCGCACGCTGCACCCGTGGACCGGCGTGCCTATCGCCCGATCGAGATCTCCGTGGGCGGCGAGTCCGTGACGATCCGGACGGGCTCCGTGGCGATCGCGGCCATCACCTCCTGCACGAACACCTCTAACCCGACGGTCATGGTCGGGGCTGGATTGCTCGCCCGCAACGCGGTCGCGCGCGGCCTGCGCGTGAGCCCCACGGTCAAGACATCACTCGCGCCCGGTTCACGCGCGGTCACGGGCTACCTCGAGGCGGCCGGGCTGATGGCGCCGCTCGACGCGCTCGGCTTCAACCTGGCGGGATACGGCTGCACGACCTGCATCGGCAATTCCGGGCCGCTCGACGCCCCGATCGCGGCAGCGATCGAGTCGAACGATCTCGTCGTCGCGGCCGTCCTGTCCGGCAATCGAAACTTCGAAGGCCGGATCCATCCGCTCGCCCGGGCGAGCTACCTCGCATCGCCGCCGCTCGTCGTCGCGTTCGCCCTCGCTGGCCGGGTCGATATCGACCTGACGACCGAGCCGCTGGGCGAGGGCAGCGACGGCTCCCCGGTCTGTCTCGCGGATATCTGGCCGGCACCGGACGAGATCCGCGCGGTGATCGGCAGCGCGATCGATCCAGAGCTGTTCCGCCGGACGTATGCGACCGTGTTCGAAGGCGACGAGCGCTGGCGAGCGCTGCCGGTGCCGTCCGGCGATCGATATGCGTGGGATCCCGCATCGACCTACGTGGCGAGCCCGCCGTTCTTCGAGGGCCTGTCGTTCGATTCGGCGGTCGGGCGAGACATCGTCGGCGCTCGTGCGTTGGCCGTCCTCGGTGATTCGGTCACGACGGACCACATCTCGCCGGCCGGGTCGATCCCGCCCTGGTCACCTGCCGGCCAGTGGCTCCAGGCGCACGGCGTCGGGCCGCTGGAGTTCAACTCGTATGGCGCCCGTCGGGGTCACCACGAGGTGATGCTCCGAGGCACGTTCGCCAACATCCGCCTGCGCAACGAACTTGCGGCGGGGCGAGAGGGGCCGTACACCCGTCACCTGCCGAGCGGGGACGAGGCGTTCATCTACGACGCGGCGATGCGCTATGTGGCGGAAGGCGTGCCCCTCGTCATCCTGGCCGGCCGCGAGTACGGTTCGGGATCCTCACGCGACTGGGCCGCCAAGGGCACGGCCCTCCTCGGCGTGCGGGCCGTCATCGCCCAGAGCTACGAACGGATCCATCGATCCAACCTCGTCGGGATGGGCGTCCTGCCGCTCCAGTTCAAGCCGGGCGACAGTGCGACTGGCCTGGGACTGACCGGCCGCGAGACCTACGATATCGTGGGTCTCGCCGGCGGACTCTCGCCGCGCCAGTCGGTCGCCGTCGTGGCGAACCGCGATGAAGCGGCCGGGGGCGATGGACGAGCGGTGCGTTTCGAAACGATCGCCCGGCTGGACGGCCCGATCGAGGTCGACTACTACGAGGGTGGCGGAATCCTGCCGGCCGTCCTTCGGCGGCTCGCCAGCGAGGGATAGCGGGCGTTTCGAATCCGGCGCCCGGGCCGGAACTCGGGCAGATCAGCCGCCGGCGTGCTCCTTCGCCATCTGGGTCCCGCAGCAGCACGTGAACGGCCGCATCTGGGTCATCTTCGCTGAGTCGCCGTGATGCTTGATCGTGATCTCACAATCACAGTTGGAGCACACGAAATCGTCGCCGTCGTGCATCTCCATCTCGTGATCACCGGCCATCTGACCGCTGGCCATGCCCTGACTGCTCATCGACTGATCCATCCTGGACACCTCGCTTCGTGAACGCGCGTGTGCGCCTTCTCTGACAAGGCTACGCCGCGCCGCGTCCAGCGCGCGAGGTCGCATGGCGCCACGGTGCCAGGTCGTGGCCAGCACAGCGGCGACGGTCGAAGCCGGCCGACTGCCAAGGGACCGGCTGACGACCCCAGTCGTATCACAGGCGCAGCACGGCGCGGGTGATCTCGAAATGGATCATCAGGCCCGTCCCGTCACATGGATCGAGCCCGCCTGACGGCGGGCCCGATCGGAAACGGTCAGCGCGAGACGTTACTTCGCCTCGGCCTCCACGTTGCTCTTGTCGTAGACCTTGAAATCACCCATCAGGACGCGCAGGCCGGCGTCCCGAGTCGGGTCCTTCTCGATCGTGAACTGGCCCATCCGGCCGGCTTCGAACACCTCGCCCTCCTCGCCCTTGATCGCGCCCGTGGCGAGCGCATAGGACGTCTGGTAGGTGAGGTAGCCGAGGTCGACGAAGCTCCACAGCGCGAACTGCGGGGCACAGCCGTTGAGCGTGTACGAGACCATCTCGCTGGGCAGCCCAAGGCCGGAGACCTTGACCTTGTCGCACAGCTTCTCGTCCTGCATGGCCTTGGCGGCGGCGGCGATACCGACCGTCGTGGGGGACATGATGACCTTCAGGTCCGGGTACTTGTCGACCAGCGCCAGGGCCTGGTTGTAGCTCTTCTCGGACTGGTCATCGCCATACACGGTGTCGACCAGTTCGATCTTGGCGTACTTAGGATCCTTGAGCGCGGTCTTGAGCGCCTCGATCCAGGCGTTCTGGTTTGCGGCATCGGGCGAAGCCGAGAGGACCGCGAACTTGCCGCCGTCAGGGCCGGTGATCGACAGGGTCATGTCGGCCATGACGACGCCGATCGAGTCGAAGTCGACCTGGGCGACGAACAGGCTCTCACCCTTGGCCGACGGGATCGGCGAGTCCCAGGTCACGACCTTCGTGCCGGCGGTCTGGGCGGCCTCGGCGGCCGCGGCGATCTGGTCGCCAGCGTTGTTGGAGATCATGACGACCTTCTGGCCCTGCGTCGGGGCGTTGGTCATGAACTCGATCTGGCCCTGGACGCTGTTCTCAGCGGTCGGGCCGACGAAGGCAAGCGCCTCCGGGTTCTGGAGTTCCTTGGCCGCTTCCTGGGCGCCCTTGTTGGCCTGGTCGAACGGCAGGATGCCCAGGAACTTCGGCAGCAACATCATCTTGACGCTCTGGCCGGGCTCGGCCTTGGCGACGCCACCGGTGCTGGCGGACGGCGCCTCGGACGGGGCCTCTGACGGGGCCTCTGACGGCGCCTCCGACGCGGCCTCCGAGGGCGCCGCGGTCGGGGCTTCCGATCCGGCCGCGGACGCGCTGGCGGCAGCGGACGCGCTGGCGACGGCCGGTGCGCTCGCCGACGGCGAGGCTCCCGACGGGGTGGTACAACCGGCGACGATCGCGAACATCGCGATCATGGCCAGCTTGCTGGTGTACTTGGACTGCATCGATTCTCCTCCTCATGCCTCGCCGGCGCCCGGCGAGGGCTCAGGGATGGTACCCGAACGAGCGGCAGGAACGCGACCGACTCGGCACGGATCGACCCGGTCAGGGACCTTCCGCGCCCGCCGCCGCCGCCGCCCCGCGGGAGCGACGCCATCGGGTCCGCGCCGAGGACGCGAGGTTCGGCACCAGGACGGACAGGATGAGCAGGACGCCGACCACGCCCGTCTGGGTATTGCCCGTGATATTGGCCAGGCCCAGGCCGTTGCGCAGGTTGAGGATCAGCAGGATGGACAGGATGACTCCCGACATCGTGCCGCGCCCGCCAAAGATGCTCACCCCGCCGAGCAGGACCATCGTGATGATGTCGAGCTCGAAGCCCTCGGCCGTGCTGCCGCGCACGGCGCCCAGACGCGCGGCCAGGAGGACACCGGCGAGCGCGGCGACGATGCCGCTCATCGTGAAGGTGGCGATCCTGATCCGAGCGACCCGGACCCCGGAGAAGCGCGCGACCTCCAGGCTGTTGCCCAGCACGTACAGATATCGACCGAATCCGGAGTAGCCGAGCACGACGAAGGCCACCACGAGCAGCACCCCGAAGACGACCAGGGCGAACGGAAGCGGTCCGAGGAACGGCTGCTGTCCGAGCCGCGCGAACCAGTCGGGAAAGCCGCCGATGGAGCGGTCCTCGATGAGCAGCCGGGCGATCCCCCGATACCCGATCAGCCCGGCCAGGGTCACGGCCAGTGACGGCAGCCCGACGATCGCTATCCAGAACCCATTGAACAGGCCGCACAGGCCCCCGACACCGAGCGCGATGACGATCGCCAGCGGAAACGGGACCCCCTCGCCGGACAGCCAGGCCACGGTCACCGCGGCCAGGCCCATCACCGACGCCACGGACAGGTCGATCTCGCCGCTCACGATCACGAACGTCATGGCCAGCACGACGATCGCCTTCTCGACACTCAGCTGGACGAGGTTGATCTGGTTCTGTGGTTGGAGGTACCCAGGGACGGCAAGCGTGTTGACGAGGACGACCACTACGAGGATCGCAAGGAGCAGCCCCTCCCAGGTCCCGAGGCGGCGCACGAAGTCACGCCCCATGGGTCGCCTCCGCGGCCGCCGCAGCCGATCGATCACGCTCCCGGCGCTCACGAACCCAGATCGTTCGCAAGCGACCCAGGATGACCTTGTCCGAGGCGACGGCGAGCAGGATCAGCAGGCCCAGGATCGCATCTCGCAGGAACTCGCTCACCTCCAGCCAGCGGATCAGGCTCTGCTGGAGCAGGTCGATCAGGGTCGCCCCGAGCAGGGCGCCGACCACGGAACCGATCCCGCCGAAGATGTTGACGCCACCGACCACGACCGCCGCCACGGCCTGGAGCTCAAGCCCCTGGCCGGCGACCACGGTGATATTCCCGAAGCGGGCCAGGAACATGAAGCCGGCGAGGCCGCTCAGCGCGCCGGACAGGAGGAAGGCCGCGAACACGTCGCGCTGGACCCGGAACCCGGCCACCTGCGCGGCGTCCGGGTTCGAGCCGATCGCGAACAGGCGCCGGCCGTACGGGAGATACCGCAGGCCGAGCTGGAAGATCACGACGATCAGGAGCGCGAGCACGACCAGGGGCCGGATGTCCAGCGCGCCGAGCGACACCAACGACGTCGCCGGAAGGTCCAGCAGCCAGCTTGGGAGAGCGTCCGTGGTGACCGTCTTCGCACCCGAGAGTTCCACGAGCGCGACGCGGTACAGGGCGAGTGTGCCCAGGGTGGTCACGATCGCCGGGACTCGACCGTAGGCCACGAGCAACCCGTTGAGCGCTCCGAGGACCCCGCCCAGGCCGATGGCGACCGCGATGGCGATCGCCGGCGACAGGTTCGGATCGTTCGTCAAGAGCGTGCCCGTGACATACGCCACGACGCCCACGATGGAGCCCACGGAGAGGTCGATGTTGCGGGTCAGGACGACGAGCGTCTGGCCGACGGCGACGACCGCGATCACCGCCACGCTCGTGCTGATCCGGGTGAACGTCCGACCGGACAGGTAATCGGGGATCTGGGTGGCGAAGAAGGCGAGGACGGCGATGATGATGAAGACCAGGGTGAGCTCGCGGAGCTGCTCGGGTCGGACGTAGCGCATGAGTCGTCTCATGCGAGCGCATCCGCCGCGGTGCGGTGGTCGCGACCCATGGCAGCCGCGAGCACGCGCTCCTGGGTGGCCTCTATGCGGTCGAGGATGGCCATCTGGCGACCCTCGCGCATGACGAGGATCCGGTCGCTGGTGGCCAGGACCTCCGGCAGATCCGAACTGATCAGGATGATCGCCATCCCCTCGTGGGCCAATTCATCGATGATCTGGTGGACCTCCGCCTTTGAGCGGACGTCGATCCCGCGTGTCGGTTCGTCGAGGATCAGGACGCGTGGCCGGGTATTCAGCCACTTGCTGAGCACGACCTTCTGCTGGTTTCCGCCGGAGAGGGTCCCGACCGGCGCCTTGACCGTGGCGGCTCGGATCTTGAGTCGATCCTTGAACGCCCCAGCCGAGGCGTCCTCGGCGGCACGGCGAATCAATCCGGCTCGGCTGAGATATCGGCGCAGCGTGGGCAGGCTGATGTTGGCGGCGATCGACAACGGGAAGATGAGTCCCAGTTCTCGTCGATCCTCGGTCGTATAGGCGATCCCGCGCTCGAGCGCCTGCTGTGGACTCGTGACCGTGATCGACTGCCCATCGAGCCGGACCTCGCCGGTATCCGCCGGGGCGATCCCGAACAGGGCCAGGCCGACGTCCGTCCGCCGGGCGCCGACGAGACCGGCGAAGCCAAGGACCTCACCCGCGCGGACCGTGAACGAGACGCCGGAGAACGCTCCGTCCCGGCCGAGATCACGAACGTCGAGCACCACCTCATCGGGCTCGGTCGGGGTCCGTCGAAACAGGTCTTCGAGGACCCGGCCGACCATGTCGCCGATGGCCAGGTCGGGTGTCACGTCGCTGACCGGGCGGGTGGAGATCCATCGACCGTCGCGCAACACCGTCACGCGATCGGCGATCTCGAAGACCTCCTCCATCCGGTGCGAGATGAACAGGATCGCCACGCCCTCACGCCGGAGCGCAGCGATGATCCGGAACAAGCGGCGGACCTCGTGCGCGGACAGCGAGGCGGTCGGCTCGTCCATGATCAGGACCCGGACCCGCAGTGAGATGGCCTTGGCGATCTCGAGGGTCTGCTGCTCCGCGAGCGTGAGCCCGCGGGCCGGTTGACCGACGTCGAGGCGGACCCCGAGCCGATCGAGCACGGCCTGGGCGTCGCGGTGCATCTGCCGTCGATCGACGATGCGACCCCGGTCACGGTGCGCGATGAATACGTTCTCCGCGACCGAGAGGTCCGGGAAGATCATCGGTTCCTGGTAGATCGCGGCGATGCCCAGGGCCTGCCCGTCCAGCGCGCTCCCGATGCGCACCACCTGGCCGTCCACCAGGATCTCGCCGGCGTCCGGTTGCTGGACCCCCGTCATGATCTTGATCAGGGTGGACTTGCCCGCGCCGTTCTCGCCGAGCAGCGCATGGATCTCGCCCGGTTGCAGCGCGAGGGAGACGCCATCCAGCGCCTGGGTGGAACCAAAGCGCTTGGAGACAGAGCGGATCTCGAGGATCGGCGCAGTGGGCGGGACGGGCGCCATGGAGTCCTCGGTCACATGTCCCTCATCTGACCCGGTGACGAATGGCCTTGCGGGTCCGGCCAGTCTAGCGGACGGTCACGGCCCGGTGCTCCTTGGCGCCGACGTGTCGCAGATCCAAGAGGCCGCCCGACGGTGCCGTTCCCTCGGCCAGGGACGGATCAGGGCTTGCACCTACGAACCACCCTCGTGCTGGACCCGGCGCGACCTCGCACGGAGGCTCCAGAAGGGCTTCCTTGATACGGCGGAGCACGAACAGCTTGTCCGCGACGGCCGGGCGGGATGGAGCGGTCGACTTCCACTACAGGGAGTCGTAGATGGCAGAAACGCAGCACCGGAAGGCCCGCCCGCACGGCTGCCACGGCTCCGCCAACTCGACCGGGCCCGCCTGCACGGCTGGTCCGTGCGATCGCCAGCGACCGGGCGGGGCCGCAAAGGCGCCGATCCTCCCCGGAAGTCGACGCCCAAGTCGACCTGCCGCTGGGCTGCGCCACGGCGTCTGTGGCAGCACCCTTTCGATCGGGATGGTGGGCGATACTGAGCAACGGCCTACAGGAGTAACCCCACCGCGCACCGAGCCCACGAAAGCTCGAAGCGAGGCCTGCAAGGCCTCGAGCGCATAGGTCTGCGAGCCAAATACATTCAGCCAGCCGGAGCCCGGTGCAAGCCGGCGGCCGCCGCAATGTCAGGTCGGCGAGCAAGCAGTAACTCCAAATGGGTATGTGCCCACATTTCAATGCGTGGCCGGGCATCGCGGTTGTTGTGCCGTTCGATCCAGTCGACCGCATCCGTGGTGAAGCGACCGCTCGTGGCAATCACCAGCCCGTGGACCGGTGGTGGTTCCCAGAGCGCCATTTGAGCTACATTCGCGGCGACGTGGTCGACAGAGACTGAGTTCGTCAGCCAGTGTTTTGCTTGGACAATCACTCGCTCGCGAACCGATCCAGATAGTGCGTCGCCTCGGATCCGATCAACGGACGGTCCCGCCCACGGTCTGGTGTATTGGTAGCCGTAAGCCATTGCGGGTTCTCGTAGCCGCCCGCGTCCACGATGAGGTTGAAGAGAAGGTGAACCGCACTGACTCTGGTGGAGGCTCCATCGTTTGGAGGACCATGGAGTCATGGCAGAGATCAGCAATCACCGCCAGCGGCGGTATCCACCGGAACTGAGAGAGCGAGCGGTCCGGCTGGTGG
>JAABUN010008447.1_pt1 | contig 10512 bp, 9 predicted proteins | sample 5559311 | NCBI WGS metagenome assembly JAABUN01 (sample SAMN10711877, study PRJNA513370) | rock metagenome | isolation source: Antarctica rocks | place: Antarctica: Victoria Land, Siegfried Peak sud
GCGCGCAGGCGGTCGGCGGCCCACAGGATCCGCGACCCCTTCTCCGTCCACACCCCGGCCGAGAGCCCGTAGGGGGTGTTGTTGGCCTTGGTGATGGCCTCGTCCGGGGTGCGGAAGGTCAGCACCGACAGGACGGGGCCGAAGATCTCCTCCCGGGCGATCCGGTGCGCGTTGGAGACACCGGTGAAGATGGTGGGCGGGAACCAGAACCCCTTGGCCGGCAGGTCGCACGGCAGCGACCAGCGGGTGGCGCCCTCGGCGTCACCTGCGTCCGCCAGCGCGGTGATGCGGTCGAGCTGGGCGCGCGAGTTGATGGCGCCCACATCGGTGTTCTTGTCCATCGGGTCACCCACCCGCAGGGTGGCCAGCCGGTGCTCCAGCTTCGCCACCAGCTCCTGGGCGATGTCCTCCTGGACCAGGAGCCGGGAGCCGGCGCAGCACACCTGGCCCTGGTTGAAGAAGATGCCATTCACGATGCCGTCGACGGCCTGGTCGATCGGGGCGTCGGAGAAGACGATGTTGGCCGCCTTGCCGCCCAGCTCCAGGGTGACCTTCTTGCGGCTGCCGGCCACCGCCCGGGCGATGCCCTTGCCGACCGCGGTGGATCCGGTGAAGGCGACCTTGTCGACCCCCGGGTGCTCGACCAGCGCACGCCCGGTGGGGCCGGCGCCGGTGACGATGTTGACCACGCCCGGTGGCAGGTCGGCCTGCCGGCAGATCTCGGCGAACAGCAGCGCCGTCAGCGGCGTGGTCTCGGCGGGCTTGAGCACCACCGTGTTGCCGCAGGCCAGGGCGGGCGCGATCTTCCAGGCCAGCATCAGCAGCGGGAAGTTCCACGGGATCACCTGCGCGGCGACCCCGAGCGGCTGCGGGGCCCGGCCGAAGCCAGCGTGGTCGAGCTTGTCGGCCCAGCCCGCGTAGTAGAAGAAGTGCGCCGCGGCGGTCGGGACGTCGACGTCGCGCGACTCCTTGATGGGCTTGCCGTTGTCCAGCGTCTCCAGCACCGCCAGCTCGCGGGAGCGCTCCTGCATGAGGCGGGCGATGCGGAACAGGTACTTGCCGCGCTCGGCCCCGGACATCCGCGACCAGACGCGGGTGTAGGCGCGCCGGGCCGCTGCCACCGCACGGTCCACGTCGGCGTCGTCGGCCTCGGCGACCTCGGCGAGCACCTCCTCGGTCGCGGGGTTGATCGTCTTGAAGGTGGTCCCGGCGCCCGCGGTGTACTCGCCGTTGATGAACAGCCCGTAGGAGGAGCGCAGGTTCACCACGGCGCGTGACTCCGGTGCCGGTGCGTACTCGAACTTGCTCATGGTGTCCGTTCCTTCCTGGGCCTCAGTCGAGCGTCACGTAGTCGGGACCGCTGTAGTACCCGGTCTTCAGCTTCTGGCGCTGCAGCAGCACGTCGTTCAGCAGCGTGGAGGCGCCGAACCGGAACCAGTCCGGATCGAGCCACGCGTCCCCGGCGACCTCGCTGACCATCACCAGGTACTTCAGCGCGTCCTTGGCGGTACGGATGCCACCGGCGGGCTTGACCCCGATCTGGCGCCCGGTCAGGGACATCCAGTCACGCACCGCCTCGAGCATGATCAGCGTGACGGGCATGGTGGCCGCGGGAGCCACCTTGCCCGTGCTGGTCTTGATGAAGTCGGCTCCGGCCAACATCGCCAGCCACGACGCCCGCCGCACGTTGTCGTAGGTGACGAGCTCGCCGGTCTCCAGGATCACCTTCAGGTGCGCCGAGCGGCCACCGGCGTGGCACGCCTGCCGCACGGCCACGATCTCCTCGAAGACCTGCAGGTACCGGCCGGACAGGAACGCGCCGCGGTCGATGACCATGTCGATCTCGTCAGCACCGGCCTGCACGGCGTCGGCGGTGTCCGCCAACTTGACGTCCAGCCTGGCCCGGCCGGACGGGAACGCGGTGGCGACCGCGGCCACGTGCACGCCGCTGTCGCCCAGGGCCTTCACCGCGACGGGCACGAGGTCGTTGTAGACGCACACCGCTGCGACCCGTGGGCAGTCCGGGGAGGAGGGGTCGGGCTGGCGTGCCTTGGCGCACAGGGTCTCGATCTTGCCGGTGGTGTCCGCACCCTCCAGGGTGGTCAGGTCGATCATCGAGATGGCCATGTCTAGCGCCCACGCCTTGGCGGTGGTCTTGATCGACCGGGTGCCCAGCCCCGCGGCCCGCTGGTCGGCCCCCACGGCGTCGACCCCAGGCAGACCCTGCAGGAACCGGCGCAGGCTGGCCTCCGTCACGGCGTCGGCACCGAGGACCGCGGCGGCCTCGCGCACCGGGGCGCCCTCCAAGGATGTCGTCACCGCCCAACTCTAGCCGCCGTCGGCGCTCTCCCCGCCCGCGCGCAGGTCGCTCACCAGGTCGAGGAACTCGTGCACGGTCGGCCTCAGCGCCCGCCACCGGGACAAGGTGACCAGTCGTTCCAGCACAGGCGCGGAGCGCGTCACGAGCCGGCGGGTGCGTCGCTGGCCCGGGCTGCGGTCGTGGACCCAGAACAGCACCACGCCCATGTGTGCCAGCCAGAGCAGGTCGGGCAGCTCGCGCAGCAGCCGCTCGTCGGCCTTGACGACGCTGCCGGCCACGACCGAGCGCATGATCGCGGTGGACGCCTGGCGTGCGGGTGCGCTGGCCTGGCTGAGGGGGCTCAGCGGGCTGGCGGGGTCGGCGGCCACCGAGAACAGCTTGCCCGCGAACGGCTGGTACCGGGCTGCTACGTCGAGGAAGGCGAGCTCGCTCGCCACGAATCGCTGGCCGAGGCTGCTGGCACCCCGCATGCCCTCGGCCGCCGCCTGCGCGTGCAGGGTCTGCAGGCGGTCGTAGAAGCCCTGGACCAGGTGCTCTTTGGAGGAGAAGTAGTAGTAGGCGTTCCCGAGGCTGACCCCGGCCTCCTCCGCCACGGCGCGCATCGTGGTGCTGGCGTACCCGCGCTCCTCGAGCAGCCGGGTCGCCGCGTCCACGATGCGCTGCCGGGTCTGCTCGCCCTTCGCGGTCGCGGGCTGGCCGGCATCGCCGCCCTCTGGCGGGGGGCCGGCCTGGGTCGCGGTCACGGTGCTGACGCTACTCACGCGTCGCTGGGACCGGCGCTGCAGGCGGGCGGCGCCGACTGCGCCGGACCCCACGTCCGGGCGGCCACGGTCAGGGCCACGGCGCGCGCCGTGCCCCTGCGCCGGGGATGAGCGAGCCAGCAGGCCAGCGACCGGTGCTCGACGGTCGCCCACAGGCACATGATCCACGCCGCTTCGGCGCACCACACGTCCCCGGTGTCGGAGATGACGGTCACCTCCTCGCGGGTACGGTCGTGGTCCAGGCCTGGCAGCAGGCTCCTGGCCTGGACGGACCCGCACGCCACCCAGAGCAGCGGCACCAGCTGGACCGACGGCCTCAGCCAGCCACGCACCCAGCGGCACAGCGGGCACGTCGCGTCGTACAGCACCGTGAGCGTGCTGGGCGGCCGGCTGGTCGGGCGGGTGGTGGGCACCGGGGTCACCGCCCCGGTGCAGGTGCCGGTCCGCCGGTGCCGGCCTGGGGGCCGGTGCCGGCCTGGGGATGGCCGGCCGGGGGCTGAGCGGTCCACTGCGCGGGCTGTGCTGCCTGCGCTGGCTGCGCGTGCTGCGGTGCCTGCTGGGGGTGCTGCCGGTGCTGGGCCTGCGGGTAGGCGCCGGCAGGGGCGGCTGCCCACGGGGTGCTGCCCTGCGGGTGCACGGGCGGGACGGGGTCGGCCAGCAGCTGGGTGCGCCGGCGCATGCGGGAGAGCACGAAGAGGTTGGCGAAGTGCATGACGCCCAGCACCAGCAGCACCCCGCCCATCTTGGTGGCGAGGTTCTCGATGCCGGACCGGGCGTCCGGCACGCTGCCGCCGATCTTGAGGGCGAGTGCCACGTACCCCAGGTTGATCAGGTAGAAACCGACCACCAGCAGGTGGTTCACGGACCGGGACATCTGCTCGTCCCCGCGAAACACGTCCAGCAGGAAGATCGCGCCGTTCTTGGACAGCGTGCGTCCGACCCAGATGGTCAGGGCCAGGCTCAGGGTCACGTAGACCAGGTAGGTGATGACGATGGTGCTCACGGGTGATCCTCTCGACGGGAATTGAACGTGTTCAGGACAGACCGTACCAGATTTAGAACGTGTTCAAAATCTGATCGCGCGTGCCGACGGGCACGAGGTGGGGTGGGGGCGGCGCCGGCAGGGCGTGAGACGATCTGTGCGTGCAGACCGAGACCGGACGCGTGGTGCTGCGCCCGAGCGGCGTCCGGGTGCTGGCGGCGGTGACCTGGCTCCTGGTGCTGGTCTACCTGGCTCTGACCGTCACCAGCGGGGTGCAGCAGCTGCTGCTCTTCAGCCCCACAGCGGCTCTGGTGTGCTTCCTGGTCTATGCCCTCTTCTGGCGGCCGCGCCTGGTGGTGGACGCCGACGGGGTGACCCTGGTGAACGTGCTGCGCGACGTTCGCATCCCCTTCTCCAGGATCCGGTCGGTGCAGACCCGCTACACGATGACCGTCGAGACCGAGGAGGGGGAGTTCGCGTCGTGGTCCGCACCCGCGCCCGGACGCACCAGCGCCATGTCGCTGTCCCGGCGGGAGGCCTCCGGGGCGAACCTGATGGGCGCCGACCTCTCGCAGGGGATCAGCGCCAGCACGGCGCCCAACACCGACTCCGGCTCGGCCGCGCTGCTGGTGCGGCACCGCTGGCAGGTATGGGGTGAGCGGTCCCGCGCAGGCGCCCCCGACGAACGCGTGAGCTCGACCTGGAACTGGCTGGTCCTGCTCACGCTGGTCGTGCTGACGACCGCGACGGTGCTCACGATCGTGCTCTGAGCGCCCGCCTCATCCGACGGGCAGACGTCCGCGGCACGTCTGGCGGGCGTCAGGACAGGTGCAGGGCCTTCGCCACGTCCTCGCGCAGCTGGCCCAGCCGCTGCGCCGCCGTCTGCCGAGCCTCGCCGACGCCGCCGCTGCCCACAGGGACGACCACCTCCAGGTAGGCCTTGAGCTTGGGCTCGGTCCCGGAGGGGCGGACCACGACGCGGTCCCCTGCGCCGGTGCGGTAGCGCAGGCCGTCGGTGGGGGGCAGCCCGTCGGCACCCTCAGCCAGGTCGACGGCCTCGGTGACCGGCGACCCGGCGAGCCGGGTGGGCGGCTGCAGCCGCAGCCGGACCATGGCCTCGGCGATGAGTGCCAGGTCGTCCACCCGCACGGAGAGCTGGTCCGTGGCGTGCAGCCCGTGCTGGCGTGCGAGGTCGTCCAGCACGTCCAGCAGGGTGCGGCCCTGCGCCTTGAGAGCGGCCGCGAGCTCGGCCACCAGCACGGCGGCGCTGACGCCGTCCTTGTCCCGCACGGTGCTGGGGGAGACGCAGTAACCCAGCGCCTCCTCGTAGCCGTACGCCAAGCCCGGTACCCGGGAGATCCACTTGAACCCGGTGAGCGTCTGGGCGTGCCTCATCCCGTGCGCTGCCGCTATCCGGGCCAGCAGCTGGGAGGACACGATGGAGCAGGCCAGCACGCCGTCGGCCGGCGCGTCGGGCCTGCCGGCCAGGTGCTCACCGAGCAGGGCTCCTACCTCGTCCCCACGCAGCATCCGCCAGCCGTCCGTGGCCGCCGGGCCGTGCGGGTCGTGCACGGCGACGGCGCAGCGGTCGGCGTCGGGGTCGTTGGCGATCACCAGGTCGGCTCCGCGTCGCCGTGCCGCCGCCAGCGCCAGGTCGATCGCACCGGGCTCCTCCGGGTTGGGAAAGGCCACGGTGGGGAACGTGGGGTCCGGAGCCGCCTGCTCTGGCACCAGGTAGGTGTCAGGAAAGCCTGCGCGTCGCAACGCCTCGACGGTGGTGGCCCCTCCGACACCGTGCAGCGGGGTGAGCACGATCGAGACCTCGCGCGGCCCGCCTGCGACGACGCACCCGGCAGCGGCGTCCAGGTAGCGCTCGTGCACGTCCTCGTCCAGGACGCTCCATCCGTGCAGCGGCTGCGGCACCGAGGAGAGCAGCCCGACGCTCGCGATCCGGGCTGCGATGGCGGCGTCCGCGGGCGGCACGATCTGTGCGCCTTCCTCACCTGGGCCACCGAGGTAGACCTTGTAGCCGTTGTCGCCGGGAGGGTTGTGGCTGGCCGTGACCATGACGCCGGCGTCGGCGTCCAGGCTGCGGACGGCGTAGGCCAAGACCGGCGTGGGCAGCGCGGAGGGCAGCAGCAGCGCCTCGATGCCGGCACCGGTCATCACCGCGGCGGTGTCACGGGCGAACACGTCGGAGTTGCGGCGCGCGTCGTAGCCGATCACCACCCGTGGACGGGCCAGCCCGGTGCTGGGTCCGCGCTGGAGCAGGTAGGCCGCCAGGCCGGCGGCCGCGCGGATGACCACCACGCGGTTCATCCGGTTCGGCCCCGCACCGAGGGCGCCGCGCAGCCCGGCGGTGCCGAACTGCAGGCTGCCGTCGAACCGGTCCGCGAGGTCGGCTGCGGCCTGCGCGTCGCCGCTCCTGACCTGGGCCAGGACCGAGCGCAGCTCGTCGGCCGTCTGCCGGTCCGGGTCCTGGTCCGCCCAGGCCCGTGCCGCTTGCAGCAGGGCGTCGCTGGGCGGCGCGCCGGCGGCCGCGGCTGTAGGAGCGCTCATGCTGCCGCGATCCGCCGCGTCACCTCGGCGAGGAGCACCCCTATCCGTTCGCTCGCCGCCTGGCCCGCGGCCAGCACCTCCGCGTGATCCAGCGGCTCCGCTCCGATGCCCGCAGCCAGGTTGGTGACCAGGGAGATGCCCAGGACCTGCATGCCGGCCTCGCGGGCCGCTATCGCCTCCAGGGTCGTGGACATCCCGACCAGGTCGGCCCCCACCGTCCTGGCCATCCGCACCTCCGCCGGGGTCTCGTAGTGGGGGCCGGGGAACTGGGCGTACACGCCCTCTGGCAGCTCTGGGTCCACGGTGCGGGCGAGCTCGCGCAGCCGGGCCGAGTAGAGGTCGGTCAGGTCGACGAAGGTGGCCCCCTCCAACGGTGAGGTGGCGGTGAGGTTGAGGTGGTCGCTGATCAGGACCGGGGTGCCCGGGCCCCACGCCGGGTCGAGCCCGCCGCAGCCGTTGGTGATGACGACGGTGTGGCAGCCGGCGGCCGCCGCGGTACGGATGCCGTGCACGACCCGGCGCACGCCGTGCCCCTCGTACAGGTGCGTGCGTGCGCCGAGGACCAGCGCGCGAGAATCGGTGTTCCCGATCTGGACCGAGCGCAGGGTGGCGACGTGGCCGACGACCGCGGGCTTGGAGAAGCCGGGCACCTCGTGGGCGGGCACCTCCGCCAGGGTCTGGCCCAGCACGTCCGCGGCAGACGCCCAACCCGACCCCAGCACCAGGGCGACGTCGTGGGTCGGGGCGCCGGTGCGCTCGGCGAGGACATCGGCCGCGGCGTGCGCCGCCGCGGTCGGCCCCGCGGCGAAGGGATCACGGGAGGGACGGCTGGCAGCGGACCGGGTGTGGGTGCTCACGGGCTGCAGCGTAGTCACGACCGTGCGCCGCCCCTGGCGTACAGGTCCAGCCGCGAGCACACCGGTGCGCGGACTCGGCACCATGGGCGTCGATGAGACAATGGGCCGCGATGAGCGAACAGAGCGGGTCCCTGGTGGGCGCCCAGACCCCTTCCGTCCGGCCTGGCGCCGCCGAGCCGGCCGCCTCAGGTGCCCAGAACCCTGCGGGCACGCCCGACCCGGTGGGTCCGGGCGAGATCCGTCCCGGCACCCGGGTGGTCGTGGTGGGCGGCGGCCCAGGGGGCTACGAGGCGGCGCTGGTGGCCGCCCAGCTGGGCGCGCAGGTGACGGTGGTGGAGACGGAGGGCTTAGGAGGTTCGGCCGTCCTGACCGACGTCGTCCCGTCCAAGACCCTGATCGCCACCGCAGAGCTGATGACCCTGGTCGACGGCGCCCACGAGCTGGGGGTGCGCTTTCCCGGTGGCGGCGACCGCGACCCCGGGGCCCGCCTGAGCGTCGATCTCGGGAAGGTCAACGAGCGCGTGCGCACGCTGGCGCAGACGCAGTCGCAGGACGTGCACCGCAGGCTCGAGAAGGAGGGTGTGCGCATCCTCGCCGGGACCGGACGCCTGGTCAGCCCGCAGCGGGTCGAGGTGGCGCTCGGTGACGGCGGCAGCACCGGCCTGGACGCCGACGTCGTGCTGCTGGCCACCGGCGCCCACCCGCGCACGCTCGCGGACGCCATGCCGGACGGCGAGCGGATCCTCACCTGGACCCAGCTGTACCACCTGGACCGGCTGCCGGAGCGCCTGGTCGTGGTCGGGTCCGGGGTCACGGGAGCCGAGTTCGCCTCTGCCTACGACGCCCTCGGCGCCGACGTGGTCCTGGTGTCCTCGCGTGACCGGGTGCTTCCGGGCGAGGACGCCGATGCCGCCGAGGTGATCGAGGAGGTCTTCGGGCGCCGCGGTATGACGGTGATGTCGCGCTCGCGAGCCGCCTCCGTCACCCGCACCCGCACCCGGGACGGTGTCCTGGTCACCCTCGCCGACGGTCGCACCGTCGAGGGATCGCACTGCCTGATGGCCGTCGGGTCGGTCCCGAACACCGAGGGGCTCGGCCTGCAGGACGCAGGCGTGAAGCTCGCCTCGTCCGGGCACATCGAGGTGGACCGGGTCTCACGCACCTCGGCCCGCGGGGTCTACGCGGCAGGTGACTGCACCGGTGTGCTGCCGCTGGCGTCCGTGGCGGCGATGCAGGGGCGGATCGCGATGTGGCACGCACTCGGCGACGCCGTCGCGCCGTTGGACCTGCGTACCGTCTCGGCGAACATCTTCACCGCGCCCGAGATCGCGACCGTCGGGTGGACGCAGGCGCAGATCGAGGCCGGCGAAGCCCAGGGCGAGGTCGTCAAGCTGCCGCTCGCGGGAAACCCCCGCGCGAAGATGCAGGGGATCCACGACGGGTTCGTCAAGCTGTTCTGCCGGACCGGCTCGGGCACCGTGATCGGGGGCGTGGTGGTGGCGCCGCGGGCGTCCGAGCTGATCTTCCCGGTGACGCTGGCCGTAGCGCACCGGCTGACCGTCGACGAGGTGGCGCACGCCTTTACGGTCTACCCGTCGCTGTCAGGCTCGATCGCCGAGGCGGCCCGCCGCCTGCACAACTCCTGACCCCCCGCGCACCTACCTCCACCCCTCCAGCCTGCACTTGGTCCGGGTCTTGTCGCCATTTCCGTCCACGAGGGGGCAACAGCCGGACCAAGTGCAGGCGGTGGGTCAACTAGAGAGGCGTATCGCCCGACGCACCGCGTCGGTGATCTCATCGGGGCGACCCAACATGCCGGCCGTGACGTGGACGACGACCCAGCCGGCCTCGCGCAGCAGCATCAGCCGACGACGGTCACGTTCCAGCTGCTCCCTGAGGGCGTGCCAGGCGCCGTCGTACTCGATCGCCACCTTGCACCCGACCAGGGCAAGGTCGAGCCTGGCCACCTTGATGCCTCGGTGCACCACGACGAACTGAGGTTCCACCTCGAAGCCCGCCTGGATCAGGTGCACTCGCACGATCGACTCGGGAAGTGACTCGGCACGGGGATCGATGAGCGCGACCGCTTCCCTCACTCGTTGGATGTCGTTGTCCCTGCGTCCCTTGAGCCATGTCGTGAGCTCGGGCTGCCGCACGAGTCCGGCACGCACCACCGCGTCCAGCCTGGCCACACCATCGGGCAACGGGACCCGGGCCGCGAGATCGAACGCCATCCTGCGCGGGTCGGCCAGCGGGGCGGTCTCCCACCGTGAGCCACGATCGAGGGGAGCGCTGACCCGTCGAACGTCGATGCCGCTGAAGCGCTCCTGCTGCGACCTGTTGGGGATGACTGCTGTGACGTCGGAAAGCCTCTGAGACAGATCCACCCCGAGCACCGTGGCCATGGATGTTCCGGTGATCTGTGCAGTCGGATGCAGGACGAGACCGGCGCCCCTGCATCGCAGCGCGTGGGTCACCGGAGCCCGCGTGGGTGCGTAGACATCCCTGAGCAGGCGGCGAAAACCGTCGCCACGGAGCTGGCGGGGGGTGAGCAGTCCCTCAGCCAGGGCCTGCGAGCCCCGGAACACCGGCGGCATCTCGGGCAACGGTCGCGCTGGTCGCATCTGCCGAGACTGTCCGAGGCGGTTGCGGGCTGCACCGCTTCTGGCGCGGGTGTGGATGACGCCCCGGCCGCTCCCGCTGTGGATTAGGCCCAATACCGTTAAGTTAGAGTCACAACGCTGTAGTTTGGTGGTATGCCAAGAGCGGGTTGGAAGAAGCCTGAGACGGATCGTCGGTTGTCGGATCTGGTGTCGGTCGGTGTCCTGACGCGGGTGTTCCCGCCGGATCTGGTCGATGAGGTGATCGAGGCTGCGGGTCGGACCCAGCAGCGGCACCGTGCGTTGCCGGCGCGGGTGATGGCGTACTTCGCGATCGGGATGGGGCTGTACTCCGAGGGGTCGTATGAGGATGTGCTGGCCCAGTTGACCGATGGGTTGTCGTGGGCTTCGGGGTGGGCTGAGGAGTACCCGT
>JAABUN010008448.1_pt1 | contig 10511 bp, 11 predicted proteins | sample 5559311 | NCBI WGS metagenome assembly JAABUN01 (sample SAMN10711877, study PRJNA513370) | rock metagenome | isolation source: Antarctica rocks | place: Antarctica: Victoria Land, Siegfried Peak sud
ATGCAAACGGGCTCGTTTTCAGCCGCACCCCCGGCCAGGTCCTGAACATCGTCTACCTGACCCCCGATTCAGTCCGCTCAGGTGGGTTCTTCCCCAACGGCGTCAACGGCGAACTCAACGGCAGCGGGAACCTCCCAGCACAGTCCGGAGGCGCCATGCCGTCAGGTGCACCCGGAACCGGCATCGAAGGAACAAACACCGGAGGCCCGGATATGGGTCTCCTCGGAGTCGGCGGCGGAGTTGCTCTCGCAGCCGGCGCGGCGCTAGCCGTCCAGCACAAGATGAACACGAAGAGCACCGCTGAAAAGGTAACAACACCGGCCGAATAGCAGCACCACTGATAGATGGTCATCACCGCCAGATTCCATGGCAGGTGATGACCATCTTTCGTTCTCACCACATTTTTCGGTTCCCGGGGCATTTTGCACCCGACGGCAGGACCCACTGGGCTCCACATCATGCGCCGTAAGCCCTGACCGTAGCGGAGTCGACGGCGGCGGGGTGGGACGCCCGGAGCAGGCGGGGCACAATAGGGATATGACGTCCGATGCGCCTTTCCACGATCCTCTGCTCGGCGCCTGGGCCACCCTCGGCGAACCCCGCCTGACCGCCGAGCTCGCCCGTTCCGGCTTTGGCTGGGTTGCTCTCGACGCCCAGCACGGACATTTCGACGATCGATCCCTCCGGGACGCGCTGGGCGGCACGACGGCGGAGATGGCGCCGATGCTCGTGCGAGTGGCGGCCAACGATGCGACGCTGATCGGCAGGGCGCTCGACGCCGGAGCGGACGGCGTCATTGTCCCGCTCGTCAGCACCGCGGATGACGCCCGCGCGGCCGCGGCGGCGAGCCACTACCCGCCCCATGGCGCACGGAGCTGGGGGCCGCTGCACGGCAGCAGCCCGGTGCACAGCCCCGGCTCCGACGGCGGGTCGCATGCGGTCCCACTCTGTGCCGTCATGATCGAGACAGCCGGTGCCCTCGACGACGTCGAGGAGATCGCCGCCGTGACCGGGGTGGACATGATCTTCGTGGGTCCGTTCGACCTCTCACTCGCCCTTGGGCTGGACGTCGACGACCTCCTCGCCGCGACGGACGGCGACGCCCCACTCACCCGGATAGCCCGCGCCTGCAGCGGGGCGGGGATCCGGGCCGGCGCGTACGCGGGCACCCCTGAACGGGCGGTCCTCCTCGCCGCGGCCGGCTTCGACTGGATCGCGTCCACCACGGACTCGGCCCTGCTGCCCCTCGGGGTCCAGGCCGTACGGCAGCGGCTGCGGTCGAACGCGCCGGGTCAGCGGGACCAGGACGCCTTCAGCGCCGGGAATGCTTCCTCGTAGCCCGCGAGCGCCCGCGTGGCGGCGTGGAACGAATCGACGAGGGGATGACCGGCCAGGGCGCGGAGGGCCGCAGCACGGTCCCCGTGCACCGCGGCCCGGATGGTGTCCTCCTCCACGGCCTTCACGGCGGCCATGAGCCCGAGCTGATGAGACGTCAGGGGGGCGGCAGGCAACGGACGGGCACCGCCCGCGTCCACCACGGACGGGACCTCGACGACGGCGTCCTCCGGCAGCTCGGGGAACGTGCCGCCGTTGCGGACGTTGAGGATGAGCTCAGCGGGATGTCCGGTTAGCAGTCCGCGCATGACCTGGAGCGCCACCCGTTCATATCCGCCGCCGGCGAGGTCCGCCTCGTCCCGCTCCTCCTCCGCCCCACGCGCTTCAGCGAGGTAGCTGGATTCCCGCTCCCGCCGCGCGTCCTCCCACACCGTGAGGGGATCGGCGGCCGCGAGGAGCTGCGGGTAGAGGTCCGACTGCTGGTCCCGGAGGATCTCACCCCGCGTCCGATCCGCGGACCGGATGGAGCGCAGGGCCTCGCGGTGGAAGTAGTAGTAGAACAGGTACTCGTTGGGCAGGGCGCCGAGGACGCCGAGTAGATCCGGACCGAAGAGCCTCCCCTCCTCGAAGCCGGCGAGGCGCACGGGATCGGCGAGGAGGGCGGGCAGCAGGTCGCGGCCGCGGCTACTGCTGTCGCGGGCGACGCTGCTGTCCCGGGCGCTGCTGCCGCGGGTGTCGCCGTCGTCCCGGTTCCGTAGGTTCTCACTGTGCCCGCCGTCGTCGAGCCTGCGGAGCCAGCCCAGGTGGTTGAGGCCCACGTAGTCGACGCTGGCCAGCGAACCGCGCAGGTCCACGCCGGCAGCGCGCGCCGCACGGGTCACGAGTCCCGAGGCCGAATCGCAGATACCGATGACCCTGTGACCCAGGACCGTCGAGACCGCCTCGGTCACCATGCCGGCCGGATTCGTGAAGTTGATGAGCCAGGCGTCCGGGGCAAGGTCGCGCATGGCGGTGGCGACGCGCAGCATGTCGGGGATGGAGCGGAGCGCGTACGAGATACCGCCCGCGCCGACGGTCTCCTGGCCCAGCAGTCCGGCGGCCAGGGCAATACGCTCGTCGAGGATGCGGCCCTCCGCCCCGCCGCTGCGTACCGCGGCGAAGACGACGTCCGCGCCCCGCAGTGCGTCCTCGAGGTGCGTCTCGACACGGACCGACGGCGCGGGTGCTCCTCCGGCCGGCGGCAGGGCATGGAGGATGCGCGCGATCGCCCGTGCCCGGTCCGGTTCGGCGTCGAACAGGACGACGTCGGACACAAGGCCGCCGAAGGAGCCGACCGAGAGCGCGCGGTAGACCAGCGGCACGCGGAAACCGCCGCCGCCCACTATCGCGAGGGTCGCACCGCTTCCGGAGGGTGTCGGCATGATGTGTCCCGCTTTCGTCTCGATTGCGCCATCCGTGCTGGGCGGCGTCGTCCTGGCCGCACGGCGAGGCGTCCTGCCCTCGCCCCGGGTCTTGCACGTATTGTGCCGTACATGTCCCAACAGCACCGCTTCGATCCGCTGGCGGCCACGCGCAGCGCGGACGGACCCGAGTTCGACCTCCTGCTCGCCGGGCAGGTCTTCTTCGACATCATCTTCACGGGCCTCGAGCAGCTCCCGTCGCCCGGGACCGAGGTGTGGACCGACGGGATGGGTTCCGGCCCGGGAGGGATCGCGAACCAGGCGATCGCCGCCAGCAGACTGGGGCTCCGTACCACCCTCGCCGCGGCCTTCGGCGACGACGGCTACGGGCAGTTCAACTGGGACGTGCTGGAGGACCAGGAGCACGTCGACCTCTCGCGGTCCCGCGTCTTCGAGCAGTGGCACTCACCCGTCACGGTGTCCCTCTCGGTGCACCGGGACCGGTCCATGGTCACGCACGGACATCCGTCCCCGCTGCGCGCGTCGGAACTGATCGGCACGCCGCCGTCGTGCCGCGCAGCCGTCGTCGGACTGGAGCAGGAGATGGAGCCATGGGCGCGCGCCGCCGCGGCCGGCGGGACGAAGCTCTTCGGTGACGTCGGCTGGGATCCGGCGGTGGAGTGGGCGCCCGAGACGCTGGCGTCGCTCGAGCACTTCTACGCGTTCATGCCGAACGCCGTCGAGGCGATGGCCTACACGCGCACGGACGACCCCTGGGCCGCGCTCTACTCGCTCGCCGACCGAGTGCCGGTGGCCGTGGTGACGGTCGGCCAGCAGGGTGCCATGGCCATCGATTCGCTCACGGGGGAGGAGGAGTGGGTGCCGGCCCTCCCGGTTTCCGCCTACGATCCGACGGGGGCCGGCGATTGCTTCGGCGCGGCCTTCGTCATGGGGGACCTCGCGGGCTTCCCGCTCGCGGACCGCCTCAGTTTCGCCAACCTGTGCGCCTCGCTCTCGGTCCAGCACGTCGGTGGCTCGCTGGCCGCACCGGGGTGGGGCGATATCGCCGACTGGTGGCACCGGGTCAGCGAAGGGCGCGACGGAGTGCGCAAGCAGTGGCTCCGACGGTACGCCTTCCTCGAGGACCTGGTGTCCGACGTCCCCACCGAGGCGGTGCGCAGGGCGACGGCGACGATCGCGCGTCAGTCGGACGCGTCGCCGTCATCCCGCCAGTCCGTGCGGGCCCAACCCGGGAACGGGAATGCGCTCGGCGAGCCGTGATTCGGGTGCGCACGGACAACCTCGCCACCAGGGGTGAGTCGACCGGCGCTGCGTCTGCGGACGGCGACTCTCCGGTGGGCCGCCCTGACGTCACTGCTACGCGTCCCCGGCTTCGACGAGCGCGACGGCGCGGGCCCTCGCTCGTGGAGTGAGTGAGTGCAGCACGGAGTACAGGTCCGTCACCGGGTAGGACTGCGCACCGCGCCAGTCGGACATCAGGATGGTGGAACCGCTGGTCCAGAATGTGTTGCCGGGTCGCGCGTTGACGTAGACCCTGATCCTGCGGGCGGGTATGCGGGCGCCGTCGATCACGGTCTCGCTCCGCCGCCGTAGCTGCGGACCAGCACGCCGGCCGTGACTGCTCCGAACCGGAACGCTTCTACGTCTGTCCCCATGCGGGTATCCTAAGGCTCGTACTCGGGAGAGGCGTCCGGCCGGTACTCATCCCCGGCCCTGCGTGCGACGAACACCAGTTCGCGGCCCGGGCGGTCCGGTGCGTCGCGCACATCATCGACGACGAAGCCGTGGGTCCGGAGATCGGTGCGGACCTCATCCTCGTCGCGGAAGCGCAGGGTCGAGTCCGAGACGAGGACCTGCCCGTCGCTCCCGAAGACGAAGGTCCAGCGGAAGCTGACGAGGGGCAGGGTGACGTCCGTGAGGTCTACCCATGACTCGACCAGACCGACGCCGTCGATGGTGGTCGTGGAGCGGGTCGTCGCGTCGGTCCAGCGTTCCCACCCACGACGGGCCGGGACGCGCGTCTCGAACACGAAACGACCCCCTGGCCGCAATGCCCGATGCACGCCGTCCAGGGTGTCCGCCCACGCCTCCTGCTTCCACACGGCCTGTGCGGCATTCCCGGTCATGAGGACGAGATCCGCCTGATCGGCGGCGAGATCGGTCGCATCGCCGTGGACCCAGCGCACGGCCTCGGCGCCTTCCTTCGCGCGCGCGACGTCGAGGGAGCCGCCCGCGGGATCCACCCCGACGACGTCGATGCCGCGCTGCGCCAGGAGCAGGGCCAGCACCCCGGTGCCACAGCCCAGGTCGACGACCGAGCGGGCGCCGAACTCCCTCACCATCCCGAGGTACGGTTCCAGATCGCTGCGGTCCGGGTCGAGCACGTCGTAGATCTGGGCGAGGCGTGGGTGCTCGAAGATCGGATCAGCCATGGTGCGTGTGGGCCGGTGGCGCAAGGACGTATCGGGAGAGAGGAGCCATGGTTGAAATCTAGTGGTCTGTCTCAGTTTTGGTTGACTAATGGATCGATTTTGGTTCTGGCGCGCTGGACCTTGGCGAGGATATCTTCGGCGGTCGCGGTCCAGACGCGGAGCTCGCCGGACGCGGTGAGGGTCCAGGCCTGGTTCGGCTGGCTGTTGCAGTCGTAGATGTTCACTGCCGTCCTGGGTGCCTGGTTGTTCCCTACAACGTCGAGGCAGCGTCCGTAAGCCTTGCTCACTATGGTTGCCTCCGTCGCGGCGGAGGCAGGGGTTGGCGCTCCCAGCCCGAGTCCGAGCGACACCGCGGCGGCGAGGAGCAGGACGCTCGACCGGCGACAGGCGGAGTGGGGGACAGTACGACTGCTCATCGATCCTCCAGCGCGTTGAACGCCCCGAGCAAGGACGGTCTACTCAGCTCAGGGGCGCGAAGGGCGCAGTGGCGGTTATGCCGGCAGGGTACCGGTGTAGGCGGCTCGCGACCGGGACACTTCCTCGGTGTGCTGGTTGGACCACCGCCCCAGAGCCGTGAAAACTGGCACGAGCGACGCCGCCATCGGGGTTGCGGAGTACTCAACGCGAGGCGGCGACTCGGGGTAGTAGGTGCGGAGCACCAAGCCGTCACGCTCCAACTCGCGCAACCGCTGGGTCAGCACCTTCGCAGTCACCGTCGGGACCCGGAGGCGCAGCGCGGTGAAGCGCAGTGTGCCGTCATGAATCAACACCCATAGCACCTCCGCGGTCCACCGGCCGAAGATCACGCTGACGGCCGAGGCGATCGGGCACGGCTCGAAGGACTCCTGAGGCAGCTTCTGCACGGCCTTTCCTCCTCATTCGTAACTTTCCGATACTGAGTTTCCTCAGCAGCCTATCCCATCATCGTCCAACCGCGCCCACCGTCAAAGGAGTAGCGATGAACGGCCTGCCGACCGTGCCGTCGGCCTCGGCCGCCGACCGCTTCAACAGCTGTGCTCGTACCCGATGCTGGAGGAGGTGCCCGCCGCCCCGGTTCACCGTCCGCCAGGACGAAGTCAGCGCACCTAACCTCCCAGCCTCGAAGCGTCCGCCGACAGGTCAGCGGGGGGGGGTGATCGTGGTTGGTGTCCCACGGTAGTGCCAGGCGGGGTGGAGAAGGCGACGATCGCGCGGCGAGGGCGAGGTAGGCATCGACATCGGTTTGGCTCGTTGCTCGGTTTCGCTCGGCCCCGGTGAACGCCCTACCCGTGAGGACGGCGGCCCTTGGAACAAGGATCTTTCAACCCCGACCGCCCTGGTACCATTCGGCCGTAGACGCGCCGCTGCGGGAGCTGGAGAAACCGGACGGCTCCTGCAGCAGGAGTGCGAGATCCCCTCTGCCGCGCAGAGACGCCTCGGCCGAGAGATCTCCGGGGACGAGTGATGCGCTGGTTCTCGGCCTGGCCGCCGACGGTGTTCCCGTCGCTACGTGACCTGGTGGTATTGGCCGCAGCCGGGCAGGCTGCTGTCGGAGGTCTGGTCCGGTGTCCCAGCCGGTCAGTTGTGCCTCCGCCGGGCGACAACCGGGTGCAGCGGCTGTGGTAGCAGGAGCGGGACCGGGTCGGTGTTCGCGCGAGAGAAGGCCGTGTCGGATAAGGGCCGGCCGGTTCCCGACGATCGCGCCCGGGACGTCACCGCCAGCGAGCCCAACCAGCTGTTGGGGACCTCCTCAGTCACCGTGGTGCAGTTCTTCGGTTCGCGGCGAGGTCGAACCGGTCTGTGAGAGAGCGTAGATCGCGGGCGATGTACAGCGACGTGAGTGGGCTGGGCCCGGACTACTGCGCTGCGGCCGAACCCGCGTCATCGAGGGAGCCGCGCGCGAAGGCGTAGCTGCTGCGGACCAAGTCCCAGACCACCTGCAGCTCGGCGTCGTCCCGTGCCCCGAAGAGCATCACCCAGTTGTGCGGGCCGTAGCCCATGGCAACCACGGGGTGCGGTTCGCCCCACCCGCGCTCGATGACGTCGCGAGCGACGGGCAGGGGCAGGGACAGGTGCAGGCTGCCGCTGCCGTCCCCGTGCAAGTGGGCGAACTCGGTGCCCGCCATGAATGCCTCGTCGGGGCCGACGGCGAGGTCGGGGTGCAGGTGTACCGCCACCGTCGACGGCATAGAGATGCCGCTGCGGCTGGCGACGACCCCCTCCATGCGCTGCATCCGCCGCCAGAGCTGTTGCGCCAGGTCGCGCGAGCCGTGCTGGTCCAGCTGGAGGTGCGGGGTCGCCGGGGTGGTCCTGGGCCGGGCGCCCGCCCGGGCGGGCAGGCGACCGTTGCGAGCGGTGCGGTCCTTGGGTGGCTGCCGGTGCTGGACGTCTTCATCTGTCTCTCAGTCCTCTCCCCCCGGAGGAGGGGGATGTTCGTCTGATCTGGGTTGGGATCTGGGTTGGAGTCATGCGAACCTGGGCATCACCTTGTCGGCGAAGAGGTCGAGCTGGCGCTTGTGCTCGTCCATGGTGCACGTCCCCTGGGTCTGGAACTCCCAGGCGAGCCAGTCCAGTTCACCATCGGCGTGGCAGGAGTGCAGTGCCTCCAGCTGGCGCGTGACGTCGTCAGTCGTGCCGCACAGCAGTTGACCGGTCTTGTACATGCGCTCAGCGCAGTCCCGGTCGCTGGAGAACATGATCATTTTGTTCGGGTCGTCGCCCTCGGTCCGGTTGACCTCTCCGAAACCGAAGTGGGAGAAGTAGCGGTTGTACCAGAAACCGACGGTGCGAACGGCTAGGTCCATGGCCTCCTCGAAGGTGTCGCCCAGGACGATCTTGCGGGCGGCGCCGACGCCCTCGCCCAGGCGCAGAGGGCGGCCGGCCTTCGCAGCCTCCTCCCGATAGTCGGCGGCAGCCTGGCGGAACACGTCCGGCCGCCCGTCGTAGACCAACACGGTCGTGCCTCGGTGCGCGGCATCGACCAGGGTCCGCCGCGACATCGTCAACGGCACGAACAGCGGCGGGTGGGGCTGGGTGAGCGGCTTCGGCACCACCGAGATGCTGGTAATGCGACCGTCGGCGTCCAGTTCTCCCGGGGCACCGTAGGTACCCGTCCACTGGGTCTGCGGCCATCCGCTCTCGCCCGACAGGGGTCGAGGCACCTGGTAGTGCTTGCCCTCGAAGCGCAGCGAGTCCTCGGTCCAGGCCTTCAGCACCACTTCGAGGTACTCATCGAAGATCTCACGGTTGAGGTTGTCGGAGGCGGGGTCCATCGGGGTCGCCATCGCGTTGTCCTGGCCCATCAGAGTCGGCATCCAGCGCGGGGAGTAGCCACGCGCGAAGGCGACACCGATCCGACCTGGATACATCTGGTCGAACAGCGCGATGTCCTCGGCTACGCGGATCGGGTCGTGGGCGGGCAGTACGATCGAGATCGGGACGAACATCAGCCGCTTGGTCCTGGCTGCCAGTTTTGCGTACAGCAGCAGCCCGTTGGGCATCGACTCACCGCCTTCGGAGGCGAAGTGGTGCTCCGTGGTGCCGAAGGCGTCGAAACCATGATCATCGGCCAGCACCGCCAACCCTTCGAGCTCTTCCACCAAAGCGTGGTATCGATCCGCATTGCGGCCGATCGGGCGCAATTGCTCCCGTTCCTGAGGAGTCGCTCCGACGGCAGTCGGGCTCCACATCATGTATTTCATCAATAATCTCCTCGACAAAGTGCCTGTTGGTAGCCCACGACCAGTGCGATGACCCTCGCGCCGACGGCGCAGGTCCACCGGAGAGGTTATGGAAAACATACGTCGCCTGCGTCGTTGGTTACTAAGCAGATACTGGAGCGCTCGGGTCCGGTCTGGTATTGCAGCCGCGACGACGAGGCCGCGGAGGGGGCCGCACCGGCGAGGTGCTCGAACTCGTGGATGATTGCATCCTCGAGCAGGCCAGTTGCGCTGAACATCGTTCGTTCCTCGGCCAGGTGGTCGTCGTGTTTCGCTGGGGATCGCGAGACCGACCGGGTTGCCCGGTGGGACGCCTCGCCGGCGCCGAGCCCGCGAGGGGTAGCGTCGCGACCGCTGTGTCGCCCTCGCAGGCCGCGCAGACCCAGGCGGAGGGGTACCGGACACCGAGCCGTGAGCCGCAGGCGCGGCACGCGCCGGGCAGGGCGTCGGTCACGCCGAACTCTGAATCGACCCACTCGGCGAGCAGGACCGCATGCGCGCGGCACACTCCGAACGGAACATCGCCCACGGCGCGACCGCACGGTTGCGCATCCTCGCGACGCAGTCCGCAGCCGCGAACGCTCTGCTCTAATTCGAACATGTCTTCGATTCTTTCGCCCTGCGTCCTGGCGCACAACCTCGCGCACAAGAGGCCCGCGACGGGAGGATGCGGCGACCGAACTGGCAGAATGGGCCGGGTGACCTCCCCCGAGCGCGCCGCCGAGATCGATCTCGATGCCCTGCGGCACAATGTGCGCCACCTCCGCGACGTAGCCCACCCGGCACGCGTCATGGCTGTCGTCAAGGCCGATGCCTATGGGCATGGTGCCCTCCCGGTGGCGCGGGCCGCCCTCGAGGCCGGCGCGGCATGGCTCGGAGTCGCGCACATCAGTGAAGGCGTCGAACTCCGGAGGGCCGGCATCGAGGCTCCCATCCTGGCGTGGCTCCACACGGCCGGAACCGACTTCGTCGCCGGCGTGGAGCACGGGCTGGACCTCGGCGTCTCCGGGTGGGAACTGGAGCACATCGTCGCTGCCGCGCGCGAACTGGAGCGCCCCGCGATCGTGCATCTGAAGATCGACACCGGGCTGGGGCGCAACGGGTGCCCGCCGGACAAGTGGGAGTCCCTGCTCAGCCGCGCCGTCGCGCGCCAGGAGGAAGGGCTGATCCGCGTCGTCGGGATCTTCTCGCACCTCGCCGTCGCCGACGAGCCCGCAAGGCCGGAGACCGACCTCCAGGTGCAGGCCTTTCGCGAGGCGGTCGCCGCGGCCGAGAACGCCGGGATCGACGTCGAGGTCCGGCACCTCGCGAACACGCCCGCCACCTTCTCGCGACCTGACTGCCACTTCGACCTGGTGCGTGTGGGCCTCGGCATCTACGGCCTCTCGCCCTTCTCGGACCAGGGCTCCGCCGATCTCGGCCTGCAGCCCGTCATGACCTTCAGCACGGAGGTGCCCGCGGGACAGGGCGTCTCCTACGGCTACGCCTACCGCACACACAAGCCCACGACCCTGGGCCTCATCCCGGTCGGCTACGGCGACGGCGTCCCCCGCATCGCCACCGGTGCGCCCGTCCTCGTGAACGGGCGCAGGTACCCGGTGGTCGGCCGCATCGCGATGGATCAG
>JAABUN010008450.1_pt1 | contig 10509 bp, 10 predicted proteins | sample 5559311 | NCBI WGS metagenome assembly JAABUN01 (sample SAMN10711877, study PRJNA513370) | rock metagenome | isolation source: Antarctica rocks | place: Antarctica: Victoria Land, Siegfried Peak sud
TGCGGAGGATGTTGGCCAGCAGCGCCCGCTTGCGCGCGGTCTCGACGAAGATGACCTTCTGCTCCACCCGGTCCGCCGTGGTGGCCATGGGCGTCACCGACACCTGCACCGGGTTGCGCAGCATCTGCCCGGCCAGCGCCGCGATCTCCTTCGGCATGGTGGCGGAGAAAAACAAGGTCTGCCGGGCCGGCGGGATGCTCTGCACGATCTTGCGGATCGGGACGATGAAGCCGAGGTCCAGCATGTGGTCGGCCTCGTCCAGCACCAGTATCTCGACGCTGTTGAGCTGGATCGCGCCGTCCTGCATGTGGTCCATCAGCCGGCCCGGCGTCGCCACCAGGATGTCTATGCCCTGGCCCACCGCCTTCGCCTGCTTGGCCTTCGGCACGCCGCCATACATCAGCGCCGTACGCAGCCCGGTCTGCCGGCCATAGGTGCGGAAGCTGTCGGCGATTTGGCTCGCCAGCTCCCGCGTCGGCGACAGCACGAGCACGCGGCAGCCGCGCCGGGGCGCCGGCTTCGGGTTGGCCAGCAGGCGGTGCAGGATCGGCAACGCAAAGGCGGCGGTCTTGCCGGTGCCGGTCTGGGCGATGCCCTGCACGTCGCGGCCCGCCATGACATGCGGGATGGCCTGTGCCTGGATCGGCGTCGGCGCAACGTAGTTCTCGTGGACCAGCGCCTTGAGGATCGGCGCGGCAAGGCCGAGGGATGCGAAGTCGGACATGGATAGGGTCTCTCGATGGCTCGCACTCGGGCGGCCCATGGAGGTCGTCCATCGCAGCCGCGCGGGGGATGCACAGCGGTCTGCAGGACCGCGAACCGGCGCAAGGAGCTTGAGGGAGACCGCCGGTGCCGAGCATCGCACGAAGTCACGCCAAACCGCGCCCGCAACAGATGGCGCTGCAATGCAGCAAAGTCAAGGAAACCGTGGTTTTCGCACCTTCCGCGACCGCCCGGCCATGCCGGAGTCTTAACGCCGGGGGTTGATCCCGTTCCCGATCCGGGCGACCCCTTGCACTTCGCAACGTTGTCCCAGGCCCTACCCATGCTGCTGCTGATCCCCGGACCCGTCACCACGCATCCGGACGTGCGCGCCGCTGCCGCCCGGGACTACGCGCCATGGGACAACGACTTCCGCGCCCTGCTGGGGCGCGTGCGGGAGCGGGTGCTGGCGGTGGCCGGCGGCGTCCCAGGGGAACACGCGGCGCTGCCGTTGCCGGGCTGCGGCCACTTCGCGATGGAGGCGGCGTTCCGCACCTTCGTGCCTGCGGGCAGGCGTATGCTGCTGCCGATGACCGGCCACTACGCCGACCGCCTGCAACGCCTGGCGACCGAGGCCGGGCGGCATGTCGTGCCGCTCCCCGTCCCGGACGGGGAGCGCACCAGCCCCGCCGCCGTCGAGGCCGCGCTGCGGGCCGACCCCGGCGTCTCCCACCTGGCGCTGGTCTATAGCGAGACGGCGACGGGCATCGTCCACGACGTGCCGGCCCTGGCCGCCGCAGCGGGCCGCGCCGGACGGCGGGTGATCGTGGACGCCGTGTCCGCCTTCGGCGCCCTGCCGTTTGACCTGGCCGCGCTGCCGATGGTGGACAGCGTGGCCTTCACGACGAACAAGTGCCTGGAAGGGCTGCCCGGCGCCTCCTTCACCGTGGCGCGCGTGGACCGGCTGCTGGAAGGGGCGGGCCGGGCGGCAAGCTGGTCGCTGGACCTGGCGGACGTTCACGCGCACGGCCTGCGGGTCGGCGCCGGCAGCCACCGCTTCACCCCGTCGGCGCAGGCCATCGCCGCCTTCGACGTGGCGCTGGACCGGTATGATGCCGAGGGCGGGCAGCCCGCGCGCCTGGCCCGCTACACCGCCAACATGCGGACCCTCTACGAAGGCGTCCGCGCCCTGGGCCTGCGGCCCTGCCTGCCATTGGACGCGCAAGGACCCATCGTGCTGAACGTCCATGCCCCGGCCGACCCCGCCTGGGACCTGCAAGCCTTCGTGGGCGCGCTCAAGCGCCGGGACGTCCTCATCAGCAACTTCTACAATACCGACGCACCGAGCTTCCGCCTGGGCTGCATCGGCGCCGTCACCCCGGACGACATGCGCCGTGCCCTGGCCGCGATGGCGGAAGCCCTGGCCGAGCTGGGCGTCCACGCGCGCCGCGCCGCCTGATGGCGACCGACCTGGAGATCGCGCGCGCCACCCGGCTGCGCCCCATCGGCGAGATCGCCGCCCTGGCCGGCATCCCCGCCGACGCCCTGGACCCTTATGGCCGCTACAAGGCCAAGGTCTCGCTAGACTTCGTGACGGCGCAGGAGGGACGGCCGGACGGCGCGCTGGTGCTGGTGACGGGCATCAGCCCGACCGCGGCAGGCGAGGGCAAGACCACCACCACCATTGGCCTCGGCGACGCCCTGAACCGGGTCGGCCGGCGCACGATGATCTGCCTGCGGGAGCCGTCGCTCGGCCCCTGCTTCGGCGTGAAGGGCGGCGCGACCGGCGGCGGACGGGCGCAGGTGGCGCCGATGGACGAGATCAACCTGCACTTCACCGGCGACTTCCACGCCATCACCGCCGCCAACAACCTGCTCGCGGCGCTGGTGGACAACCACCTGTACTGGGGCAACGCCCTGGAGATGGACCCGCGCCGGGTGACGTGGCGGCGGGCGCTGGACATGAACGACCGGGCGCTGCGCGCCATCGTCAACGGCCTCGGCGGCGCCGCCAACGGGGCGCCGCGGGAGGACGGGTTCGACATCACGGTGGCCAGCGAGGTCATGGCGGTGTTCTGCCTGGCGCGCGACCTGACCGACCTGCAGGACCGGCTGGGCCGCATCCAGGTCGCCACCCGGCGGGACGGCACGGCCGTCACGGCGCGCGACCTGCAAGCGGACGGCGCGATGGCGGCGCTGCTGCGGGACGCCTTCGCACCCAACCTGGTGCAGACGCTGGAAGGCTCGCCGGCGCTGATCCACGGCGGGCCGTTCGCCAACATCGCCCACGGCTGCAACTCCGTCATGGCGACGCGGCTGGGGCTGAAGCTGGCCGATGTCGTGGTGACGGAGGCCGGGTTCGGCGCGGACCTGGGCGGCGAGAAGTTCCTGGACATCAAGTGCCGCAGCGCCGGGCTGTCGCCTGCGGCCTGCGTCGTGGTCGCCACCTTGCGCGCGTTGAAGCTGCACGGCGGCGTCGCCAAGGCCGACCTGTCGCGGGAGGACCCGGCTGCCGTCGGCCGCGGCGTCGCCAACCTGGCCCGGCACGTCGAGAACATGGGCAAGTTCGGCCTGCCGGTCGTCGTGGCGCTCAACCGCTTCACCGGCGACACCGACGCGGAGTTCGCCGTCGTGCGGGACGCGATGGCGACGCACGAGGTGGACACCGTTGTCTGCACGCATTGGGCAGACGGCGCCGCGGGGGCCGAGGACTTGGCCCGTGCGGTCCTGGCCCGCATAGACGGCGGCACCGCCCGGTATCAGCCGCTGTATCCGTCCGGCATGAAGCTGGCCGACAAAGTCAGGGCCATCGCACGCGGCATCTACGGCGCTGCCGACATCCAGGTGCCTGCGCCGGTCGCCAGGCGGCTGGCAGCGTTCGAAGCTGCCGGTTTCGGCGAGGTGCCAGTCTGCATCGCCAAGACCCAGTATAGCTTCAGCGCCGACCCGGCACTGATGGGGGCGCCGTCCGGCCACACGCTGCCAGTGCGGGAGGTGCGCCTGTCCGCCGGCGCCGGCTTCGTGGTGGCGGTGTGCGGCGACATTATGACAATGCCTGGCCTGCCGCAGGTGCCGGCGGCCAACAGCATACGGCTGGACGTAGACGGCTTGATCGGGGGGCTGTTCTAAACCCTCACGCGGGCGGGGTCCGCCCTGGTCGGAGCGTCAGGCCGTCCCGGCGTCCTCATCCCGCGGCAACAAGGATATCAGCTCCTCCGGCAACGCATCATTTTCAGCCGCGCCGAACTGGCGCGTCAGCGCACAGTGCAGCCACAGGTCGAAAGCAGTTGGGTGCTCGGTCCGCATGGTCGTCTCCGCCGGGGCAATGATCTGCGCCATGCCCTTCCAATGCCGGGCAGGGCCTCGGGGTTCCCCCACATGGCTGCCATGTGTGCATTGTCAATGAGGCGTTGCGAAAATGCTACCCGCGCAACGACGCCGCGACCAGCCGGGCCAGGTGCCGGCCCAGACAGGCATGCAGGGTGCCGACGGCCTTTTCCCGATCAGACCGCGACGTGCGCTCCAGGTCTATCGCGCCGTCGTTGGCCCAGCCGCGCATCAGGTCGAAGCGCCGGAACAGCACGACGCCGGGCATGGCCGCGACCTGTTGCAGCGCCTGGAAATACGGGTCGAGGTTCGAGTTGGTTTGCAGGAAGCGGCTGTATTGCGGGTCCACCAGGACCAGGTCGGCTCCGGTGTCGAGGACAGATTGCGCGCCGTCCGACAAGGTTTGGCCGAACTCGCCCGGGGGCAGGTTCCGCACCGCCTCCACCGTGCCGGTCTGCCAGATCACCAAATCGTAGTGCCTGGCGACCAGCTCATTCCGCATCAGGTCCAGCATCTCGGACGCCAGCAGGCCGCGTCCGCCGCGCACCGTCACCTGCACCTCCAAGCCGGGCACCAGCGCACGGAGCTGCTTTGCCATCTGCAACGGAAATGCCCGTTCGGACGGTGGCTGCGACAGCGTCGTGCTGGTTGGAGCCAGTGAGCCGGTCCCGGCGTTCAGAGCCTGGCTGGTGATGGTTCCGGGCGCCATGCTGGCCTCCGGACCGAACATGGTTGCCGAGCCGACTGCCAGGACCTCCAGGTGCTTGGCCGATTGCAGCCGCGCGCCGACATGCGTCAGGTCACCGGCCAGGCCGGCGCCATCTTCTCCCAAGGGGCATGGATCAGTCGGTGTGGACGCCAGCGCCGGCTGCACCAGCAGCAACGGTCCAACGGCCAGGGCGATACGGGCCAGCGTTTTCATCATGTCGGCTGTGCGTTACCAGCATGTGACGCTTCCGGCAAGTCTGTTCGGACCGGACGGCCCTTCTGCTTGTACCAAGCCGCCAGTGCCCCGACGCCGACCATGGCGGCCGACCCCAGCAGGTTGACGCCGGCCATCACCGCCCAGCCGTCAACCTCCTCCATCGCCAGCCGCGCCAGGAAGGACAAGAAGATGCCGACGCAGAACACCGGCAGCGAGTGCTGCCCGCAGATGATGAACGGCCGCGCCGCGTTGGAGCGCAGCCATGCCGCGTCCTTCGCCACCAGCCGCGCCACCAGCCAGGCCAGCGCCAGGATGGACAGCAGCCGCATCGGGTGCAGCCCCTCCTTGTCCACCGAGATCAGGGTCCGCGCCGCCGTGGCCAGTATGCGCGCCTCGATCTCCGGGTAGGGCCACACCGCCCACAGCAGCACCAGGCCTGCCGCAAGGATGCCGAGTGCCACTCCGTCCAGCACGCGCGGCGGCACATGCAGCCGCGGCGGCGCATACGACAGGATGGCGCCGATGATGAACAGGAACTGCCAGGCTAGGGGATTGAAATACCAACCGCCGCCGGTCCAGGACGGGAAATTGGCCCCGGTGGCCCGCATGGCGGCATAGACTGCCAGCGACACCAGGAACAGCACCCGCGGCCAGCGCAGCAACGGCAGCAGCAGCGCGAACCAGGCCAGCAGCGCCACGTACATCGGCAGGATGTTCAGGTAGGCCGGCTGGAAGCTGAGCTTCAGCGCCTCCAGCATGGCGCGGTAGGGCGCCTCCGCCAGCACGTCCAGGTGTATCTCGTCCAGGTACTCCGACCGGTCCAGCGCGTTGGCGGAGTAGGACACCTGGGCGCTGAACACCACGAACAGGAAGATGTGCGCGATATACAGCGTCCAGGCCCGGCGCATCACGTCTGCCCCGGCAAACAGCCAGCCGTGCTTGTCCATGCTGCGCCCATAGGCCAGCCCGGCGGCATAGCCGGCCAGCAGCACGAAGATCTCGGTCGCGTCGCACAGCGCGAAGTTCCGCAGGCTGAACTGCGCCACCCAGTTGGCCGGGATGTGGTCAACGAAGATCCACCACAGGGCGATCCCGCGGAACAGGTCAACCCGCAGGTCGCGTTTGGAGTGGATCAGGACCATGCAGCCTCCTGCGCCACGGTCACGCCGGCGCATGAGGCCAAGATGGGCGCGCAAGGGCTGCATGACACCCTGCATCGTGCAAACCGCACGTTGCAAAGTGCTACGCGCCGAGCAATGCACCGGCGATTCTCTCCACGTCCACGCTGGCTGGGCAGTTGGGGTAGCGCGTCAGCAGCGGCGCCTGCCGGCGTATGGCGTCCCCGACATGCTGGTCCCGCCGCACGAACCCTGCCAGCGCCGGCGCGCGGCCCAGGAAAGCGGTGCAGGCGCGCTCCAGCGCCGCCGCCGTGCGTGCGCCCGCAGCCGGGCTGCTGACCTGGTTCACCACCAGCTTTGCGTCGCCGCCGGGCCGGTCGGCGGCGTGCAGCTTCAAGGCGGCGTAGGCGTCGGTCAGGCTCGTCGGTTCCTCCGTCGCGATGACGAGCAGGGTGTCCGCCCAGGCCGACATGCGGCGCACCGCGCGGTCCAGCCCGGCGCCAAGGTCCAGCAGCACATGGTCGTATCCCGCAGCGGTGGCCGCCAGCGCCGCCAGCAGCCGCTCGACCCCTGCCGCGTCCAGGGCGGACAGCGCGCCGGAGCCGCTGCTGCCCGCCAGCACGTCGAAGCCTGCCCCGCCTTGGCCAACAGTGTCCTGGCCAACAGTATCCTGGCCGCCGGGCACGAACCTCTCGACCGCCTGCGCCATCGTCACGGTGCCGAACGCCACGGCGCCCAGGTCGTGCCGGGGCGTCAGGCCAAGCTGGATGTCCACGTTGGCCAGGCCCAGATCGGCGTCAAACAGCAGCACCCGCCGGCCGCGCCGAGCCAGGGCATGGGCCAGGGTGGCGGCGAACCAGGTCTTGCCGACGCCGCCCTTGCCGGACGCGACGGCAACGGTGCGTCCAAGCGTGGCGCGGCCCGTTGCTGGCAGGTGGGCCGGCGGGCGGGCCGGGGCGGCGGCAGGCGGGCGGGTGGCGGCTTGGATCGTCATGCGGCGTTCCGGTGGTGTTGAGGGTGGCCCGGCCCGGCCATCAGCCGTTCGGCCAGATGAGCCGGGGTCAGCGGGCGCAGGCCGTCCGCGGCGCCGGGGCCGACCCCAGCCTCGGTCAGCACATGCCCGGCGGCGGCGGCCAGGACGCCGCCCAGGCGCCGGGCCAGGTCCAGGCGGGTCGGCACCAGCAGGGTCGTGCCTGCCTGCCCAAAGGCGCCGGCCAGGTCCGCGCACTCCGCCGGGTCCAGCCCGGCCGGCAGCACCAGCACCAGGGTCGCCCCTGCCGCGCCGGCCAGTCCGGCCAATTCCTCCCGGTCATGCGGGTCGAAGGGGTCAAGGCCAGGGGAGTCTATCAGCACCGGCGCCCCATGCTCCCGCCGGGCCAAGGCGCGGGCCAGGGCCACCGGCTCGTCCGCGACCAGCAGCGGCAGGCCGAGCACGCGGGTGAAGGCAGCCAACTGCTCCGCCGCGCCGGCTCGGCGGCCGTCGGCGGTGACGACCAGCGGCGGGGTGCCAGCCAGGGTCAGGCGCGTCGCCAGCCGTGCGGCCGTCAGGGTCTTGCCGGCGCCGGGCGGGCCGGTCAGCAGCAGCGGCGGCGCACCGGGGCCGAGCGGCAGGGCGCCGAAGCGGAACACCGCCGCCAGGGCGTCCTGCAACGGCCCGGCGTCCAGCCGTACCTGCAAATCCGGCGGGACGCCGTGCCAGGCCAGGTGCGAGCTGGGCGCGGCTGCCGGCGCAGGCGCCAGCGGGGCAGGGGCGGCATTCCCCTCCAGCGCCGCCGTCACCTCGACGCCATCCTGGACGCGCCGGGTGGACAGGATCAGCGCGTCGGCGCCCAGCTCCCGCCGCACCTGCGCGATGGCCGCATTCACCGTGGATGCCCGGAACAGCTTGAGGCGCATGGAGGCAGGATAGGGGGCAGGGCTTTAGCGGGGGTTAATGGGCACCCTGCCGCGCCAGCTAACAGGACGGAGCAAGAGGGGGCAGCAGGCGAGGCCGGCGTGAGAACCGCTTCCTTGCAGCACTGTCCGTCATCCTTACTCCGTGCGCGGCACGATTGCCGTTCGCCGCGCCCGCAGTCCGGCAAGGAAGCGGTCCCGCACCACCCGGAACACATCGGGCGGCAACAGGCCATAGGCCGTGCTCTCTGGCCCCTGCCCCGGCAGGAAACGTAGGTCGGGGCCGGGCCACAGAAAGACATTGGCCTCGCTCACGATCACCCACGACCGTTCCTCGTCCAGCCCAAGCCGCCGTTTCGCCGCCGTCGGCAGCTCGACTCCCTCGGTCGGGGGCTGCGGCGGCGTGTGCGTGACCGCAAGCACGACCATCCGTGGTCGGTCACCCTCCTGGCCTGCCAACGCAAGCACGATGGCACAGGGCCGGTCCTTGGCCCCCTCCTCCCGCCCCGAGTCCTGCTCGCGTCGCCAAAGGTAGGCATAGCGGATGACCAAGCCGGGTTCCGGCTCGGGCCAGCTCGTCAACTCAGGGCTGCCAGCCGCGGAGTTCCTCATTCAGGTGGTCGTGCCGTGGGTCCATCTCGGCCGCGGCGATGGCCGTGATCTCCTCCTCCGTCAGCTCCTCCGGCAGGATCGCGCGCCGGTCCCGCCGCTTCAGCCGCGCATACTCGTCAGCCGACACCAGCACCAAGCGGTCCCGGCCATTCTTGGTAATGGTGACCGGCTCCGTCAGCGCCTTGTCGGCCAGTGCCCCGTAGTCCTTGATAAACTCCGCCGTGGTCACGCGCATGACCTTGATTCCCAGCAATACGAATGACTCGAACGTTGTGCATCCTGTCTTGCAAAGCAAGGTTGCCGAGTTGGCCCTTTGCTGCTTCCTTCTCTGTCAGCCTTTTGTTCGACCCGGGTCGGAGGCCAGGATCATGCCATAGAACGGAGTCTTGGGCACTTTTGGTAAAGGTACGTCAGGTATGTGGGCGCAACCGCCGGTCGGCTCTCGGCTCCCTGGTGGAAGTCCAAGGCGCTTCACCAAAAGCGCCCAAGACCCCGTCCTATGGCGTACCCCAAGCAGCCGCACATCCGCTCAGGCCGCCATCGGCTCCGCCGTGTAGCCCTCGGCGGCGATGGCCTGCACGATCCGGTCCGCGTCCGCGGTCCCACCCTGCACGGCCACCCGGCCCGCGGCCAGGTACACCTGGACCGAAGCCGCGGGGTCCACGCCCTTGACCGCCTCCGTCACGGCTCGCACGCAATGGCCGCACGTCATCCCGGACACCTTGAAGTTTTGCATCGCCGCCTCCGCGTTCCGTCGTGCGATGGCGCCTTCCGGCATGGGAAGGTCAAGCGGCATTTGCGTGATCCCCCGCTACGCCGTCACGCTGCGTTCTCCGCGGGGCATTCTCCGCTGGAAGGCCGCAACAGCCGTGGCGGAGGACGCTCGACGATCCCCGCGCCACGCCCGCCCAAGCCTACGAACGCCTGAACACCTGGGCTATGGCGTCCTGCGCCTGCCCCTGTATCTGCCGCAGGTGCCCCTCGTCCCGGAAACTCTCGGCATAGATCTTGAAGATGTCCTCCGTGCCCGACGGCCTCGCCGCGAACCAGCCGCTCTCCGCCACGACCTTCACGCCGCCGAGCGGTGCGCCATTGCCCGGCGCGGCGGCGAGGACGGCGCGGACCGGCTCGCCGGCCAGTTCCGCCATGCCAAGCTGGGCAGGGGACATCCGGGCCAGGACCGCCTTCTCCGGCGCCGTCGCAGGCGCGTCCACCCGGGCATAGAACGACCCGCCAAGGTTGCGGGTGATCCCGCCATAGACCCGGCTCGGGTCCTGCCCCGTCACCGCCGTCATCTCTGCGGCCAGCAGCCCGAGGATCATGCCGTCCTTGTCCGTCGTCCAGGCCGTCCCGTCCCTCCGCAGGAACGACGCCCCGGCGCTCTCCTCCCCGACGAAGCCCAGCGTGCCGCCCAGCAGGCCCTCGACGAACCACTTGAACCCCACCGGCACCTCGACCAGCCCGCGCCCTAGGCTCGCGGCAACGCGGTCAACCATGCCGCTGCTGACCATGGTCTTGCCCACGGCGCAGCCGCCGCCCCAGCCCGGCCGGTGGGCGAACAGATACTGGATCGCCGCGGCCAGATAATGATTGGGGTTCATCAGCCCGTCCGGCCCGGCCACGATGCCATACCGGTCGGCGTCCGGGTCGTTGGCGAACGCCACGTCGAACCGCCCCGCCAGGCCGATCAGCCGCGCCATGGCGGGCGGCGAGGAGGGGTCCATGCGTATCTGCCCGTCCCAATCCGCCGTCATGAAGCCGAACGCCGGGTCAACGGCGTCGCTCACCACCGTCGCCGCGATGCTGTAGCGCTCGATGATGGGCTGCCAGAACCCGATGCTGGCGCCTCCCAGCGGGTCAATGCCGATCCGGACCCCGGACGCGCGGATCGCCTCCATGTCCACGACCGCGGCCAAGTCCTCGACATAGGGT
>JAABUN010008451.1_pt1 | contig 10507 bp, 11 predicted proteins | sample 5559311 | NCBI WGS metagenome assembly JAABUN01 (sample SAMN10711877, study PRJNA513370) | rock metagenome | isolation source: Antarctica rocks | place: Antarctica: Victoria Land, Siegfried Peak sud
ATCAACGCCCAAGTGCTGCAGGTCAACCGGCGTAGCAAGTCACGGGTCGCGGTCGCCGAATCGCTCACACCCATCCGGCGCTACCTCGACGACGCGAAGCTCATGGCGAAGTCGGCCGACATCACCGACGAGGTCCGCCAGCGCGTCGTCCCGTCCCTGTGCCGCGACGCCGTCGAGGCGGCGTGCGCGGAGGTCGTCCGCGGCAAGGCGGTCGCGGACGGCAGGCCGGCCGTCGAGGTCGACGACGAGCTCCGCGAGGTCCGCACGCTGCGCGGCCAGCTCGCCCTCGCGCTCATCGGCGACGCCGGCGCGCACGACGCGCTCACCGACGCGCTCAAACAGCGGATCGGCCCGGACGCGCCCGGCCTGGTGTTCGCGCTCAACAAGGGCGCCCACGGCGAGTACGACGGCTCGCCGCTGAAGCTCCAGGAGCGCACGCGAGAGTTCGTCTTCGGCCTCATGTCCGCCGCGGGATGAAGGTGGCCGAGATGCTCGCCGCGGCGAGCTCGCTCCTCGACGACCCGATCGAGGACACCGTCACCGTCTGGCCGCTCGGCGCCGCCGTCCTGACCCGGCAGGCGATCGAGACGACCGTCGACGTCTTCTGGACTGCGAAGGCCAAGACGATGCTCGAAGCGCCGCGCAAGCACCAGTGGCTCGCGCTGCCCTCCTACTTCGGCCGCGCCCCCGAGCTACCCGCCGCCGAATACGCTTGGTCGGCGCTGTCGGAGGCCTGCCACCACCGTGACTACGACGTCGGCTTGACCGAAGCGGAGCTGCGCCAGCACCTGGCGACGGCGCGAGCGTTCGCGAAGGCTGTGGCTGCCACCCTCCCTCGATAGCGTCGCTGGTCATGACTGCCGCCCGCGCTCACGCACCAGCACCAGCGACCGGTCCGCACGTCTACAGCCGAGGAGATCGAGCAGATCTTATCTGTACGCCTCGACTGAACGACTTAGGGAGCTTGACGGACGCACGAACATCGACATAATGTCGATGTTCCTACGATGCCCGGGGCTCGCTACAGACGGCTCGCCGAACGCGCGACCCACCAACACGGCTATCTGACCGGGATAGACGCGCACGACCTGGGGATACCGATGGGAACGCTGAACGCGATGGCAAGGCGCGGGCAGCTCGACCGAGTCGGTCATGGGATCTATCGCCTGCCGCTGATCGCGCCCGGACGGCTGGATGAGTACATGCTCGCGACGCTGTGGCCCGACGGACGGGGGGTGATCGCCGGCCAATCCGCGTTGGACCTCTACGGCGTCAGCGACGTGAACCCCGCGAAGCTGCACATCACGGTCCCGACGTCGTACCGCACGCACCGTGAGGTCCCGGCGCTGTACGTGCTGCATCGCGAGGACATCCGCGAGGCCGATCGCACGACGCTGGAGGGCGTCGCGGTGGTCTCGATAGCGAAGGCCATTCGCCAAGCCCACGAGCAGCACCTGCGCCGCTCGCTGATCGAGCAGGCGATCGACGACGCCGAACGCGAGGGCTGGCTGCGTCGTCGCCACGCCGACGACTTGCGCAGTGAGCTGCTGGCCGGGACGGCGTGAGCTACCGGCCGCCCAGGAAGGCCCCGAGTGACCGCTCCCACCTCGAGCGGCTCGTCCAGGCGCTCAGCGTCGAGGAGGGCATCGCCGCAGATCGGTTACGCCGTTGGGTCAGCGCGCAGGTCCTGCTCGGGGCCCTCTCGCGGGACGGTGACGATCGACGACGGTTCCTGCTGAAGGGCGGCGTGGCGATGGAGTTGCGCCTGCGCCTTCGGGCAAGGGCCACGAGAGACATCGACATCGTCGTCTTCGCAGAGACTGAGGGCGACCTCATCGACACGCTCCAAGCCGCGCTGGAGACGAGCTACCTCGAGTTCGGCTTCCGCCTGGCCCGCATCCAGAGCATCGCCGACACCCCGGCCAGCCGGATGGACGTCAAGCTGACCTACAGGGGCCGCCCGTGGGCGACCCTGCGGCTCGAGGCCTCGCTACCCGAGGTCGAAAGCGCCGAAGTGGACGAGATCAGCGCATTCAGCCTCACGCCGTTGGGTCTTGACGGTCCGGAGGTGGTGGCGTGCCAGTCGCTGCGCTACCAGATCGCCACGAAGCTGCACGCGGTGACCGAGCGCTTCGAGGTCGGGGAGAACGACCGCTTTCGTGACCTCATCGACCTGCTGCTGCTGCGCGACCTTGAACCGGACCTGCCGCGGGTCGCCGCGGCGTGCCGCGAGATCTTCGCCCTGCGCGCCAAGCAGGCATGGCCGCCGAGCTTGACAATCGAAGCGTCATGGCCCGAGCAGTATCGAGCGCTGGCGATCGACCAGGGCTTTGCCGTGATCGAGGTCGCAGACGCCGCAAACAAGGTCCGATCGCTCATCGAGGACATCGACAACGAAGGACGACGTGGCACGTGACGAGCGGCGCACAAAGGCGGCGCAGACGCGACGCTTGACGAGGCGATCGCGTCGCTGGGTGAGTCCGAGCTGCGCGAGATCGTCCGGTCGGCGGCGGAGCGCCACGCCGAGGTCGAGCGCGAGGTGCGACTCGTCGCGTCGCGCGCGAGCGGCGATCTCGCGCAGCTGCGCGGGTCGTGTTCACGACGCTCGACGGGAAGCATCTGGGGTACCGCAACGTGCTGCGCGTGCTTCACCGGGCGCTCGATGAGGCGGGGATGCGCGAGCCCGGGTTCGGCTTCCACGCGCTGCGCCGGATGGCCGCCTCGTTCTTCGAGGCCGACGCCCGGACCGACACGCAGATCGCCGCGGTGCTCGGCCACGCCGACGGCGGCCGCTTGGCCCGATCGACGTACCTGCGGGCGGTCGACGGGACCGGCGGCGCGCTCCCGGACAACGTCGTCGCGCTTCCCGCGCGGGGGCAACACGGGGGCAACACGACACCCACCGTGAGCCCCGAAGCCTGACCGGCGCAGAGCTAGCAAACCCGATAAACGCTGGCTATAGCTCACCAGCCGTCACCAGCCGCAACCCGCGCGGCGGCCTCGTAACGAAGGGGTCAGCGGTTCGAATCCGCTCGTCGGCTCCTCCTCTTGGCCCCGGGCAGACCGCCTGCGCTATCCCGGTCCGGCGGCATGGCGAATCGTCGCCCGAAGGATCTCGACGAACTCCTCCCAGTACGCCGCGCCCTGAGCAGCGTACGTTCCGGGAGACACGCCGACGTACCGTAGGTCGTCCTCGAGCTCGGCGACGAGCGTCCTGGCTCGGCTCGCTTGGAGGTACGGCGAAAGGTCATCGAGGCCTGGCTGCTGGAGCCACCGGAGCGCCCCGGTCAGCGCGCGGTAGGCGGGGATCCAGTCGTAGTGAAACGGAAGGGCCGGGGCGCTCTCGAAGGCGAGAAGCGCAGCCCAGTCAGGAGCACGGACGGCGTAGTAGCGCTCGTCCGAGACGCGGGCGACTTCGACGACCCCGGCTTCGCAGAGCTGCGTCAGTCCCTCCCGGACATTGCGTTGCGCAAACCCCGCCGACGCGGTGATCACCCCCCCGGACAGGCGCGGGGCGCGGATCGTCAACAGCGCTCGCACCACCTCGGCCCGGACGCCGACTCCAAGCAGCCGGCGCAGACGAAACGCGAAGCTGATCGGGTCATGCAGGCGTGGGGCCTGGGACTTCCCGGACGGCTCGAGGCGGAGGCGCGCCAAGCCGAAGCTCGAGAACGCGGGGTCGAGGATCGCCTTGGGCGAAGGCGCCCCCGGAAACAGCGGGTACAGTTCGGCGCCATCCGCCTGCGGGACCTCGCCAGTCTCAGGGCGTGGGCGCCGACGTACTCCGCCAGACCAACGGAGCGCCGCGCCGACGAGGGCGCGGTCGGTTGGGTTCGCACACAGGTTGCGCAGGCGGTGGACGCTGATCAGCGCTTCGTTGCGCGCCAGCCAGTCGAGGACCTCGTCGAGCAGTCGTGGTTCGGTGCGCCCGACCTCGAGGGTGAAGAGCAGGAGGGCTTCGGGGTCTGCCGCACGTTCCTCCCGACGCTTAGGAGCTGCCGCCGAGACCCCCAGCTGCGACCACTGGTCCCACGCCTGGGCCTGCAGAGCAGCGACGACTTCGTTCCTAAGCGATTCGGCCGTCATCCTCGACCCCGAGATCCTCCGTTCGGCTCGAGGCCGAGATCCCGCGCCACGATGGAGGCCGCCTCCGCGAGTGGCACCGGGAGGGGCTCGGCGGAGACGAGGACTCCTCCCTGTTCGAGCGCGACGACGTCGACGTCACGAGTGGTGCGCGCGACGGCGTCGATGGCGATCAGCCCGCTACCGCCGATCACCACCAGGTGAAGACGGGTGCCGAGCTCGGCAAGCTGGTCGGCGAGTGCCTCCAGGGCCGCATCCAGCTCCGTTGCTCCGATGTCTGACATCTCAGTAACGGATGATATCCATCTCCTGGGCTGCGAGTTTCTGCTCTGCGTCAGGGCGCCGAGGCGGGCGCGACCTCCAGCGCCTCCGCGCTCAACGCAATCCGCGCGTGCATGTTGACCTCCATCAGCCGCAGCGCCGCGTCGGCGAGCTCGGCATCGATCGAGGCGCAGGCGTCGCGGGCGACGGTCACGGCGTACTCGCGGTCGTGCGCGTCCAGCGCGGAGTACAGGATGCACTGCTCGGTCACCTGGCCGCAGAGCACGAGGCGGTCGATCCCGCTCTGACGTAGGAGGTAGTCGAGTGACGTCTGCCAGAAGATCGAGTGGCGCCCCTTGAGGACGAAGGCGTCGGCCTCGTGCGGAGCCAGCGGCTCGACGAGGCGGCGGTGCGGGCCATCGGTCACCCGCTCGAGCAGCGCCCGGCGATCGAGCGTCCAGTCCTGGAAGTTGTCGTTGACGTAGACGGTCAAGACGTCGCGCTCCCGTGCAGCATCGACGAGCGAGACGATCCGCGGGACCGTCTCCTCTACGCTCGCGATGAGCTGCTCGGCATCGGGGTGCTCGTAGTCGTTCAGCACGTCGACGACCACGAGCGCGAGCTTCTCGTGCTGGGGCATGGCGGAGGAGTACCCGGCGAGGACGCTACGCCTCACTCCCGCGCGGCTGGGGCCGCGCGAGGACGGACGGCTCGACGCGCAGCAGCCGGGCCGGCCACGTCGGCAGCCACCAGTTGTACCTGCCCATCAGCGAGATCACCGCGGGCACGACGAGCGCTCGGATGACGGTGGCGTCGAGCAGGATGCCGGCGCCGAGCCCGGTCGCGAACAGCTTTATGTCCGTGCCGGGGCTGGAGGCCATCGCGACGAACGCGAGGAAGAGGATCAGCGCCGCGCTCGTGACCAGTCGTCCGGTGCGGCCGATGCCCTGCACGACCGCGCTCTGCGTCGATCCGGTCCGGTCGTACTCCTCGCGCATCCGGCTGAGGATGAAGACCTCGTAGTCCATCGACAGGCCGAACAGGAACGCGAAGATCATCAGCGGCACCCACGAGGGGATCGAGCCGGTGGCCTCGATCCCCCAGATCGCCTCCGAGCCGTAGCCGTACTGCCAGACGAGCACGAGCACGCCCCAGGCCGCGGCGACGCTCAGCACGTTCAGGATGATCGCCTTCGCGGGCAGCAGCAGCGAGCGGAACGCCCGCGCGAGCAGGATGAAGGTCGTGATCGTGATCAGGGCGATCATCAGCGGGAAGCTCCCGTAGACCGCATCGATGAAGTCGGCGTTCGCCGCGGGCTGGCCGCCGACGCGCACGTCGGGCCCGGCCGCATCGGCCTGCGTGCGAACCGCGGCCAACGTCGCCTCGCCCTCGTCGCTGCCGCTGTCGGCGATCGGGATCGCCTCGACGATCGCAGTGCCGTCGCGTCGCCAGGCGCCGTTCTGCGGCGCGACGGCGCCATGGATGCCCTCGGCGCGGGCCAGCCGGGTGGCGACTGCGCGCGGATCGGTCGATCCCTCGACGAGGATCTCGTGCGGGAGCAGCGCGCCCTCGCCGGTCCCCGACTTCTCGAGTGCGACGAGGCCCTCGCGGGCGTCTCCCGACTTCGTCACCGTGTCGGCGTCGGAGGCGCCGAGCTGGAGGTCGGTCGCCGCGAAGACCAGGGCCAGGACAACCGCCATGCCGGCGCCGGCGGCCAGCCAGCGCCGCCGGGAGACGGCCTCGGCCCAGCGCGTCCAGGCGCGGCTGGCCTTGTCGTCCGTGCGCCGGTGCGGCCAGTCGAGCTTGTGCCCGACCTTGGCCAGCACCACCGGCAGGAGGGTGATCGCGGACAGCGTCGAGACCAGCGGTATCAGCATCCCGCCGAAGCCCATCGAGCGCAGGAAGGGCAACGGCAGCGCGATGAGCGCGAGCAGCCCGATCGCCACCGTGATCCCGCTGAACACCACCGCGCGCCCGGCGGTCTCCATCGCTCGCTGAACGGCCTCGTCGCCCGTTCGCCCGTGCGCGGTCTCCTCGCGCCAGCGTGAGACCACGATCAGCGAGTAGTCGATCGCGACGCCGAGGCCGAGCAGCGCGATCAGGAACTGGACGATCGGCGAGACGGTCGTCAGCTCCGTCAGCCCGAGCAGCAGCAGGAAGGTGGTCATGATCGAGGCGATCGCCATCAGGAGCGGCACGAACGCGAGGAACGACGCGAACACGAAGGCCAGCACGGCCAGCGCCCCCACCCCGCCGAGCGTGGCCTCGACGAGCACTCCGGGGCCGTTGCTGTCCACCCCGGAGTCCTTGAACAGCGCGTCGAACCCGGTCAGATGAACCGGTTGTCCGGCGACCGTCGCGCCCTTCAGTGCGGCGCTCGCGGCCTTCTCGCCCGCTGGGTTCTCCCCGAACGCCGAGTTCGGGTCCGGCTGGGGGTAGATGACCGCGAAGGTCGTCCGACCGTCCTTGGAGACGAACGCGCGGTCGCCGGTCGAGGCGTAGGACGCGATGCGCGAGCCCGGCAGGGCCCGCTCGAGCCGGTCGTCGATCCGCGCGAAATCGCGCCGCACCGCGGGCGAGTTGATGCTGTTCGCATCCGGGAGCGTCACGACGGGCAGCAGCGGGGAGGTGTTGCCGCCGGTGCCCCGGTAGCGCTGGGTGATCGCGACGTTCGTCTCCCATCCCTCCTTGTCGGGGACCGAGAACTCCGGCTTCAGCGCCTTTGTGGCGGGACCGGCGGCGGCCATGCCCGCGAGGGTGAGCACCAGCCAGCCAAGGACCACGGTGCGCTTGTGGGCGAGGACCCAGCGTGTCAACGAGGACATGAACGATCTCCGATCAGTATCAGTTGGCGACGTCTCTACTCTTACGACTAAGGTTGCGGTTGTCAATCATCGCGAACGGCAAGGGCCACCGGGCGTGGCCGCCCTACGCGGGCTCGAGAATCGCCGGCTCTGGCGCCTCGCACTCTGCTCGGCCATCGACGGTGCCGCGGCCGGCTGAACGGAGCTCCCCGGGAATTGGGGGAGCGGGCAGTGTTGGCCGGACGGTCACAGGACTCGGGCCCATCGCTGCTGAGGTGGGGCTCGTCCTTCCCTTCCCCAGGAGGTTTCCCGTGCCGCACCGTCCCCGCGTGGTCGTCATCGCCGCGCTCTCCGCCCTGGCCGCCGCCCCTGCACCGGCCACCGCACAGTCGCAGCCGACGGCCCCGACGCTCGAGGGCCGCGCGCTGCTGCCGGCCGACGCGACGGCTCCCGCACCATTCCCCGGTGTCGTGAACACCGATCCCAAGCCGGCCCCCGGCGCCACCCAGCCCGTCGGCGGCTTCTCCGCCCTCATCAAGGCGGGGAGCGACGGTGTCTACTGGGCGATGCCCGATAACGGCTTCGGTGCCAAGGCCAACTCGCGGTCCTTCCTGCTGCGGGTCTACAAGGTCCGGCCGAACTTCCGCACCGCGAGCCAGGGCTCGGGCACCGTCGACGTCCTCGGGCGGATCACGCTCCGCGATCCGGACAAGAAGCTCGGGTTCCCGATCGTCACCGAAGGGACGCGCGAACGCCTGCTCACGGGCGGCGACCTCGACATCGAGTCCTTCCGCAAGGTGGGGGACGGGACGCTGTGGTTCGGGGAGGAGTTCGGTCCGTTCCTCGTCCACACCGACCGCCGGGGCCGGGTCCTCGAGGCGCCGATCGCGCCATCGGGCGTCATCTCGCCGTCCTCGCCGCGGCTCGCGCCCGGCCAGTCTCCGAACCTCGCAAACTCGACGGGCTTTGAGGGCATGGCGCTCTCCGCCAACGGCAGGAAGCTGTATCCGGTGCTCGAGGGCGCGGTCGCCGGCGACGATCCGCGGCTGCGACGCCTCTACACGTTCGACCTGAGGACACGACGGTTCGAGCCCGGCTTTCGCAGCTACTTCGTCGACAACCCCGCGTTCCTCGTCTCGGACTTCACCCTCCTCGAAGGCCGCCGCTTCGTCGCGCTGGAGCGCGACAACTTCCAGGGGACGGCCGCGAAGCACAAGAAGGGCTACGTCGTGAAGCTGGGCCCGCACGACGGCAGCCCGGTGCACAAGCGGCAGGTGCTCGACGCGCTGAGCATCGCCGATCCGGCCGGCATCTCGCTGTTCGGCGCTCGCCCGGGGGACATCGGACTGGGGAACCCGTTCTCGATGCCGTACCAGACGATCGAGGCGGTCCTGCCGATCGACGACGATCGCCTGGTCATCGTCAACGACACGAACTTCGGCTCGACCGGACGCAACCCGTCGCGTCCCGACGACTCGGACTTCATCGACGTCCGGGTGCCGGGCCTCGACGACGACCTCAGCGGATACGGCGACGAGTAGGCGGCGGGGCGCGCGTCGGATCACGTCACGACCGGCGGGCGCCCTGCCCAGCTAGCCTGGGGTCCGGATGCTGTCCCCGCCGTCCACGGCCCATCTCGACCAGGACGGGCGGGAGGCGCTCGCCGCCGAGCTCGACGCGCTCCGGGCGGAAGTCCGCGCGGATCTCGGTGCGCCCGACGCGGCCTACATCCGCCGGGTCATCGCCGCGCAGCGACAGCTCGAGCTGGCCGGCCGCGCGCTGCTGCTCGGCGCGCGCTGGCGGCCGGCGCTGGCCGCGGGCACGGTCGCGCTGACGCTGGCCAAGGTCATCGAGAACATGGAGCTCGGGCACAACATCATGCACGGGCAGTGGGACTGGATGCGCGATCCGGCCATCCACTCGACGACCTGGGAGTGGGACGCCGCGTCGACCGCCCGCTCGTGGAAGCACGCCCACAACTTCCAGCACCACACCTACACGAACGTCGTGGGCAAGGACCGCGACCTGGGCTACTCGGCGATGCGCGTCGACGCCGAGCAGCCCTGGCACCCGGTCTACCTCGCCCAGCCGGTCTACGGCGTGCTCATGGCGCTGACCTTCGAGTGGGGCATCGCGCTCTACGACATGGAGCTCGACGCGGTCAGGCGTGGGGAGAAGAGCAGAGCGCAGGCGCGCGAGGAGCTGCGGGCCTTCGCCGACAAGGCCCTCACGCAGCTCGGGAAGGACTACGCGCTGTTCCCGGCGCTGGCCGGCCCCAAGGGCTTCGCCCGGGCGGTCGGCGCGACCCTCGCCGCGAACCTCGCGCGTAACGTGTGGGTCCACACGGTCGTCTTCATGGGGCACATCCCCGAGCCGGCCGAGACCTTCACCGAGGCCGAGTACGAGACCGAGACGCGGGGCGACTGGTACGTGCGCCAGCTTGTGGGCTCCTGCAATCTCGACGGCTCCCGCCTCTTTCACCTGATGACCGGCAACCTCTCCTTTCAGATCGAGCACCACCTCTTCCCCGATATCCCGAGCAGCCGCTACGCGGAGATCGCCCCGCGCGTGCGGGAGATCTGCGCGCGGTACGGCCTGCCGTACCACTCGGGGCCGCTCGGGCGTCAGTACCGCTCGGTCGTGAAGAAGATCCTGCGGCTGTCGTTTCCGGGCGGTGGGACGAAGGGCGTCACCGCGCCCGTCCCGGCTCCCGCGGTGCGGGAGTCCGCGCTGGTCTGAGCCGCAGGTTCGGGGCGCCGACTGCGGTGCTACGCTGTGCCACATGGACGTTTCGGTCCGCGAGCTGCGCAACCACACGGCCCGCGTCGTGTCGGCGATCGAGAGCGGGGAGACGGTCGTCCTGACCGTCCACGGGCGGCCGGTGGCCGACATCGTGCCCCGGGAGGAGCGATCCGAGCGTCGTTCCCGGGAGGTCATCATGCGCGATCTGGAGGAGATCGCCGAGGGGTGGCGCAAGGCGGGCGTGCGCGGCGATCCGGACGACTACGACGTCGGGCTGACCACCGACGACCTCTGAGGTGAGTGGCTTCCTGCAGGACACGAGCGTCTTCGTTGCGCTAGAACAGGGACGTGTGGTGACGGCATCGCCCCGGGGCGATGGACGGGTCTCCGTCGCAACGCTCACCGAGCTTGGGGTGGGTGTGCGGCGTTCCCGTGACGTGGTCGTCCGTGAGCGGCGGGAGCTGACGCTTGTCAAGGCGAGGCGCTTCGTCCCTCTCGCCTACGACGAGGCCGTCGGCGTGGAGCTGGCCGTGCTCCTTGCCGCCGCCCGCGATCAGGGTCGCCGGGCGGGCATCATGGACGCCATCATCGCCGCGACCGCCCTCGTGCACGACCTC
>JAABUN010008452.1_pt1 | contig 10506 bp, 14 predicted proteins | sample 5559311 | NCBI WGS metagenome assembly JAABUN01 (sample SAMN10711877, study PRJNA513370) | rock metagenome | isolation source: Antarctica rocks | place: Antarctica: Victoria Land, Siegfried Peak sud
CTGCCTCGAGGCGTCCTGAGAGCGCCTCCCACAGTCCCGGCCCTGCGTCTTTGGTGAGGGCGCGGCGCATAGCCAAAAAGGTGTCCTCACGCCGGATAATCACAGCGGCAGCGACGACGAACAGGGTTGTGTCCGGGGTCATACCGGGTTATATCACCGGGGCAGGGGGTAGACCGTTCCAGCCGACGCGGTAAACAAACGGTAAAAATGGGGGTTTGTTGACTTCCCCCAACGGCCTCTAGTATCCTTAAAACCTTGCAAGGGCGGTTAGCTCAGCGGTAGAGCACTCGCTTCACACGCGAGGGGTCGTAGGTTCAATCCCTATACCGCCCACCATCACGAACACCGTGCAGTACGCAAAAGAGAAGCCCCGCACTCGGCGGGGCTTTTGCTTTAGTGGTCGATTTAAGACCATTTTAAGACCGTTTCTAGTTTTTTGGCCCCTGATTCCCCAAAAGCACGCTCAGGCTTACCGCACTGTTCGCCCGCTGCTCATCAAACAGGTGCGTGTACACGTCGAGGGTGAATGAGGCGCGGCTGTGGCCTAACCGGTCGGCTAACACTTTCGCGTCCATACCCTGCCGGATAGCGAGAGAAGCGTGAAGGTGTCTCAGGTCGTGAAGGCGTACCTTCGTGACCCCGGCTTTTTTTTGTAGGGCGTACCAGGTGCGCTCGAGGTTCCGGGGGTGTATCGGCGTCCCCACTTCGGTACGAAACACGAGATCATTCTCAGGCCACAAGGTACCCAGCACGTGACGCTCCGCCTCTTGCCGGTTCCGGTGGTCGCTCAGCACGGTCTCAACATCGAGAGAGACCGCTACCCGGCGCTTACCCTTTTCGGTCTTGGGTACCGAGATTGCAATCTGGTTATTGACGACCGTTAGCGACTGCCGGATATGCAGCGCCCCGTCCTTTACGTCCGCCCACCGCAAGCCCAGCAGTTCACCGCGCCTCATGCCGGTAGCCATAGCCAGGTAGAAAAGGGCGTAAAGCCGGTGAGACCGGGCCGCGTCGAGAAACGTCACCGCCTCCGCTGAAGTCCATAAGCTCATCTCTTGCTTGGTTTCTTTCAGCGCGTCTACCGCGTCAACCGGGTTACGCGGGATGAGTCCCCACCGTAGAGCTTGCTTCATGGCGCTGAAGAGAGTTGTCCGGCACATGTTAGCGGTGCGGATGCCGCCCCTTAGTGCCACGCTCGAGACCATGTTCTGAATATCTAACGGGGTAAGTTTGTCGAGGCGTTTTCCGCCGATGTCGGGGACGATGTGAAACATCACAAGGTGCCGGTAGAGTTCGGCGGTACGCGGTTTGACCTGTTTCTCTTTATGGCTAAGCCACTGCCCGAGGTACGCCTTGACGGTCAGCTTGGTATCCGAAAAGGTGCCGTTCGCCAGTTGCTGCTTGACCTCATCTATTTTTGCCCGCACCTCTTTTTGAGTTTTGCCGTAGACGGTCTTACGCTTGCGCTTACCTTCAGCGTCTACCCCTAAAGAGATTTTGCCCTCATAGGTGCCGTCTTGACGTTTAGAGATCGTCCCCTCACCGTGCGCCCGTTTCGCCATCTCTACCCCTCACTTTCCAGTTTGCTTAGGTCTGTACCTTTAGGAACTGCTACCAGCTCGAGCCCCAAAGCGTCGAGCAGCTTCTCCCACGCGCCCGGTTGCCCCATGCGTCCGGTGAGCAGCCGTGAGACCGTCGCCTGTTTTATCCCGGCAGCTTTGGCTAACGTCTCTTGCGTGTATGCCCCTTGCACCATCGTCTGACGCGCTGTTTCTCTAACCCGTTCGTTCATGTCCATAACGCTATCATACCGTTTCCGTATTGACTTGTCTATACCGTTCCTGTATACTTAGGTCACTAAGGGGCAAAAGCCCGGAAAAGCAGAGCCCCTTAGAATCCAAGCAAGTGAAGGATTGATATGCAGAATACCCCGAAACAAACCAGACTCTTAGGCGCAACCGTGCGCGGGCTCGGCGTGGTTGTCGCCGTCAGCAGCTCGCTTCACTTCGGGTACGCCATCGTCGAGGCTGAGGGCCGGGTAAACCACCGGGTCGCACTGTGTGAGCTGAAGCGTGAGGTCGTGTTCCCAGCAGCGGCGCAGCCTTACCGCACTCAGACCGAACGGGTCGGCGTCGGTACGTGGGATGAGGTTTACGCCCTTATCCCGGCCCAGCAGGTGATGCGGCAGGTAGCAGCATGAGCGATAAGCAAAGCTACGACGTAGTGCTCGAGGCAGACTTCACCGATCCAGTGTTCGCGCCTGCGGCGTTTCAGGTGTTGCGGCAGGCTGCCAAGCTTCACGGTCTGCCTAACATCGGCTGGACCCGTATTCATATGACCATCGAGGTAGACGGCTGCGCCTACCCTCAAAAAATTGCAGAACTGAAAAGCCACTTAGATGCGCTCTGGTTCGGCGGTGTGCAGGATGTGAAGGTGCGTCCTAAGAACGAAACCGCCGACTAACAGTATCGCTCTAGTTTGCGCCCCCGGCACCTCACCGGGGGTTCTGCTTTGCCGCAAGCTTAGCTGAGTTGTTCGAGTTGTGGGCGCTGCCCATGTGGTGCACGGGTTGTTGAAAAGGAATTTTTCTGATGAGCTACAACACAGCTTAGCGACCTATTGGGAGGCCTTGCGATAAGGAAAGCTTGTCGAACAGGATCATTGAGGAAAAGAGATTAGGAAACAGTGAAAAAATCCCTACTTGCTTAATGGTGCTTGGTGGCTCTATGCTAACGCATTAGCAAAGGTATGCTGAGAGGTGTGATTAGGGCAGTGTTTTAGTATGGACGAAAACAACCAGCAACAACGCGCGGAAGCGTACGTCAACTCTTTAGGCGTGCAAGTCAACCCTTACGAGTTTGCGCTAAACTTCGGTGTCACCGACCTTGAGAACCTCGAGGCCATTAAGCACGTTATTACCCTCCGGATGAGCCCACAACATGCTAAGTCAGTCGTTTTGTTACTACAAACGTTCATCAGCCTTTATGAGCAGCAAATCGCTCCGATATCTCTACCGAAAGAGCTTACCCAACAAGTTACAGGGCAGGAGGGGGACAATGACTCAGACCGGCAAAATTGAAGGTCCAGATCTACCAGTTTCCTCGACCTTCAACATTGGCACCTTGGTCATCGACGGTCATAACGCGGGTGTCGCTGTTTCGCTAAGCTATGAAGACGGCGAATTTTTCGCAACCATCATTTCCCCGAAAGAGATCGACGCTTATGGGGTTGGTGCGTCCCAGCAGGAAGCCGTAAATGATCTTCTCAATGCGATGCGGGAGTCCTACGCGATATTGCGGAACGAGCGGGGCAGCCTTTCTCAAAGACTGATCGTTGAACTGGCTATTCTCAAGGTGGTGCTTGGCCCCTCCTTGTTGACAGTGGGTCGCGGCTCCCAGTCGTCTTCGTCCGTAGGCAAACGCTCTGTAGGCGGCAACAACCGAACTGACTACTTCCCTAACGGGCAAGGCGGGCGTGCCGCTAGCAGCTAGGCAGGTTAAGCAGGCGCTTACAGGAAAGTTGGAGTGCGAGATTGATGAAACGCATCATCATTATTACGTGTACAGGCATAATGGTGAGATCGTGACTAAAACACGCATGTCGCATGGCCGAGAGAAAGAGATCGGGAATTTTCTCATAGGCAAGATGGCTGACCAGCTGAAGGTATCTAAGTCTTTCTTTACTGAACTGGTTACCTGCACGAAGAGCCACGAAGATTACTGTGATGAGCTGAGAAGCGTCAACCTCATAGAGTAAAAGAAAGAACCTGATATACCAGCGCCCCTCACCGGGCGCTTTTTTCATGCCTTTAAGGAGCCACCATGCCAAGAATTCACAGCTCAGTTCTCAACAGCGAAACCGTCGATTTATAGCGCACCAACGTCGAGTGTAGGTATATAGACAAGTTGCGCTCAAGTCTCTTCTTTCGTCACTAAAAGCGCCCCGGACCGCTAGCCGGGACGCCGCTCAAGGGGTGAGCTGCGCTTAGTGCGAAGCAGCTTTGTCATATCCCCATACTCACAGCCCTTGTGGATATGACGCTTGTCTGACCACAAGATAGTGGCTTACCTGAAGTTGCTTTTGTCAGCTTTGTGAGACAAAACAGCCCCGCTCAACTGTTGCGATGAGAAGCGCGGGGCTGTCCCCCGGAGGGGAGTAGAGTCTAGCAGCACAGCGTCATGACAGTTATGAGGTATTTCCCTGCACCGTTCTCTCAGCCGCTGATAACACCTATTATCGTGCCGTTTTGTGAATTCTGCTCGGGCCGCTCGGCGGTCGCCTGTACGGTTCCTTGACGTTCTCCCCATACCAACACGCTAAGGCAACCGCCAGCACCAGATCATCGTGCGGGTTCTCTCGCCACGGGCCTACGTCGTTTCCGTAAGAGTCGTGACCCTTCAGACTGATGCTGACCTTAAACGCCAGCAGCTCACTCGTCAGCGTTGACGCCTCCGGCAGTGCGCGGGCAATCTTCAGCCGGTCGCTTTGTAACAGCACCTGCACCACGCTCACCAGATCGCGCTTGGGTACCCGGTAGTCCTGCCCGTCTCGGCTTACGGCGTCGCCCCCGGTGATAGTCACAGCAACGGGTGAGAGTTCGGCAGCCCGCAGCATATCCACTACCGGACGGCCTACCCCGGTCTGATCGACCACGAGATACGGCGCTTTGCCGGTGTCTGTTTTGAGTCGGTCTGACAGCGCCTTGATACGGGCAACTTGGGCCGGGTAGGGCGTGCCGATAGCGAGCCGCTCAAGGTGACGGGCGGCGTAGTGGTGCTCATAAACAGGGTTCGTCTCTGTCTCGAAGTGTGGCCTTGAACCAATCCGCTCACCGAAACCATAGGACACGCTGAGGGGTATGTAGGTCTGGGTAACTTTGCCGGTGTCCACACCCATGCGCTCGAGCACAGTCAGCGCGGTGTAATCTTGCGCCTGCCCCAGATCGACACCTAAAATAAAATCGTTCACAGCTCACCTCCAAATAAGGGCTGCACGTCGTCCGAGAGTGCGCCCATTACAGCGTCGTAACCGAACACGCTATCTGTAGATTCCTTGAACTGACAGAGATACTCTTGTTCATACCACCACGCGCCCATGCTCGCCTTCTCTTCAGCTAAAAACTCTTTACTGATACGCGGTACAGCGGTCGCCGGGACTTCTACCCGCTGCCAGGTCGTCCCGGTATCCCACTCATTCCAAAAGTGCCCGCGTTTACCGAACGGCGTTGACATTAGAATCAACCGCCCTTGCTTCACCGCCAGCATGGGCCGGATGCTGAAATAGAGAGCGTCGTCTACCCGGCTCGCCTCATCCTCAACTATCAGGGTTGCGCCGCTAAAGCCTCGGATGGTCGCCTCACTGCCGGGTAAGGACAGGACACGCCCACCGCCCTTAACCGACATACTCAGCTTGTTATCTTCGGAGAGTTCGGGCTGGGTCGGTAGCAGCTCCCTCAACTCGGTCACTTTCCTAAACAACTCCGATGACTGCCGCTGTGACGGTGAAACGAGAATAGTCAGCGACCCCGGACGGTACAGCGCCTCATGCAAGCCGAGTACCGCAGCGGTCGTGCTTTTGCCCGCCTGTCTCGAGCAGTTCAGCAGGTCTCTTTTGCCCGTCGACGCGATAACCTGACGCTGCCACGGGTCGAGGTCGAGCCCTAGCAGCTCCCCGGCAAACGCTACCGGGTCGAGGGCGTAGCGCAGATCATCAGCTAACGTTGTTCGCTGGCGAATATCGTTTAAGTTCATCTCTCACCCGCTGTTAGAGCCCGTGAAACGGCCTGTGCCGCGTCCGGGTAAGGGTGCAATGCTGCGATGACCACAGCCCGCAAGGTCAGCCACTCGGGGCTCACAGTGACGTTGATAGTGCCCTCTTGCTGAAGCTCACCTAAGAGTTTAGCGAGTAGCTCGAGGTTACTTCTCGCTTCTCTTATAGCCCCTAGCGCCGTTCTCAGGTCGCCCGCTTCGTCGGCGCGGTCTAGGATGCTGAGGGCTCGTGTCTGGAGGGTGCGGACCTGCTCGAGCAGGGTGTCAGCTTGTGTGACCTCTTCGGCGTCTTTGGCTTTGGCGAGATGTACCGGGAGGTGTTCACGGTGTCTTTGTAGGGCTCCGGTGCTTGTGCCGTAACGTGCCGCTATGTGACGGTACGGTTCTTCAGCGAGTAACGCCCGGTCAATTTCCGGGCGCTGCTCGTGATTACAGATGGTGCAGGTTCGGGGCACTAGAGGCTGTAACGGTCGGGTGTGACGTTGCCAGTGCCGACGTAGACATACGCTTTTTTGACCGGCAAATAGACGTTGTGATAGATGTGCCGGTCACGCTTCGCCACCGTCTCGGCAAACACTTGCCACAGCAGATCGGCATGGTCGGGTGTCGGCAGCGCCCGCCGTTCGGTGTCTAACGGTGTGTGGGTGCCTGTGGTGCTGTTGAGAACGTCGGTAAGGGTGACGCCGCGCTCCCCTAACTCTCTCGTGACCTGCTCGCACACGGCCTTTTTAGCGTTGCCTTGGATAGAGTCACCGAACCGTGAAAGGTCGTTGAACTCAGGCGCTAAGGTGCTGCCGAGTTGGGCGAACTGCGCCCGGTGGTCTCGTATCGTGGTGAAGGCCGCGCCCATATCGTCCAACGCTTTAGCGAGTGCGGCGCTGCCCTCATGTACCGCTGTTTCTAATGCTTTGCGATGTTTCGTCGTCTGCCCTGCGTGGTCTGCCATCTGCATAAGGGTGTGTTCACGGCGCGCAAGAGTCTCGAGCCTGACGACTTCGGCGCGGGCGGTCTGAATATCGCTTTGGTGTTGCTCCAACATCTCTTTAGCGACGCCGACCCGTCCCCGTGCTTGTGCCTGTACGTCGAGCGCGGCCCGTTCGGTTTTGAGCTTTTGCACGTCGGCTTCATTGTCGGTCAGCAGGGCATGAAACTGTGGGAGTTCGTCCTGAAGATCGGTAAGGGCTTTTTGGGCGGCTTTTTGGGCGGCTTTTAGATCGGTTTGTAGACTCTTGAGTTTGTCCATACCCAAACATAGAAAAAGGGCGCTAAGTTGCGCCCCACACGGTTATATCGGTCAAAATCCACTCTTAATCCTCTATTACGTCGCCGTCCTCATCACGCTCGAGCTTGGGCTTTTTACCCGGTTGCGGCTCGTGTACTGTGTGTTCTGACAAGTCCTCACCCTGCGCTTCTTTCTGCTCCATTGCTTTTTTATCTTGGGCTTTGTCCTTTTGGTCGGGCATGTCACCAGCTCCTTTTTTGTACTGAAGTCATCGTAACAGCACTTTGCTAACTTCTAAGCTTTTAGGGCACTCCCGGATAGCGGACAGCGTAGCGACCGGCACAAGCCACTTACCCTGATAGCCTCCGGGCTGGTACGCGCCCTCGAGTCTCCCGTCTCGACAATATCGGCGCACCGTTTCCTCTGACATATCAAGCCACTTTGCAGCTTTAGCCGTTCCGATAACTTTACTCACGAGATCGCCTTCATAGCTGCGCCGCACCGGGTACAGGTCACAGCGTCTAGGCGTATGCCGGTCTCGGCAGTGTTTCCGCAACGGCAGCGGTAACGGGTCGTCAGATCGTCCAGGGTGAGGGCGTCGGCTTCTCGGATAGGTGCGAGTGCAGGGAGTAGGCGCAGCTGTTTTGTTTTTCGCGTGCGGGTCATTTGACGGCCTCCATAAATATAGGCGCGGCTGTTTTCGCCATTTCTAACAGGTCGTGTCGTTCGGCGTCGGTAAGTGTGCTTTTCGTGAAGTAGTACTCGAGGGCTTTTTCAAGATCGCCTATGTAACGGCCCGGTAGCTTCAGCGGCGCGCCTTTAAGCTCACCGGCCTTGAAACGTTTGTAAAGCGCCTGTACTTCTGACGGCATTTCTCGTTTCTCCGCAGGTCGGTTTAGAACCCCCGAAACCCCCGAAACACCGTTTTTAGGACTAGAAACACCGTCCAGCACAGCGTTTTTGCTTACGGGGTTTGCCGGGGGTTCTACGGGGGTTTCCGGGGTTAGGCTTTCAGAACCCCGTACAAACCCCCGTGAGTCTTTTACGTCTGTCACAGGCTTTACGGGGTTTAGGGGGGTTTCGGGGGTTTGTTTCGGGGCTCGAGTCAAACGGTACTGATTCGACTTTGTAACCGCGTCCCGACCGGCCCCCATAATCTTGAACCCGCCGAACACTCGGTCACGTTTCGCGGTGAGCGCCCGCCCAAAGCGTTGTGACGCGGCTAGACCTTCACGACCGGCCCATAGGTCTAAAAGCATCTTGTATTCCTTCACGACTGTAAAGATTTCGGACGCCGTAACCGCTCGCTCACCGTAGGTAGACCACCAGTTACTAAGCAGCGCGGCCCATTCTTGAGTCTCTTTGTCGGCTTCGGAGTGTAAGCGTTCACGCCCGGATAGAAACCCCGAAACCCCCGAAACCTCCAGAATCCCGCCCAACACCCCGGCCCATGACTCATAGCGGCCTAACGTCGCCTCACCTTTAGGCATCCCCTCAGTTACCCAAGCTCGTATAAGGGACAAGCACGCGCTGACGAGTTCGGAGCGATGTCCCCGGACGTAAGCGGGTAGGTCTTTTATCGTGAAGCTTGTACGTTCTTCGGGTCGCTCTACGCCAGCATCCAACCGGATGGGGATAATCCGGCGCGTCATTTCGTCGCTGAGTTCTACGTTATTCCCGGACGCTAACCACACCGCCCTGTTTGGCACGGTCACGGTTTCAGACTTGCCTAAAATCCGGCCTTGCCACACCTGCGAAGTCAGAACCGCGTGCAAGGGGTCAGACCCCAAGCGGGTGACGTTATCCCAGAACACCACCGGACGCGCCTCGAGCAAAACTGACGTGATGCGCTTCTCTGCCTCATCCGAGTCTCGAGGTTGTGACATCGTGGGCGTGAAATACCCAAGCGGAATCAGGTTGCTCACTTCGGCTAACAGCCCTTTACCCGTCCCCCGTGCGGGTGCGTCGATTAGATACATCGGCGTCGCCCCTTGAATCAGGGGCCGGACGAAACGCTCGAGCGTCAGCGCCAGGGTATGGGCGCGTCCGGCAGTTTCGGTAAACGGAAAGTCGGCGTAGACCGTATCTAGCAGCCGTAATGCTTCGTCTATGGGCATGTCAGCCCGGACACCGGACAAGCCGCGCAGCTTCAGCAGAATCTTGTGGTCATGGTCGTAACCATCTTGTGCGAGTAGCGAGCCGTCGGGCAGGAATACCGGCGCGTTTACAACTTCGTCAAGTTCGGGCAAGTCCAGGTCGAGACGACCCAAGAGATCAGGCGCAAGGTCGGCAGGGGGGCGCGCCGGGGTTACAACCCGTTCGGGTTTACCGTTCTCTCCCTGTTTATAGGTGACTTTTACAAAATCGGCTATCCGGTCAAGGTGACTTTTGAGCGTGGTATGCGTCAGCGGTTCAATTTTCTCGCCACTGACGCGAGCCATGATAGAGCCGCGCATGAAAAGGGTTTCGGGGTCATTTGCTGCCAGTAACGCGGCTTTGGCGTCGTCCGAGATGTCACGCAAAAAACGCCCGGTGATTTCTATTTCAGGACGTAGGCCGCTAGAACCTTTTAGCTCTGAAGTTGCCAGCCCTATCAGATCGCCCGCACTGTGACCGGCTGCCAGGTAGTCGTCTACCCCTTGTTTGCTGCCGTTCTCAGCGTCGGGTAAATAGATCACCTTGACCTTTGCGCCCTTATGCTCGAGCATCGCCTTTAATCTCACGAGCGCCCCGGCAACCTCTTTTTTACTCATCACGTCGCTGTCAAAAACGATGTAAACCGGACGGTCGTTTAGAGCGATGAACTCCCATTCAGGCAAGGCAGTTTTACCGCCCTGCTCATTCGTACCGCGCCAGTTCCAGACGCCGATAAGTCCAACAGCGCAGAGACCGTGTGAAACTAAGGCGTCACCTTTTTTGATCCCTTCGGTTACGAATAGCGGCATATGCGGGTCGGCTAGTTTGCCCTTTGCCAGAGGATGCACGTCTAAAGCCATCCGCGAGCCCGCTGGGGTTTCGTACTTCACGGGTTTGCCCTTGTCATCCAGTCGGGGTGCGTCGGGCCGGGACTGGTACAGCTTGACCTCACCTGTCGGGCTGAAGATCGGAATAACTAGCGCCGGGACGTTTTGCTGCTTTGGGGAGAAGCCTAGACGCTTCAGCTCGGCGGCGTCGGATACGGTGTGGTAGCCCCTTGCGCTCACTAAGTCCGGGTGTATCCCGGACTCTTCAGTGAGCATGGTGCGGTGGTGGTCGTGAAGGTCGAGCGGCTTAGAAGTTGTCATGATCGCCGCCGTTAAACCTGTTGAGTAGGTCATACAGTGCGCTACGCTCGAGCGCTTCGGTACGTCTCAGTGCTGCTAACCGTTCCGGGTCAAGGTGCCGGGTAATGAGACACCCCTAAAAGTCGTATGACCTGCCGAGGGGAGTAAGGAGTGAAGGCAGCCAAGGATTTGAGGGTTGTTTGGTCAGGCGTTGCCAGGGTGACTTAGCTCGAATAGGGTGATGGTTCCATCT
>JAABUN010008453.1_pt1 | contig 10506 bp, 9 predicted proteins | sample 5559311 | NCBI WGS metagenome assembly JAABUN01 (sample SAMN10711877, study PRJNA513370) | rock metagenome | isolation source: Antarctica rocks | place: Antarctica: Victoria Land, Siegfried Peak sud
GCTCGACCTCGGGGTCCCGATCACCGGGATCGCCGAGGCCACCTTCGCCCGGGCGTTGTCGGGTTCGGTTCCCCAGCGCGAGGCCGGCCGCGCCGGCCTCAGGGCCGAGACCGTGCCGTGGGAGGTGAAGGACCGGGATGCCTTCATCGAGGACATCCGGCAGGCGCTCTACGCCTCGAAGGTGGTGGCCTACTCCCAGGGCTTCGACCAGATCGCGGCGGCCAGCCAGGAGTTCGGCTGGGACATCGACCGGGGCGCGATGGCCCGGATCTGGCGGGGCGGCTGCATCATCCGGGCCCGGTTCCTGAACCGGATCACCGAGGCGTACGAGCGGGACGCGGATCTCCCGCTGCTGCTGGCGGACGCGTACTTCGTGGAGGCCGTCGGCAACAGCCTCGCCGCTTGGCGCCGGGTGGTGGCCGGGGCGGCTCAGAACGGCATCCCGACCCCGGCCTTCTCGTCCTCACTGGCCTACTACGACGGCATCCGGGCGGAGCGGTTGCCGGCTGCGCTGATCCAGGCCCAGCGGGACTTCTTCGGGGCCCACACCTACCGCCGGGTGGACAAGGAAGGCTCGTTCCACACCGAGTGGACGGCGGACCGGACCGAGTCCAGTGTCGGTATCGCCTTTAAGCAGGACCGGCAGACCCAGACCGAGGACAAGAAGGTGTCCGAGGGCACCCAGTGAGGGCGGCGAGGTGAGACCTACAGTCCGCGGAGGAAGTCCGCGTCGTCGTCGGGTGCCCGGGGGGGCGTAGAGGCCTTGTTCGTGCCCAGCGAATCGGCGTTCGGCCGGCCCAGGAACAACCAGCACGACGCGCCGACCAGCGGCAGGCAGATCACGGCGGTGGCCCAGAGCCACTTCGGCATCTTGCGGACGGCGTACGGCGGAGCCTGGGCGACCTCGACGACACAGTAGATCGTGAGCAGTGCCACGATGATGATCGGTAGATAGCGGCCCATAGCCCAAGAGTATGCGTCGGCTCATAGGCCCGGGCAAGAGTGCGAGAGCTGGCGAGCGTCGACGCGAGCTGGCTTCCTAGAGGATGGCGGTTACGGGTGGTTGATGAGCGGGCCTGGGCGGAGTGGGCCATCACCCAGGTGGAGGCGGACGCCAACCGGAGCGCCGACACCCACCTGCACGTCTTCCCGCTGCCGCCGGCGTGGGGGATCAACCTCTACCTGAAGGACGAGTCGGTGCACCCGACCGGGAGCCTCAAGCATCGGCTGGCCCGCTCGCTGGTGCTCTACGGGCTGTGCAACAACTGGATCACCTCCGAGACCACCCTGGTCGAAGCCTCCTCCGGATCGACCGCGGTCAGCGAGGCCTACTTCGCCCGCCTGATCGGGCTGCCGTTCGTGGCCGTGATGCCGTCGTCGACGGTCAAGGAGAAGTGCGCGCTGATCGAGTCGTACGGCGGACGGTGCCACCTGGTCGACGACCCCGGAGAGATCTACGCTGTGGCTGCCGACCTCGCTGCCGAGTGTGACGGTCACTACCTGGACCAGTTCACCTACGCGGAACGGGCCACGGACTGGCGGGGCAACAACAACATCGCCGAGTCGATGTTCGCCCAGCTCAGCCTCGAACCGGCCCCGATCCCGGACTGGGTGGTGGTCGGGGCAGGCACCGGCGGGACCAGCGCGACCATCGGCCGCTACCTCCGGCTGAACAAGTTCAGCACCCGGCTGTGCGTGGTGGATCCGGAGAACTCGGCCTTCCATGCGTCCTGGCTGAGCGGCGACCCGAACGTCACGGCGACCGGGTCCAAGATCGAGGGGATCGGTCGGCCGCGGGTGGAGCCCAGCTTCGTCCCGGCGGTGGTCGACCGGATGATCGCGGTGCCCGACGCCGCCTCGATCGCGGCGATGCGCTGGTGCACGGCCCGGCTGGACCGCTGGGTCGGGGGCTCGACCGGCACCAACATCTGGGGTGCGCTGCAGCTGGTGGCCGAGATGCGGGCCGCCGGACGTACGGGGAGCGTGGTCACCCTGCTCTGCGACGACGGCCGCCGCTACGCCCGCAGCTACTACGACGACGCCTGGGTGGCGGAGCGGGGTTGGCAGCTGGCGCCCTACACCGCGGTGCTGGACGAGATGCTGCTCACCGGAGTGTGGCGATCACCAGACCAGCCGTGAAGGCCACGGCGGAAGCCAGCTCGGCCACGCCAGTCCCCTTCAGCACGGTGATCAGGTCCCGGCCGCCGCCGCCGGACCGGACCACGCGTACGGCGGGCACGATCAGCACCAGCCCCGCCAGCCCGAGCAGGGCCCACCACGAGGTGAGAGCGGCGACGACGATGATCATCGCCGCGGCCAGCGCCACCAGGACCAGGTAGAGCTGCCGCGTCCGGGCGTCGCCCAAGCGGGTGGCCAGGGTGCGTTTGCCCACCGCGGTGTCGCCGGTGATGTCACGGAGGTTGTTGGCCACCAGGATGGCGCAGGCCAGTGCGCCGATGCCGACGCCGGTGAGCAGCGCCGCGGGCGAGATCCGACCGACCTGCACGTACGCGGTCCCGCCCACCGCGACCAGGCCGAAGAACACGAAGACGAACAGCTCGCCGAGACCGAGATAGCCGTACGGCTTCTTGCCGCCGGTGTAGTACCAGGCCGCGACCACGCAGGCGGCCCCGACGGCGAGCAGCCACCAGTGCCCGGTGAGCACCACCAGGACCAGCCCGGCCAGGGCGGCGAGCCCGAAGCAGCCGAAGGCGGCGGTCCGTACGGACTGCGGGCGGGCCAACCCGGAACCCACCAGGCGCAGCGGGCCGACCCGTACGGTGTCGGTGCCCCGGATCCCGTCGGAGTAGTCGTTGGCGTAGTTCACCCCGACCTGCAGGGCCACACTGACCACCAGGGCCAGCAGGGCCGCCGGTGCGGAGAAACCGCGCTCGGACACCGCGATCCCGCTGGCGGCGATCACCGGGGACAGGGCGGCGGGCAGCGTACGCGGACGCGCCCCAGCCACCCATTGGGCGGGGGTCGGACCCGGACCGGGAACCACCTCGGAGCTCACGACTGACCTTCCTGCCACCGCGACTGGAGCGCCGGCCGGTCGATCTTGCCACTGCTGGTGCGCGGCAGTGCGGCCAGGCGGACCAGCTCGCGGGGGGCCGCGTAGGCCGGGAGGGTGTCGGCGAGGAAGCGTCGCAGCTCCTCGATGCTGACGTCGGCCGTGGGCGCGTCGGTGACGACGACGACCTTGGTGCCCCATTCCGCGTCGGGCACCCCGATCACGACCAGCTCGGCACCACCCAGCGGGGGCCACGGCCGGGCTCGGCGTTCGACCTCGGCGAGGTCCACATTGAGCCCGCCGCTGATCACCACGTCGTCGACTCGTCCCAGCACCTGCAGCCGCTCGGCCTCCCACCGGCCGCGATCCTGGGTCCGCAGCCGGCCGCCCGCGACCGCCCCGGCGGTCAGGTCCGGACGCAGCCGGTAACCGGAGAACAGGGCCGGGCCGCCGATCGTTATCCGCTCGTCGGGGTCGACCTGCACCTGCACCCCGGTCAGCGGCCGGCCGTCGTAGACGCAACCGCCACAGGTCTCACTCATCCCGTACGTCGCGACCACGACGACGCCGCTGCGCCGGGCTCGGTCCCGCAGCTCGGGGTCGAGGGCACCCCCGCCCACCAGCACGGCGGTCAAGCCGGCCAGGGCGGCGGTCGTGGCGGGGTCGTTGAGACCGCGGGCGAGCTGGGTCGGCACGATCGACAGGTAGCGACGCGGTCCGAGCCGGCCGGCGGCGGCCGCCAGATCGCTGAGATCGGACCGGGCGGGGGCCACCGCGGTGCCGGCCAGCAGAGCCCGCGCCCAGACCATCATCCCGGCAACGTAGTGCGCCGGCAGAACCAGCACCCAGTCACCGGCCCCGCCGAGGCGGTCGTGGGTGGCCGTCGCCGAGGCGGCGATCGCGGTCCGAGACAGCACCACTCCCTTGGGGCGGCCGGTGGAACCGGAGGTGGGCACAACCACGGCCGCGTCGTCCTCGACCACCGGCTCGTCGGGCCGCAGCATGGCCAGGGCCTGGTCGCGCTGACCCGGGTCGGCGGGGAGCGGGGCGCACGGCGGGCCGCCCGCCAGAGCCTGGGCCAGGGCCGCCGGGATCTCGGGAGGATCGGCGGGCCGGAGGCGTACGGCGGCGGCCTGACCGGCTGAGCTCACGCCCTCCAGGCTAGCCGTCAGACTGGGGACATGAGCCCCGAGATCTGCCCCGCCAGCCACGCGGCGGGTGAGGTCTGGACGTACGCCGTGCCGTTACGGACCCGGTTCCGGGGCATTGTCGTCCGGGAGGGGATGGTTTGGCGGGGTCCCGCCGGCTGGGCGGAGTGGAGCCCGTTCCTGGACTACCAGGGTGCCGAGATCCGGCCCTGGTTGCGGGCGGCGGACGAGGCGGCCGAGACGGGTTGGCCGGCGGCCGTACGGGACCGTATCCCGGTCAACAGCACCGTGCCGGCCACCGACCCCGAGCACGCGGCCCGGATCGTCACCGAGGCCGGCTGCGGCACGGCCAAGGTCAAGGTGGCCGAGACCGGGCAGGGCCTGGCCGAGGACGTGGCCCGGGTGGAGGCCGTACGCGACGCCCTCGGCCCCTCCGGTGGGTTGCGGGTCGACGCCAACGGAGGGTGGAGCGTGGACCAGGCCGAGGCCGCCATCGGCTCGCTGCACCGGTTCGGGCTGGAATACGTGGAGCAGCCGTGCCGCACGGTCGAGGAGCTGGCCGAGCTCCGGCTGCGCCTGGCCCGGCGCGGCCGGCACGTGCTGATCGCCGCGGACGAGTCGATCCGCCGGGTGGAGGACCCCTACCGGGTCGCTCAGCTGGGCGCAGCCGACATCGCCGTGCTCAAGGTCCAACCCCTGGGCGGGGTCCGGGCCTGCTTGGAGATTGCGGAGCGGATCGGGCTGCCGGTGGTGGTCTCCAGCGCCCTGGAGACCTCGGTGGGGATTCGGGCGGGTCTCGCTCTGGCCGCCGCCCTCCCAGAGCTGCCGTACGCGTGCGGGCTGAACACCGTGGCGCTGCTGACCGACGACCTGGTCGTGGCCCCCCTGTTCGCGGTGGACGGGTTCCTCCCCGTCGCCGACGTCGAGGCCGACCCGGTGGCTCTGGACCGGAACCGGGCCGCCGCGGACCGGGACCGCTTCTGGCAGGCTCGGCTCATGCAGACCCGTGCCCTGGGACGACCCGGTGGGTGAGGCGACCCGCTGCGCCCAGGACGTGGTCGCCGAGCTGGTGGCCCAGGGCGTCCGCGAGGTGGTGCTCGCCCCGGGCTCGCGGAGCGCACCGCTGGCGTATGCGGTAGTCGCGGCCGACCAGGACGGGCAGCTGCGGATGCACGTCCGGATCGACGAGCGGGGGGCCGGGTTCCTGGCCCTGGGGCTGGCCAAGGTGTCCGGGCAGCCGGTCGCGGTGGTGACCACCTCCGGCACTGCGGTGGCGAACCTGCACCCGGCGGTGTTGGAGGCGTGGCACGCGCACCTGCCGCTGGTCGTGGTCACAGCGGACCGACCCCGTTCGATGACCCACACCGGGGCCAACCAGACCACCCACCAGCTGGGGTTGTTCGGTGATCACCTGCGCGGCCTGGCCGGTCTGAGCGACGCGGTGCTGGACCCCCGGACCTGGAGATTCGAGGTCAGCCGCCTGCTGGCCGCCGCCCGTGGGGTGCGCACCCGGCTCCCCGGCCCGGTGCACCTCAACGTGGAGCTGAGCGACCCATTGACCCCGGAGCTGAGCGACCCATTGACCCCGGAGCTGAGCGACCCATTGACCCCGGAGCTGAGTGACCCGCTGACCCCGGAGGGGCCAGTTCCCGCCGCGGCCACCGGAGTCTTGACCGCCGTCACCGGTCTCGCCGAACCGGTCCCGACGCTGCTCACCGGCCGACCACGCACCGTCGTCCTCGCGGGCGACGGTCTCCCGGACGCCGGGGCTCGGGTGGCCGAGCTCGCGACCTCAGCCGGGGTGCCGCTGCTGGCCGAGCCGTCGAGCAACGCCCGTCGTGGCCCCGTCGCCCTGGCCACCTACCGGCTGCTGCTGGACACCCCGCTGGCGCAGCGGATCGAGCGGGTGGTCGTGTTCGGCCACCCGACCCTGTCCCGGCCGATCACCCGGCTGCTGGCGCGCGAGGACGTGGAGCTGGTCGTGGTCAGCCCGCACGCCGACTGGATCGACCCCGGTCAGCGGGCCTCGATGGTCCTCGACGCCGTCCGGTTCGGTCCCGGGCCGGAGCAGGGGGGCTGGCTGGCCGAGTGGCAGCGGCTCGATCGGGAGCTCGGGCGGCGGCTCGCCGACCTGCTGGCGGCACAGCGGGGCCTGAGTGGGCCGTTGGTCGCCCGCACCTTCCTCGCCGCCGTGGGCGAACAGGGCCCGGTCTTCGTTGGGGCCTCGAACCCGGTCCGGGACTTGGACCTCGCCCCGGTCGTCGACGCCCCGGGTGCCGTCTACGCCAACCGCGGACTGTCGGGGATCGACGGGAGCATCTCGACCGCCGCCGGGATTGCCCTGGGCTCCGGGCGGCCGGTGCACGCCCTGCTCGGCGACGTCACAACTCTGCACGACTTGACCGGACTGGCCCACGGTCCCGACGAGCCCCGTCCGAATCTGCGGATCGTCGTGGCCAACGACGACGGCGGGAGCATCTTCGCCACCCTGGAGCACGGAGCCCCGGAGCGTGAGCTCGCCTTCGAGCGGGTCTTTGCCACTCCGCACGGCGTCCGGTTCGCCGGGGTGGCCGAGGTCTTCGGTGTCGCGTACGCCCACGTCACCACCGCCGACCAGCTGAGAGACGCCCTCGGCCCGGAGCCTCGGGGCGTGGAGATCGTCGAGGTGGTGGTCGACCGGCGTGGTCGTCGGGCCCTCGACCGGGCCGTCACTGGGCTCGCAGCCACGCTCTGAGGTGGTGGGTGGCGAACACGTCGTCCTCGTTGTACTCCAGCACCCGGGTCCGCGCTTGGGCCCGTACGTCGTGGTCCGCGCCGTGCACAGCCTCGGCGAACCAGCGCTGCGAGTTGAGCCCGCCCGGGTCGTCGTCTCGCCAACGGAAGCCGGCGTGCTGGGCGATGAGCTTGAGCCCCAACCCGTTGACCCCGAAGTAGTGGGTCTTGACGACCTCCAGCAGGTCGACGAAGTGCTGCTCCGCGTACGCCGCCGCCCAGTCCAGCAGCTCGTGGGGCTCACGCTGGGCGAGCTCGCGGATCCGGGTCACCTCGTAGCCGCTGTAGTGGTAGACCGCCACCGTCGGGACCGCCTCGACCGTGCTGCGCAGCCAGCGGAAGGCGTCCAGGGCCAGGTCCCGCTCGGAGCGGTCGTCCAGGTCGTCGAACCGGCTGAACTCGCGGTAGGTCGGCTCGCCAGACCCCGTGTCGACCAGGAATCCCCAGAGGTAGATGCGGCCGTCGGCTGAGCTCTCGATGTCGAAGTCGATCTCGATCGCGGCGGCCGGCAGCGTGACCGGTCCCTCGGTCTCGCGGTCGAAGCGGACCTGGTCCAGGTGCATCCGGGCCCGGCGTACGGCCGCCCGGAGCCGGGGCTCGGCGGACCCGCGGTGCGTCACCTCGGGCAGGTAGTCCGGCAGCAGCTCGTCGAGGTCGGTGCCCACCAGGTCGTGGATGGTCTCGATGCCCCGACCCCGCAAGGTCGTGATCTCGCGTCGGTCCAACGCTCCCTTGTCGATCCGCAGGCTCACGTCGTCGGGATGAAGCTGCTGACGGCACCGCTCCCACCACGGACAGCGGGCACACTCGGTGTTGACCACGGGGCGGACCAACAGCGCCGGATCGTGGCCGGGGTCGCCGCTCTGCTGGGCGGCCACGGTGGCGACGTCCACCCGGAAGCCGTGTTCGTCGTCGTAGCGTTTCAGCGGACTGCGGAGCTGCCAGCCGTTGGGCCCGAGACGCGAGAAGGTGCGGATGGCTGGGACCGAGAGGTCGGCCCAGGCGAGCACCGGCGACCCCGACACCACGTCCGTACCGATGACCGCCGCCCAAGGCCTCGCGGCGGCGAATCCCGCCGCCTCGAGCATTCGCTGGTAGTGCCCGAGCTGCAGGAAGTCGGCCTCCCGCCGGTGGAGGCGCAGGCTCTGCTCGACGAGTTCCGTCGCTCGTTCGGGGGCGGGCTCGGCGAAGGTCGAGAACCACACGGTGGCGGGCTCGTCCTCCGGCGCCCGCCGGGACCGGTCGAGGATCTTGTGCCACTTCACCGCCACCGGGTGGTAGCCGGGTCGGCCCTCGGCCGTGTCGGCGCCGCGGACCAGCAGGTCCGGTCGGCCCGCGCGGTGACCGTGCAGGTCCTGCGGGAGCAGGGCTCCGATGACCACCGCAGCCCCGCTGGACAGGGCACGCAAGCCCGCGTCGGTCTGCACCTCGGCCGGCTCCGAGGCCAGCAGCCGGAGGTCGACCACCCGACCTCGATTGGCGGTGATCAGCTCGTCCAGCACCAGGGCCACGAAGCGCTCCCCGCCGTCGAACATCCCGGCCCCCGCCGGATCGACCTCGGGTGGCGCCGGGGTGGGCAGCTCGACCGTGGGGTCGTAGGTGTTCTGGGTCTTGACCGGGCAGCTCCGCGCCGCGTACGCGCCCAGCACCACGGTCCGGGTGGCCGGCCGGGTGATGGTCATACCTGGGCGCGGTGCAGAGCCACGATCCCGCTGGAGAGGTTGCGCCACTCCACCTGGTGCCAGCCCGCCGCCTGGATCATGGCCGCCAGGCTGCTCTGGTCGGGCCAGGCATGGATGGACTCGGCCAGGTACTCGTACGCCACCGGGTTCGACGACACCACCGAGGCGATCTTGGGGATGGCCGCGACAAGGTAGTTGGAGTAGAGGATCCGCAGCGGTTTCCAGGTCGGGGTGGAGAACTCGCAGACCACCAGTCGACCGCCGGGTTTGGTCACCCGGCGCATCTCCACCAGAGCCGCCTCGGTGTCCTCGACGTTGCGCAGCCCGAAGGAGATGGTCACGGCGTCGAAGCTGGCGTCGGCGTACGGCAGCCGGAGGGCGTCGGCCGCCACGAAGTCGAGAGCCGGGAGGCGACGTTTGCCCACCGTCAGCATCCCCATCGAGAGATCGGTAGGCACCACGGTCGCCCCGGCGACGGCGAACGGTTCGCTGGAGGTCCCGGTGCCGGCGGCAAGGTCCAGGATCACCTGACCAGGAGCCGGTTGCACCGCCTCCACGACGAGCGTGCGCCAGGCCCGGTCCTGACCGAGCGACAGCACATCGTTAGCCAGGTCGTAGTTGGCCGCGACCCGGTCGAACATGGCGGACACGTCGCCACGTCGTTTGTCCAGCGAAGCTCGGCTGGCCTTCGTTTCATCCACGTCGGTCAGCCTGCCACGACCGACTGACAGAAACGTTCGCTCCCGCTTCGACCGTCAGATGTCGACGATGGCCTGGATCGGATCCGTCGGGACCTTGGAACCCTGGTTCGGCTCGATGGTCACGGCCAGCTGGGTCGAGGCGTCCACCGGGCCGGTCATCCAGGCGTTCGGAGCGCCGCCCGCCACGAGGGCGTCCGGGGTCACGGTCGAGCCCTGCAGGGTCCACGCCTGGTATGTGTGATTCGCATCGAGGGCGGGCAGGCCCCCCGCGGCGAGCATCGCTTTGTTCAGGCTCTTGGAGACAAGGAATGAAGCCGTTCCGCCGTTGGCAGTGGTCTTGGAGTAGACCTTCAGGTCCGGTGCATTGAGCAGCTGGGTCTCGAGCGAGACCGAAGCCACCTGACTCTGCTGGGCCTGGACCAGTGAGAACACCCAGCCGCCCAGCGACAGAGCGACCACCGTGACGGCGGCCACCGCGAGGGTGAGCACCCGGCTCCGCCGACGCTGCCGGCGCAGGGCCAGCTCATCGGTCGGGGCCGGCTCGGAGGCGGACGGCACGACGGCCCGTCGGGGCAGCGCCTCGATCGGCGGCGCGGGGGCTTCGGGCGGCAGCGGCCGCACGTCGGAGATGGCGGAGAGGATCGAGCTGCGCAGCGCAGGGGGCGGCGCTGTAGGTGCGGCGAGCAGCGCGAGCTGGGCCGCGGTCTCGCAGAACTCGACGACCTCGTTCGTGCAGGTCGGGCACACGGCCAGATGGGCTTCGAACTCGTCCAGCTCGTCTGCGTCGAGCGCGTTGATCACGTATGAGCCGACGGCTCCGTGGATCTCGCTCATGTTTCTACCCCTAGGGCGTCTCTGAGGCCTATCAGGCCGTCTCTAATACGTGTCTTGACTGTGCCAAGTGGGAGTTTCAGCAACTGGGCCACCTGACTTTGCGTATAGCCCCCGAAGTAAGCCAGAGTCAGCGCCTCACGCTGGATTGCGGTGAGTGAGGCCATGCCCTTCCGTACGCGTTCTGCATCCAGCTTCTGCTCGACGTCTTCCCAGACGTTGTCGACGTCGCGATCTTGGGCGGCCACGACATAACGCTCATCGCGGGCCACCTCACTGCTCACCGACCGCACCCGGTCCACCGCTCTGCGGTGGGCCATGGTGGTCATCCAGGCCATCACGCTGCCCTTGTCCGATAC
>JAABUN010008455.1_pt1 | contig 10505 bp, 12 predicted proteins | sample 5559311 | NCBI WGS metagenome assembly JAABUN01 (sample SAMN10711877, study PRJNA513370) | rock metagenome | isolation source: Antarctica rocks | place: Antarctica: Victoria Land, Siegfried Peak sud
AGCTCCAGGCCCTCGGTCTGCTCCTCCAGGGCCCGGGCGAGTCGACCCTCACCGGGGCTTACCTGGTCGCTGTCCAGCCGGTTGGTCATGATTCCTCCAGGACGGGACGTAGGGCGTGCAGACCTCGCGAGCTGTGGCTCTTGACCGCGCCACGGCTGATCCCCAGCGCCTCGGCGATCTCGGACTCGGTGAACTGGCCGTAGTAGCGCAAAATCAGCACCTCGCGTTGCCGGCGGGGTAGCCCGTCCAGCGAGGCGATGATCCGCTGCTGCTGAATGCGTTCCAGGGCCCCCAGTTCGGCGCTGGCCACATCGAGCAGCCGGTCGGGGCGGTGGGCCCGCACCACCGAGAGGTGCCGCTTGGACGAACGCACCCGGTTGACCACCGAGACCCGCAGGTAGCCCGACGCCTTACCTGGTTCGGTGAGCCGGGGCAGGCGCTGGTGCAGGTCCACGAAGGCGTCCTGGACCAGCTCCTCGGCTCGGCCCTCGTCCCGGGTGAGGAGCCACGCCAAGCGGACGAGGCGCCGGTAGTGCTCCTGGTGGAGAGCGGCGAGCGGATCGGCGGTCGCTGAGGGCTCGTCCAACCGAGAATCCCCTCCCAGCACGGGTTGGTTCACACCACCTTCACGCCTGAGACGGTCCGTCGGTTTACGGGCCGGCGGAACAGTGTGGCTCGGACCAGTGGCGAAGCGCCCCTCGGGTGGGACCTGGATACAGTTTCACCCATGACGACCTCGACGCCGACCGATCAGACCCAGGCTCTGCTCATGCGGGTGGGGGTGGTCGAGGTGCAGCCGGCCGAGGTGCCGCAGCCCGGACCGACCCAGGTGCTGATCGAGGTGGCGGCGGTCGGGATCTGCGGCTCGGACGTGCACTACTACGACCACGGGGCGATCGGTGACTTCGTCGTACGGGAACCGTTGGTGCTCGGCCACGAGGCGTCCGGGGTCATCCGGGCCGTGGGTACGGCGGTCCAGGACCGGACGGTGGGCCAGAGGGTCGCCCTCGAGCCGCAGCAGACCTGTGGCCGGTGCATCCAGTGCCAGACCGGTCGCTACAACCTGTGCCCGGACGTGGAGTTCTTCGCCACCCCGCCCATCCACGGCGCCTTCGCCCAGTACGTCGTGCTGGAGTCGAACCGGGCCCATCCGGTGCCGGACAGCCTGTCCGACGAGGCCGCCGCTCTGGTGGAGCCGCTCTCGGTGGGGATCTGGGCGTGCCAGAAGGCCAACGTCCAGCCGGGGGACCGGGTGCTGGTCACCGGGGCCGGCCCGGTCGGTCTGCTCTGCGCCGACGTGGCCCGGGCCCGCGGCGCGGCCTGGGTCGGGGTGAGTGACACCAACGACCGCCGGCTCGAGGTCGCCGCCGCCCGTGGGGCCAGCCAGACGGTCAACGCCATGGCCGGGCCGCTGATCGAGCAGATCGACCCCGTGAACGTGATCCTGGAGTGCAGCGGGGCCACGCCCGCGGTCCAAGGGGCCTTCGCCGTGGCCGCCCCGGCCGCCCGCGTCGTCATGGTGGGGATGGGCTCGCCGACCATGGAGCTGCCGGTCGCCCTGATCCAGGTGAAGGAGCTAACGGTGACCGGGACGTTCCGCTACGCCAACTGCTATCCCGCCGCGATCGCCCTCGCCGCCAGCGGGGCCGTCGACCTCGACGCTCTGGTGACCGGCAAGTTCGGTCTCAGCCAGGTTGCGGAGGCGCTGTCGGCGTCCAAGAACGACCCGAGCACCCTGAAGCCCGTGGTCTACCCCGGGGTCGACCAGATCTAGCTACCGTCGCCGACGCGTTACTCGAGCTGCAGGCCGGGGCGTACGTCAGGGTGGGCCTCGAAGGTGTTCACCATCGAGTGCGCGGCCCGCTCCATGTACGTCCACAGCTCGTGCTCCTGGGCGTCGGTCAGGTCGAGGGAGTCGATGGCGTCGCGCATGTGGGTCAACCAGCGGTCGCGCAGGAACGGGGTGACGGTGAACGGGCCGTGCCGCATCCGCAGCCGGGGGTGGCCCCGCTCCTCGCTGTAGGTGGTCGGACCGCCCCAGTACTGCTCCAGGAACATCCGGAAGCGGATCTCGGCCGGGCCCAGGTCGTCCTCGGGGTAGATCGCGCGCAGGGGCGGGTCGTCGGCGACACCTTCGTAGAACCGCTTGACCAGGGCCACGAAGGTTTCCCGGCCGCCGACGGCGTCGTAGAAGGTCTGCAGGGGTGCTGAGCTGGTCATCGTCGACCATTCTCCCGTACGGCGGAACCCCGGCTGGCAGGATGGGTCGCGCACGCTCTACCTAACCCCCTGAGGAGATCAAACACATGGCTACAGTCCGCACCGCCGAAGCCCACTGGGAAGGTTCGCTGATGGAGGGCCAGGGCGAGGTCGAGCTCGTCTCGTCCGGCGTCGGCAGCTTCGAGGTCAACTGGCCGTCCCGGGCCGAGCAGGCTGATGGCAAGACCAGCCCCGAGGAGCTGATCGCCGCGGCGCACTCCACCTGCTACTCGATGGCCCTCTCGCACGGGCTCGCCGGTGCCGGCACGCCGCCGACCTCGGTCGACACCAAGGCGGACGTCAGCTTCCAGGCCGGCCAAGGCATCACCGGCATCAAGCTGACCGTGGTCGCCGTCGTACCGGGCATCACCGCCGAGCAGTTTGAGGCCGCCGCCCAGGACGCGAAGGTGAATTGCCCGGTCTCCGCTGCGCTGACCGGGACCACCATCACCCTCGAGGCCACGCTCAGCGAGTAACGCTCCCTGAGCCCGTACGTTCCCTGAGCCTGTCCAAGGGCCGCAGGCTCAGGGAACAGCCGGTGCCGGGCTGACCTGGGGCTCCGGCGGGCGTCCGGGACCGCCCTGGCTGAAGTTGCCGACCCGCAAGACCTCCCCGTTGCGTACGAACCACACGGTTCCGTGGTCGTCGCGGAGCTGGGTGACCCGGAGGCCGATCTCCTCAACGGTGCCCGACGCCTTCTCCATGTCGACGTAGTCGCCCACCCCCAGCTGGTCCTCGACGAGCATGAACACCCCCGAGAACAGGTCCTTGACGATGCTCTGCAGGCCGAAGGCGACGGTGACGGCCACGACGGACGTGCCGGCCACGACCCCGGTCACCTCGAACCCCAGCTCGGACAAGATCATGAACAACGCCCCGACGAAGATCACTACGGTCACGGCGGAGCGGGCCAACGACCCGAGGGCCAGCAGACGCTGCTCGCGGCGGTCGGACGGCAACGTCGTGGCGTCGACCAGGGCCTGCGCGGCCCTGATCGTGAAATGCGGTGGCCGGCCGGTGGCGCGGCGAACCGTCCGGGCGATCAACCGGTGCAGCACGTACCGCGCGACCATGGCCACGATGATCAGGAACAACACGCGCAGCGGGACGAAAACGGCGGTCTCGGCGAGATTGTGGGGGAACCAGCTGGGCATGGCCGTCAGCCTAGACAACGTCGCCCTGGTCCGAGGTCGGTTGACGCGGCGGGATCGCGTCGGTGGCTGCCCGGTTTTCGGCTGGTCCTAGCGGGCCGTCCGGGTGATAGTGGTCCGGTGCCGAACCGATCCCCGTCCTCCACCCCCACCGGCGTCCAGGACGAGACCGGCCTGGACGGACGCCTCGTTGCTGCCGTGCTGGTCACCGTGCTGGCCTGGGCCTCCGCGTTCGTCGTCATCCGTTCGGTGGGCGACACCTTCTCGCCCGGGGCCCTCACCCTCGGCCGGTTGGCCGTCGGCAGCCTCGCCCTCAGCCTGACCATGCTCAGTCGGCACCGGATCGCCCTGACCCGGCGCGAGTGGGGTCTGATCGTGGTCATCGGATTGGCGTGGTTCGGGGTCTACAACGTGGCCCTGAACGCGGGTGAGCGGCACGTGGACGCGGGCACGGCCGCCATGCTGATCCAGGTTGCACCGATCCTGATCGGGGTGCTGGCCGGGCTGCTGCTGGGTGAGGGGTTCCCGCGGATGCTGGTGTTCGGGGGTCTGGTTGCCTTCGCCGGGACCCTGCTGATCGGGATCGCGACCAGCACCGGGGATGCGGACGGCATCGGGGCGCTGCTGGTGCTGATCAGCGCAGTCGTGTACGCCGTGGCCATGGTCGCGCAGAAGGTGGTGCTGCGCCGGGTCTCCGGGTTGCAGGTCACCTGGCTGGCCTGCCTGATCGGCACCGTCGCCTGTCTGCCGTTCGTGGGGTCGTTGGTCCAGGAGGTGTCGGCGGCGCCCACCCGGGCGATCGTGGGGGTCGTCTACCTCGGGCTGGTGCCGACGGCCCTCGCCTTCTCGACCTGGGCGTACGCGCTGAGCCGGACCAGCGCCGGGAAGCTGGGCGTCACCACGTACGTCGTGCCCCCGATCGCCATCGCCCTCGGCTGGGTCTTCCTGCACGAGGTGCCCGCCCTGCTGGCCGTGGTCGGTGGGCTCATCTCGCTGGTCGGGGTGGGCATCGCTCGCCGTCCGGCCCGACGGACCCTGGTCGTCGGGCCGACGGGCTAGATCCCGAGTGGCCGGGAGTCAGCGCTGGTAGGTGACCCGGCCGGCCCAGACGGTGGCCACCACGGGGTCGGGGAGGTCCCGGCCGTGCCAGGGGTTGTTGCGGGACAGCGATGCGGACGCGGCGCGGTCGACCACCGCGCGGGCGCTCGGATCGACCAGGGTGACGTTGGCCGGCTCGCCCACGGCCAGCGGGCGGCCCTGGCCGGAAAGCCGGGCGATGCGGGCGGGGGTGGCCGACGTACGCAGGGCCACCTCACGCCAGCCCAACCTCTCGGTGCGCACCATGGTCTCCAGCACCACCGCGAGGGCGGTCTCGAGACCGAGCATCCCGAACGCGGCCTCGGTGAAGGCGTGCTCCTTGTCGTGCCGGGCGTGCGGCGCGTGGTCGGTGGCCACCGCGTCGATGGTGCCGTCGGCCAGGGCCTCGCGTACGGCGGCCACGTGCTCGTCGGGGCGCAGCGGTGGGTTGACCTTGAAGGTGGGGTCGTAGCCCGCGACCTCCGCGGTGGTCAGCAGCAGGTGGTGCGGGGCGACCTCGGCGGTCACGTCGATGCCGCGGGCCTTGGCCCAACGCAGCACGTCCACGGTCTCCGCGGTGGAGACGTGGCAGACGTGCAGCCTCGACCGGGTCAGCTCGGCCAGCTGGACGTCGCGGGCCACAATCGTCGACTCGGCGACACTCGGCCAGCCCGGCAACCCCAGCCGCCCGGACACCTCACCCTCGTGGCAGCAGGCCTGGGCCCCGGCCAGCTGGGGGTCCTGGGCGTGCTGGGCGATCACCCCGTCGAACGCGCGGACGTACTCCAGCGCGCGGCGCATCAGCCGGGCGTCGGCCACGCAGTGCCCGTCGTCGGAGAAAACCCGGACGTCGGCGCTCGACCGGGCCATCAGCCCGAGCTCGGCCAGCTCACCCCCGGCCAGTCCCTTGCTGACCGCGCCCACGGGCACGACCTGGGCCAGACCGTCCCGGGCTCCGAGAGCGGCGACGTGCTCCGCCGCCTCGGCGGTGTCGGTGACCGGTTTGGTGTTGGCCATGGCCAACACGGCGGTGAACCCGCCCCGGGCGGCCGCCGCGGTGCCCGAGGACACCGTCTCGGCGTCCTCGCGGCCCGGTTCGCGCAGATGGGTGTGCAGGTCCACGAGTCCCGGCAGGGCGATCAGGCCGTCGGCGTCGACCCGGGTGGCGTCGCCGCGGAGGTCGGACACGTCCACGAAGTGCCCGTCGCGGATCAGCAGGTTGCCTCGGCCGGCCCCCGCGAGGTCGGCGCCGGTGATCAGCAGGTCGCTCACAGAACTCCCCTGGTGGTGGCGGATGGTGGCGGGGTCGCGGGCAGCGGGGTGTCGTCGGCCCCGCCGAGCAACTGGTAGAGCACGCTCATCCGGACCGCCACCCCGGCGGCGACCTGCTCCAGGATCAGCGAGTTGGCGGAGTCGGCGGCGTCGGCCGAGATCTCCAGACCCCGGTTCATCGGTCCGGGATGGCAGATCGGCACCCCGGGTCGCAACGCGGTGAGTCGGGGCCGGGTCAGCCCGTAGCCCACGGTGTACTCCCGCGGGGTGGGGAAGTAGCCGCCCGACATCCGTTCCCGCTGGACCCGCAGCATCATCACCGCATCGGCCGTCGGCAGCACGGCGTCCAGGTCGCTGCTGACCTCGACCCCCCAGCTGTCCACCCCCGCCGGCAGCAGCGTGGGCGGGGCGACGAGCACCACCCGCGCCCCGAGGGTGCGCAGCAGCAGCACGTTGCTCCGGGCCACCCGGGAGTGGGTGATGTCCCCGACCAGGGCCACGGTCCGGCCGGTGAAGTCGACCAGGTCGGGCTCGTCATGCCGGAAGTGCCGACGCAGGGTGAAGGCGTCCAGCAGGGCCTGGGTCGGGTGCTCGTGGGTGCCGTCACCGGCGTTCAGCACGTGGGTGTCGATCCCCAGCTCGCGGAAGAACTGGGTGACCTGCCAGGGTGCGCCCGAGGCGTGGTGCCGGATGACCACGGCGTCGACCCCCATCGCGGCCACGGTCAGCACGGTGTCCCGCAGCGACTCACCCTTGGAGACCGAGGAGCCCTTGGCGCTGATGTTGATCACGTCGGCCGAGAGCCACTTCCCGGCGAGCTCGAACGACGACCGGGTCCGGGTGGAGTCCTCGAAGAACAGGTTGACCACCGTCCGGCCGCGCAGCGCCGGCAGCTTCTTGACCGGTCGGGCCTGGACCTGCGACATCTGCTCGGCCAGGTCCAGGATCTCGATGATCTCGGCCAGGTCCAGGTCGCCCGCGGACAGCAGGTGCCGCATCAGCGGTCCTGCAGCTCGGGTTCGCCGGTCGCCGCCGCCGTGCCGCCGGCGATGCTGACCTCGTTGAACCCGTCGACCTCGGCCAGCCGGACCCGGACCTTCTCGACCGCGCGGGTGGGCAGGTTCTTCCCCACGTGGTCAGCGCGGATGGGCAGGTCCCGGTGACCGCGGTCGATCAGCACGGCCAGTCGTACGGCGCGGGGACGCCCCAGGTCGCCGAGCGCGTCCAGGGCGGCCCGCACGGTCCGTCCGGAGAAGAGCACGTCGTCCACCAGCACGACCACCGCATCGTCGACCCCGACCGGAAGGTGGGTTCGACCGACCACCCGGGTGGGCTGGCGTCGGAGGTCGTCGCGGTACATCGTCACGTCCAGCGCGCCGACCGGAATCGAGACACCCTCGACCTCGGCCATGGCCCGGGCCAGCCGTTCGGCCAGCACCACCCCGCGGGTCGGGATGCCCAGCAGGACCAGGCCGGTGGCTCCGCGGTTGGCCTCCAGGATTTGGTGGGCCATCCGGGCGCAGGCCCGGGAGATCTGGTCGGCGTCGAGCACGAGCCGGCCGCTGCTGCCCTCGCCGGCCACGGGCGGAGCGTCGACCGCGCCGGTGTCTGACAACCCGATCTCCCTCGTCCTCGCACGGCGCCCCGCCGCCCTGGTGTTCGGCGATACGTTAGGGACATGAACCAGCTGTCCAGCATGTTAGTGCCTCTGGAGACGTTGTCCGGCTGGCCCGCGGCCGCAAACCCCTCCCCGCTGCAGGTCCTGGGACTCCTGGTCGGGCTGCCCCTGGTGGTGATCGTCATCGTCGCGGTCATCACCAAGGTCAACCGGCTGATGCGCGTGTCCCGGGGGGAGCCGTTGCAGGTGACCGACCCCATGTGGGTGGGTGGGCTCGACCGGCCGGAGATCGAGGGACCTCGCCACGACGAGACGGTCGACAACGCGCGTGAGATCGCTCAGGCCGACAGCGGGGACCAAGCCGCCACTGCGGACCGACCAGGCACGGACGTAGGTGGCGCGGGTGCCCGCTGGTGACACGTTCAGCCGCTTCGAGATCGACCGGCTCAAGCGGGCCCAAAGCAACGCCGAGCGGCTGTCTGGGCTGACCTTCTCCCTGTTCGTCGGGGTGTCCGAGGAGGACTCCCGGGCCTACGCCGTACGGCTGCACAGCGCCCTGTTGGACCCGGACCGGTCCGTGCTGGTGATGTGCGACCCCGAGTTCCGGGCACTGCAGATCGTCACCGGTGCCCAGGCCCGACGTCACCTCGACGACATCGAGTGCCGGCTGGCGGCCGCCTCGATGCAGACCTCGTTCGTGGCGGGCGACATCGTCGGTGGTCTGGTCACCGGCATCCAGCAGCTCGGGGAGTCGGCTCGCCACCCTCGTACGCTGCACACCGCCCGCCAGGACTGACCTAGCTGACGTACGGCCGCCAGAGGTGCAGGGTGGCGTACGAGCGGTAGGGCGCCCACGCCGTGGCGTCGGTGACCCCGCGTGAGCTCAGTTCACGCTTGATCACCAGGTCGGTGGCCAGCAGCACGTCGGTGTCGGCGAGCGCGCGCATCGCGATGCTGTCGGCGGTCCAGGGGCCAATGCCGGGCAGGGCCAGCAACGCCTTCCGGGCCTCGGCCAGCGGCCAGGCTCCAGACAGGTCGACGATCCCTTCGGTCAGGGCGCGGGCCAGGCCGACCAGCGCCCGGCCCCGGGCCCGCACCATCGGCAGCTCGGTGGGGTCGACCTCGGCCAGGGCGGCTGCGGTCGGGAAGAGCCGGGTCAACCCGAACCCGGGAGCAGCCAGCAGCTCGCCGTAGGCGTCGGTGATCTTGGCGGCGCAGGTGACCGCGGCGGCCATCGAGATCTGCTGGCCGATCAGCACCTGGAAGGCCAGCTCGTCGGGGTCGGTGGTGCCGGGGATGCGCAGGCCCGGTGCGGCGGCGACGGTCTCGGCCAGGTGCGGGTCCCGGCCCAGGTGGTCGTCGATGGTGGCGGGGTCCGCGTCCAGATCGCACAGGGACCGGATCTTGGCCGTCGCCTCGGCCTCGTCGCCGGGCTGGACGCGGAGCTCGGCCAGCAGCCGTCCGCCGGTCCAGGTCACCCGGATCAGCCCGGGGCCGCGGGCCAGGCGCACCGCTCGGGCGTAGCGGAGCTGACCGTCGCGCTCGTCCACCAGCTCGACCCCCGGGACGGCCCAGCGCCGCAGGAAGTCGAACAGCACCCGGGCGTTGAACGGCGGTGCGGTCGCCAGGGCGACCGGCTCCGGCCCCGTCATCGGACCGGGGTGGACCGGGCCTCCTCGGCCTGCTGGCAGCGCAGCGCCCGCACGGTGTCGTCGCGGCGTTCCAGGACGGCCCGCTGGGTCGAGCTGTTCAGCTCCACCGTGGCCAACCAGGCGTCCAGCCGTTCCAGGAACCCCTGCTGGTCGCTCGGCCCGGGGAACATCGAGCGCAGCACGTTCTTGCGCAGCGTGGACCCCTTCTCCGCCCAGACCCCGCGGCCGGCCGAGATGTCCTCCGCAGCCCGGAAGTATTTCTCGATGTACGGCTCCAGCAGCGCGTCCGAACCGCGTTGGCCGAACCGCAGGCAGATCCACCCCTGGGTCGCGTTGGCGAGGGTGTCCTCGTCGACGGCCAGGCGCCAGGCCTCGGCCTTCGCCGCGGGGTCGGGCCGGGCTGCCCGCGCCCCGGCGGCCTGCTCGGCGCCGGTGATGGAGCCGTCCCGGGCTTGTTCGGCGTCGATGTCGGCCTCGGTCAGCCGACCGAGCCGGGCCAGGTTGGCCACCACCGACCACCGGAGGTCGGTGTCCACGACCAGCCCGTCCGGCACCTGCGTCCCGGCCAGCCAGCCGGCCAGGTCGTCCGCCGCCCAGCCGTCCTCCGCGGCGGAGGCGAAGGCCCGGGCCAGGGACAGCTGGTGGTCGGATCCGGCCGGGGCCCGGTACAGCAGGTCGCGCAGTCCTCGTTGCCAGCGGGCGCGGAGCTCGACCCGGGTGGCCGGCGGGGCATAGCTGTCGATGGCGGTGGCCGCCTGCCCGAGGACATTCCCCACCGCGGTCAGACCCGTCTCCTCCAGCACCGCGCTCAGCACCAGGTCGATGAAGGCGGACGCGCCCAGCTCGGCGTCGCGGCAGGCGTCCCAAGCCGCACCCCACAGGACGGCCCGGGTCAGGGCCGAACCGATGGTGGCCAGGTGGGCGGTGACGGTGGCCATCGAGTGCGGGTCCAGCTTGATCTTGGCGTAGGTCAGGTCGTCGTCGTTGATGCAGAACGCGGCCGGCCGCGGCCGCCCGACCAGCTCGGGGACCGGGGTGCGGGCGGTCTCGATGTCGCACTCGATTCGCTCCACCCGCTCGAGCCGACCGGCGGCCAGCTCGTAGACCCCCAGCGCGAGGCGGTGCCGACGCAGGGTCGGCCACTCGGCCGGCGCACTCTGCAACAGGTGGGCCGCGGTGATCACGTCACCGGCGTCGGTGCTGATCTTCAGCTCCAGGGTGTTGACCCCCGCGGTCTCCAGCCACTGCTTGGACCAGGCCGACAGGTCCTGACCGGACGCCTGCTCCAGCGCCCGCAGCAGGTCCGCCAGGGTGGTATTGCCGTACGCGTGCTCGGCGAAGTAGGCGCGGATCCCGGCCAGGAAGGGCTCACGGCCGACGAAGTGCACCAACTGCACCACCACGGAGGCGCCCTTGGCGTAGGTGATCTGGTCGAAGTTGTACTCCAGCGCCTCCAGGTCGACGATGTCGGCCGAG
>JAABUN010008457.1_pt1 | contig 10500 bp, 9 predicted proteins | sample 5559311 | NCBI WGS metagenome assembly JAABUN01 (sample SAMN10711877, study PRJNA513370) | rock metagenome | isolation source: Antarctica rocks | place: Antarctica: Victoria Land, Siegfried Peak sud
AGCATGGTTTAAAAGCGTTCCTCGATCAAACACAGCAGGTTTATAAAGCGCCCCGCCCCGGTCGTCAGGTGGATGCCCTCATCAAGGGCCACATCTGGGCGATCCGCGAGCGGGAACACGGTTGCTGCGGACAGAAGATCGCTTACTTTTTGGAAAAGGAGCAGGGTGTGAAGCTGTCTGTTCCCAAGATCTATGAGGTGCTGGCCCAAAAGTATGTCATCCGCTCCAAGTGGAAGAAGAACCAGGTGCGCGGCGAGATGCCGGTGGCTCACGCGGCGCGCGAGGTCATTGAGATGGATACTATCAACTTCGGCGGTTTATTCGCCTTCACTGCGGTAGACATCTTCAGCCGGGAAGCCGATGTGTTGCTGCGTCCGGCGCTCACAGCCGAGCATGGCGCGGCGTTCCTGCATCGCTGCATGAGGCGGCGCTTCAACCGCTTTGTGCAGACCGTGCAAACCGATGGTGGCAGCGAGTTCGAGGCTGAATTTGCTTTACAGGTGTGGAACTACTGCGGGCACCATCGCATTGCCCGACCTTACAAGAAAAACGAGCAAGCCCACATCGAGAGCTTTAACCGCACCTTTCGCAAAGAATGTCTTGGTTGGGGCCACTACGTTGGGGCCACTACAAAGCAGAAGATGTTCCTCACCTGTTACCGCGTGTCGAAGCGTTTTTAGAACGCTATCACTACCACCGGCCTCATCTGGCTTTTGAACCCATGAGACCGCCACTACAAAAATGACAAACTGGCGGAAACTTACGGAAACATTGCGGGGCCAACCGTTTCGCCCGCGCCCGTCGAAATGAGCCGCCGAACGCGCGACACGGGGATGGTGCCCTCGATTTCCGTCGTCATTCCCACTCTCAATGAAGCCGCGCGACTGCCGATTCTGCTCGAAAAACTCGCCGCGCAAACCGTTTCTCCGCTCGAAGTTTTGGTGTGCGACGGCGATTCCACTGACCAAAGCGCCGAAATCGCGCGCCAATTTCCCGGCGTCACGCTTTTACCATGCGAACGCGGCGTTTCGCGCCAGCGCAACGTCGGAGCGCGCGCCGCGAGCGCCGAACTGCTGATTTTCCTCGATGCCGACGACGCGCCAGGCCCCGATTTCCTCGAAAAAGCCGCGCGAAGCTATCACAGACTGCCGTTTTCCATCGCCTGCCCCTGGTTTGTCGCCCTCGACGGTAATCTCGCGGCAAAACTCTGCTACTTTCTCTTTAACATCGGCTTTTTCCTCGGCCAATCGACGCTGCGAATGGGCAGCGGCGTCTGCCTCATCTGCCCGCGCGACGCATTCCTAAAAGTCGGCGGTTTCGACGAAACCTTGCATCTCGGCGAAGACATCCAGCTGATTCGCAAACTCTGTCCGCGCTTTGGATTGCACCGGCATTTGCTGATTCCACTCGGCACTTCGGCGCGCCGCTTCGAGCGCGTCGGCGCTTTCAAATTGATGCTGTTTTACGCGCGCATCACGCCGCTTTTGCTTTTCGGCTGTTGGAAACATTTGCAAAAACAATTTTACGAGCCGTCGGGCGAATAAAGGCGCCGAACTTTTCGCCGCGCTCGCACCATCCAACCCCTAAATGGCGAAAACACTGGCACTTCCACGCGCGCTTTCGCGCCGTCTCGCCCAAAATCCGGCGGAGCGCGAACTGCTCAGGCGCGCCCAAAGCGGCGAGCGCGAAGCCGTCGCCGTTTTGCTGCAGCGGCACCGCGAGGCGATTTCGCGCCTGTGTTTCCAGATTTTGCGTGAGCGCGAAAGCGCCGAAGATGCCGCGCAGGAGATTTTGCTGCGCGCCTTCGAGAAAATGCCCACTTTTCGCGGCGAAAGCGAGTTTTCGACCTGGCTTTATCGCATCGCGCTCAATCACTGCCTCGAAATGCAGCGCAAAACGGCGCGGCGCGACTCATTTTTGGTGGAAGACGAACCGAAATCCACCGCCGATTTTTCGCGGCGCATCGACACCCGCCTCGCGCTCGAAACCGCGCTCGACGCCCTGCCCGAACCGCTGCGAATCGCCCTGATTTTGCGGCAGTGGCACGAGAAATCTTACCAGGAAATCGGCGCGATTTTGAATTTGCCACTCGGCACCGTGAAATCGAGAATCCATCAGGCGCGGCGCGAGTTCCGCCAACTCTGGGAGGCCCAAAATGCCGAAATTTGACGCTGAAGACGAGTTTCCGCCCGACATCGCGGCGGCCTTCGACAACTACGCAACGCCGCCGCTTTCGCGCGATTTCGAGGCGAAATTCTGGACGCAGTTTGAAGCGCGGCGCGGTCGTTATCGCGGTTTCGCGGGCTTTTTGCGGCGATTGTGGGAAATCGAAATCGAAGGCGTCGCGGTGTGGCGCCTCGCACTTTCGACCTTTTCCGGCGGCGCGACCTGCGCGCTGTTTTTGGCCTGCGCGCTCGGTTTTTCGATTCCGCAAAACGCGCCAATCGCGCCGCTTCCCGCCCAAATTCCGCCGACAGCGATGAACGCTTTCGCGTTTTACCGGCGCGATTGGGAAGAGGATTTTCTGCCAAAAATTCAACCTAAACCCGCGCCGCCAAGCGCGCCCAGAAAAGGAGGCGATTTCTCGTGGAATGGCTCACAGCATGGCTCAAACGCGCCTTTGGCGTGAAGATTTTTTTAGCGATTTGGATTTTGGTGCTTTTAGTTCCGGCTTGGCGCTCCGACGTGCGCTATCAGTGGAACGCGAAACGACCGAGTTTCGACAAGCCTTCGCACAATTTGACCGCGACAGAAATCTCCCTTTTGAAGTCGCGTTTTCCTGACGACTACCAGTTGTCGCTCGAACAACTCCGCTGGGATTTCGGCGTGGGCGCTATGATACCCGCCGACTCGGAAGAGGAAGCTCGGAAAGCGCGACTTTTTGGCGGTTATGCTGCTCTTTCGCGTCGTTTTCCGCGTGAAAACGAGATTCGCAAAGCCTGGTTGCGCGACGCGACAATCGGCCCTTTGGAAATCGAACCGCCTTCCACTTATGACGCTTTGCCGCCGCGCCAAAGACCGCAAAAATCAACCAATTGGCTTTCCAACGCTCAGCTTCAAGCGGCTATCACCGTTGCGCGCGAGGGCGCAGCAATCGAACCGCAAAACTCGTTTTTCCCCTGGATGGAAAGCGTGTTTCAATTCGCGCTGAAACGGCCCAACCCGGCGCTAAGAGCGATTGAACGCGCCGCGATGTGCCGCGATTTTGATGATGGCACGCTGCAAACCACGCGGCGACGCATCGAAATTTCGAGCCGGGCGCACCTCGTCGGCTGGCGCGACAAGTTGAGCGAATGGGCCTACCAGCTTCTGCCTCATCTCGGCAAAATCCGCGCGAGTGCGGGCGCCGCAATGGAGATTTCGCTCCAAAAACACCGGCGCGGCGATGCCGTTGGCGCTTTGCAAGTCGCGGCGGTTGTCGCCCGTGCCGGTGAGGGTGTGAGCCGGGCCAAAAGCAGCAGCATCACGGTTTTGGTGGGCGATGATATTCAGCAAATCGCTTGGAATGAATCGCTTAAAAACATCGGACGCGATGTTGCGGAGCCGCGCGTTGGGAACGATAACGGCGATTTTGCCAACCGAAATCGCCTCGTCGCGTATCGACAACGCGAGGCGGAGATAGCGCGGCGAATCGCGATTTACGCGCGCCAGTTGAAACAAGAACTCATCGCACAACAGGCTTTGTCAAGTCTGCCCGCGCTCAAGGGCCAGAGGTTAGGCGCTTTTAATGCTGACTCCGAATTCGACAACGGCTTCCAAGGTGTCGGCCAATTGAGCCAGATTTTCTGGCTTCAAGGGCGCTTGTTGGGCTTGTCTTTGACCGCCGCGCTGGTTTGGAGTGCGGCTTTCGTTTTGAGTTTGGGGTGCCCGGTTGCGCCCGAAATCAGGCGCGCGCTGGCGGGTTGGGCCGCGTTCTGCATTGGCGCAACAGCGGCCATGTTGGGCGTTGCACTGGTTTTTTCCGGAGTCAGCTTGCCCGAAGATTTTTGGTTTTTTTTCAACGAAGACCAACCCGATTTGAGCTACGCGCGGGATTACGCCAATAATTTGAACACATTTTTGACGCTGCTCTGGCTTTTGCCCATCGCGTTGACCGCACTTTTTAGCCGCGCGACAATCTCGCGCCTTCTAAAACAAAAACTCGCTTTCACCGCTAAATCCTTGGCCAAAACACTCATCTACAGCGTGATGATGGGCAGCGCGGCAGCAACGTTCTCAATGAGCCTGTTGGGACTGGACTATTTTCCAAGCCAAATCTGGGATGAGCTGCCTTTACCTTTCATCGGTTCAATTCTGGCCGCGGGCGGCTTTCATGTTCTTACCACGCAGGGCAAATCGCGCTTTGCGGCCTTGTTGTTTTGGAGCGTGCCCTGGATTTTGTTAGGCGCGGCGCTGGCTCGCGAGTCTTCTTACGATGCGATTTGGACCCGTCTTATGGTCGTTCTCGCGCTGGTTTTTCTGGGCCTGAGCGCTTATCTAACCAGTTGGCGCCCTGCGCCCACAGCGCGGGAGTTTCTCGCCGATTTGATGAGCCGCGCCCGCGTTTTAGCGGCAACACTGGCCGTTGCGAGCGCGATTTCTTATCTCGCTGTTAAAATCGTCGTTTTACCCGCAGAAGCGAGAATGAGCGCGCTTATCGACCGGCAATTACAGATCGGCGAAGTCGCTTTTGTCGAAGAAAGACTGGCGGAAACTGCCAAGTAAAAACGGCGCGAATCACTTCGCGCCGTTTTCATTTAGAAAGGCCAGTTTTTAAGAGTCCAATTCCCCATCTTCCAACCCAACCGGCAGCATCGCGGGGCGCTGGCAGCTCGATTCGAGGTCGATATGGCGCCTTTGCTCGGCGCTGTCGTGCAGGGCGTGCATCACGTCGAGAACGTGATAGGCCACGCGCTCGTTGCAGCGGTGGTCGCGGCCCGTTTGCATGGCGCGCACCATGTCCGCCATGCCGATGCCGCGCGCGTTTTCGAGGTAGCCGTGCGTCAGCTCGATTTCGCGTGGCTCTTCGCCGACTTTTCGCACTTCGACTGTGCCGCCGAAACCGTTGGGATCGGGCACGAATAACGAACCTTTGGTGCCGTGAATCTGGATGTTGGGCAGGGTATGCGCTTGCACGTCGAAACTCATCATCAGGGTGCCAATGGCGCCGTTTTGAAACTGCATCGAACCACTGACATGGGTGGGAATTTCGACATCCATCACTTTGCCCTGAAGCGGTTCGCTCGAAATGGTGCGCTGTTTGTGGGTGATGCGCGCATAAGCCGAAACCGACTCGATGGGGCCGATGAGCTGGACTAAATCGGTCAAATAATACGGCCCCATGTCGAAAACCGGGCCGCCGCCCTTTTTGTAATAGAATTCGGGCGAAGGATGCCAGTGTTCGTGGCCGCGGCCCGCCATAAACGCCGTCGCCGAGACGACTTCGCCGATGGCGCCTTCGTCGATGAGTTTGCGACAGGTCTGGTGCGCGCCGCCCAAAAACGTATCGGGCGCGCTGCCAACGCGCAGATTTTTCTCTTTGGCGAGCGCGATGATTTGCCGCGCTTGGTCGCGCGTCACGGTGAAGGGTTTCTCGGTGTAGACCGACTTTCCGGCCTCCAAACATTGCAGCATCACCGGGCCGTGCGCGGCGGGAATCGTCAAATTGATGACGAATTCGATTTCCGGGTCGGCCAGAAGCTCCTCGACCGAACAGGCTTTGGCGATGTTCCATTCCTCTGCTTTGGCGCGCGCGGCTTCGAGGTTGAGGTCGGCGCAGGCGGTGATCTCGAAGAACGAAAATTTGGCGTTGGTGCCGAAATAGGCGTGGGAGATGTTGCCGCAGCCGATGATGCCGACTTTGGTTTGCTGGGAATGTTGGGACATACAATCAAGGTTAATGAAATTTTGTGGCGCCGGAGAACTATTTCGGGCCAATCATCCATCGCAAATTAGGAACTCGTAGTGCGGAGCGCGTCTGCCTCTTTTCCCCTTCATTCCCTGGAGGAATGAAAGACGCTTCGCACGTCTCTACGATTTTGCAGTCGCCGGGCAAACACGGCCCAGTTGCTAACACGCTCTAATTCAAACTCCACCTAAAACCGGTGGCGGCGTCGCGGGTTTGGCAAACAGATAACCCTGGGCGAAAGTCGAGCCGTGGGCGCGCACCCAGTCGAGTTCTTCAGCGCGCTCCACGCCTTCGGCGACGGTAGGCAGTCCGAGTTCGCCCACGGTTTCGAGCAGTTTGCCGGCGACGATGGCTTTTCCGGCGTCTTGATCGACATCGCGCACCATTTCCATATCGAGCTTGACGTAATCGGGGCGCAGCGCGACGAGGACGTTGAGCGACGAATAGCCTGACCCGACATCATCGAGCGCGACTTCGAAGCCTTCCTCGCGGTAAAACTGCACGATGCGCTTCAAATGCTTGATTTCGGGCAAACGTTCGTGTTCGGTCAGCTCGAACACGACCTGATCGCGGCGCAGACCGACTTCATCGACCGTGTTCACCGTCGAGCGCAAGCAGTGCCACGGGTCGTAAATCGAATTGGGCGAAAAATTGATGAAAACTTTCTGGGTGATGTGATGTTGGCCGGCGCCGACAATCGCCGAACGCCGCGCCGCGAGATCGAGTTGAAACAAGAGATCGGCGGCGCGCGCCATGTCGAGCATGGTCTGCGGCGACACCAGCTGATCTTTGTAGCTGCCGCGCATCAAGCATTCGTAGGCGAAAATCTCCGGCGTTTTCAGCACGTCGGTCGAAAGTCGGCCCGGCTGGGGCATTTCGCAGCGCACAATCGGCTGAAACACCGAATAAATCGACTGCTCGCGCAGAATTTCGACCAGCCACGCCGAACGCACCTCGTTGGCGAAAGCGGGCAGCGATTCGACCTCGAAATAATCCTGAACCTGGGGAATTTCACCGGCGAACTGGTAAATCGCGTGGGTGTCGCGCTGTTCGGGCGACGAAAGCATCTCCATGATCGGCGAAAGCAGCGTCGGCAGCGCTCCGGCGGGCACCTGAATCTGCACCAATCCGTCGCGGTGCGTGTGCTTCCACGCCGAACCGCTCAGATACTGAATGACTTTGCCCAGCGTGAAGGTGTGCGGAAAGCGCAAAACGAGGGTTCCGGCCTCGGTCATCGGGCGCGGCAGAACTTCGCAGCGCTGGCACTGCGGCGCACCGACGGCGACATCTTCCTCGTTGGGCAAAACCATGCCGTGCCAGGCCTCTTTGAGCGCCTCGGCCAGTTCCGGCTCTTTGTCGTCGTGACTGAGGGCTTCCACCGTCGGTTCGGCGGTGTAAGAGCCTGGTTTGTCGGCCTCAATTTCGCTTCGCGTGGCGCGCAATGCTTCCTGTTCGAAGTTGTTCATGGGATGGGAACTTCCTGTCAAATCGATAGCCTTTGATTCTCAACGTTTCAGAACAAGAAAGTTGCCCACCGCCGCGTGCTTTGGCGAACAGAGGAAAGTGTGGCGAACTCGTAGAGACGTGCGAAGCGCGTCTTTCTTTCCCCTTGGGAAAGAATTGGAGAAGAACAAGACGCGCTTCGCACGTCTCTACAAATTCACCCTTCTACCGCGCCGCCCACAACATTCCGCGCCGCACCGTTTCCGCGGCTTCAAAGACCTCGAAATCGCTGTTGACGTGGCCCAGACTCGAATAAAACACCTTGCCCGCGCCCCACATCCGCGTCCAAAGCACCGGCATCACCGTTCCCGCGATCCAATGCGCGTTTTCCTGCGTGCCATCGAAGGTCGTGGTCGCCAAAACCTGATTGCCCGGATCGGTGTGCAGATAATACTGCTCCGATTTCATCGCAAAATCTTTCAAACCGCGCGTGATTTCGTGATTGGAATCCGAGATATTCACCGTGTAATTGATGATGTTGCCCGGATGCGCGACCCATTGCCCGCCCGTCATCCACTGATATGCGGTGTTTTGGCGAAACGCGTCGCAGGTTCCGCCATGCCATCCGGCGAGGCCAACGCCCGATTTCACCGCGTTTAAAAGCCCGCTTTCCTGCTCTTTTTCGATGGTGCCCATCGTCCAGATCGGCACCACCAGACTCAGCGAGTTCATGTAATTCGCGTCGGTGTAAACGTCCATGTTGGCTTCGATGCGAACTTCGAAACCGTTTTCGCGCAAAAACGGCGCGAAGCGCTCGACAACTTGCTGCGGTTCGTGCCCGCTCCATCCGCCCCACACCATGAGTGCTTTTTTCATAAGAATCGGGGAGTAGGTTTAACAGCGTTAGACTTTGCCGCCATGAGTCAAAAGGTTAAAATCGGCTTAATCGGCGCGTCGGGCTATACCGGAAGCGAACTCGCGCGGCTTTTGGCGGCGCATCCAGGCGCCGAACTCGTCGCCGCAACCGCGAGCGGCGAACGCGTCGGACAAAAACTGAGCGATTTATTTCCCGGACTGCGCGGCGTGTGCGAGATCGAACTCGAAGCACTCGATTTGGACTCGCTCGCCGCGCGCTGCGACGTGGTGATTTTGGCTTTGGGACATGGCAAAGCGCTCGAAATCGTGCCCGATTTGCTGGAAAAAGGCGTGAAAATCATCGACCTCGGCGCCGATTTCCGTTTGCGCGACGCGCAGAGTTACCGCGAATGGTATGGTTTGCCCCATACCGCGCCCGAAGCCTTGAAAGAAGCGGTTTACGGTCTGCCTGAACTCCACCGCGAGAAAATCAAAAGCGCGCGCATGGTCGCCAATCCCGGCTGCTATCCGACTTCGGCGATTCTGGCGCTTTTGCCGCTTGTTGCCGCCGACGCCATCAAAGCGCATTCCATCATCGTCGATAGCGCGTCGGGCGTGAGCGGCGCCGGGCGCGCGGCGTTTGGTGTTGGCACCCATTTCCCCGAATTGTTCGGCGATTTCAAGGCGTATAATGTCGCCAGTCACCGCCACACGCCCGAAATCGAGCAGGGACTCACCGACGCCAGTTCCGACCCCAACGACCCCGACAAACGCGCGCTCATCACCTTCACCGCGCATCTTTTACCCGTCGCGCGAGGCATTTTAAGCACTTGCTACGCCGCGCCTTTAAAACCGACAACCAGCGAGGAAATCCACGAAATCATCGCGCAAAAATATCGAAGCGAGCCGTTCGTGCGCGTTTTGCCGCTCGGTGAATTTCCGCAAATAAAAGCGGTCAACGGCTCCAACTTCTGCGACATCGGCATCAAAGTTGACGCGCGAACGGGCCGCGTCATCGTCATTTCCGCCGAAGACAACCTGCTCAAAGGCGCGTCCGGCCAGGCCATCCAAAACCTCAACCTGATGTGCGGCTTCGAGGAAACCGCCGGACTGCTCGGCGCCGCAGTTTTTCCCTGAAAAATTAGCCACAAAAAACACAAAAAGATGATTTCGTTAGCCCATTTTTGTGGATTTTGTGGCTTTTGTGGCCAATAAAAAAATTATGAAACGAATCGGTGTCCTCTCCGACACGCATCTCTCCGAAAGCGGCAAACGCGGCATTCCCGACCGCGTTTTCGACTATTTTCGCGGCGTCGATTTCATCCTCCACGCCGGCGATTTCACCGCGCGCCGCGCCATCAGCGATTTGCAAATCATCGCGCCGGTGATCGGCGTGCGCGGCAACAACGACCCCGCGCATCTCGAACTGCCGCGCTCGCGCCGTTTCGAGGTCGAAGGCGTCGTCGTCGGTTTGTGTCACGGCGACCGGGGCGAAAATTCGCACCAGAAACCGCTCGGCCAGTTTGCGGGCAACAATTCAACCGCGGCGAATGCGCTTTCTTTGTTCGAGTTCGAAGACGACATCGACTGCCTGATTTTCGGCCATTCGCACAACCCGCTCGTCGCCTGGCATCGCGTTCGCGGGCGCGAAGTTCTCCTTCTCAACCCCGGTTCGCCCACCGACAAAAGATTCGGGCCGCATTTCGGCTGCGGACTTTTAACAATTGAAGGCGACCGCATCGAGCCGACTTTGTGGACGTGGTAGATAAAGGAGAAAAAGGTCGTGGTGTTTTTGCGGGTGATGAGTCGGAGCGCAGGCATCCTGCCTGCATCGAATCTCCGCGAGATTCAAGAACGAGATTCGCTTTCCTGGGGAAACCGAGATGTAGGCAGGATGCCTGCGCTCCGACTCATCACCCGCTCAAAGACCACGGCCTTCAAGTCGAGGGCTTCCGTCATATTTACGATGAAGTGCTATTCGTCGATATGAATCCCGAAGATGGCATTTATGAGCCGCTTATTGGTTACATTGTTTTAGAACAATCTCAGGCTGTCGTTGATACCTTGGAACACCTGCTTATGCACGCCAAACGTGTGGACTTGAGATCAATAGTAAGTTAATGCCCGGCAAAGGAACTCAAAGCCCGCGATTTTGAATTCGCGGGCTTTGCCATCTTGCTATAGCACCAGCACCCGAACCGTTATAGGCTACAAAAAGCGGCATCCACCTTGTCGTGGAAGCAGGGGTAAGTGTTGGCGTCGAGAGCGATGTGGGTCTTGATCTTGGGCCAGAGGTGCTCAATTTCGTTGAGGTC
>JAABUN010008458.1_pt1 | contig 10499 bp, 13 predicted proteins | sample 5559311 | NCBI WGS metagenome assembly JAABUN01 (sample SAMN10711877, study PRJNA513370) | rock metagenome | isolation source: Antarctica rocks | place: Antarctica: Victoria Land, Siegfried Peak sud
CTGTGACCCCTCTCGCTGGTTATACGCATCAATAACTTTCTGGCGCAGGTCTACAGAGTACGCTTTCATTTGGCTTCCGTTTAAATTTCCTCTTTAACTGCATTCTACTCAATCAAGAACTGCTGTATGTAAGAAAATTAGCAGCAAAGTAAGCGAAGTTAAACGCTGTTGACCATCAACGACTAACCGTTTGTTGTCTCGCTGGCTAATAATGAGAGATCCCAAAAAATAATGCCCGTAACGGGCAACCTCTTCCCTTAAATGGTCTACTTCGTAGTCTTCTAAAAACCGTCCAGTCAAATCGATTATTAGTTCAGAAATTTGCTTAGATTGCCACTTATATTCACGCTGGTAGTAATCGATGCCGTACTTTGCACCATTTAGTAACTCTCGAACGGTCCGGGTTTTCCCTTGGATTTCTTGCATCAGTTCATCTCCCTAAAACTTACCAATTTTTTTAGCAATCCTTCGGTTTCCTACTCTAGCTTCAGGATTTCTGCCGTCACTTCCTCAAGATTTCGTAAAATGACATCCCGGTACTTACCTCGGACATCGACATCCCGCAGGTAGTTGCCAGCAATTGACCAGATAAAAGAAACAATTTTGTTTTGCAGTACTCGATCCATTAATAATTACTGAATGATTTATGATTGCGTTGCGATCGCTTAAATAGAGTATTCCCAAATTAAATAGCTAACTCGCGTGATCACCAAAAAATTGCTAAAGTTCTATTAAATGAGACAACGCGCCTTGTTTGCCTCTCTCTGTTTGATGAAGTTTGCACATTATTTTTGGCGCATTAAACAAGATGAAAAAATTGCTTTTATACAGTACAGTGCTAGTTCTCGCCCTACCAGGGTCTAATTTGGCAAGTATACGCGAACCCGCCTCCAAAATAGTTTGCGAGTTAGGGAAACCGAAGTGCGTAGAATCGGTCATTAAAGAGATGGAACGTCGGTACAAACCTCTAGAAAAGCAATGCGACTACAATGCGTTATTTGCGCTTGGCTACTTGCGAACTACAGAAACATTTTTACAGACGCTCGATGATATTGATTATGATAATCTTGCTGCTGTAATTCGAGAAGATGCGCTGTTTGCAGAGTATTACTTTCGTGCTTACGATGCCTATCATTTAGGCGCAGATAATGTGGCACCTGCCTGGAAGGAGGCATTTGACGCAGCTCGGAGTAGCTCAGTGACAGGTTCAGGTGATTTAGGTTTGGGATTCGATGCCCATATTCAGAGAGATTTACCGTTCGTGCTGTACGACCTCTATAAGCAAGGACATCCAGTAAGTTACGAGGAACACACCCGTGTCAATGAATTTTTACAAGAAGTAAACTTCTTAGGAGAACTAGCACAGAAATTTGACCTGACAATTGATGACGAAGATTTACCAGGCAAGGAAGACGATTTGCAGCGTTTTCAATTAATTGCTTCGTGGCGAGAACTTGCCTATCGCAATTTTGAAAAACTCCGAGATGCAGGAAGCGATGAGGCATGGGCGCAGGTTGCCGCAGACATAGAAGTGTATGCAACGGTGTCTGCACAATCACTGCGGAAACAACTTAGCTATCCTTCTGGAACAGATAGTTCTAAGCGGGATGGTTACTGCCAAGAAAATGCTAAATGACCGTGCAGTGGGCTTCTCACGACCAAGGGGATAGTCTGGAGACTAGAGCGCCTACCAGCACAATGAACCCTAGCGTCCTCCGGAAGTAGTTAACGCCCTGGAATAATTCTAGCCACGCCCAGGTGAACAAACTGCCAAAGGCGAGTGCATCTAGCCCAATATGGATGTTGCCAGTCGAGGGAATCAAGTTGAGCAAGCTCGTTGCTAACCAGACCAAAATTGGCAGATTGGGCATCTGAGCTAGAACTATTTTGCCTTCACTATCTCGAAAAGTGCGGTCAAACAACGTAGTTTCTGTCGCCTTTATTTTCTCTAAATCGCCGTTTGATTGAGATGACATCTACCCTACCTAAAATACTAATTCAATCATGGCTCATTAGTATAACTGGCATTCATGTAAGAGGTCTAGTGTAATTACGGTGTAGCAGATTGCTACACTCATAAGTTTTTACAGGTAGCGATCGCTCCATTAGGGTTTTCCTAGATAATCGGCTTTACCCAGTGCGACTCCAGAGTGCCGGAGTATATCATAAGCTGTGGTCACATGAAAATAGACGTTCGGCAGTATGAAGTAGAGAAGATAGGGCAAGCCTTCAAAGGTCATAGTGTCCTTGCCCACAGGTAAAGTTATCGACTTTTCCTCTGAACTATCAATCTGTTCGGGAGTCAAACTTTCTAAATAAACAGTAGTTTTGTGCAATCGCTCGATTAGTTGGGCAAACGTCGTTTCATTATCTTCCATCGTCGGAGCTTCCGAGTCTGCCAGCCTTGCCGCACCTCGTCTGGCTATGTCTGAGGCAATTTGAACTTGTCGCCCCGGAGAAAACATATCGGGATACAGCCGACTATTGATTAAGATAGCAGGGTCAATTTTCCTAGCTTCAGCATAGGCTGCACCCTTTTCTAAAATAGCCGCAAGATTGTTGAGGGAGCGGATTAGGGAAGGAACTGAGGCTTGATACATAGAGATCGTCATGATTACTTGCTCCCAAAATTATTGGGTCAGAAGCATTATATAGTATCGGACGAACCATACTGTTTACTCCTACTCAATTGCCTGTCTTTAGAACTGTGCAAGAAGGCGACTGTTTTGTACTATAAGCAAACATTCCTCAAGATCGTCCCCTTGCCAACCATCAAGTTTTTCGAGTTTTTCAAGGAGCGTAGTCGTTGGGACAAAATTTATTTGAGGAGATGCGATATCTGAGCTTTTGACTAAACGGACAAAGTTAATAACATCCGTTAAAAGATGTTCGGGAGTTGATTCAATTTCTTTAAGTAACTTTTGTCTAATACTCATTGACAAACTCCTATTTATGTTTAAAAACTTTAATTATTACTACTACTATATGATATATAACAATCAAAGTAAACTTTGTTTCTTAAGTTAATAACATGGATAATAAAACTTCTCAAGAAATCAAAGATAGTTAATTGAAGTTGTTAATAAGCTCCAGTTAATAGTTAATAGAAGGTAATTCTAGACCGCGATTGCTCGATATAAACCCTTGCCAGCCAATTGCTGCTAGTAGCTCATAATTCTCATTAACAAAGGACTTTTGAAATCGCTCGTTTGAGATTTGCTGCATATTTATTTAATTAGTAGTTAAGCCAAACCTGTAACAATGAACAATACTTTAGTTGAAACGTTGCGTCTAATTAAGCTTAAGCGTAGGCTCAAGAAAAAACAAGCGCACGTGGAATTTCCGCAATTGCCTCTAATTCAATAATTAAAGGATACGGACAGTAAAAGGCACAACTCTTGCTAGAAGGGATGCCAACTAAACTACTTTTAAACGGATGGGCGCAAGGTCTAGATAATCTGGAAGAATATCGCAAATGTCATCAAACGACTAAATTAATTACCGCTTCAACTTCAAGCATTGAACAGGATGTTCCCCAAGGGCAGGGGTGCTTAATGGTTGATGAATATTCTACGAGGGTGAAAATCTCAGATGAACAGGTAAATGCGTAGTCGGCGATCACTTTAGTAGTTACCGGGAAATATCATTTTGGGCAATCAACGGTAGGGGAGAAAAGTGAACCAAAAGTACCTACAGCATTTCCGCCTACATTGCTTGACATGACATTCTCGCAAATCTGTCCTTGAGTCTTTGCTTGGAACTTAATGCCTCCAGAAGCATTGTCGTAAATGTTGTTTCCGTAGACATCATTGTTACTGCCGTCGCTGGGAGTATCCCCTCCTAAGCGTACCCCAGCGCCCCTATTACCAAACACTTGGTTATAGCGGAATATATTGTTACTGCCGCGCGAATCAAGCCCTGCCGAATCTGGGTCAAGTTGTCCCGTACAATAGTTATTTTCGATAATATTACGTGAGCCTCCCTCTTTGATATCTACACACTCGTTACCCTGAGTATCAATAGTATTGTGATGAATCCAGTTGTCTGTGGAATTATCAATATCGCTTGTCGGATTTTTGCCATCATTTAGTTGTTCGGGTGCAGTACCAATATAAATCCCCTCACCATTTTTCTGCTTCATCCCACCAAACTTAAAATCTACAACCCCGCAGTTAAGAATTTTGTTGAAGGCAATTTCATTATTTTGAGCAAAATATCGTAGCCGGACGCATTCTCCTCCAGCATTGGTGAGGCGCATATTTAACACTTTCAACCCGATGACACCAGAACGCTTTCCTTTACCCTGGACGTAGAGTAATTTATCCCGATAGCCTTTTGCGCTTTCTGCGTTACCGTACAAGCCATCGATAGTAAAGCCGCTTAGAACAATATAGCTGTGGTTGATTTCAACTACTCTACCTTTTCCAGCACCTTTTACTACGGCATTATCTGAACCTGTAATAGTGATTGGTTTACTCTGCGTACCATCGGTTCGTGTCACAAAGTCTTGCCTATAAGTTCCCGGCGCTAAAGTGATTGTATCGCCAGCTTTGGCTTTATCGATTGCTTGCTGAATCGTTTTGAAAGGATTATTAGATGTCCCATTATTGAGGTCATTTCCATTGGGAGAAACGAACAAGTCTGTCGCTAAAACGGGATTTGCGAGGGCTACGGAGGCAAAAAGAAACAAGATAGTTTGGACGTAACTTTTCATAATACCTGTATCTTTAATAAACTATCTAGTTAAATAGGTAAGCGATGCTATAAGTAGTGCCTTGTTTAGGTTATAGAATGATTGCAGGTTATCATGGGTAAGATTGCTTGTAAAGCTAACAGACCAGAAAATCTTCCTAAGTTTAGGTTTTTATAATTATTTTATGTGGTTGAATTATGGTATTGATGCTAATAACAAATTAGTTGCAATTGAAGATGTAGCTAGTGGGAAAACAAACTTAATATGCTCTTACTGTGGCAAAGAATTAATAGCCAAAAAGGGCAAAATTAAAGAGCATCACTTCGCTCATAGCGGCGAAACCTGCAACCTAGTCTTTAAAAGAGAGCCACGCGACATACCGCATCTACCGTTGTACGATGCCTTTAATATTTTCCTGTCGGGCAAGGAGTTAGAGCAGTTAAAGAAACTTTGGCACAGGCACAAGGCGCACGACAATGGCATTGATCGCCTGGAAATATTGCCAGCTTTTACCAGGGAAAACCTAGTCGAGACTTCACCAAATATTAGTGATGCCACTGGGAGAAATACTTATCAGTTCACTAATTTAGGTTTAATACCCATTGGTGTTCTACCCCTAGCTTTATTCAATCCTCTGCATGAATCGCTAATTGAGCAAAAACTAACCCAACTAGAAACGGCTATTTTCACCAATTCTGGCTCCGTGCTGCCACGAAAGGAGTTAAGGTTTCGCCTCACGGACTTACGAATTTATTGCGCTCAAATGAGGAAAGTGTTGCTCTCTAGTTTGTACTACCTAAAAGTGCAGGCGGACGGAAAAATTTTGTATAAAATTGGTATAACAACTCGCCCTATGCCTAAGCGACTTGCGGAAATATATCGGGATCTGCGACCGCACTACCAGAATATAGATATTGAGGTAATTAATGTGTGGGCGCATCGAGGCAATGCAGAAAAATATTTCAAGTACCGATATGCTGATTTCAATTACCCAATCGGCAGCCTGACAGAGTATTTTAAGTTTGCCGCTCCTGATGATACTCAAGCAGTAAAACGCGACCTGCACGAAATGAATTCCAAGGTGTTATCGCCAGTAGAGCAGGAGATTGTTCAAGGAACGCAAGATGAATCTCTAGTAGCACTACTAACTGATAGGCAGATTGCAGAGGATGATTTAAGAGCCAGCGAGCGCCTAGAAGCAGAGTTGAAGCAAACTTTCCTGTCTCGTCCTTCATCACAGCGAGTAATTGCAGCACTACACCAAGGCTCATCTTTGCGTGAAGCTGCTGCAATGGCATCGGTGTCTGTCGAGGTAGCGCGTAAGGTTTTGGCAGTGATGCAAAAAGTATGATAGTTACAGCGAAATTGGGAATACTATCAGCATCTACTTCAAAAAACTGTAAAAAATCCCTTGAAAAGCTTGCTAGTGAAAGTCTCATTGGTTTTCCCCTTATTGTTGATCTCCTTGTCAGCTATAGCGCAAACCACCCCTGCCACCGTCGTCAGTATTGGCGATGGCGACACTTTGCGAATCCGTCAGTCAGGACAAGTCGCTACGATTCGATTAGCTTGCATTGATTCTCCAGAACGCGCTCAATCTCCTTGGGGGCAACAATCTACCTCCCGGCTCAAGCAACTGCTACCCCAAGGGAGGGCGGTACAAGTCCGAGAGATAACGCGCGACCGTTATGGTAGGACTGTTGCCGAACTGTATGTGGGTAAACGCTCGGTTAACCTGCAAATGGTGCAAGAAGGTAAAGCAGTAGTTTATCGCCAATATCTTCAGGGATGCGCTGCCACCAAAGACCAATATTTACAAGCAGAAGCTCAAGCTAGGCAAAAGCGATTGGGCTTCTGGAATCAGCAGTTGCCTACGATGCCTTGGGATTATCGGCGATCGCAGCGTAGCAATACTCAAGCGTCAATTAATACGCCTTTAAAAACATCACCCCAAACTCGCCAGTTACCAAGCTGCGTTAATAACGATTGCAATTGCAGCGATTTCAAAACCCAAGCCCAAGCGCAACAAATTCTTGATGCCTTTTCTGGAGATAAGTTTAAGCTGGATAGTGACAACAATGGAATTGCCTGTGAAAGCTTGCGTTGATTGAAGGGAGAGCCTACCAACGAACCCAGGAGTCTTCAGCCTCAGTTCGTAGCGGAAGGAGTAAGCTTGGAGCCAACGATGATAGGTCTAGAGTTTGGTGACTGAGATTTGGTACGCCGTGAGCAGCGAAACACCACTATTAGATTTCAGCTAATCCTAGCGCGATCGCCTCGATTGATTTACCTTTATTCACGATACTTTTATTCACTTACAATCTAAAGATCTTCACCCTTATACTTTTAGGTTTTACAACGTACAAATGTACTATTTTTCTAAACTTTCTATTTCTGCTAGCTTTTGTTTTAACAGAACTTCTAAGCTACTAAGTTTTTGCTTTAACTGATTGCGTTGTGTAATAGAAAGTTTACGAACAGTCTTTTGATTAATACTCTCAACTTGTCCTTGCATTTTATCCATTTTATCGATAATTGTCCGAGCAGAAGCTGTAGGACGAATTCGAGCTTTTAAGGCAGATAATGATAAGCCTTGTTCAATTGTTTCCTGCAATAATTGTTGCCTCAATATCTCATCTTCAATTCGTCCAAGTTCAAGTGCCTTAGTGTACTCTAATAAACCTTGGCTATAAGCTTCAATTACGTTTGCAGGTAAATCTAATAAAGGAAGGCGAGAAGATACAAAGGTTGTAATTTCTAATTCTGGTGCAACCTCCTCGAAGAGTGATTCAATGGCTTCTTTAGTTTGAGAGCTAACTGACGAATTACCCTCGGCTGCATTTTTATAGCGGTATAGTAACTTCTTAGTTTCTTCCCTACTTATTTTCAAAGTTAATGTCAGAAGGTAGATTAATTCCTCAGTATCATCTAGAGCGTTTAAATTGCGACGACGGGCATTTTCAACTCGCGAGAGTTTAACTGCTGTAATATCGTCAACTTCAGCGATATCTGCTGCAATCTCTGTTAACCCTGCTGCAAGAGCAGCATCTAAGCGAGTTTCCCCGGCTACCAATCGTAGTTGTTCATTAGGAAGACGTTGAAGCCAAATTGCTCCTCGAAATCCATAAGTTTTAATGCTATTTACTAAATCATTAAACGTTTGTGGGTCTTTCTCCCGTCGCGATTTATACGGACGGCGAAGAATCTGCGCTATAGAGACTGTTGCATGGGAAATCTTCTGTCCGTCAATTCGAGACTGAAGGTGCTGACGTTCTAATATTAGTTCTTGCTCCAAAAGAGCAATCTGCTCTTGAGCTTCAGCTAACTCTTGCTGGGTTTGTTTAGCTCTGGAGCTAGTAGAAAGAAAAGAAGCAACGCTTGGTCGAGATTTTGTCATAATTGTATTTAGAAGATCGATCTTCTAAAATTATTTGAGTTTATGGTCAACGAAACTGCTGAACTAATGCTTGAACAACTGGTTCAAAATCTTGACAAGCATTATGTCCAGGGCGATATAGATGAAGTGGCGCTCGTCCTCGATTAGAAGCATTTTCAAACTCTGCACTGTATCGAATTCCAGGAAAGCAGGGAATGTCTTGCTCGGTCAACACTTCCTTTATATCTGAGTAAAAAGCTTGTTGATCAGCATTGGCAGCGACCCGCATTGGTACTCCCCCTAAAAAGCAAGGCATAGGATCGAGGTCAAGAGATTCTGCTTCACCTCGAATCCATTGGAGTAACGAATCTACACCAGACATTTTCACGGACATAGGAATTGGGATGGCAATATGAGTAGCTACTGCTAGTGCTGTGTAGCTTAAAACATCTAGTGAAGCTGGAGAATCCAAAATAATTAAATCATGTGGCAAAGGATATTTTCGTAATGCTTTCCTCAAAACTAGTTCTCGCCCAGTACGGGTAGGTAAGTCTAACGCAACTGAGAGCATAACATCCCCACCTAAACAGACTTCAAACTTACCCTTTGGATTGCCCCACTCAGGTCGCTGAATTGGATAATCTCCTGCAAAATTACGATTAAACAGTACTGCTGAAGTTTGTTCAGGTTCAAGGTCGGAATCTAAGCCACAAAAACGTGCCAAAGAGCCATTTGTGTCTAAGTCAATGAACAAGGTATTTAAACCCATCTGAGCTAATCGATAACCTAAATGAATGCCCAGTGTCGTTTTTCCAATTCCGCCTACATTTGCAACAATCCATAAGACGATTTGGCGCGAAACCTTCAATACTTTAGGTTTTGGCATTTCTAGTTATAAATGACTTAACTAAACAGTTTGTTCTTAAATGCTAGAAAATTAAGCTTTCAGAGAACAATAGTACATTTATAGGGCATTATGGACATATCTTTTCAAGTAAAACTCTAAAAATTGATTAGAAGATCGATCTTCTAATAATTAAACTAATCACGAATTTGTGTAATAGTAGTTTTTTGTCGTTACATCTAAAGTTTTAAGTCCAATGTATAAGCCCCCAACTTCCCCGGTACTCCCTGCCACCGCTTTTGATTAGCGCCTGACCACAATACTTTGCCTACTTTTCCTTTAACTTCAGTGAAATCTTCGGCTTCCAAGTTACCGTACAATATCCGTGCTACCTTCTCGGAATCCATTACTAATCCTGCATTTTCTCTCAATACTGTTTCTACTGCTTTAGTAAAACTAAGCTGTTGGTAGGCAGGTAAAACCTCAATTGTTTCTTTACTTGGAGAAGCCTTCGCCTGCGACTCGTCTTTAGACTTTGGAGATTTCCCCTCATTATCAACTAGCTTGAGGTCAATCGTGTAGCATCCTGGTTGATTGGGTACTTTATCCCAAAATCCTTTAGCTACACCTTTACTCATCGTTTCATAGATTTTTTGCCGCTCAATTTTAAATGATTCTGACTCTAATTGACCGTATAAAGAGCGAACAATATAGTCTACATGGAGAATACTGCCTATATTCTCTTGCAAAAGTTTTTCCACTGCCTCGGATTTATTCAGATGTTGGTACGGCTGTAGCAGTGGTGTTTTTAGCTTTTTGCCTTGAATAGGATTGACGATCACATCTTCTACTTCTAAGGTCGGTAGTTCCCCACTAGTTAATGATTCTTGCGGCTCTACCTCCTCCAGAACTCCCTCTTGACTAATAGCAGTAGAAGTTTCTTCTGGCTCTAAATTAGTTTCAGGATCTTCAGTCTCTTCATCAACTTCTACAAATTCTTCCTCAACTACAGATTCAGATTTTAGTTGACCTGATAGTTCTTTGTCCTCGGTTGCTTCTGTTAATGCTGGATCGTCAGTGATGGTTGATGCCTGTAAGGAAATAGTTTGTCCTTCTAGATGCTGCACTACCACTTGCTCTGCCAGCAGCGCGTTAATGTGAACCAATTGGTCTTTCGCACTAGCTATCTGCTGCTTTTGTTCGTCAACCAAACTTTGGTAGTGCGATCGCATTTGCAGTAAGTTTTCAACAAACTGCTGGTTATCTAAAAACTTATCTACTAATAAAGCATTGATATGACTTAGGTTCTCTTGGGCATGAGCGACAAGGCGATTACTCTGTTGGATTTGCGCTCCGTAGTGTGATCGCATTTCAATTAAGTTTTCAATAAAATTTTCTGATAGAGGCATTTAATAAGTTGCTAGTAATAGCTAGGATAAATGATATAGAAGTTGTTATATATAAACTATGCCATCGAAAACAGTAAAAGTCAGGGAGTACACCGTTAGAGCGCATAAACGTACTATAAAAACTCGCATTTATAAGATCATTTGCGCCCAGTGCGACCAGATGACCGAACGTGAATC
>JAABUN010008459.1_pt1 | contig 10499 bp, 11 predicted proteins | sample 5559311 | NCBI WGS metagenome assembly JAABUN01 (sample SAMN10711877, study PRJNA513370) | rock metagenome | isolation source: Antarctica rocks | place: Antarctica: Victoria Land, Siegfried Peak sud
AGTATACCTTAGAGTTACTTAGGCACGAATTTCACTCTCACCCTTTTTTCACTTTATATATCAAAACTATAAATCTTAACTGCTTACCTCAAAGAACTATTTTACTTACTTTGCAAACATAGGAGGCACTAAGTGCAAAACCGGTCAAATTTATTAGACGAATGCATTAAATCGTGCGCTAAGGAAATGGAACAATTGCTGGTAAGGATAATAATGGAGTAAGCAAATAAAGCAAAATTAATTATGGACAAATGATGTTGCCAAAGATAAAATCCCACCCAAACCTGAAACAAAATAAAAAACACACCATTCGCACTTTTGAATATTGCCATGCTTTTAGAATGATGGAAAAATTGATAAGCCCGGATAGTTTCTGCCTTTGTAAATTCTCCTGCTCTTTTATTAAAAAGCGTAGTTATTGGAATGAGAAAAGGGCCTGGCCAAAACGCATTTAAATAAACAGATGCCATAAACACCAGAGCAATAATCGCCGGCAGAGTGTACGGATAGATTTTCATTACGGGTATTAGCTGACTTTAGTAAGTGCAAAATACAAAATGGCAACCACTTGATGCGATGCGGGCAGTTATATGCAGCGCCGACGCATGAAAAGTTAGGACGGTTTAATAAGCTGAAGGGCTTAAAATGTAAATAGCCATTGGTGCAACACATAGGTAGAAATGAAAATTGCTTTCACGTCACCTGATTAAACTTGAATAAAAGATTATAAAAGGACTGAATTTGTCAAATACATGCACATATTGAAGCCTTTTAGGCTTGTCAGGCGAAAGATGACATGTATTTTTATCCACAAGTTCCACTTGTAGCTACAGTCGAAATCATTCTCAGTATGTTAAATCCTCAACTTCTTTTTTTATAACTAAAAACCGCCCAGCTATTCAGCACTACTGCAAACACCAGCATAATAAGCAAGTGTGGAAGTATATCATAAAAAGTGCTGCCTTTAATAACCACCATCCGCATCACTTCAATAAAATATGCAACAGGGTTAAAGCGGGTTCCTATCTGTGCCCAGTAAGGCATGCTTTCGATGGCGGTAAACAAGCCGCCCATTAAAATAAATATCATCATTAGGAAAAAAGCAATCAGCATGGCCTGTTGTTGTGTGTTGGCATACGTTGATATCAGCAACCCCAAACCCATCACGGCAATCAGGTAAACTGCTGCAGACAGGTATATCAGCCACAGGCTTCCTAAGGGAAGAATGCCGTAAACAACCCAGCCCACCATCATCCCCAGTGTTATAACTATCATTCCTATTATCCAAAATGGTATAAGCTTTCCTAATATAAAATGATGCTTACGAATGGGCGTTACATTTATTTGTTCGATGGTTCCAACTTCTTTTTCTTTCACAATATTTAACGCTGATAAAAAGCAGCCGATCATGGTAAGCAATACCACTAAAATTCCGGGAACCATAAATAAGCTGTACTTCATGTGTGCGTTGTACCAGTTGGATGAAGTGATTTCGATACGCGGCTTATCATTAAAGCGTGGAAGCTGCAGCCACTTCAACCGCACGTCCTGGTTATAATCGCGGACGATAATGTTTAAATAAGATGCGCCAATGTTTGCCTTTGTTCCGTTGATGGCATTTACTGCCATAAACAGTTCAGATTGATTTTCTTTCACCAAGCTCTTTTCGAACGAAGGCGGAATTTGCAGTATGATATCTGCTTCATCACGCTCTATCAATTTCATTGCATCATTAAAAGACATAGAATAACCTGCAAGCTTAAAATAACCTGAAGCCGTTATCTTGTTTATCATTTGCTGCGAGTACAAAGAATGATCGTTGTCAACAATGCCAATCCTTACATTCTTCACTTCATAATTAGCAGCAAGTGGCAATAAGATGAGTTGCACAACGGGGACCACCAATATAATCTTCATAATTGAAGGATTGCGAAATACTTGCCTGAATTCTTTTTCTAAGAGAAACATTACTGTCTTCATCTCTTTTGATTTTAAGCCAACCTTATATTATATTTCTTAATGCTGATAACGAGCAGCAAAAGGGTCATTCCAATTAGTATCAGAGTTTCCTTCCATACGGCCTGTATGCCCAGACCTTTTATCATCACTTCTTTTACAATGTAGTAAAACCACTTAGCGGGGATGGCATTTGAAATAACCTGCAACACTACCGGCATATTTTCAACAGGAAACATAAAGCCACTGAAAATAATAGTTGGTAAAAACATTCCCATCAGCGAAATAAGCATAGCCGTTTGCTGCGATTGCGCAACAGTAGAAATAAACAGCCCCAGCGAAAGTGATGTAATCGTAAACAGAATGCTTTCAACTACGAGCAGCCCTAAGCTGCCTTGTATAGGAAGTCCAAGAACAAAAACACTTAGCAATAAAATGCTTGCAATGTTGATGACAGATAACGAGAGATAAGGGATTGCCTTGGCAACAACCACAAGCATCGGACGCAGCGGCGACACTAATAAAACTTCCATTGTGCCGGCTTCTTTTTCGCGAACAATTGATATTGAAGTCATCATAGTGCAAACCAGCATCAGCACCATTGCCATTACACCCGGCACAAAATTGTATGCGCCTTTCAACTGCGGATTGTACAACATGCGCATTTGTGTTGAGATGGTATAAGGAAGCTTAAGCTGATTGTTCATGTCATCCTGGTAATCCATTATAATGGCGGTTACATAATTGGTAAGTGTAGTGGCAATGTTGGGGTCAGAGGCATCTGCTATGATTTGTATTTGTGCTTTGTTGTTATGTGCCAAATCATCTTTAAAACCCGCAGGTATAACAACAGCAACCCTTACTTTACCTGATTGAAATGACTTTTCAATCTCTTTGTACGAAGCAAGATCTCTTTGTATTTCAAAATACTGGCTTGCCTCTATCCTGCTTAATAGTTTCATCGAAGCTTCATCCTTAGCCTGATCGAAAACCGCGATACGTGAATTTTTTACTTCGTTGGTTAATGCAAATCCGAAGATCAATATCTGCATTACGGGCATTCCAAAAAGAATGAGCAATGTTCTTTTATCTCTTAAGATGTGAAAGGTTTCTTTCTTTATAAAAATCAGAAATTGTTTCATAATGATTTGTGTTTAAAAAATAACAATCGTCATTGCGAGCGAAGTGAAGCACTCTTCTGCAAACTTATAAGCCTGCTTGCATCCGAGGCAGATTGCTTCGTCGTTCCTCCTCGCAATGACGATCACTAATAACTTAATCTCCCCTCGTCGCTTTTCTTGCCAGCGTTACAAACACCTCATCCATACCTAAAGCGTTGAATTGTTTTTTAAGATTACCGGGTGTATCAAGCGCTTCAATTCTTCCATCAACCATTATGGATACACGGTTACAATATTCGGCTTCATCCATATAATGGGTAGTTACAAAAATGGTGGTTCCCTGTTCGGCTGCAGCATAGATCATCTCCCAAAATTCCCGGCGCGTTAAAGGATCAACGCCGCCTGTTGGTTCATCTAAAAAAACAATAGCTGGTTCATGAAACAGCGCAATAGAAAAAGCGAGCTTTTGTTTCCAACCTAATGGCAGCGAACGAACGAGTTTATTTTGCTGGTCTTCAAGCGAAAGGTTTTTGATAACAACAGGCATTTTTTCTTTGATCCTCCTTTCACTCAGTCCATAAATACCACCATAAAACCTGATGTTTTCTTTCACCGTTAAGTCTTCGTACAACGAAAACTTCTGGCTCATATAGCCAATGCTTCTCTTTACTTTTTCGGGTTCTTTAAAAATATCAAAACCAGCAACAGTAGCCTTACCAGAAGTGGGAAAGCTCAGTCCGCACAACATGCGCATAGCCGTGGTTTTGCCAGCCCCATTAGCGCCAAGAAAACCAAATATTTCACCTTTATAAACTTCAAAAGTTAAAGCATCAGCAGCTACAAAATCTCCAAAGCGTTTGGTAAGTTGATGAGCTGTTATAACCTGTTGTGTTTGCATGCTTTTCTTTTTAATCTGTCTTAGATAAGTTTTTTGATTTAGTCATAAGGTCTAAAAAGCAATCTTCAATATTGGGAGAAGCCTGTTTTATTTCTACATTCTCGTGGTTGTGATTGTGGAGATAATTTTCAATCTTTTTTATATGAATTTTATTAAGCGGAACAAAGTGATGGAACTCGCCAAAAGGATAACAGCTTTGTGCAAAACCTGATGAACGAAGGTCATGCAATAAGATAAACATATTTGCTGCCTTAATTGCAAGCAAAGGCTTATTGAAATTGTTGGTGATACCCTCTGGCGTATTAATGCCAAGTATCTTTCCTTTTTGAATTAAAGCAACCTTGTCGCATTGTGCAGCTTCATCCATATAAGGTGTAGAAACAAGCATGGTTATGCCCTGCCGCTTCAACTGTTGAAGCATCTCCCAAAACTCTTTGCGGCTAACAGCATCAACACCTGTTGTTGGTTCATCTAAAAATAGTACAGACGGACGGTGAATTAAAGCACAGCATAACGCAAGCTTTTGTTTCATTCCCCCTGATAGCTTTCCGGCTTTACGTTTTTTAAACGGCTCTATCTGAACATAAATATCTTTTATCAGATCATAATTCTGTTGTATGGAAGTGTTGAAAATGGTGGCAAAAAATTCCAGGTTTTCTTCAACTGACAAATCTTGGTAAAGCGAGAACTTACCAGGCATATAACCAACCCTGTTGCGAATAGTTTTATAATCTTTTACCACATCCAATCCGTCAACTGAAGCTGTGCCGGCATCAGCTAGTAAAAGAGTGGTAAGTATTCTTATCAGCGATGTTTTACCTGCACCATCAGGTCCAATCAATCCAAACAGTTCACCTTGTGCCACATCAAAACAAACATTATCTAAAGCAGTAATCAACTGCTTTTCAGCTTTATACTTTTTGGTAATATGGTTTACAGTTATTGCAGGCATTGCCGTTATTTAAAATTTACTTCGCCATACATTCCCAGTTTGAGGTAACCATCGTTGGCAACACGGATATTAACTGCATAAACAAGGTTGGCTCTCTCATCTTTGGTTTGTATGGTTTTAGGGGTGAACTCCGCTTTATCCGAAATCCATGAGAGAACGCCATTGTAGCTTTTATAATTTTTAGCACCGCTATCAACTAAAACTTTTACCGGCTGGTTAAGCTTTACTTGCGATACCTGGTCGCCGGTAATGTAAGCACGCAAAGTAATGGTTGATAAATCGGCAACTTTATACAATGGTTTTCCGGCTGCAGTTATTTCACCAGCTTCGGCATATTTGGTTAGCACCGTTCCGTTGATTGGGTTTATAACGTTGGCTCTTTTTACCTGGTCGTTCAGTTGTGCAATCCTTTTTTCGAGCGGTGCTCTTTCGCTTAATATGCCTCGGTTAGCAGTAGTTGTATTGGTACGTTGAACTTTTATTTGTTGCCGTGTTACGTTCATTTGTTTTGTTACAACATCTATCTGCGCTGTAATATCATCTAATTGTTTTGGTGTAGCTGCATCTGCTTTTACAAGGTTCTCAAAACGCCTGCGTTCTTTCTCCAGGTTATCTAACTGCGCTTGTTGAACTGCAAGCTGATTTTGCAGCAGTTGCACTTGTGGTGCAACATCATTTGTTTTTTGTTGCAATGCACTTACGCTTGCTTCTACCTGTTCTTTTTGCAACACAATATTTTCTGCATCAATAACTGCTGCCACTTTTCCTTTGCTAATGGTATCGCCTTCGGTAACATTTAGTTGTTGTATCCTTCCGCTTATTTCAGATGAAACAATCACTTCGTCTGCTTCAAACACACCCGAAGCATCAAACTTTCGATCATGGCTTTGGCAACCTGCTGCTAATATCAATAACCATATAAAACGCTTCATAACTATAAGTTTATTTATTTCCTGTTGTAGTAATGTAATTGATTTTAGCCTGCAGCAATTGAAGCTGATGCAGCACCAAACTTTGCCTTGCAGCCTCTGCGGCATTTACTTCGCGTATAAAATCGCTTGCAGTAATTACGCCATTTTGAAGTTGAGCGCTGACCGATTGCTTTACCTGTTCGCGCAGTTGAATGATCTGTTCGTCAATTGCAACCAGTTCCTGCATTTTGTTTATTTCGCTTTGTTGCTGTTGCAATGTTGCGTTGATGTTCAACACAAAGTTTTCTTTCTGCACATCTATTGTTCGCCTGTTAATATTAACCAGTTCCTTTTCGCGCCGCGATGTATATAAATTACCCAGCATCCAGTTTACTCTTATACCACCTAAGGCAAAAAACTCAAAATCATTTTTAAGAAAATTGAGAGCGGGCCTGCCATAACCACCCTGGCCAAACAAACTTACACGTGGCTTATTTTTGATTGAAATAAATTCCTGCTGACTGCCCAGTAAGCTATCCTGCAATTGAAACAACCTCATTTCGCTTCGTGCGGAAAGATCTGGCAAAGACACAGTAACTGAAGGAATTTGCAAAACAGCATCGGGCGAAATCGGTTTGTTGATAAATAAACTTAGCACATCCAGCAAGCCTTTTCCTGAAGCACGAAGCTCTATTCTTCGTTGCTCGTTCTTTAATTGTTCAGCTTGCAAAATAGCAAGGTTTGAGCGAAGTGCTGTTCCATTTTGCACCTGTCCCTCTACTCTTTTAATGCCTGCCAACAAATCAGTAGAAACAATTGAAATTTGCTTTACCTGTTCGTCCGTAAGCAATACGCCGAGATATAACTGGTTAATGCGTTCGCGCAACTTTTGCAGTTCCACTTCAATCCTTTCTTCTTCTACCAAAGCATTCAGATGTTGCAACTTGCTTTGATCTGCAATTGCACCGCCATCGTAAATCAACTGGCTTACGTCAGTTACAATTTTATACTGGTCTTTTGAAGGTGCTTCGATATTGATGGTTGGAATTTTTATTGGTAACGATGTAACCTCCGATTGGTAAGAAGCTTGTCCTGAAATATTTATGTGCGGAAGAAAACCCTTTTGTAAATTTTCGATAGTAAGCTGGGCAGTTTGCTGAATCAGTTGCCTTTGCTTAATAAGAGGAAAATTTGCCGCAGCCATTTGCTGTACTTCGCTTAATGTAAGTTGCTGAAGAGCCTGGCTTTCGGCAACAAAGGGAATAAGCAGCAGTAAATAAAATACTCTTTTCATAAAACTATATTTAACCATTTGGTTAATACTTGTGTAAAAAAATTTATACTTGTATAGCGGCTTTAATAAATGCAGCCACAGCAGATTTTCTTTCTTCCATAAATTTTTTCAACTGGTTATCGCTTATGCCTGTAAAAGCCTGGAATATAGGTTTAGCAACAAAAGGGAAAATACACAGCGACATTAAATTCATGATTAATTGCATTGGATCAATTGGTTTAATGTTTCCATTCTTTACTTCAGCAGCTATTTGTGCGGCAAGCTTTTTTATCGGTGGTGCCTTTCCTTCCGGTATAAATTTATGAAAGAACCTTTCAGGGTTTTTATGCACTTCGTTTAAAACAAACATGGGTATAAACGGCTGCCGGATCATTATTGATATATATACGTCAGTAAACTGATCTATCTTTTCGGTAAAGGGTTTATCAGCATCTATAATATCACGTATCCTGGGAAAGAAAGTTGAAAAGGCTTCCATAAATATCACCTCAAACAATTTGTCTTTGCTGCGGAAGTAATAGTGCAGCAATGCTTTGTTTATCCCGGCTTCATCCGCAATATCCTGCATTCGGGCGCCTGCAAACCCTTTTAAAAAGAATACCTTTTTTGCCGCTTCTAAAATTCTTTTTTCGGCGGTCTGGTCTATCGCTGTTTTTTTTACTTTACCCACTTGGTTTAACCATTTGGTTAATGCAAAGATATAAAGAGATATTTGGTAATTGCAAGAGAATACGCATATTTTTTTCTGAATCAAAAAGGGTAGCCTTAAGCTGCCCTTTTCAAACTTCATTATCTATCCTGATTATCTATTGAAATATTTCTGCAAGCTTGGTTTGCAGTTCCTCACCTCTTATGTTTTTCGCAATGATCTTCCCTTCTTTATCCAACAATAAATTGAAAGGGATGGCACGAACGCCATATAGCTGCGCCACTTCATTATTCCAGTACTTCAGATCAGAAACATGTGTCCATGTAAGCCCATCATCATGTATGGCTTTTATCCATCTCGCTTGCGCATTTGGTTGATCGAGGCTTACACCAAGCACTGTAAAACCTTTGTCTTTGTATTTATTAAATGCACTTACCACATTTGGGTTTTCTCTGCGGCAAGGTCCGCACCAGCTTGCCCAAAAATCAACCAACACATATTTGCCTTTAAAAGAAGACAAGCTTACGGGCTTACCTAAAGTATCGTTTTGGGTAAAGTTTATTGCAAGTTTGCCAACACCAATTTTACGGGCAACAGCCAAACGATCGCTAAATTCTTTATAAGACGGATAACTTTTAACTGACGCAGGCAAAGCAGCAAATAAAGGATCTACCTCATCTGCATTTATATCGTAACCGGCATATTGATTTATAACAATCATAGCAATGGGTGAAGATGGATTTGCCTGCAGGTATTTGCGATATACATTTTTAGATTCCTTATCAAGGCTTTTGAACTGTGCCATTATTTTGTTCTTGCCCGCTTCGTCTTTCGCTTTATCGTATTGTATATATTGGTCATTCAGTGCCTCGCCTTTTTGGTTAATCACTTTCATTTCCTTTTCAATCTTTGCCAGTTCATCGTTAGCAACAGACCCCTTTATAGTTACGTTGCTGAAAGAATCAACAGAAGTAATCTCAATTTTATCAGGACCTAAAATTAATGACGCAACATCTTTGCGTTGAGCCCTCCAGGTGCTCATATCCTCTACAGAGGCTGGCCGTGCGAGCAATTGTGCTCTTACAGGTTCAGCCACTTTTCCTGTAAAATTGTATTTGCCTTCTTTCAATAAACTGCTGTCTATAACTGTTGTACCGTTTGAACGGTAACTGAGATAAACTTTTTGTACAGGCTCGTATTTTCCTTTAATACTTCCCGTTATAACAAAGGGTTTTTCCTGCTGGCTGAATGCAGCTATTGTACTTAAAACAAAAGCTGCTATCCATATTGTTTTCATAATTGTTGTTGTGTATGTTTGTAAATTAAGAGAATATTGCTTCCTGCTTATTGTCATCTTTATAAGAAGATAATAAATTAATGTTACAGGTTACTGATAAATAGCAATGGCCTTTACTATAAAAATATTTAATAGGATTCTAATCTTTGGCAAGCGGAACTTTGGTCATTTGCAGATAATGGTTTTGAAAAGTATGCACATTTATCGGCTGAGTAATCAGCCGGCGATCTTCCCTGTACCACATTTCGAAATGTGAAAAGTCATCCGGAGTGGGTACCAGCACACGAAAAGCGCCTTTCATATACTTAACCGATCCATCTTCGTTCGCCTGCTTTTGAAATCCCAATTTAAACAACTGGCCTTCGTCTAAAGTAATAGGATGCAGGTTCTTCAGCTCATACCAAAAATCCTGAACATCTGTTTCAACACATACCTGCTTTTCATCGCCGTTAAGGTCAATTACTTCTCCTTCTCTTAATTGCCCGTCGTATTCTACCATAACAAGGTCGCCTTGTTTAAGTTCGTTGTATTTAATCATGTTTTGAGTTTGTGTTTTGTAGTTTGTAGTTTGGAATTTGTGATTTGGAAATTTGTAGTTTCAATTATACTACCATTTGCAAATTAACACTTTTTCAAATTGCCTTATTTGCACATTTGCACATTTTCAAATCTGCACATTTCAAATTATCATTCTGTCCAACTATAAGTGTAGCGGTCGTCTTCTATTTGCAAAGCCTGTTTTGTTAACTGCAACGGATGAAACGTATCAACCATCACCGCTAATTCCTGTGTTTCTTTTTTGCCGATGCTTTTTTCAACTGCCCCCGGGTGGGGCCCATGCGGAATGCCGGCAGGATGCAACGTAAGCATCCCACGTGTTACATGTTTACGGCTCATAAAGTCTCCATCAACGTAGTATAATAATTCATCGCTGTCAATATTACTATGGTTATAAGGGGCGGGTATCGAGAGGGGATGGTAATCGTACTGCCGGGGACAAAAACTGCAAACCACAAAATTGTTTGCTTCAAAAGTTTGATGAACAGGCGGCGGCTGATGGATACGACCTGTTATTGGTTCAAAATCGTGAATGCTGAAAGCAAAAGGATAACAGCAACCATCCCACCCTACAACATCAAAAGGATGATGGGCATAGTGAAGACCATATAACATTCCCTTCTTTTTTGTTTTGATGATGAAGTCGCCTTGCTCCTCTTTGGTCTGTAGGTTTTGTGGTGTACGAATATCACGTTCGCAATAGGGCGAATGTTCGAGCAACTGTCCGTATTTGCTTAAATAGTGTCTGTCTGTAAACTCTACAATACAATACTGTTAAGGGGTAGAAGTAATTTAAAGCGGATGAATATTACCCACACTATGTGGATAGCATTGAACGTGGGTTAATAATTGTGTGATTATTG
>JAABUN010008460.1_pt1 | contig 10498 bp, 9 predicted proteins | sample 5559311 | NCBI WGS metagenome assembly JAABUN01 (sample SAMN10711877, study PRJNA513370) | rock metagenome | isolation source: Antarctica rocks | place: Antarctica: Victoria Land, Siegfried Peak sud
TTTTGAGGGGTTGGGGATGGGGTTAGAAAGAGGAGGGGGAGGGGAGGTACGTACGAAGATGTAGTCGCGTTGGTTGTCTGGGTGGAGGGGGGTGTTGTTAGTTTTGGTTTTGGGGGGGAGACTTTTTGGTTTTGGGGGAGGATGTGGGGATTGGGGGAAAGGGGTTGGTAGGGAGTGGGATTTGGGTGTTGGATAGGTTTTGTAGGGTTTATAGAGATGTGAGAGGGGGAATGGGACACGTACGGGCTGTGACGACTTGACGGCCCTGGAGTTGGGGGACGGCTGGGAACAGTGTGCGAAATAGATGGGCGACTAATATGCCGAGGGGAGTGCGGAAGCCGTTGAGGACAAGCTCGGGGATATGGTCGGTCGCGTTGCCGTGGCCTGGTAGTCTTTTGCCTTCTATCCAGTTTGAGATGCCTAGGACGTTGTGGATAAGTATTTCTTGTCAAAGTATGGGGGTAGACGATGAGAAAGCAGTCTGATATAAGGCAAGATGGGTTTTAGCATGAAGGAAAATGATGGAACTTACTGAAATGGAATGTGGGACCTGCAGGGAGGTGGACGATAGTGAGTCCAGTAGGTTTTTTCAAGTCCTCTACGATCGGTCAGTATAAGGATGGCTAGGGCTTGCAGAATTGGCTTCTGTACATACCTTTGAGAACGAGGACAGCTGTGAAATTTCGATTCGAGGCAAAAGAGGATATCTCACGGACGGAAAAACGGTGACTATACCGATGCGAAGAGCGGGGGATGTATACTGAGTTTGGAAACAGATTCGTGAGGGATTCCGCTTCCTTATGAAGCGTTCCGTTGATGCCTGTCGTAATCAGGACCTTGGGTGTAGGAGCAGATTCGGTTGAGAACAGGGTGGGGAATTTGGCGGCAAGTGCTTCAGGTGTGCACTCGAGATTTGTGCTTGTGGTGGAGTGTACGGGGCTGGTGGCTCTTTCGGTAGGAGTCCGCGTTTTATTTGCCTTCTTTGTGTCCTTGGGCTCGATGATATCGTCCTCGCTAGCAGAATCTATCATGCTATCCTCTTCCTCGCCCGGATCATCGGAGATCACTTCCTCCTCTTCCGCAACCCCTCGTTCCTCTTCGAGCCTCTGCTTCTTCCTCAAAGATTCCACATCGACGCTCAGTCCGAGCCCATCCCCAGTGTCATTGTCGACCTGATCCCAGATACGCTTTCTCTCAATCGTCAAGGGTATGTTCTCTTTCAGTCTTCGCTCTCTCAGTCTTGGATCGTCCTCCTCCTCACGGCGCCGTCGGAATCTCTCATCCCGCTGTATGCTGTCTGAAGCCTTCTTCCTCCGGATGTGTAACCCTTCCCTTCTCTGTTTATTCCCAACTTTGAAGGGAAGATGCGCCTTGGACGACAGATGCTGCTTCTTGTGACCCATGAAGGGCGCCCTGTCTTGATAGAGGATTGTTTCATATGCATTATCAGATCTCAGTGATCTGCGAGCTCGATGATCTCGGCCCGAGGTTTTGCCGTGCCAATCCCAAAATTGTGAGATGCGAAGCCATGACTTGCGCACACCTGTACACTATATGACTTGTTTTGAGAGTCACTGTTGAATAGGAGTAGGTTATATGAGCTGGCCTGGTATTCTTCCACGCCAATTAAGCGCACGCAGACTGTCTACACCTCTTCGAATCTGTTACTCGAAAGGTTCTTGTGTCACAACTTTACAACGAGAGTACCATACAGGGAGAAGCGTTCCGAATATGGCGACCACCACCACAAAGACCGGTCAGCCACTCGACCGCCCACAATTGGACTCCCTCTGTCGACGTCGTCTGTTCTACACCCCTGCGTTTGAGGTCTATGGTGGTGTCTCTGGTCTCTACGACTACGGTCCACCAGGCTGCTCACTCCAAGCAAATATCATCGATACATGGCGGAAACACTTCGTGCTAGAGGAGGACATGCTGGAGGTTGATTGCACAATGTTGACCCCAGACGTGGTCCTGAGAACCAGTGGCCATGTGGACAAGTTCGCAGATTGGATGTGCAAAGACCCTAAGAGTGGTGAAATCTTTCGAGCGGATCACCTAGTTGAAGAGGTTCTTGAATCGCGATTGAAGGGCGACAAGGAAGCTCGTGGCCAGAAGGTGGAGATCGACGAAGAGAAGGAAGCAAAGAAGAAAAGGAAAACCAAGGACGCTAAGCAAATCAAGTTGGACGACGCAGTCGTACAGGAGTACGAAGAAATACTTGCCAAAATAGATAATTACGGTGGCGATGAGCTTGGCTTGCTCATCACAAAATACAAGATAAAGAATCCTACCACTGGCGGAGACGTGCTGCCACCTGTCGCATTCAATCTCATGTTTCAGACGTCCATCGGTCCCTCGAGCAATGTAGCTGGTTATCTACGACCGGAGACAGCCCAGGGCCAATTCCTTACCTTTCAGAAGTTACTCGAATTCAATCAGCAATCCATGCCCTTCGCCTCCGCCTGCATAGGCAAGTCGTTTCGCAACGAGATCTCACCAAGAGCCGGTCTTCTTCGCGTAAGAGAATTTCTGATGGCCGAGATCGAGCACTACGTGGATCCAGAAGGTGGCAAGACACATCCACGGTTCCACGAAGTTAAGGATGTCAAGATTGGGCTCTTAGACCGCAAGGTGCAACTCAATGGCCAAACAAAGGTCACAAAGATGACCATGGGCGAGGCCGTATCAAGCGGCACAGTGGATAGCGAGACGTTAGGCTACTTCATCGTACGAATCTATCTGTTCCTGGTGCGATTGGGTGTGGATCCGGAGAAAATGCGATTTAGGCAGCACATGGCCAATGAAATGGCGCATTACGCCGCTGACTGCTGGGATGCGGAGCTTCTTACCAGCTACGGCTGGATCGAATGCGTTGGTTGCGCGGATCGAAGTGCCTATGATCTTACGGTGCATTCGAAGAAGACTGGAGCGCCGCTATGTGTGAGGGAGACACGGACAGAGCCATTAATAATCGAAGAATATCAGGTCGACCTCGATAAGAAGAAATTTGGTCCTAGGTTTAAGAAGGATGGCAAGACTGTAGAGGCAGCAGTTGAGGCATTGTCCCAGGATATGCGCCACAAACTGTCCATTGATCTAGAGAAAACTGGCAAGATCGAGATCGATGTTGCTGATGTCCGTGAGGGCAAAGTCGAAATTGGCAAAGATCTTATAAAGATTGAGAAGCGAACAAGGATAGATCATGTCCGAGAATATACGCCAAACGTAATCGAACCAGCGTTCGGTATCGGGAGGATTCTATATGCCTTGATTGAGCATGTGTATTGGTCGAGAGAAGGCAGCGAAGAGCGCGGTGTAAGTTCATTCCTTACATTGAGATTTTTTGTATTGATACACGACAAGGTACTCTCATTTCCGCCGCCAATAGCGCCCGTCAAGGTACTGCTGGTCCCTCTGTCCGGTCATACGGATTTCAAGCCTCTGGTGCAGCGTATGAGTCGAAAATTACGTCAACTTGGCATTTCCAACCGAGTGGACGATTCATCGGCAAGTATAGGCAAGCGATATTCGAGGAATGACGAGCTCGGTACGCCCCTCGGTATCACAGTAGACTTTCAATCGGTCAAAGACAATTCGTTCACCCTTCGTGATCGGGACAGTACGAAGCAAGTACGATCGGACGAAGAGCAGATATGTGCAGCAATCAGGAGCCTGGTGGACGGCCAGAAAACGTGGAAGGACATACAGAATGAACTACCAGAGTTCACACAGCAGGACGCCGATTGAATCCCGTGCTGGTGAAGCTTCTGATCTGCCTTCGCTGTCGGGCTCCGTATACCCTTTAGCGCATGCATTAATGCGTTTCCGGGGAAAGGGGAAAGTCGATCCCGGCAGACGTTAGTACTTACTAGCAGCTTGGCTTCAGAGTTCGCATGAAGGTGTTCCAGACCGCCGGAAATAATGAAGCTCTTGTGCCATGGAGAGACAACAAGGATTGGCTGCAATCTTCCCAGTTGTACACGCTGTTTCTGAAACAGCTGTACATTGCTCGGTATCTGACAGAACCCGAGGGTGTGGTTCAGGAACAGTGGACATGAAACGTGGGACCGCTAAGCGATCTTCGCGCTTAAATGTCACAGACAGGAATGAGAACCGCACTTACTTTCTCCTTACCCTCGGCCCCTTCTCTCCACGTACTTCGCTGATATAGCAAGTCGGTCCTATCGCAAGCTACTCTAGGTAGTCACAGAGTCACATACACCATAAGACCACGATCGAGATGCTCCATATGATTATACCCTGAATCAAACAACGGAAAGCGTGGGGTTCAGGCTAGACCACGAATGAAGTCAGACCTGGGACCGTTCCTGAAGCTACTGCATACCATGCCACCGGCCTACATGCAGTAGCTGTAGATCTAGAATCAATACCCTCCTTCCTCTAACCGCGGGCTCTCCTTTACATTTGCTCTACACAGGGACGGTCCCTGGCTTCGGCTTCTCCTGTCTCACCTTTGTCCTGGAGGTGTGATTTGTGGAGAGTCTGTGACTGTGGTATATTTGTATCTGCATACAACGCTCATAGACTACACGCTCGTTACTCTCCCTCTCATTTCAACTAGCATGTGGCCTTAATACAAACAGTTGAGCTTCTCTTCGCAAAACCCCCAAATGCCGAGCTCCTCATGCACTCGTCACTATTGCCCAAACTTGCGATTTTCTACTCCATCACTCCCACTCCCACACTTCCCCAAGACGCTGCGGCTACAAGCTTCAAAATCGTGCCTCCATGTCTGAACCCATAGAGGTAGATGATCAAGAAACAGGGTATGGTGTATTTAGCAACCAGCCCAAGGAAGAGTACGATGATCCAAGGACCTCATCTGAGCCAGACCGTTATTTGGGCTCAGAGAAGTCCAAGTAAGCAATATATTGACCTTTCGATTAGACGTTACTCATCGTACTGATCTCTTCAGGAACTCGACAATGTCCCTGAGCGGCAGCTTCCTCGAAGAGTACTTCGAAAATGGTCGCCGTTACTGCAGTCAAACATACTATATGCCCAACGACGATGAAGAACAGACTCGTCTCGCCATCGCTCATCAAGCCTACCTCCCTATACTGGATGGTCAACTGACGCTCGCCCAAATACCAAGAGGTGCGGAACGGATACTCGACATAGGCACCGGAACGGGGGACTGGGCAATAGCAGTCGCCGAAAGGAGTCCAGATGCTGAGATCATTGCTACAGACATCACTTCCGCCTTCCAACCTGCCACTGGACCTCCTAATGTCTTCTTCGAGCTTGACGATGCTCAGGAGGAATGGTCATATGCCGAGCCGTTTGACTTTATTCACATGCGGGCCATGAGTGGAGCATTTTCTGACTGGGACCGAATCTACGCTGAAGTCGTCAAGCACCTCAAACCAGGTGGCTATTTCGAAATCGTGGATTGCGGCGCCCTCCGACTGAAAGAAGGCTCATCGGAATCGTACGTTAGTATTTACAACGGCGCACTCCAGTCCGCTGCTGAGAAGTCTGGGAGACCGCTCGGATTGGATCATCTGAAGAAGCCAGTATTGCAAAAAGCTGGTCTGAGTGTCGTGAAATCGAAGATCTTCGAGGTTCCTCTGGGTGCATGGCCTAACGACCCGCAGCAGAAGGTGGCAGGCAAGATGGCCATGATCACGGCATTGGAGGGGCTGGAGGCGGCGAGTTTACGACTTTTGACACAGCACATGGGGTGGAAAGAAGAAGAGGTGAGGGATCTCTGTGAAAAGGTAAAGCTGGAGATCCTTAATGGAAGGGCGTACTGTCCTTATCAATTCGTCATGGCCAGAAAATTGATGATATGATGATGAATGCCCCATTGGGTGTATGAACGAATGGTCTTGTTGCTTTCTGAGGAACCCCTTGATGATGATGAATGCATTAGCTTGGATACGGTACTTCAATAGACCTTCGCCCTTCGCATCTCCAATATTGACATTGACAATCCTCTGGTGATGACTAAGGTCTGTAAGGATGATGTAAAGGTATGAGATGGCCCTCTCTCGCCTCTTAATGTCTCGTACAAATTTGTGTAGTGATAAGTTCGAATGTGCACTCGTCCCTAAAATGATCGCCATTCATCAACAACTCAATTAGTCAAAGGACTAACAACACAACTTCCTCCAGATGCGTAGCACTTGGCTAGCCACACCATAAATACAATTACCATTCTCATACACTCCAAAGCTTTGCGTCTACTCAATGTCTCCCCCAGCCGCCAACGCTAAGATCACTTTGACCTACCCCCTTTACGCAGCAGACTTCGACCCCCAGAATAGCAGCTTTCTGCTGGTAGGTGGTGGGGGAGGAGAAGGCCGCAGTGGAGTTGGCAACAAGATTGTCCGTGTACATTGTTCTTTTGTAGCTCTATATTGATGCTTACATCGCTTCCATCAGACTCTCCTCAATACTTCAAAAAAGCACGAGCTATCGGACATTGTCGACATCGATCTTTCCAAGGATGAGGATTCGGTGACATCCCTCGCTTATGCTCACTCAAGCGAACAGTGGGCAACAGCTTATGCGGGCATCAACTCCTCGACCGCAGAGCAGCAGCAAGGCAACAACGAACATCTACGATCTTTCCTCCTGGAGTACCCACCGCGTCGGAAGACCGTTACAGATGACGCTGCCACCGAGAAAAAGGCCCCGGATGACTATACGGGTAAGACTAAAGCACTAGGCAAGACCTCGCTGTTCACGCCAAGCAGCGCAGCAACGAAAGAGACTTTTCAGAGGGTTCTAAGACTGTCACGGAAGAAGAAGACCAATGGCCCGAGATTGGGGGCAGTAGCTACGGGACTCGCCCCTGAGGGAGAGATTGTGCTCTTCAAGGCAGATACGAGTCGACCTGGACCTAGTGACATCCGGGGTCGTATCAACTTGGGCAAGAAAGGGGAAGCTGCTGATGTGGACATCATGGAACTTGACGAGGTCGAAGGTCAAGAAGAGAGCAGATTTCGAGTCGCCTACTGTACCGACTACGACATATATGTCACTGACATTGAATATGACCAGAAAGAAAATGGGAGGGAAGCTCGGTGTATTCTGAGTACGACCCAGCAACACACCTCCGGCTCGAGCAAAGCCCGCCCAAAATTTCGCTCTATACGCTTCATTACACCGCAAGTTCTCCTTGTTCTTCAGAACAAACCCAATGGTACAGGCTCTGAACTTCTGCTGCTCGAGATCTCCGGCGTCATTACCCTCAAAAAGCGTCTACATAAGAAGATCAAATCCGCAACCGCCCTGTCCGTCGCCCACCTTGACGCTTCTTCACCATCAGGTATAGACCAACATGCAATCGCAGTTGCCGGCGCCGATACCTCCATCACTATCATGACACTCGATCGCTTCATCTCCTCTCCTAAAGGAAAGGTCAAATTCCGCGCCCACTCGTTCCTTCCCACCGTCCATCCTACTTCTATAACCTCTCTCGCATTCTCTACATTCACACAACCAGATACAGCCTGGAAAGATACACCAGCACAATACATCAAGCTCGCATCTACGTCCATTGCGAATACTTGCGTCGTGCACACCCTTCCTCTATCGCCATACCCAAGCCCACCTAAACCTAACACCACAGCACGATATCTCCTTTCTCCACCCACACACAGCAACATCGCGCAGAACACCTTCTCCACGCTCATCGCCCTCTTCGCTATCGCATTAGGAGCATTCTTCCTGCAAGCCTTCACAGAAATAAGAGGTGGCACACCGGAATATCTAGGCGCCAAGGGGTGGTTGAGCGAAAGTGTCCACAGCTGGATCGCAAGGCCGTACATGTTCGAAAACGGGTACGCGAGTGCCGCCTCGGACTACTTCGGCGATCAACTGAGTGCAGCGTCCGCCTCGGCCAGTGCAATTTCCGGAGCAGCAGCTCCACCGCTCCACGCCGTTGAAAGCGCTGCCTCAATGGCTCAGAAGAAACTTGGCCTACGCGACCTGCTGCGGCAGCGAAACATCGGCTCCGATACCTCCGACAGCGCGAACGAAGGAACGGATATCATCGTCCGCCATGCGCCCGAGGAAGGGGGCGAGACGGCACTGTCTGCGGAATTGAGAGATGCCAAAGCAGTTGTGAAAGGAGAGCACAAAGCGAAGAGGTGGGAGGAGCTGGCGGAGCATGAGAAGAAGGCGTGGAAGGACAGGTTGGTGAAATCTGGAGAGTGGACGAGGGAAGAAGGAGAGTCGGTACTGAAGGGGATTTTCTTTTCGGGGTTGGCCAATTTCGTCGGAGGGATTGCTGGTTGAGAGATGTGTTTTGCGTTTACTGCATCATCATTTCTATCTACACTCACAAATCTACTTCAGTCTACTGAAAAGGCTGTGCGCCATCACTCATGACTCGCGTGAGGACATGGATGTGCATATCTAATCGCTTGCGGGACCGTATGTCATGTCATGTCATGTCAGTGTCTCATCCGCGCATATTTGGAAAGATGAAGAGGCGGATTCATGTGCTTTTTATTTTCTGTTTCCTATCTCCTCTTCGATCGTATAACATTCTTAGAACTTGGACTCCTGACAAAGCGGTGGTTGAACGTGGATATGTGAGTCAGTATCGTAGAGAATGGATAACAGAAATAATATAGTCGGCTACGGAGCCTGTCATCTCTAGTGGTATACCAAATATTACCTATTGTAATTGAAAATCTCGAGGAGAAAGGGGTATCAGTTCTTCCACAGCTAGGATATATCAACACCTAACCAAAGTAGAGGAAAAAGTTGAGATGGGTATCCGCTTTCCCTCCCTCCCCCATGCCGTATAGTACCGATCTAAGAGCAACACCACATACGCCGTAAACCAACCCATCACCCATCACCCATCACCCACCCAAAAAAGCTACACTCTTCCTCCCCTGTCCCCCGCTCCCCGTCAAAATCCGAAAGCGCTCGTGTCCCTGTCCCAGCGCCTGCGCGCAATCATCCCATTCGCATTGGGAGAGGTGGAGGTTTTGGAGGAGGAGGAGGGGTATTAGGGCGCTTTCGTGACGGTTTTCGATGGCGGTTTGGATTGTGATTGAGGTTGAGGGCTGGGTTTTGTGGGCGCGGGCGGTGAGGGGCGTCGAGGGGATGGGGATGGCGGCTGCTGCTTCTTGGAGGGCGGAGAAGTCGGCGCGCTGGAGGCCGAGGGGGAGGGTTGGGGGGTGGAGGCGCTGGCGCTTGGGTGTTGAGGGTGCGGTGGTTGTGTGGGGGTGGGGCGGGGTGGAGGGGGTGAAGGTGTTGGAGTCTGAGTCTGAGTCTGAGTCTGTGTCTGAGCGGCGACGTTTTTTTGAGGTGGAGGGTTGTTGTTGTGGGTGTTGCGCTTTTGTGATTGTGTGGGGGTGTGGTGTTGGTGCTGGTCTTTTGGGGTGTGGACGACTGGGTGGATCTAGCACGATCGGACTGGCGAGCGAGGGGTGAGGGTATGATGGTTTGGCGATTGGGGGAGGTGGTGTGAGGTTTGTTGTGATGAGGCATTGCAGTGCTCGGCATGTGCTGAAGATGTTGGCGGGTGAGCTGGTTGACTGACGGCGCGAGGGAGGCGGCGAGAGCATTGTGTTTGTGGTGTAGACGGAGCGCATGGGCTGGACACCAGGCGCGCAGTCGAGCGCTGAAGGAAGGAGCATGATGTACGGCGTTGCGCGATGGGCTCTTGGGTTGCTGTTGGGTGCTTGCTGCCTTGGGCAGGCGTGAGGCAGGCTTTGCGCCGGGGCAGATGCGCAATGCGTATGTGACGGTGGGCTCTTCAAAGCTGCAGCAATGTGATCGCAAAGGTGAGGTGCAGGGAGTGCATATGTTTAGGATGCGATTGGGACGCGTTGGTGACTCAATTGAAGGATGAGAGTGTGGCAAGAAGACAGAGGTGAAGGTTTGGAAGCCTTTGCGCCGGGTAGAAGAATTCACCTACTCGTACTGACCACAAGTACGTCCCGAGGCTAGAGTTTAGTGTCTTGGCTCTCCTCCAAGAGGAATAGATCAGGATTAGATGATTAGTGGCTTCTCCCGCCGCTACTAAGCGACCGGACTTACTTGTGGTCAGTACGAGTACTTCTGGTCCAAACTTACTTCTAGTCCAGCCCTAAGGGGCTAGCGTCCCGGAGCCCTTCCTTTCCGTACTCCCGACCCTCGTCTAGGGTCTCTTAGGCTAGAATACTATCGCCTCTATAGGTTAATAATTAGAGTAGTTATAAGGAATATTTTACGTTAAGAACTATATAGATTTAGATACTCTATAATTCTTATACTAAAAATAAGTTATTAAAATTATTTATTACGGAAGTAGAGGACGTGAACTAGAAGTAAGTATAGACTAGAAGTAGGTAAATTCTTCTATCTACTATTAGAATTCAGGCTAGGTTAACCTTAGTAGTTACTAACTAGGACTAGTTAGGGGGTCTTAGTAGACTAGTAGAGATTTCTTATAATAGTTATTCTATTCTATATAGCTATATCTATCTATTAGTTATTATAATACTATTATACTATACCTAAATTA
>JAABUN010008461.1_pt1 | contig 10498 bp, 12 predicted proteins | sample 5559311 | NCBI WGS metagenome assembly JAABUN01 (sample SAMN10711877, study PRJNA513370) | rock metagenome | isolation source: Antarctica rocks | place: Antarctica: Victoria Land, Siegfried Peak sud
GTGCACCGCGCATGGACAGCGAAGGGCGTGTCGTTCCTGACCGAGCCCAAGGACCACGGGCAGGAGATCCGCGCCCACGCGCGGGACCCGGACGGCCATCTGATCGAGGTGGGCCAGGCGACCGGGATGCTCGCCGCCCTGGAGGACTAGTCATGACGCTGACCATCGGCACCGCCCCCTTCGGCTCGAGCCGTCCGGCCGGTTCAACTTCGACCCGCAGGCGCCCGAGCACGTGCTGCACGTCGAGCCCTCGCCGCGGCACGTCCGGGTGCTGCTGGGCGGCGAGACCGTCGCCGACAGCGCCCGCGTCCAGCTGCTGCAGCCCCCGGGCCAGACGGCGGTCTACCTCTTCCGCGCGAGGACGTGCGCCGGAGTCGGCTGCGATGGTCGAGGGCCGCATCGACGTGCTGCGCAGCTCGCGGCACGTGGTCGTGCGCTGGGGTGACGTCGTAGTTGCGGACTCGACACGGCGGAGGGTGCTGCTCGAGACCGGCCTGCCGATCAGGTGGTACCTGCCGCGCGAGGACGCGGGGACGGAACTGCTCGAGGCGAGCTACACGACCACCCGCTGCCCGTACAAGGGCGTCGCGCAGTACTGGACGCTGCGCGACGGCGACTGGGAGGAGCGCGCCTATCCGCGGGAACGGCCAGCGTGCTCGACGCGGCGCGTCACTACGTGCCGTGGGAAGAACCGGAGTTGTTCTGAACGTCGACCCAGCACTGGCTCCGGCGCTGCAGCAGGTAGCAGCGATCAGGCTCTCGGCTGGCTCTCGGCGGTCCCGGGAACGCTCGGATGCGATTTGATGCAGGAGCACGGCGGGGCAGCCTGGTGGCGCGGGCAGAAGCGCCTCTTCCCGCATGGTGCTCCGTGTCACGATCGGCTACCGGGACAGGTTGCCCGAGCAGTGCGCATTCCCGCACCGTCGAGTCCAGCTCTGCGGCGAGCTCGACCCAGTAGGACCGATCGCGGCCTGGAAGGGCGGCTCGGAGAGCATCTCCAAGAGCGCGTGTGCTTTCCCCACGATCTCCAACGCGGCCTTCGTCTTCGCGAGCTCGCGCTCGGCGACGAAGGTCGGCCACCGAACCGGTACGACGTGCTCGGGGCCTGGCGAGACTGGCCCGACTACGTCACGGGCGAGGCGCTGGAGTGCGGGCACTTCCTGCCCGAGGAGCAGCCCGAGCGGACGCTGGCCACGTTGCGAGGCTTTCCACCTCGCCTAGTCCGGAGGCGAGGGGGCCGCACCGAGGGTGCCGGCCCCGCTGGTGTCGCTGTCCTACTGCTGGCTGCCCATGGGGCTGGCCGGCGCGCCGACGACGCTGCCGTCACCGGGCGGGTAGACCTCGGCCCCGTCGGCGCTCGCTGCACTGCGGACCGGTCCGGTCTCACCGAAGCCGCTCAGGAAGTTGCGCGGCCGCGTCCTGCTGCGCCTGCTCGGCCAGCTCGAAGACGGCGGAGGCGCCAAAGAACTCGTGCATGGCGCCGGCGAAGTACGAGCCGGTGGTCTCGACGCCGGCGGCCTGCAGCTTCTTGCCGAACTCCTGACCCTGACTGCGCAGGACGTCCCGCTCGTCGGTGATGACCAGCGTCGGCGGCATCAGCGCCAGCTGCTCGTCGCTCCAGCCGAGCAGGTCGATGCGCGGGTCGGTGGCGGCGTCGGGCCGGCCCTCGAAGGCGTGCATGGCCATCCAGCTCAGCAGCGGCCGGTTCAGCGGGCGGGCGTCGGCGGCGTCGGCCATCGAGTCGCCGACACACACGCTGGGACCTACCAACCTCAACCGCGAGATCCGTCGCCGATCCGCCCCGTGGGAGCCGTCCCCGCCGAACAACCCGACGAGTGGATCGAAGGCCGCCGCTACCTCGGCCTCGACGTCCGCGCCCGCAGCCTGACCCTCATCCCGAGGCCCAACATCGAGGACGTGAACGAGCCGCTGACAACAGCCGCCCTCAGCGCCTAACCTGGCTAGCGCCGGATCATGTGGTGACCGCTGCGCACACCACGTCCGTGGACTCAACCGAGCGGGCTCCTGTTGGCCGTTACATCTGGCACGTATGTGGCACGCCACCGGAGCCACGCCACCCGCTGCACCAGAGATCAACTGGGCGGCAGGCGACGGTCGACAACTGCCGACAGCGGCGCAGCCCGAACTGGTTCCCGCAGAGCAATCCGCTGAGGCCTCCCGCTGCGACAGTGAGGGTGTGAGGAGCTACGACGTCACCGACGCCGACCTGCTGCAGCAGGTCGCTGCCGGCGACGACGCCGCGCTGCGGGAGCTCTTCGACCGGCACGCGGCCTGGTTGCAGTTGCGCCTGCAGCGCCGAACTTCCGAGTCCCGACCTGCTCGCCGACGCGCTCCAGGACACGTTCGTGGCCGTATGGCGCTCGGCTGCGTCCTATCGCGGGCAAGGCGACGTCGGCGCGTGGATCTGGGGGATCTCGATCCGTCGCCTGGTCTCCCGTCTGCGGGCCCGGCGCTTCGATGCTCTCCCGGGCGACGAGGTGATAGCGCAGGAGTCGCCCGCGGTGCAGAGCGCAGAGGATCAGTTGCTCGTCGGCGTGGAGTACGGCGACGTGGGTGCCGCCCTGCGTGCGCTGTCCCCAGAGCTCCGAACCGCCGTCCAGGCCACGGTGATCGACGGACTCACGACCAAGGAGGCCTCGGGGCTGCTCGGCCTGCCCCAGGGCACGGTCAAGACGCGGGTGCGAGCTGCCAAATCCCAGCTGCGCGGTCGGCTGGCTACCGGAGAGGGAGGGCTGTGATGAGCAACGCCTCCAGTACGTGGCACGCGGGTCCCGAGCTGCTGCGGCAGTACGCCGCCGGAAGGCTCGACCCCGTCGGCCAGGCCGCCGTCGAGACCCACGTCGAGCGGTGCGCCGAGTGCCGCGGCGAGGCCACGGCGCTGGTGACCCCGCCAACGCTGGCCCCGGTCTGGGAGCGGGTGCTCGAAACGGTCCGCACACCCCGGCCGGCCTGGCCGTTCCGGGCACTGCGCCGGCTCGGCGTCCCGGAGGTGGACCTCGTGGTGCTGCGCGCCTCGGCCAACTTGGTGCTAGGCCTCAGTGTCGCTGTCGCCGCCACCCTCGGGTTCGCGCTGACCGCCGGCCAGCTGGGCCCGGCCCGCCAGGGACTGCTGTACCTGGCCCTTGCGCCACTGCTGCCCGCGTTGCTGGTCGCTGGCGCCTACGACACCACCGACCCGCTGCGCGAGCTGGCTGAGCCGACGCCGTACGGCAAGCTCCGGGTCGCGCTCCTGCGCACGGTCGTCGCGGTGGTCGGCGCTCTGCCGTTGCTGTTGCTCATGGGGCTGGTGCCCAACGTCGACGTCTCCGTCGTCACCTGCTTGCTGCCTGCCCTCGCCCTCGCCCTGGTCCTGCTCGTGCTCATGTCGTTCGTGCCGGCGGTGGTCGGAGTCGGCGTGGTCGCCTCCGCCTGGCTGCTGGCCGTCGCGTCGCTACGAGCCCGTGACGAGCTCGAGGCGGTGACCGCGCCGCTGGGTCAGTCCCTCGCCTTGGCGGTGGCTGTGGCCGCCGCCGCGACGCTGGTCGTGCGGCTCGGTGCCGGGCGACCCGAGATGGGTCGGCCGTGAGCACCGTCGCCGTGCTGCGCGGCGTCTCCAAGAAGTACGGCGCCACCCTGGCCCTGCGCCCCACCAACTTGGATCTGCGCACCGGGGTGACCGGGCTGCTGGGGCCGAACGGCGCCGGGAAATCGACGCTACTCCGACTGCTGGCCACCGCGCAGCAGCCCAGCACCGGAACCATTACCGTCGCCGGCCACGAGGTGACCGGCTCGCTGACCGAACGGACCGCCGCCCGACGGCTGCTGGGGTACCTCCCGCAGGAGGTTGGCTTTCCCCGGCGAAGCACCGCCTTCGCTTTTCTGGACTACGTGGCAGTCCTGAAGGAGTGGACCGAGACCCAGGCGCGGCACCGTGAGGTCCTGCGCGTGCTCGCCCTCGTCGACCTCGGCAGCCTGGGGAGCAAGCGGGTCTCGGCGCTCTCCGGTGGCCAGCGTCGCCGGCTGGCCATCGCCCAAGCCCTCATGGGCTCGCCGGCCCTGGTCGTGCTCGACGAGCCGACCACCGGGCTCGACCCCGAGCAGCGCGCGTCGCTGAGGGCGCTGCTGTCCGAGCAGGCCCGGCACAGCGGCGTACTCCTCGCCACCCACCAGACCGAGGACGTCTCTGCCCTGTGCGACCGCGTGATCGTCCTCGACGGCGGCGCCGTGTGCTTCGACGGCACGGTGCCCGACCTGATGGCCACCGCCTCCGGCCAGGTGTGGGTCGGCGGCGAGGCCAACCCGGGAGCGCTGAACTCCTGGCGGACCGGATCGGGCGCAGTGCGCTCGATCGGCGGAACCCCTCGGCCCGACGCCCGCGCCGTCGAGCCGGTCGTGGAGGACGCCTATCTCCTCATGCGCGCAACTACCCACCCCCATCAAGGAGCTGTCCTATGAGTTCGAACACGCCCACGACCACCTCGCCCACCTCGTCCACCTCGTCCACATCGGTCCTCGGTTCACTCGCCCGGCAGGAGATGCTGGCCTACCTGCGGCACCCGCTGTTCCTCATCGGCCTCGCGCTGACGGCCGTGCTCGTCGCGATGGGTCCGGACAAGGACTCCTCGTCGCTGTTCCACGTCATCGGTCCTGCCACCACGCTGGGCGTCTTCGGGTTGCTCGTGATGGCCGGCCTGGTGCGCCGCTCCGACAAGGCCCACGCGGCGGCCGGGACGGTCGTGGTCAGCGAGCGCACCCGCACCCTGGCGCTGGCCTGGGCCGCCGTGGTGCCGTTCACGGCTGGGCTGGCGTTCTTCGCCTGGGCGGTCTGGGCCTACCACGCCCACCCGCCCAAGGACTTCACCATGCCGTTCGGCGGGTACGTCGGTGACGGCTGGGTCTACGCCTTGCTCTTCGCGCTCGGTACGCTGTCGGCTCTCGGCGGGCCGATCCTCGGCCTGGTGATCGGCCGGTGGCTGCACTTCCGTGGCGCGGCGATCCTCTCCGCGGTCGTGCTGATCATGAGCACGACCGTCATGTCGGGGCTGGTGGAGTCGCTGCGCTACGTGCGGGTCTTCTGGCCCTGGACCTACTTCGGCGGCCCCGCCGGGGTAGCCGGGGACCCCAACCGCTGGCTGATCTACACCGGCTCGCCCCAGTGGTACTGCTTCTACCTGGTTGTCCTCTGCGCGCTCGGCGTCGTGATTGCCCTCCTGCACGACCGCGAGCAGCCGCGCGACGGCCTCCGGAAGCTGGCCGCCGGCCTCGTGGTCCTCGCCTTGGCGCTAGGCACGCTGAGCATGACCACCGGAAACCAGGTGGATCGGGTCAACCCGATTCCGAGCCCGTCAGCCGAGTGACCGAGCCATGATCCGATACGCGGCCAGGGCGCTGCCCTGGCCGCTGCTCGGTCTCACGGCGGTTTTCCTGGTCGCCCTGCTGCGGGTCGTTGAGCAGTGGCCGTACACGATGTGGCCGCTGGAGGGCGTGGCCGTCGGGCTGGTTGCCGGCGTTGCCGCCTGGGCCTACGACGAGCCCGCGGCGGCGGTGGTCGACACCCTCCCGCGCGGCCTCGCCTGGCGGACCCTGGCCCGCAGCCTCGGGGTGGTCCTGCTGCTGGTGTGGTGGCTGCTCGCTGTCGCCGTCACCCGGGACGCCTACTTCGGCCATGCCGTGGACGTCGCCTGGCAGGGGCTGGCCGCCACTGGCGTCGTAGTGGCCGCCGCCACCGCGCAGCGGCGCCGGGGCCGGGGCACGCCCGCGAGCGGCCTGGCTACCGGGGTGGTGGGCGCGGCGGCGTACCTAGCTCTGGCCCGGCCGTTCGACAACCACCTGCCGGTCTTCCCCTACACCGCGGTCGGTCCCTGGGCCGACAGCCGGGTGCTGTGGTCGGGGCTGGCGCTGGGCGCGACCGCGGTCCTGGTCGTGACGCTGCGCGAATGGCCGATCCAGTCACGGCCGAAGCACGTCTGTGCCAGTTGGCCGCGCTCGACGTCGCACGGTTCCCCCCGTCTCACGGTGACGAGCTCGTGGGCGGCCTGGAACAGCTCGCGATCCTGGCGACGCCCTTGCAAGACGCAGGATGCGCACCAGCGACAAGTCTGGTCCCGCACGTCTGCACTTCGGTTCTGCACCCCCGCAGACCGGAATGGTCCCACCGCACGTACCAAGCAGGAGTAGTCACGAGCACGACCACCGCGCATCAGCCGAGTCCCTCCGCGCGTCGAAAGCGCTCACCCCCGCGACGGCGGTAGCGGGAGGCTGCTCGGCAGCCGGGGTGTCCTGTCGGGCAGGCTGCTGCTCGTCCGTCGCTCGCGAGCCGAGGGAGGGCTTCCGCTCGCGGACCCAGCATCGCCCTTGTCTGGCTGCTCCCACCCCTCAGTTGGCGGGCGGATCGCGCGCGGGCTGCACGATGTCGTCGCCCACCTCCTCGCCGTCATCGTCGTCCAATCGGCCAAGCGTGCACCCAGGACAGCACCCGTGGCTGGCAGATCCACCGACCGTCGCCGCCCGAGCTCGGGCCGCTGACCAGAGAAGGATCATTTCGACGCCGCGCCGTAGGATGTGGCGTGCGTGTTCGCTGCCCTCAGTGCAAGAGCATCCATGAGGATCCGCCCGGCCGGTTCCGGTGCAGCGGCTGTCGTCGCCAGCTCGCGTGGCATGTCCCGGCGGCTTGGCCAGAGCAGATGTCGCTGTTCCGCACGCCTGAGGAGCCGATGACGCTGCCCTTCCAGAGCAACAGCGCCAGTCCTCCAGCAGGACCCGAAGTGCACCAGGGGATGAGGCACGGAGCGACGGGCCGGGCATGAGCGCGACTCAGCGACACCTGCTGCGGCAGCAGCATCGCTCTGATCACCGCGATGCTCCCTGGGGACGGGGGCGACGATCTGGTCCCTGCGCTTCTTGCCGACCAGGGTCCTGATGAGCTGCTGGGTCTCACCCGTTGCATGCCGGCGCACCTTCAGCAGCCGAGGCGCCCCCGTACCGGCGCCGGCTCACCGCCACCACCGAGGTGGCACCTGAGACCGACGGCCAGGACGGGGACGCCTACGGCTAGGTCTGGCGATCAGCCGCTGGTGGTGCCCTTCCAGTCGAGGAGCTGGACGATCACGCCGTTGGGGTTGCGGACCTGGAAGGCACGCTCACCCCACTCGCCGGCCAGCGTCTGGTCAACCAACGACTGCCCCTCCCAGTTCGTCTGTGCGGCAGGCACTATGCGGCACAGACGCCCCCTTGCCGCAAGCCCCCCACCCGCCGGTATCCTGAAAGCAACAGAGCGGCCCAGCACGAGATGTCCCGGCAGGGAAGCCTGTCGGATCAGCAGCCGCGGCAGGCGCCCTCGACCAGCAGCCAGAGCTCAGTCCGCTAGATGAGCCCGGCCCCCCGCGGATGTGACTCTCGTCAGGCCGGCACCCGTCGACCGTGATGAAGGGCTGCTGCTGCACGCCGTGGCTGATCAAGCGGGCGTAGATCCGCTGCCGGGCTACAGCGAGGGCGGCTTGCTGGGGCAGGTACGTGACCACGGACGAGTCCGGCGCCGCTGACGTCGTCCACAGTCAGACCGGCGATGTCCCGGACGGCAAGGCCGTGCAGACGGTGCAGGAGACCGACGGCCGCTCGCGCGCTCTCTCGACCGAAGGCCCACCGCCCCCGCGAAGGCACCTACGGCGGGCGGGTCACCGGCACCACCGAGGTCAATGGCGCAGGGCGACGGCCACGGACGGGCGCCGCAGAGCGGACAACCGCATCTGCCGCAGAGGGCGCTCCGGCTGATGTAGCGGCCAGTCGGGCATGGGTCCTCGGCGGTGTCGGCGTTCTCAAGAGTTCGAACGAGCCCGCCAGCATCAACGCGATGTTCGCCGCCGGCTCGATCAGGACATGCATGGCCGCGGCCCGAAGGAGTCCGCCTCCAGGTCTTCGACAGCAGGACCAGTTTCGTGGATGATGGTGGCAGTGTGCGCCCGGCCTTGGTGCGCACAACAGGAAGGTCCAGTGACCACGCTTCGTCTTGAGCCGTCGCCGGAGACGCCTATCAGGGGCGTGCACAATCCGCAGCGGCTCCGCGCTGTTGCGGCAGCGGAGCTGCTCGGTCACCTCGGCGATCCTGACCTGGACGCTGTAGTCGCGACGTTGAGGCTGGCCTGCGGCGTCCCGATGGCGGTCATCAACATCGTCACCGAGAACCTGCAGACCTACCCCGCAGAGGTAGGCGTCGGGGCACCATGCACGCAGGTGCCGGACGGTCTCTCGTTCTGCGCCGAAGTCGTCGATACCGGGCTCGCTCTCGCCGTCTCGGACGCCGCGGGCCATCCGGTGTACAGCCGCAACCCGATGGTGGTCGACGGGGTGATCGGCGCCTACGCAGGTGTTCCGCTCGTCGACGACGGCGTCGTGCTGGGAAGCGTCTCGATCTTCGACGGTTCGGCGCGGAAGTTCTCAGCAGAGGTGTTGGACATCCTCGGTTTCCAGGCCCGGCTCGCGTCGTCGGTGCTGGCCCTGCGCCGAAGTGCCCGTACCGATGTGCTGACCGGTTTGCCCAACCGGGAAGTTCTTCTGGACCGCTTGCGGCTGGCCATCGCTCGACTGGACCGGCATGCGGGATTGGCCTGCGTCCTGTACTTCGACCTGGACGGCTTCAAGGGCATCAACGACGAGTTCGGTCACGCAGTCGGCGACGCCGTGCTCCACGAGTTCGCTCAACGACTACGCCGGGCGATGCGTCCGACCGACACCGTGTCGCGCTTTGGCGGCGACGAGTTCGTGGCTGTCTGCGAAGACCTGAAGAGTACCGCGGCGGCTGAGCTGCTCACCGGGCGGCTCGTTCAGGTTCTTACCGGTGAGTGGCACATCGACGGGAAGACGCTCAACGTGGATGTCAGCATCGGGTGCGCACTGACCAGCTCGGCGACGACGCAGCCCATCATGCTGCTCCACGACGCCGACGAGGCGATGTACCGAGCGAAGCAGCTGCCTGGAACGCGATCGGTGCTCTCCGCGAGCCGGTAGCGGGTTGTCGCGGGCATGATCGCCCGGTTGAAGCTCGAGATTGTCTCGACCTGTCGCACTCCCGGGAACGGCCCTTTGACCTCCCCTGAGTCGGCGCTTCCACGAGTTCGGAGAACTGCTTATGCGGCGGCCGTCACCCGTCGGCGTGCTTCGGCTCGTACTGCGGGTCCCGCACCTTCCGCATGGCGTGGCGGCTCATGTAGTAGCCGACTCCAGCGAGCGGACCCAGTAGCAGCGCCGCCAAAATCCAGAACCAGCCGCTGTCGCCTTCCCGCTTCTGCGCGCTGAAGATGGGTCCTACCATCAACACGACCAGCAGCGCCCACCCTGCGAGTATCAAGCGCCGAAGTACGCCATCGCGACGGCGCAGAGATGCGCCCATCGCTCCCATGCTCGCTCGGCAGTGCGGCGACCGATTGTCGCGGAGAGGAGGGTGACGAGGAACCCGCGCAGCTGCTTGGATGGCCATCCGTCCGGGAAGGCGAGCTCGGCCCGAAGGCTGACGACAGCGGGACGCGGGCCATAACTCGGATCGTCGACGCGGACGAGTGCCGAGAGCAGGCGCCCGACGAGCGCGTCGTCGCCCGCGGCGCAGGCCGCCATCCCGCCCACGTGGAAGAGCAGGGTTCCCGGCACGCGTCGCAGCTCGACCAGACGCGTGATGCCGCCTGCGCGCGGGTTCGGCGCGAGCGTCGGGATCAGGTCCATCCATACGACGTTGACGCTTGCGTCTCCCGTTCGGACCGCCTCCACGACGAGCCGCAGGAGCGGCGTGACGCCAGCAAGGACGGCTTCCTGCCTCGACGGATAGGTCTCCGAGAGCCAGTCGCTAGAGCCGTCCAGAGGCTGCCTGTGGTCGAGCTCCGGCAGGTCGAGGACATCGTCAGCGGCGTGTTCGAGGCGATCGCGCCAGCGGACGTCCGGTGCGACGGACGTCCCGGGACGCAAGTCCGAGTCGGCGTCGACCGACAGGCGGAGGTACTCCGCGACATCCGAGTCCAGCGCACGCCGTACCTGTCGCGCCAGGTCGTCGTCCGACGCGACTTCCCCTGGCAGGCCCTACTTCCGAAGTTCGGTGAGGTAGGCATTGAGCTGCTTGAACTGGTCAGCGTCGTGGTCACGGGGGATGGCGCTCACGTCGACGAAGACGTGTACTGGCAGGTCCCGCTTGACAGCGCCGTCGAGTTCCTCTGCAGTTCCAGAAGGCGCGCGGGGCGTGGCTGTGCCGAGGCGCGCATGGAAGATGGCGACAACGATGTCCGCCTCGTCCAGCAACTGTCGGCTGATCACTTCCTGGCCGTCGCCGCGTCCCAACTCAGGCACCGCGTCCAGTTCCCAGCGGGCCACCTCCAGCCGAATGCCTAGAGGCGCTTAGGGGTCGGAAGCGAACTACTGCTTCGCGGTGTCAGTCGGGGGTGCTGTCGCTGGCTTCAGCGTGTAGTTCCACTCACCGTGGAAGTTGTCGGCTTTGAGCTGGGGTGCGATGGCGGCCATC
>JAABUN010008462.1_pt1 | contig 10497 bp, 6 predicted proteins | sample 5559311 | NCBI WGS metagenome assembly JAABUN01 (sample SAMN10711877, study PRJNA513370) | rock metagenome | isolation source: Antarctica rocks | place: Antarctica: Victoria Land, Siegfried Peak sud
CGCGACGCGGCCCGCAACGGGATACCGATCCTCTTCCCCTACCCGAACCGGGTCCGGGACGGGCAGTATCGCTTCCGCGGGAAAGATTACCGACTCCCGATCACGCTCAAGCCCAACGCGATCCACGGCTTCGCCCTCGATGCGCCCTGGGACGTCGTCGAGCACAAGGCGACCGCCACCGAGGCGTTCGTGACGGGGCTTTATCAGATCTCCAAGCATTCGCCCGAGATGCGGGCGCACTGGCCCAGCGATGCGATCTTGCAGGTCCGGTACGGCCTGGCCGGTCGCCGGTTGACGATGGACGTGACCGTGACCAACCCCACCGCGGATCCCCTCCCCTACGGGTATGGGATCCACCCCTACTTCCGGCTCCCGTTCTCGCCCGATGGCGATCCCGCGCAGACCCGCGTGATCCTCCCCGCCTCGAAGTACTGGGTTTTGCGCGACTTCTTGCCGACCGGCGAACGCCTCGCCGTGGACCGCCGGCTCGATTTCCGCCAGGGACAGGCGCGGGAGGGCCTGAAGCTCGACGATGTCCTCACCGACCTGGCTTTCAAGGGGGATGAGTGCGCCTGCCGGCTGGTCGACCTGGGCATGAAGGCGGAACTGCAGCTCCGCTTCGACCGCAACTTCCGCGAGCTGGTCGTCTATACCCCCGCCGAAGGAGACATCATCTCGCTCGATCCGTATACGCAGACGACCGACGCGATCAACCTGCAAGCCAAGGGGATCGATGGCGGTCTTCGCGTGCTCGGGCACGGCGCCCGGCACTCGATGAGGATCCTGCTGGAAGCCGTGGGATAAAGCGAGTTCTCCGCGATCGGGTCCGGTTTTCCGGCGGTGGGGCGTGTTCCCGGCGGCGTGACACGCCTATGATGAGATCGATCGGGACACGGAGGGGCCGACCTCAACTCGGGGGAGGCGCCACGATCGTCGTGTCGGACCCGGTCACGTTGGCCGGTTCTCTCAGGGAACGTGGTGGCGTCGAAGGGATCGAACATGGAGCCGCGCGGGCCGTCTGAGCCTCACGAACTCCAAGGGCTTCGGATTGATCTCCTCCGGCGCGCGGTGGATATCTACCTCGCGCTGGCCTATCCGACATCCCCGCCGTCGGAGGCGATCCGCCGCCGCCTCGTCTGGCCCGAAGGGGCCGACGCGCCGACGCTCCTGTCGCAACCTCCCTTCGAGCGCGCCAGTAAGTCGGGCGGGCGGGGTGCCGCGATCTACGCGCTTCGGCTGGGCAACATGCACTACCCGCACATGAAGGTCCAGGTGCAGCCCTGGCCCAACGCGGCCGGCTTCCTGCTCTCGGTGAACACGCACGACCAGGTCCTCGGCCTGGAGCCCGAGGCGGCCGACCTGCCCGCATTCCGGGCCCTCCAGGCGGAGAACCAGCGGCTCAAGGAGACGATCGAGCAGGCGTGGGACGTGGCGGGCCTTCCCACATTTCTGCGCTACCTGCGCGAGTACATCAACAGCCATTCCGAGCCGACACCGCCGCCGGACGCCGGGTGATCCGGGTCGCTCAGCGGGCCTTGACGGCGGCGGGGATGCCCTTGCCCTGACGCCTGGGGAGGCGGACGCCGAACGCGGAGCCGGATCCGGGGGCGCTTTCCACCTCGACCTGGCCGCCGTGCATCTCCGCGAACGTCTTGACCAGGCACAGGCCCAGGCCGATGCCCCGCTTGCGGTATTGATATTCGCCGGAGGAGTGGTGCATCGTGTCGAAGCCCGTGAAGAACGGCTCGAAGAGGTGCCGTCGCTCCGCCGGTCCGATCCCGAGCCCCTCATCGATCACGCGGAACCAGACCCAGTCGGGGCCGTCGGGCCCGGCGATCAGGCGGACGGTCCCGCCGTCGGGGGTGAACTTGATGGCGTTGACCACCAGGTTCGTCACGATGTCGCCGAGCTTCTGGCGATCGACATCGGCGTATCCCAGGCCCGGGTCGAGCTCGATCTGCGCCTCTTGCGCGCGCGCGAGAAAGAACGGCCCCAGCTCGGCGACCGTCTCGCGGATCAGGGGCGCCAGCTCGGTGGGCTCGTAATCGAGCGTGTGGTCGAGCTGATCGGTCCTGAGGAGCTTGAGCATCCGCTCGACCGTGGCGGCCAGGCGCCTCCCCGCGTGATGAATCCGGTCCACCCAGGCACGTTCCGAGGGCGTGGCCGTCTCCGCCTGCGACCACTTCCAGAGTTCGGCCATCCCCAGGACCACCGAGACCGGCGTATTCAGCTCGTGACTGGCCACCTCGATGAAGGCCCCCTTCAGGCGGTTCGCCTCGACGAGCCTGCCGTTGGTCTCCTGCAGCTCGGCCACCAGGCGGGTCCGCTCCACGATCAGGTCGTGCTGCTCGACCGCCTGCCGGACCACGGCCTCCAGCTCGTCGGTGTCCCAGGGCTTGGTGACGTAGCGGAAGATGCTCCCCTGGTTGATCGCGTCGATGACGGCCTTGATGTCGGCATACGCCGTGAAGAGCAGGCGAGTGGCCTCCGGGCGGACCCTGGCGGCGTGGCGCAAGACCTGCACGCCGGACATCTCGGGCATCTGCTGGTCCGACATGATGACGTGGATATCCCCGGGCGCGTCGAGGATTTCCAACGCGTCGGCGCCGCGCCCGCACGTCACGACGCGATAATTGATCCGGAACAGGTCGTAGACCGAACGGAGCACCTCGGGCTCGTCATCGACGACCAGGAGCGTGGGACGAGGGTCATTCATGCGGGACTGGGGCCTCGTCGACGGGTCCCGATCCTTGGGGAGGGGAAGGGGCGTATCGTTTGATCAGGGTGACCTCATTGCCCAGGTCATTGTAACGCATCTCGTCGACCATCCCCTTCGAGATCATGAGCCCATAGCCGCCGGTGCGGAGCCCGAGCTGGTCGCGGATGTCGAGATGGGCGACCGGGTCGTCGTCCGCGGCGGCGTGCGGGAGCTGGTCGGGATTGAACCCGGACCCCTGGTCGCGGACGACGATCTCGACGCGATCGTCGAAGAGCCGATATCGGATGTGGACGAGTAGTTCGACGCGGTGGAGATTCCCCCATTCGATGGCGTTCTGGCCCATCTCCAGGACGGCCTGCCGCAGTTGCAAAAGCTGCTCGTTCGACAGGGGGGTCGATTTGCAGAGGTTCATGAGAAAGTCGTTGAGCTCTTGCAAGAAGGCGATCTCGCTGTTGAGCTCGACGTGTATCTCTCCCTGCATGTGCTCCTCGTCCATGCCGGCCCTCCAGGCGCGGGCGGCGGAGACGGCGTGGAAGAGGTCCTCGATCCCGTAGGGCTTGGACACGTAGGCGTTGGCCCCGACCCGGAACCCATGCACCCGGTTCTCGCTGTCCCCCAGCGCGGTCAGCATCACGATCGGCGTCAGCATCGTCGAGCGGTCGCTGCGCAACTGCCGGCAGACGTCGAAACCGTTGATGTCGGGGAGCATCAGGTCGAGCAGGACGACGTCGGGGACGTGCTCGCGGGCCAGTCGAAGGCCCTGCTCCCCCGTCTCCGCCAGGATCGACTCGTAGTCGCGCAGCTTCAACAAGCGGGCGACCATCTCGGCCTGGTCCAGGTGGTCTTCGACGATCAGGGCCGTGCTCATCGTCACTCACCTCGGCCTGGCCGGAAGCCGGCCCGTCGAAGGGCCGCTAGACGTGTAACTCGACCACATCGGCGTCGTGCAGCTCGTGGTCGCGCTTGACCGTCTGCCCCTCGAAGACGCCCGTGCCCCAGATGCGTGCAAATTTCAGCGAATGCTCGAAGTCGCGATGGACCTCGAGCGCCAGGTCGAGCACGGTGCCGCCAATCGGGAGGGTGAACGGTCTCGACCGATCCGCCGGCTTGCCCGGGACTTTCGTGTAGACGCGCAAGACACCTAATAGATCGTACGTGGCGCGGCGCACGTCGTCCAGGCCTTGGCCCCGCGTGGTGCAAATCGGCAAGATCGGGAATCGCGGGCCGAACCACTCGCGGAGCACCTCCAGCCGATCGTCGGCCCCTTCGGCGTCGAGCTTGTTGGCCACCATGAGCGTCTTGACGTGCCGGATTGTCTCGTCTTCGACGTCGTATGGCAATTCGCCGACAAGCTCGGCGTGGTTCTCGGCCAGCCTCGTGAGGACCGACTCGGCGGCGTCGGCGACGTCGTCGCTCCCCAGGTCGACCACAAGGAGCGCAGCGTCCGCGGAGCGGACGAGGCCCGGGACCCACGGTTCGAGGAAGTCGGGCGAGATCGGCGGCAGGTCGACCAGCTGCAGACGGACGTCCTCCCAGGCCATGATGCCGGGATAGGGGGCCCGTGTCGTGAAGGGGAAGGGGGCGACCTCGGGCCTGGCGTTGGTCAATGCGGCCAGGATCGCGCTCTTGCCCACGTTCGGGGCACCCACGAGGACGACCTGGCCCGCCCCCTCACGGGGGACGCGATGCCCGTGCCCCGCCTTCTTCCCCCCGGACTTGCCCCCCTCGATCTCCTCCCTGACACGGCTGATCTTCTGCTTCAGGTCCGATTGCAGCTTCTCGGTCCCCTTGTGCTTCGGCAAGAGCCGGAACATCACGCGGAGCGCCTCGAGCCGATCGGCGGGAGTCGTGGCCGCCCGGAACTGGTCTTCGGCCTTGCTATACTGGGGAGGGAGATTGGCGGGCATGGGGCGGTGCCTCCGGGGGACGCTCGTCGTCCCCTCGGGAAGGCTATCGGCTCATCTCCTCGAACGCAAGGGCCCCGGTCATTGATGGCGCATCAGGGCTTGACCGAGGCAGTCTCCTCTCGGGAAGCGGTCTTCGGCGGCTCGAACTTGCGGAGCACCTGTCCGTTCGTGCCGTTCCAGAGGAAGAGGACGCTGTCGGCACCACCGGCGACGACCTTGGTCCCATCATCGGAGACGGCGGCGCCGAAGACGTAGTCGCTGGGGCCGGCGAAAGTCCGCTCGATGCCGCCTTTGTCGGCGTTCCAGAACCGGACGAGCTTGTCGCCCGAGGCCCCCACGACTTGCGGCTTCCCCGGAATCCAGCGCACGGCGGTCACCTGCTTGGCCACGGCTTGCAGCGTCCGGAGTTGCTCGCCCGATTCGAAGTCCCAGACTTTCAGGACGTTGTCCGCGCCCCCGGTGACGAGCTGCTTGCCGTCGGACTTCCAGTCGACGGCCAGGACGTGATGCGTGTGACCTTCGAACGACCTCAACTCCTTGCCGCCGACCCGTTGCGAGACCTTGAGGAACTTGTCGGCCGCCACGCTGGCGAGCTTCGTCCCGTCGGGGCTGAACCTGAGCCCGAAGACCGTGTCGGAGTGCAGCGAGTCGAACGAACGGACGAGCATCCCCTTGCCGACCTCCCAGACCTTGACCTCGCCGGAACGCGACGGCTCGCCGCCGCCCGTCGCCACGAGCGTCCCGTCGGGGCTGAAGTCGATCGCCAGGACCCGGAAGACGTGCGGGCCGAGCGGTTTCCGCTCTCCCCACGTCCCTTCGAACGTCCAGCTCTTCAACGTCTTGTCGACCGAGGCGGACAGGAGCGCCCCTTCGCCGGTGAACGCGACCTTCTGGATCGGAAGGATGGGTCCGTCCTTGGGCGCGGAGTGTCCGAAGGCGATGACCCCCTGGCCCGAGGCCACGTCCCAGACCTTCATCCCGCCCTCGGCCCCCGCCGACACGACGCGGTCCCCCACCTGTGAAAAGGCGACGCCCTGCACCGCGCCGAGATGCCCGGTCAACGTCCGGCGGACCTCCCCGCTCGCGGGATCGACCAGCCGCGCCGTCTTGTCTGCCGAGCCGGTCAGCAGGAGGTCCCCCTTGGGGCTGAAGGCCAGGCCGAGCACGGGGCCGGTGTGGCCGGCGATCGTGCGGATGGCCTTGCCGTCAATCGCATGCCAGAGGCGGACGGTCGCATCGTCGCCGCCGGTGGCGACCGTCTGGCCGTCAGGGGAGACTGCGATGGCGCGGACGGGGCCGGTGTGGCCCGTCAACAGGATCGGATCAGGACGTGTCGCGCCTGCCGAGGTGGGGAGGGTCCAGATCCGGCCGGTGCCGTCGCCCGAGACGGAGGCCACGTGCCGGCCGTCCGGCAGGAAGACGACATCCTGGATCGGACCCGCGTGCCCTTTCCGCAGGGCCGTTTCCTTGCCGTCGGCGACGTTCAGGATCCGGACGAGGTTGTCAGACCCCCCGACCGCCAGGCTCTGCCCGTCGGGAGCGAGGGCCAGGGCCTCGACGCTCGCGGCGGGGATGTCGTACCGGCGCATTTCTTTGCCGTCGGCGAGGCTCCAGACGCGGATCGACTTGTCGAGGCCCCCCGAGTAGGCCGTCTTGCCGTCCTTGGTGACGGCCAGGGCCTTGATGGCGTCGCCGTGCCCGGTGAAAGTCTTCGCCAGGCCACCGGTGGGGACATCCCAGAGGGTGGCGTACTCGTAGCTGCCGGCCGCGAGTCGGCGGCCGTCGGGGCTGAAGCGGATCGACTGGATAATATCCTTGTGGCCGCCGAGCGAGAGGATTTCAAGGCCCGAGGTGGCGTCGTAGACCTGGACGACGTTCGCCCGACCGGCGGCGAACCGGGCGCCGTCGGCCGTGATGTCGACCGCGACGACCGGCTGGACGCCGGGGGGCAAGACACCGAGTTCGATCGTCGCCGCCGGTTCCTCGTTCTCGGCCGAGTCGTCCTTGGCGCCGGCGTCGATCCAGAGTTTCAGGAGGCCGAGTTCCTCGGGCGTCAGCGTCTTGGCGTCTTTCTTATCCTTGGGGGGCATGACCGGCTCGACCCGGTGCGCGGCCATCTGGAAGATCAGGCTATCGTCGGCCTTGCCGGGCACGACCGCCGGGCCGCGTTTGCCCCCTTTGACCATCGAGGCCACGTCCTCAAGGCTGAGCTTGTTCTCGGCCAGGACGCTGCTGTGACAGCCGACGCACTTGGCGTCGAGGATGTCGGCGACCTCCTGGGCGTAGCTGACCGGCTCCTTGCGCACCGGCACGGCCACCGCGATCGGGCTCGGCGCGGAGATCGCGGAAGTCGTTGCCAGCCAGAGGGCGGCGAAGCTGAGGGCCTGGCGCATCGCGTGGTTCCCATGAGGAGGCCGGGGGCCTCACCGTTCCGCTGAAGGATGAGGGATGAAGCAGGATGGGTTCGTATTCCCTCATCCTTCAGCCTTACTTGGAGATGGTCAAGGCCAGCGGCTCGTCGACTTCGACCGGCTCGCCCCGGACGGCGCCGACAGCACGGACCGCGACCGCCGCGGCTCCCCCTTCGGGGCTGTCCGCCGCGGCGACGACCGCGAGCTTGGCCGTCGCCTGGCCTGCGAGCATCGAGACGGGGGCGGCCGAGAGCTTCGCCGCGGCCGGGGCGATCAGGCTCAGCGTGACGCCGTCGGCGAACCCGTTCTGCCGGGTGATCGTCACGTCCACCTCGATCTGCCCCCCCCGTTTCAGTGCCCCTCCCTTCGCGTCCACGGCGAGGCTCACCGGGGCCGGGCGTACGATCAAGGTGATCGGGTTCGAAGGTTCGGTCAGCGCGACGTTCTTCTTCGTCTTCGCATTCGGGTCCTTGTGGAACGGGTACGGGCCGGTCCCCCGGAGCACGAAGGTGTACGAGCCGGGGGCCACGGTCTTCGCCACGAACAGGGGAAGGACGCCCGTCGTCGCCTCCTTGGCCATCGTGAGGCTGGCGTTCGTCAGGTTGGCCGGGATGTCGGTCGCGGTGATCACGACGGGATCGACGAAACCCGCGCGGCGCGTGACGGAGACGTCGACGTTGAGCTGGTGACCCTGGGCGACGACCCGGATGCGGGGACCCGCCGAGAGGGCCAGGGGAGCGGCTTCGCGGACGGCCAGGACGAACCCTCGCAACACGCGGGCAGGCACCACGGGCACGGTGCCGGCCACCGCGGCCGCCGCCGGGGGACGGATGATCCCCCCGGCCAGGGCGGGGTGCGTCCGGTCCGGCCCCAGGGGCGTGGCGCCGGCGACGTAAGCCAGGTCCTCCTTGCGGTCCCCCCGCCGTGCCCGTCCGATCAGCAGGGCCGTCCCGACATCGGGCTTGGCGTCCGCATCGGCCTCGAAGACCAGCGGCGCCAGCACCTGGCCGGCGGCGATGACGACCGGATCGCATCGGACCCCGGGGGGGAGATCACGGGCCTCGACGAAAATCGGGCCGGCGAATCCGTCGTCCCGTCGGGCCAGCACGTAAGCCGACGCCTTCCCGCCGGCGCGGACGGTCAGGGAGTCGGTCACGAGTGCGCCGTTGGGGACCACGAACAGGTGGAAGTCCGGCCGTTCGGGCCGGATGCTGAGTCGATACGACAGCCTCGGGTCGCCGCGTTGCGAGCTGTACAGGTCATTGACCATGACCTGATAGACGCCATCCTCCGGCACCTGCCAGCGCACTGCGGCGTCGAGCGTCGCCATGTTGAACCGGGCGCCCCCTCCCGGATCGGGGAGGTCTTCTCCGGCAATGAGGTCCTGGGGAGCCCCGTTCGCCACGACCTTCTGGATCAGGAAGACGGGGTCGGCGGGCGAGCCGATGCGCTCGGCGGACACCTCCACCCACCATACGTCTCCTTTACGTCCCGGGAAGCGATAGACGTCGGTGTCATTGGGATTGGCGAACGAGCCGGAGACGTCGCAGGGGAGGGTCACGGCCTGCGCATGCTCGGCGTCATTGGGCTCGCGATCGAGGACGACGGGGTCGACCGCCTCGGCGATGAATACGGGATTCGAGGGCCCCGAGGGGCCGGGCAGGGCGAACTCGAGCCCTCGTCGCGACGCCGCGAACGAAGGGAGGAAGCCGAGCGTCGGGAGCGTCGGGTCGGGCTCCAGTGACCGGGGCATCGTGAGGGTGACCTCCCTCTGTTCGAGGGGGATGCCGCCGATCGAGAGGCCATGGGCGGGAGTTCCGCCGAGATTGCGACCCAGGAGCGTGAATAACGTCGGCACGCCCGCGGGTGCGATCGTCGGGACGACGGCATCGAGATGTGGGCCATTGTGCAGCGTGAGCCGGTAGGTGTGCTCGGTCGACCCTCCGAAGACGACGTCGTGAATCTTGACGACATAACGGCCGTCGACCGGCAGGGTCAGGTCCAGGAACGGGTCGGCGCCGAACACGTCGCGGCTCTCGGCGACCTCGCGCCCCGCCGGGTCGAACACGCGGAGGGTGGCGTCGAGCCGGCTCTCGATCCGCTCGGCCTCGAGGTCAAGGAAGACGCGGTCTCCCGCCTTGCCGTCGAAGGCGAAATGGTCCAGGTCGGTCGCGCCGATCTCTCCGTAGGCCACCGAGTTCCGCGCGATCGGGGTCGATTGCGCGGGCGTATTGTTCGGCTCGACCTCCAGTGTTTCCGACCGTTCCCCCACGACCAGGGTGCGGGGATTGCTCACCCCGAAGGTGCCGACCGCGCGTATATCATGGTGGCCGACGGGGGTTCCCGAGGCGCAGGCGATCCGGAATGTCGCCCCCTTGAGATGGAAGGCGCGTAGGCCCGGGTGATCGAACCAGAGGGCATTGACCCCTTCCAGATCGGTCCCGCGCAGGGTGACGTCGGACGTGCTCCCCGCGCGAACTCCCGGCGGGAAGACCCCCTGGAGCCGTGGCTGGGGGAGCTGCGCCTGTGCATGATGAGAGGCGCCGAGGGCTCCGACCGCCAGCAGGACGAGGCGCGCGACTCGGGAGCATGTCCGCATGAAGAAGACCTCCGGCGGGCCTGGTCCGAGGGCCGGGGGGCCCGGGTCGAACCTCGATGCATGGGGCGGGCGGTCCGTCGATCGTCGTCGGGGGCAACCGAGGGGAGGGCGGGGATGTCGGCGGGGCGGATGGCATCCCTCTCGCGAAGGACGCCCGCACGGCAAGGCGGCCGCATCCGATGAGGTCGGCGAACGTCGGTCCCCTCATCCGGATGGCCTGCGGGCGACCGCCCTCCTTCGGGGAGTCCGCGGCTCCGGTCGGACCCGACCATCCGGTAAACTGTACGGCTGAGGTCTCCGGGACGCAAGAGGCGTGGCGGGGAGCACTCCTCCTCGCGACAGGTCGCGCCGCCGACGGACGCACGTCGTTCGCCCCGAATAAATCGGGAGTGGTCCCCGCGAGCGGAAAATCTCCCTACAATAGGGGAAGCTGGGCCCGGAGCGCGGACCGAAGGCCGCGAGGCGGCCGCAGCTCCCGAGCCCGCCGATGAGGTGATCACGATGCCGTACGAGTTCTCCAAGATCGAGGATGCGCTGCAGGCCCTGGCCGAAGGGCGGGTGGTCATCGTCGTCGACGATGAGGCGCGCGAGGACGAAGGGGACTTCATCGCGGCGGCCGATCGGGTGACCCCCGAGACGATCGAGTTCATGGTCACCCACGGCCGTGGGCTGCTCTGCATGCCGGTGACGCGCGAGATCGCCAATCGGCTGCAACTGCACCCGGTGGTCGACTCGAACACGGCCCCGTATCAGACGCCGTTCCTGGTGCAGGTCGACCACAAGTCGTGCCGGAGCGGCATCAGCGCCTCGGAGCGGGCGTTGACGATCCGGTCGATCGTCGACCCGGCGACGAGGCCCGGC
>JAABUN010008463.1_pt1 | contig 10496 bp, 9 predicted proteins | sample 5559311 | NCBI WGS metagenome assembly JAABUN01 (sample SAMN10711877, study PRJNA513370) | rock metagenome | isolation source: Antarctica rocks | place: Antarctica: Victoria Land, Siegfried Peak sud
GCCCGCTCGAGCACATTGAGCCGTTCAAGCTCCGCTGTGGCCGCGGCCAGCGCCGGCTCGAGCTCGTCCGCGGCCCGGCTCAGCGCGGCGTTCCGCTCGGTAGTCACCCTGACCAGGTCTCCCCCGAGCTGCTCGGCGGCTTGCTCTGCGTCGGCCAGGCGTGGCTCGAGGTCCTGGACCCGCTCCTGCAGGGAGGTGTTCAGGGACTGCAGGACACCGGCCGCGTCGCTGGACTCCTCGGCCAGGCGCTGCGCGGCCCGCAGGTCGGCCTCGCGCTGCGCCAGGTCCGCGCGCACCTGGGCCAGCTCCAGATCGTGATGGGCCTTGAGAGCGTTGAGGTTCGCCTCCACGGTTTCCGCGTCGGTCAGGTCGCCGAGGGTCTCCACGAGCGCATCCATGAACTCGCGGCTGACCTGTCCTTCCCGCTCGAACGTCTCAACCATGCGCGCCGCGACGTCCCGCAGCCGCAGGCCTCCCATCTCCACCGGCCCCGGCACCTGCCCCGCGGCCGCGTCGCGCAGTGGTTCCTGGGCAGCCCGCTTCTCGTCACGCTGCCGGCGGGCCAGACGCTTGCGCGCCTCGTAGGCGGTCTTGCGGTCGTGCCGGTCGTCCTCGCAGTACCGCGGGGCCGGCCCGGGCGCCGTCGCCTCCTGCCGCCGACGGTCGCAGCCCGGGAACTCGCAGGCGTCGGGGTCGACTTGCGCACGTCCGACAAAGTCGGCATCCACATCCTCCACCGCTCCCGGCGCGGTGGCGATGTCGCGGCGCTCCGTGTCTGCCATCGGGGCTCTTGCTCCCTCTTCGAACGCTCTCGGGCGGGCGCATGTACGTCCGTCCGTCGGCAAGTATGTCAGTCCGTCGGCATATCGTCAAACTGTTACCGTGGTACGGACGAACAAACGAACGGACGAACGGACGAACGGACGGACGGACGGGCGGACCCCACCTCAAGATGCTGACACCGAGCCTGCTTGCCTGTCCTCCCTGTAGGTGGCCCGCCCCCCAGTTAGGGCCTTCATCCCCTTGGGACGCCCTCCGGCGGTGCGAGGGTGGGGTCGTGCCGTCCTTCGGGGTGGAGTTGTGTCCCCAAATCTCGACTTGTCCCGGACGGCGCTCCCCCGGCCTGGCGACCTTCGCCGAAAGCCGGCGCTCCCCGCAGGCGTCGTGGGGGGCGTGGGTAGCAAAATGTGTGCAGGCTGCTGCCGACCGGCATGCTTGCTTGCAATCTATCGGCCCTTGCCCGGCTCCTCTGTAAGCGTGAACTGCCTTCCCGGCGCAGGTAGCTTGCCTGGCTGCTGCTAGCCGTCTGCATTCAGGCATCATGCAGTCCGCTAGTCTTCAGCTAGATTTTCGCCACGATGTAGACGCGATTTTGCCGACAGGCAACAACCACACAGCAATCAAGCCGCAGGTGATCAGCATGCCTGCTGAGGCGTGTCGTACCGGTAATCACCGGGGGAGCCGTGTCAGGCTTCGGGGCGCTTCGGGTCTTCCCTCGACCGGGGTGGACACCAGCGAGAAGGGAGGAGGCCCCGCATGAGCGTGCTGTGCGTGAGCAACGGCAAGGGGGGCACCGGTAAGACGAGTTGCGCCTCAGAGATCGCGGCTGTGTCCGCGCTGAGCGGCTTTCGCACGCTGTTGGTCGATCTTGACCCACAGTGCAACGTTACGAAGAACCTGGGCTTGGAGCCGGGAGCGGGCGGGCGGGCCGGTACCGCCCTAAGCGGTGCGATGCTCGGGTACGGGGCCGCACCCGTACATGCCGACGTTCGTCCGCGGTTGGACGTTCTCATCGGTGATAAGCGACTGGAGGCGTGGCCGGTACAGGCAAACCTGCTGCAGCAGCAGGGCCAGGATCCGGCCCGGGCCCTGGTGCGCGTTCTGGCGCCGCTCGCGGACTCTTACGACCTGATCGTGATCGACTGCCCGCCGTTGATCGCCGAGCTGAACGTTGCGGCGATGGTGGCCTCGGACTTCGTCCTCAGTCCGATCAAGGCGGATCGCAACAGCATCGAGGGGCTGGGGCTCACGGCGGAACGATTCACCGTCGCCCGCGGCATCAACAACATGACGCAGTTCCTGGGTGTCGTGCTGATCGACATCGCTTTGAACGCGACCAGCATTCAGCGCGAGGTCGCCGAGGAGGTCGCCAAGCTTGTGGGCGCCGGGATGATGCTCTCGACCCGGGTCCGCTCAAGCGATCGAGCGGCCTGGGACACCCGTCAACGCGGGCTCTTCTACGCCGAGTATGAGACGGCAGCAGCCAAGGCACCCAAGTGGTACCAGCAGAGTGCCGATGGTGAACCGGCGGTGAAGTTCGCGAGTGCGGCAGCAGCGAGCGGCGTCGCGGGGGACTGGGCGGCTCTGACGGCGGAGGTCTTTCGGCGAATGAATGGCGAACCGACCGTGGCCGGCCCGCGTCAGAGCGGCGACAAGCCCGCGGTTCGGGGTGTGGCGCAGTGACCGCTCCGGAGCGCCCGAGTGGAGGCCAGACGCAGCCGGTTCCGACCCTTGCGGCGTCGCTGTTGGCGCCTCCGGGGGAGCCGGTCAACCGGACCGTGGCGCAGGCGCCGCCGCGGCACTCGTCGCTGTCGTCGGTTGCCGCAGACGCCCCCCCCTCGGTGCTCGGCGCCGGCCAGCAGGTACGGGAGACCGAACGGGTCGGGCCGGCGGCGAGGAAGCCGTTTCAGACGTACGAGATCAAAGACATGCGGATGGTCCTGACCGATCCTCCGGCGGTCTGTGCTCGAACGCAGATGGAGCTGCGTGGCATGGACCGCAGTCCTAAGCAGCTCCAACTCCGGGTGTCGGAGTCACTGCAGCTGGCGTTGAAGACCTACTGCGAGGACGAGAACGTGCAGCAGCGGGCCTTGGTCGAGGCGCTGGTACGGGCGTTCTTGGCTGAAGTCGGCAGGCCCGTGCAGGATTGACGAAACCGTCCGCCTGCTTGCTAGCACTTCGCTACCGGGCTGCTACCCAGTCGACGGGGCGCGCTGTTCTGCAGTCTCAGTAGCAGCGGCGCAGGACCGTGCGGTGAGGCCGGAAACGATCGTCTGTGGTCCGCTGGCCGGTGATCCTGCTGGCACACGGGCCGCAACTCGTGCTGGACGTTCGCTGGTTCAAGTCGGCGGAGGTTCCGGCCCGATTTCCGGCCCGTGCTCCTGAGCGGGCTACGTCGTCGGCCGGGGGAGGGGGCCGGTTCTCCTGTGCAGGGGCGCCGGCGCGCTGGATGCTGCGGTACACGGTGGAGCGGCCGTTGAAGGCCTCGGCGAGGTCGAGGGTGGTGTGCTTGCCGGCACGCCAGCGCTTAACGAGAAGCGCCTCCTGCTTGGGGCTGAGCTTGGGCGGCTTGCCGCGCAGCCGGCCCTTGGCCTTCGCGACCGGAGGTCGAAACGGACGCTGAAGTGATCAGCATCGCGCCGTCCGACAGCGCGTGGCCATCGATCGACGTGCTGGCCGTTCCTGAGCGCAAGACGTCAAGAACCGGCTGCACTTCGACTACGCGCAGACGGGGTAGCGACGTCTCAAGAACTTGAGTTCGTAGTCCCGCTCGCGGCCCTGCACGCCAGCTTTGGACGCCGCCAAGGCTGCCAGCGCGCCTTCCTTGGCCACCGTCCGGCTCCGTAAGATGGTGGACCGGTCGACCTGCTGCGCCGACGCGGCCTCGGCGATCGTCACCTCTCCGCGCACCAGCTGCAGCCAGATCTCGTACTTCTGCGACGGCGACAAGAACGCTTGCCGCGCCGGCCGGCACGGTAGCTGCCGCGCTGCTGTTCGGTCATGATCAGATCCTCCGGGAACGGTCGGAGAACCCGTCAGATGTTGGCTGATCGACACGCCGATCTGCGACACGAAGTCAGGCGCAAGCCAGGGCGGCGATCGGGTCGTCGTTGTGCAGCGGCTCAGCGCGGCGGTGATCTCGCGCCGGTTGTATTCCGTGGCGCCGGTGACGAGGTCATCCCGTTCCGCCGCGAGATCATGCCCAGTTCGCAGGCCGTCTGCGCCGGAACTCTCGGGTAGCTCTCCAAGGTCGTCGGCCGTGACCAGGATGAGCTCGACCTTCTGGGATGGCGCGAGGTCGCCGGACGCTGTGAGCACCGCATCGAACCGTCGATCGGCAGGCCGGTCGTTCCATACGGCCACAGCACCGACCGCGAACCGGCATCGACGCGCATGACACGCCCAGCCGCGAGGTCCGACTGCTGCTGCGGTGGCAATTGTGTGTTCCGCGCGAACCGGTAGCCACGCCGGCCCCTCCGCGCCGTCAACGTCAGCCCGCCACACCGCCGCTCCACCGGGCCGGTGAGGGGCATCTGGCCTCAGCCGGTCAGGACGACGGCGCCGAGCACGTCGTGGAGCAGCGCCAGGGCGGTTTCTAGGCTGCCAGGGGAGCTGCGTGGGTCCTGGTCGACCGGCTCGGGGGGTAACGGCGTCCCGTCCTCCCACCACATGGCGGCCGGGACCGCAGCGGTGCGGACGAGCTGGGCTCGGTCTGGGGCTGGCGGGGGCAGCCGCTTGAGTACGCGCCAAGCCCGCCGTTCGGACAGGTGCCGAGCCTGGACTTCGGCCGCTTTGGTGTCACCACCGTTGCGGCGCGCGACCTGGTTCAACGTGGTGTGACCCAGCTGCCAGGCCCGTCCGACTTGGCGGGCCAGGCCGTAAGCAACCAGTTCCGCGAGTGCGTCGCGGCAGGTCTGCCGAGCAAGGCCTGCGTCGCGCCGCAGCTCGCTCTCGCTACGAGCTCGCTGCGTGAGAGCCGCCCAGACGTACCGGCTCGAGCGAGACAGGACCCAGAAAGCTGGGTGGATCCGTTCGATCAGACCAGGTGCCCACGGATCCCCCAACCCTCGTGCCGCGTGCCGCGTGGGGATCACCAGTTCATAGAGGTCGCCGACTGATCCGTCCGTGTCAGCAGATGCCTGTAGCAGGACCAGGAACGGATCCGGTTCGCGCGCGAGCCGTTTGAGCGATCTGGCCACGGTCGAGTGATCCAGGCAGGCCGCTTGAGCCAGCGCCCGACAACCCACATCCAGGTGGCGACTGCCTCGCATCTGCGCTAAGGCGCCGAGGGCCTGGAGCACCGATCGATCGACTAACCCGGTGCCCTTTCGGACGCGGCCTTCGTGGCGCACTGCAGTCCACCACGATCGCAGAAAGGCGTAGCTGTCGAGTCTCTCCAGTGCCTGACTGCCCCCGGTGGCACAGGGGGGTGTTGGTGGACCCTTGTGTGGTGCGTTCGGCAGTAGGGGGCGGTCGAAGCATGTGGTGAGCTTCGTGACGGCGCGCTGCAGGTCTGCGGTGAGGGCCGCCACTCGTTGCCGGTGCCTTGCGAACAGCGTCAGCAGCCCGGGGAAGCGCCCGTCCACGGCTGCGGCGGTGATGTCCGCGGCGGTCCATCCCCGGCGGAGCAGGTGGCATAGGGCGGCGAAGCGGGCTTCGCTGGGTGTCGGGTAGATGCTGTGGTCGAACGTGCCGGTGCGCAGGATGCCGGCCCAGGGGTCGAGCGCCGGGCGACCGGGCGCGTCTGGGTCGACCGACAGCCGGCCGGGTGGCCGGGTGGTGGCCTCGCCGCGTGGACGGCGGGGGAGTGCGCGGACGAAGCTCTTCCACTGGTCCGGTCCGCCGGGGACGTAGACGGCGGCGATGGCCTCCTCGACACCGGTGATCAGCCGCTGGTGGCCGCCGGCCGGGTGGGCGCTGCCTGGGGGGCGAATCGCGCCGGTGGAGCGGTTGGCCAGCGGTGCGGTGTCAAGGCTCGGCAGGAAGCTCCGCAGAGCCGACGCGGCCTCGAGGGCTTCCGTGGCGCTGATGCTGTGTGCGAGTGGTAGGTAGACGTGTCGGCCGCCGTTCGGGCTTTCATCGACGATGGCCGGGAGCCCTGCGGCAGCGGCCAGGCCGACTGCTCGGTGGCTGTCGATCAGGACTTGGCTGCGGCTGCTGGTCTTGCTGTCCAGGTCAAGGGCCAGGCAACGAGCTCGGCCGCGCGTGTCGTAGAGCAGGACGGCCGCCGGGTCTTTGGGGAGCCGCTCGGGATCGAGCCGGCCGGCGGCGCGGTATCGAGACCGTGCCGTGAACGTGCGGATCTGCAGCCGTCCGGCGAGGGCGGGTGCGAACAGTCGCCACAACTGAGCAGCCGGCAGCTCCGGCTGGCTGACCGCCCCGGGTAGGGGAGTGGGCAGTGGTACGAGCGGTGACGTGGGCATGCCGAGGAGCCCTTCGGCGGGGGTCTGGACGCGCGAGTTCGCGACACGCCAAAGACCGAGCGGACACACGGTGTCCACGGCCAGGGTTCGGGGCTAGGCTCGCTCCTGCTAGGGGTTGCTGCGAGCGTCACCGTGAGGTGCCTGGCGGTGGCTTCTGGGAGAGCGGCCCCCGCGTCTGCGCAAACAGGCGGTGGGGCCGCTCTTTCTGTGGCGGCTATCTCATGCTGCGCTCCGGGTGTCGGGGATGGTCTTGAGTTCGGCAAGCAGGGCGCTGGCCCAGTTGCCGATCGGCAGCACGTGCACCGCGACGTCCCCGGTGTCGAGCGCGTCGTCCAGTCGTCGACGGAGTTCTCGGTCGCCGAGCACGATCCGGGCGTCGTCACCGACGACGATCAGCCGCATCTCCGGATCGACGTCCTCGGTGCGGTCTGCCAGCGCCTGCTTGGTGGCTGCGAGCAGGGCGACGTCACGCTCACTCAGGCGCGTGGCCGGGTCGATCGTGAGTCCGCACCCGACGAGGGCTCGCAAGGCGATCGCATCGCGCCAGGTGAGCGCATCTGCGCTGGCAGCGCCGAGTCGCAGCAGGGTGCCGACCCGATGCTTGCTCAGGCGGGCGTCGCGGGCCAGCTGCCGTTGGCTGTAGGACCCGGTGAGCGAGCGGCTGGCGAGCCTGGGCACGTTGCGTCCTTCCTCGGCAGCGCCCAGACGTTCCGGGCCTTGGACGGAAGTTAGCGGTCCCGGCCAACGGGTGTGTCGCGACACGCCGCGTGCCTGTCCGGTGTCCGGCCATCGGCTCAGCGTCCGGATAGGGCCCGGCAGACCCCCAGATCGTAGTGTCCGGTGTCCCTCCGATGAGGTGCCGGCGTGGCCGGCGTATCGACCGGTGTCTGACCAGATCGCGGACTTCCGGAGCCCGCGGGTCTGGACTGCTCTGTGCTGGAAACCTATTCGGTGGGACACCGGACAATAGCTGTTGGCAGGCAGGGCGCCAGGCGGCCAGCGCGGTGAGGCAGGCCTTCGAAGGTCATCGCCGCAGAAGGGCTCCTGCTCGTGCTGAGTGGGGCGATCGCGTACACCGCGCTGTCGACTGTGTGTGGCAAAGACGCCCGCCCGGCCAGGCTTGGCCCGGCCGTACTCGACAGGCTTCGCCGAGCGGGTGATGCTGTCTGCGTGCTCTTGCCTGACGTGCAACGGACTGCGCCGTGGTCGAGGGCGGTCGCCGAGGCGGCTGACGCATGGCTGAACGATCCGCGCGACACCGGTGCCTACGAGCGGCTTGTCGGGGCGGTGGAGCGGTGGCGGGAGCACGTCAGACCGCCGCTACCCGGCACCGAAACGATCACCTTTCGCGACACCCTGCTGGCCGGCCCGGAGGCAGACCGGGAGCACCGGCAGGGACCGGAGCAGACCGCCGAGGTCGCTGAGCAGCCCTCGGACGCCGGTGCCGAGAACGGCAGCGCCGATGCTGGCCGCGGGGTGGCGGCAGATGGTGGTGCGCAGACAGGCGAGGCGCTGGGGTCGCCGCCGGAGCCGTCCCGTCCCGTTGCGAGCTTGGGCGACCTGCTCGCCGGGGACCCGGCAACGGTCCTGCGCCGCCTACGTGGAGGACGTCCGAGCATCACCCTCTGATCGGCTGATCCAGCCGATCAGAGGGTGCAGATGGCGCGCCGCTGGCCTGCGCAACCGGTGACGGTCCCGGCGATACCGAGCCAGCTTCCGATTCCAGCTCGAGCCCTGTCTTACGGTGGAGGACGACAGCACTAAGCTCTGGGCCGGCGCGCATAGCGCGCGGCGAGGGGCAGGTGCGTGGGAGAGGTGCGGCTGCGCGGAGACCGGATGGCTGAGCTTCGCAAGGCAGCCGGTTTCCGGCAGGGCGATCTCGCCGCGCAACTGGGGACCCGGGACCGGCGAAGCGCAGTCGGTGATGCGCAGGCTCCACGACGCCGGCTGGCTCGTGTACAACGACGAGCCCGGCTCGCTGCGGCCCGGTCCTGCCGCGCACGAAGCTGCACTGTGAGGCTCGTCCGGCGGCTGGGCGGTGTCGGCGCTCACAGCGCCCGCGCCGTGGCGGCGTAGAAGGCGACGGGGTCGACGGGCTGGCCGCTGGGGTGTGAGTCTCGAAGTGCAGGTGCGGTCCTGTGCTGCGGCCTTCGTTGCCGCTGTAGGCGATGAGCTGGCCGGTGCGAACGGCTTGGCCGACGGTGACGTCGGGGCGCTGATGTGGCCGTAGACGGTGGTGATGCCGCCGGGGTGGGCGAGTTTGACCCATTGGCCGTAGCCGGAGACGGCGCCGGCGGCCAGGACGGTGCCGTCGCTGGCTGCGTACACGGCGGTGCCGATGGGGCGCGTCGAAGTCGATCCCGGCGTGCAGCCGGCCCCCACCGTTGGCCGTAGCCGCAGGTGATCGGGGCGCCGCTGATCGGCCGGGTCCAGCTGCCGGGTGGGCGGGCGCCGGGGGCGCTGGCCGCCGGGTCGGCGTAGGTGGCCGTCAGCGTTCGGATCCGCCGGATGTAGCCGGCGGTCCCGAGGGCGGGACACCTCGGTAGCGTTGGACGGCGCCGAGGCCGGCGTTGTAGGCGAAGGAGCGGGCTGCGTTGGCGCGGACGGTGTTGCGCGGCGGGCGTGTCGCACAGCTGCGTAGGGCCGCCGGATGGACGCAGGGGCAACTAGCGACGCGAGTCGGTGCAGGCAGGCCACGGGTCGGGCAGTGGGAACGCGGGCTCGAGCAGCCCCATCCGCGTTACCTGCCGCGCCTCGCGGCGGAACTAGACGTCGACCCCTTGGACCTGCTCGACATCGAGCCACAGAACCCGCCGCTGCAGGCCCTGCGACTAGCCGCGGGACTCACGCTGGCCGAGGTCGTCACGGCCACCGGCTTGACGTACTCCACCTACTACCGAATCGAGAACGGTCTCGCGCGCTCCAATCCGGACGCGGAAACCGCCCAGGCGATCGGTGCGGCCCTTCGGCTGTCGACCGCGGACATCATCCGGGCGGTGGAACGAAGCCGTCTCATCCGCCACGCCGATTGAAGGTCGGACTGAGACTGCGCTGACCTGGCACGGGAACGGCCGTGCTTGGCGGCGACGACCGACCGACCGGATGGACGAGCTCGCCAAGCAGATCCAAGACGCCAGACTGGACCCGCGCATCCACCCGAAGTCAGCCGCGCCCGGCCAGCAGCTCGTCGGCACCGTGACCGAGCCGGTGAGCCAGCTCAGGCCACAGACTCAGCTGCCCGGCGTCACACCGCTGACCTTCAGCGATCGCCGCCGCCAACGCCCCAGGAGTCCCCTCCCGGCGCAGGATGTCCCGGATCGCTCTGGACCGTCCGCGCGATCCTCTTTCGTCGCGAAGCGGATTGCCCAGCGACTGCCGGCGGGCCGCCCACTCCCGACGGTTCTCCTCGTGACTGGACCGCTCGTGTTTGGCGTCCAACCGTTGGCACAGCGGATTGTCGCAACGGTGGCCGAGCACCGGCGCCTCTCCTAACGCCGTGACGCCGTGCTTCAGCGCCCACCCGAAGCGAGGCGCGATCATCACGACATCGCAGCAGCCGTCGACCTCGCCGAGCCAGAACCGACCGTGGCCGCGCGCACTGACCGCGCCGGTCCACCACAGGCAGGGCGAGCCGGTGACTGACCTGGTCTTCGCCTGGTAGCGCGCGATGGTGCCCGGGTCGACGACCGCCGCGCTCAGCAACGCCAACGAGGTCTCACTGAGCCCTGCGCGGGGCACTCGCCGTCCCGACCGGTGAGGTGCTGACTCGTGCACTGCCGATCGTCGGAGCCGTGTCGCTGGTCGGCCGCAACTCGCTCACGGTGGCCGTAGGCGTCGTCGTCGCGGGAGCCGTAGGCGTCGTCACCGCCGTCCGTGTCAGCCGGCGCACCTCGGCTGGCTCGAGCTCGCACAGTTGGGCGACGTCGTCCAAGCTGAGAGATTCCTGCTCGAGCAGCCGGCGCAGCACCACCCCGATCGCCCCGTTCGCGGTCTGCACTGCCTGCTCGGCCGTCGTGCGGTCCTCGACCAACACGTAGACCTCCGCCGCCGCCAACTCCACCCGGCTGTCCCGCGCAGCCCGGTCCTGGTCCAGCGCCACCCGCCGCTGCCGGGCCTTCGCCAACGCCGCCTGCTTCGCACCCATCACGTCCCACCTTCCGTCCGCCGCCCGCCTCTCGGGTGACGCGCCTGGACTGCTTGTCCGGGCGAGGCAACCACCGGCCCCCGACACCCCGCCGAGCTCGTGGCCAAGGGCGGCCGTCCCTAACACCCCGCGACCGATCCCGACCGATC
>JAABUN010008464.1_pt1 | contig 10494 bp, 9 predicted proteins | sample 5559311 | NCBI WGS metagenome assembly JAABUN01 (sample SAMN10711877, study PRJNA513370) | rock metagenome | isolation source: Antarctica rocks | place: Antarctica: Victoria Land, Siegfried Peak sud
GCGATCCCGCCGATGGCGATCAGGTACCGATAGCGCTCGAGCACGCGGTGGTCGCGCAGGAACACCACGGTCGCGCAGAACAGCAGCAGCCCCACCACGAACCACTGGGCCTGTTCGCGCGCCAGCTCCTCGTCGATGCGATAGATCATCACCAGGCCGAACGCCGCGAGCAGCGCCGCGAGCGGAAACATGTAGGGGTCGGCGTCGGGCAGCCGCGCGCGGATGAAGAGGTGCGCGAGCAGGCAGCAGCCGAGGAAGAACGCCCCGTAGGTGAGCGTCACCGTGTCCACCGTCTCCGAGCGCGTTATCAGCACGGCGGTGAAGCCCGCGGTTACCAGCAGGGTTACGGGCAGGAGCCCGAGGAGCTCACGAGAGCGCGCGGACATGGGGCTTGTCTACCTGAGTGGTCCGGGTGATCCGAGCGCCGAGCCGTACGTCATCAGCCGGCTCCGCGCGTGCGTTCCAGCTGTCGCACCAGGTCCACCGCGTCCCCGCGGTTGCGCAGCTCGTGGTCGAGAACCGCCTCGCGCTGGAGCTCGGGAAGGTTGCGCGCCGGCACGGTGCTCGTGTGCTCCTCCGTGTACAGCCCGAGCCCGAACGGCGCGGAATAGGGCACGCCGCGGTACAGGGTCACGAGGCCTCGCTCGTTGGTTCCCAAGAAGTAGAACTGCCGGCTGCCGGCGTAGAGGCCAACCCCGGCAGCCGCGATGCACAACAGGGCGAGGAAGGCCACGATCGGGGACCGCCTCGCGAACCCTCGCCGCCGGACACCGTGCTCGAGCACCGGCCTGCCCTTGGGCGTGTCCGCCGGGTCGTGCTGGCGGTCGGCGCCCGGGCGGATCCTCCGTATCTCGGTGGCTCGCGCTGACCGGGCCCGGGTGGCCGTGACGGGATCTATGACCGCCGTGGCACTCGGATCGCTGCGGGCTCCCGGGACAGTCCGGCTCCCCTCGGCCGCGGCGACGGCCGCGCGCACCTCGCCTGCGTCGATCTGGTCGATGCCCGTCTCCTGACCGCTCAGCGTGTCCGATTCGGGCGCCTCGCCGCGATCCTGGCCGAGCCGAAACAGAACCACGGTGATGTTGTCCTTGCCGCCGCGCTCGTTGGCGGCCGCGATCAGCGCGTCGGCGCCGTCCTGGAGCGACGTGCTCGCGCGCAGCAGATCGCCCAGCTGCTGCTCGGGCACCATCGCGGTGAGGCCGTCGGAGCAGAGCAGGTACACGTCGCCGTCGCGACCGCGGCTCGTGAACGTGTCCACCTTGACGTCGGGCTCCGGCCCGAGGGCGCGGGTGATGATCGCCCGCTGAGGGTGGTTCTCGGCGCTCTCGGGGCTGATCTTCCCACCTTTCACGAGCTCCTCGACCAGCGAATGGTCGGTGGTCAGGCGTTCGAGCTCCCCCTCTCGCAGGCGGTAGAGGCGGCTGTCACCCACGTGACCGGTGGCCACCTCGCCGTCGTCGACCATCACGGCGGTGAAGGTCGTGCCCATGCCCGCGCGCGACTCGTCCTCCTGCGCCAGCCGGTGGATGCTGCTGTTGGCGGCACGAGCGACGGCGGCCAGCTGCTCTTCGGGTGGTGCGTCCTCGTCGCGGTTCGAGTCGTCGAAGGCCTCGACAGCCATCCGCGACGCCACCTCGCCCGCGCGCGCGCCGCCCATGCCGTCGGCCACCGCGAACACCGGTGGAGACTCCAGGTAGGAATCCTCGTTGGTGCTCCGGTGGCGGCCCACATCGGTGGCGCCGGCTCTCTCGACTATCTGCAGGCTCACGCCATTACTCCTCGTAGCGGTACTCCGTGTCGCCGATACGAACGCTGTCCTCGAGGTTGAGCCGCGCAGGGCCGCGGAGGCGGCGTCCGTTCAGGTAGGTGCCGTTGGTGGAGCCCATGTCCTCGATATACATGAACTGGCCCCTGGAGAGGATGCGCGCATGGGCGGAGGATGCGAAGGCGTCGTCGATCGTGATGTCGGCCGTTGGCGAGCGTCCGATCGTGGCTCCCTCCCCGATCGGCAACACCGCGCCGGGTTCGTGCCCCATCGCCGCCACCACCACCAGGCTGGGGTCCACGCCCGCACGCAGGTCGGGGGCGGCCACGGCGCGGCGGTCCTCGGCCTCGATCTGGTCGGGATCGAGCACGTCGGCGATGGGATTGCGCCGCAGGTCGCGCAGTGCGCTGCGGGCAACGAACAGGAGGAAGAGGTAGAGAACGGCCAAGAAGCCGAACTTGAGCGTGACGGCCACGGGATCGTCCACCGGCGTCACGAGTCCATCTCGAACGTGAGGCGGGACGTGCCGATGGTGATCTCGTCTCCGGGCTTGAGCGCCGCCTCCCGCGTCCGGCGGCCGTTCACCTTCACGCCGTTGGTCGAGCCGAGGTCGGCGAGCACGAAGCCGCCCGCCTCCTGGCGCACCTCGGCATGGCGACGAGAGATGTTCGGGTCATCGAGCGTCAGGTCGCAGTCGCGGCTGCGACCGATCACGGTGCGCTCGCCGGCGAGCATGGTTCGCTTCCCGGCTCCCGACAGCACCGCGCGGCCGGACGCGGCGGGAGCCACGAGCCGGCGGGCCTCGCGATCGGGCGAGTAGACCATCGTGTGCCCGAACTCGGGGGCCGCTCGTGGCGGTGCCTCCTCATCGGCGCCGTCCTCGTCGGGGGCCTCGAGCGGCATGGCCTGGATGCCGAACTCTCCGAGGCTCAGCCGCTCGTCGGTCTTGAAGTCGATCTGCGGGCGTGTGAGCAGCGCGAGCCCCTCCTTGCGCGCGTGTTCGAGCAGGTAGTCGGAGAGCTCCTTCTTGAGCGCGGGCTCGTAGCTCGAGAATCCCTCGCGGTCCTGGGGAGAGAGGAACACGGTGTAGCGGTTGGGTACGTACACCCGGGAGATCGAGACCGTTTGATTCTCGTTCATCTCCTTCGCGAGCTTCCGCGCGAGCTCGACCGGCTGGACGTGCGACTTGAAGGCGCGTCCGAACGTGCCCTCGACCAGGCCTTCAATCTTCGCCTCGAGGCTTCTGAGCACGCTCACCCTCCGGCCATCCTACGGAAAGACCTCGGGCTCATCGAGGGTTCTGGCCGGCGTGCGTGCCCACACTCCGAGCGCCACGAGAGCCCCGAGGACCGCCCCGGCCACGGCGCCGCGAGCGCTCCCGAGCGGCACCTGCCCCTCGAGCAGGTCGCCCAGGGCCCCGTGGACCGCGACGACGGCCACGGCCCACAGCGTGGCCCCGGCCACGACGAGCGGCATCGAGCGCCCCCTTAGGAACCCGCCCGCCGCGACCGCGAGCGCCACCCAGGCGATGATCGTGGCGGGCGCCGGAGAGGTCGCGAACGGCAGCACGGCGTGCTCGGCCGCGTCGGTCACCGACCGCCCCCAGGTCGAGGCTCCGAGCGTGCCGTCGGGCGCCCCGAACAGCAACGGCTTGCCGCCGTGGGCCTCGGCCGCCGCCAACCACAGAGCACCCGCCGCCGCCAGTCCGGCGCGGCGCCAGATGGTCGAGGCGAGGCCTGCGACGATCAGATAGAGCGGGGCAAGCCCCACCACGCCGAGCAGCGGAGCGAGGGCCGGGAGCGACCACAGAACGCCGGCGCGGGGGAGCACGATTGCCGTGGTGGCCAGCACGGTGGCCAGCACAGCGGCCGTTCCCGGACGATCGCTCTCGGTCGCGAGCCAGCCGGTGACCGCGAGCGCGCCGGCCAACCACCCGATACGGGGGAGCAGCAGCACGGCCAGCGCTACGACGGCGGACACCGCCGGAGCTGCCTCGGAGGCGAGTGACAGTCGGTCGAAGGCCAGTAACACCAGACTCGCGGCCGCTACTGCGGCGAGCGCGCGCTGCGTGGCGCGGACGGCTAGGCCGTCGCGGCCCACGAGTCGGCGCTCGCGGCCCACGGGTAGGCCGTCGCGGACGGGGATGTCGTCGCGGTGCGCGCGCCGGTTCCCGCCAAAGAGGCGTGGCCCCCCATGCCGGCGCGGGCGCGGGCCGACCCGTCGCGCTCCGTGTGCCGCCGGCGTCAGGCCGAAGCGTTCGAGTGTGCCCGGCTCCACGAGCCCTCCATCGTCGGACAGGTCCGGCACCGACTCCTCGAGCGCGCGGCGGAGCTCGACCAGGCCCGGTCGCCTTCCGGGGTCGGGATCGACGGCCGCGTCGATGGCGGCGCAGAGGTGCCGCGGCAGATCGCGCCGCCGGGCGCCGAGCGCCGGCAGGGGACGGCCGAGGCGTCGGGCGGTGGCCGCCGCCCCTGCGGCTCGAACCGGGTTCTCCCCCGTCAAGCCCTCGTAGAGAGTGAGGGCCAGCGCGTACACGTCGGCGGGGGGGCCGACGCGCTCGCCGTCGGCCTGCTCCGGGGCCATGTAGGCAAGCGTCCCCACCACGTCGCCGGTTCGGGTCAGGGGGTCGCCGCTTGCCAGATGAGCGACGCCGAAGTCGGTGAGCTTGGCGAAGCCGGACCCAGCCGTGGGCTCACCGACCACCATCACGTTTGCCGGCTTCACGTCGCGATGGATCACGCCGCTCCTGTGCGCGTAGGCGAGGGCTTCGCACAGTGCGACCCCGATGCGGGCAAGATCGCGATCGGACAACGCGCCGGCACGGAGGAGCTCCGCGAGGCTCGCGCCACGCACGAGCTCGGACACGAGGTAGACGGCCTCCTCGTCCCGGCCGAGCTCGAAGAGGGCGACGATTCCCGGGTGGTTCATCCGGGCTGCCACGCGGGCCTCGCGCTCGGCGCGCCCGATGCCGGGGCCGCTCTCGTCCGACGGGATGATCTTCAGCGCGACGTCACGCTCGAGGTGTTCGTCCCGGGCCAGCCAGACCGCGCCGTGCCCCCCCACTCCGAGCCGGCGACGTGGGCGGTACCGCCCCAGTACCAATGCGGCATCGTTCGTGGTGGCGAGCCGCGCCGTGGCGGTGCCACCGGGTGTGCCGAGGCGCGCGGTCAGAGACTCGTCATCGAGCCGTCGGGTGGTCGGATGGCGTTCCAAGTCAGATCCTGAGTTCGTCTCTCGAGCACGTCCCCCTGCCGCCGCCGGGGTCCCGGTCGGCCGGTACCAGCCGCCCCAACATGCATACTGGCTGGCCAGCGTGACGAACTCCAGCCGCTAGCTTCACGGCGGATGCTGTCTTTTCTCGACGAGAAGGAGGATGGTCCGCGCCGCCGGGACCGTCCGCGGCCGATCACCGACGGGCCTACCGGCGGAGGACCGAGCGTGGCCTCGCGGCGGATAGTGGCCCTCGTGGTCGGCGTCGGCTTGCTGCTGCTCCTGGTCCTGGCCACCCGGGGTTGCCTGGAGTCGCGTAAGGAGCGCGCCTACAAGGACTACGTGCGCGAGGTCACCGCGCTCGCGCGTGAGTCGCGCCAGCAGAGCGACGCCTTCTTCGCGTTGTTCGGAGGTAGGGACGCACAGGGAGCCATCGAGCTGGAGAACCGCGTCAACGAGCTCCGCGTGGCCGCCGACCAACTCGTCGACCGCGCGAAGGCCGCGGATCGCCCGGACGAGCTCGCCCGGGCGAACGGCTACCTGATCGATGTCCTGGAGTTCCGCCGCGACGGGCTGGGCGCGATCGCGAGACCTCTTCCGGAAGCTGCACGCGGAAAGGGCAGCGACGCCGGGCGCGTGGCCGCCGAGATGCTCAACTTCCTTACGAGCGATGTCCTCTACACCCAGCGTTTCGTACCCGAGGCCGAGCGGGTCCTCGCGACCGAGGGCTACCTGAGCGACGCCCCGATTCCCAGGCAGGACCGTCAGGTGGCCTTCCTTCCCGACGTCGAGTATCTGTCGAGTGCCTTCGTGAGTGAGCGGCTCGCGGGCGCCGGCAGCACACCAAGCGACGCGGAGGCCACGCCCGGCCTGCACGGCACCGAGCTGCTCGGCGTGACAGCGAATCCGGGAGGGGTGCCGCTCGTGGCCGACGGGAGCACCACGGTGAGCGGCGCAGAGGACGTCTCCTTCGCCGTCGAGATCATGAACGGAGGCGAGAGCGCCGAGGAGAAGATCCCGATCACGGTCACCGTGTCGGGCGGTCCCGAGCCGATCAAGGTCGAGGACACGCTCGACGCCATCGAGCCGGGCGCCACCGAGAGCGTGACGATCCCGCTTGCCGCTGCTCCTCCCACAGGCCAGCCGGTGACGGTTGAGGTCGAGGTGGGACAGGTCCCCGGTGAGGAGGTCGCCGACAACAACAACGCCTCCTACCAGGTCACCTTCTCCGGTTGACCGAGGGTGCGGAGGGCGGCCGGATCCGCCGGTAGTCTGGCCCCGATGGACGAGCTGACCTCCACCGCGGGCATCGTGGCGCTCGCCGCAATGGTCACGGGGGTCGTCGCCGTGGTGCTCGGCGGAATGTGCCTGCTCAAGCTGCGCCGTGTCCAGGCCGCGCAGTCGGCCGTCCTCGGGGGGCACGCCCAGCGTGACCTCGTGGCCCATGCGGAGCGTCTCGAGGGTGGGTTCGTGGACCTTCGCGAGTGGGTCGAGGACTCTCTCGCCCGGCTGGATCAACGGGCCCTGGCGCACGATGAGCGCATCGCCGGCTGCGTAGCGCACCACGGCCTGGTGCGCTACGACGCGTATGGCGAGATGTCGGGGCGTCAATCGGCGTCACTCGCCCTGCTCGACGGCCGAGGTTCCGGCGTCGTGGTCAGCGCCATCTCCCACCGCGACCACGCACGGCTCTACTTCAAGCAGATCAGGGAGGGAGACCCCGAGATCGAGCTGTCCCCCGAGGAGCAGCAGGCCATCCAGACGGCGCTGTCGGCGCCCAGGCGCCAGAGCAGCGCCGCGTCCGCGATCTAGAGCTCCTTGCGCGTCGCCTACCTGGGCCCAGCCGGCACCTTCACGGAGGAGGCGCTGCGTGTCTCGGCGTCCGCTGCGGTCGACGAGGCGCCGTACGCCACCGTCTACGAGGCGGTGATGGCCGTGCAGGAAGGTCGCGCCGACCGGGCCGTGGTGCCAATCGAGAACTCACTCGAGGGCTCCGTGACGGCCACGCTCGACACCCTCGCCGGAGAGGCCGCCGACGTACGGATCGTGGCCGAAGTGGTTCAGCCGGTGCGGCATTGCCTGATCGCCCGCGACGGTTTCGAGATGGGCCAGATCGAGCGGGTGCTCTCCCATCCTCAGGCGCTTGCGCAGTGCGCCGCATTCCTCAGGGCGACCCTTCCCGCCGCTGAGCCGACCGCCACGAGCTCGACCGCCGAGGCGGTGCGTGCCGTGGCCCAGTCAGATCAGCCCTGGGCTGCGATCGGCTCGCGCTTGGCCGCGGATCTGTACGACTGCCGCCGGCTCGAGGATGCCATCGAGGACCGCCCTGACAACCAGACGCGCTTCGTCTGGCTCGCCCGTGGGGAGGTCGGAGACCGTGAGCGCGCGACAAAGACGTCGGTGGTGTTCTGGGGCTTCAACGACCAGTCGCCGGGGGCGCTCGTGGACGTCCTGCGTGAGTTCGGCGACCGTGAGATCAACCTGACGAAGATCGAGTCGCGGCCGCGAGCCGGGCCGCTCGGGCGCTACATGTTCTTTGCCGACCTCGAAGGAGGTGCGGACGATCCGGAGGTTCGCTCGGCGCTGCTGGCCCTCGGCGAACGCGTGGAGGCCCTGCGGGTGCTTGGCACCTATCCCGGGGCGCCGGACACCGACCAGTCGCGGACGACCGGACGCTAGAATCGGCGGGGCGATGGCGGTCGCGTTTCAGGAAGGAGCCGAGCCGGGGGCTGGGGAACCAGACCCTGACAACGCGCTGCCGGACACTCGGCCCGAGCAGCGCGGAGGTACCAACGGCCGGGTGCTCGTGCTCAATGCCTCGTACGAGCCGATCAACGTCTGCACCGTGCGGCGGGCGACGGTCCTCCTGCTCAAGCAACGCGCTGAGCTGGTCGAGCGCTCCGAATGGAGCCTCCACGCCGAGAATTTGACCCTGCCGCGACCGGTCGTGATCCGGCTCTCCACCTACGTGCGAATCCCGCGCGACGCGCACCGTCGCAAGATCACCCGCCGGGCGGTGTTCGCCCGTGACCGCTGGACTTGCCAGTACTGCGGCATCGAGAAGGGTACGCTCACCGTCGATCACGTGATCCCCCGCTCGAAGGGCGGAGGATCGTCGTGGGACAACATCGTGGCCTGTTGCGCCCCTTGCAATCGCCGCAAGGGCGACCGCCTACCCGCCCATGCCGGCATGCACCCGAGCACCAAGCCGCGAGCTCCGAGCGCCATGATCTTCGTCCACGTGGCCACGCCGAGGATCCCCTCGGTGTGGGAGCAGTACCTGACGACCGTCTAGGCTTTCCTCACCATGCGCCAGCGGCGCGTGAACGCGCGACCGCTGCTTGACGGCTATCGGAAGCCCCCTCGACCGGGCAAAGCGCTCTTCCTTCCCCGACCGAGGAGATCCGTTGCCCGAGAGCATTGATTCCCTAGCGCGCTCCACCCCCTTTGACCTCACCTTCCCCGCCGCCACGCAGGCCGGGGTCGACCAGGACGAGGAATTCTGCGAGGTCACGGTGAGAGGCCGGAGGCGAAGGATCCGCTTCCACGACTACAGCGAGATCTACGCGATCCCGGGCCTGTACGAGCACCTGTTCTACGACCGCCTCCAGTGCACCTCGCCAGAGGTGGTGCGCTCGCTGCTCGAGCAGGAGCTGTCGAAGGCCGACGTACCGGCATCGGACCTCGCGGTCATCGACATCGGCGCGGGGAACGGAATGATGGGCGAACAGCTTCAGCGGATGGGCGCCTCCGCGCTCGTGGGCGTCGACATCATCGAGGAGGCGGCCACCGCCGCCCACCGGGACCGGCCGGACGTGTACCGCGAGTACCGCGTGCTCGACCTGACCAAGCTCACGCCCGAGGACCGCACCGCGCTCGAGGCACACAGCTTCAACGGGCTGACCACCGTGGCGGCCCTCGGCTTCGGCGACATGCCGCCCCTGGCCTTGGCCGAGGCCTTCAACATGCTGTCGGTGGGAGGCTGGGTCGCCTTCACGATCAAGGACGACTTCCTCCACGCCCGGCACGAGACCGGGTTCAGCCGGCTGGTGCGCCACATGTCCGAGCAGGGGCCGCTCGAGATAGCGGCCACCCGGCGCTACCAGCATCGCCTCTCAGCCGCCGGCGAGCCGCTCTTCTACCAGGCACTGGTAGGTCGCAAGCGCTACGACGTGCCCGTGGACTGGGCCACCGAGGAATAGTTAGGCCCCGGGGCAACCCTGCCGCGAGGGGTTAGGCGGACCCCGAACGTACGAAGGGCGCCCACCGGGGGCGCCCTTCGCAAACTACGACTGACTGGACGAGATCGGCGGCGGACCCTACGGCGCGTGACGCCCGACCGGGGGGACCAACTCCGGCCTCCGCTCGCCGACGGTGCCCTGGATGGACTCCGCTCGACGGTCCAGCTCCGACCTAGCGGCCGGACACCTCCAGGGTCCCGAATTTACTGTGACTCAAGTTAGGACCACCTCCTTTCCCTGGTCCGGATATTCAATCAGACCAAGCGGACCGGCCACCGCACACCGGGCGCAACCGTCGTCGGGTGCCGGACCGGCTGACGCAATTCGAGCCGTGCCCAGGGAGGGCAGGCGCGGGACCGGTATGGCCACCGCGGCACGTGGTGGTGCTCGGCTACCAGCCGCCGGAGGTGGTCTCCACCGGAGCCGGCGGGCGCGGGGGAGGGAGAGGGCGTTCCTTGCGAGGTGGTGCGAGCGACTCGTTCACTACTAGAGACAACGCGCAAACTGCGAAGAAGTTGCTGGCTTGCAACGAAAGGTGCCTACCAGCCCCCCTCAGTGGTCTCCTTGGGGCCGCCCATGCTGGACGGTGGGAACGGGCGTGGCCTTCGAGCGAGCGTCATGCTGGCTTCCTTCTGGTCGGGGGTCGTGCATCGTGCGTAGGTCTACCTTCGGCCGATGCGGGCGATCCCTGAAGCCCCTCGTGTCGTTCGTCGCCGCTATTCGTCGGTGTCGGGCTCCTGGACATCGGGGTCGAGCGGCGTCTCGATCGCGGGACCGGCGTCGATGCCGGGCGCCGCATGGGCGTCCGCGCCGGTGTCCACGTCGTCTGTCGACTCGGTGTCGATGGCGGCCATGCTCTCGAGCTCCGGCGCGCCGTCCTCCCCCTCGCTCACCGCGGCTGCCGTCTCCTCGGACTCCTCGACCACCGGCGCGATCGCGCTCACGAGGTCGTCCTCCTTGAGGTTCATCACCCGCACGCCCTGAGAGGCGCGGCCGTAGCGCGAGATGCCGCGCACGCTGGTGCGCTGCACCATGCCCGACTGCGAGATGAACACGAGATCCTCGTGCTCGCGCACGATCAGTGCGCCGGCCACGCCGCCCTTGCGCTCGGTGAGCTTGATCGTCTGCACGCCCATCGCGCCGCGACCCTTGACGGGGTACTCGGAGATCGCCGTGCGCTTCCCGTAGCCGTTCTCGGTGACCACGAGCATGTCGGTGTCGTCTTGAGCGATGTCCATGGCCAGCACGCAGTTGTCGCCGCGCTTGACGTTCATGCCC
>JAABUN010008465.1_pt1 | contig 10491 bp, 9 predicted proteins | sample 5559311 | NCBI WGS metagenome assembly JAABUN01 (sample SAMN10711877, study PRJNA513370) | rock metagenome | isolation source: Antarctica rocks | place: Antarctica: Victoria Land, Siegfried Peak sud
AGCGGCGCGACCGGCAGGCACCCCGATCCCCGGCGGCACCGGCGGGCAGACCCCGGCCCCGGCGGGTACCACGATCTCCGGCGGCACCGGCGGCCAGACGCCCGCCCCCGCGATGGCGACTTCCGCCTCGACGACCAGCGGCGCGGCAACGACGACCGGCGGCGCGGCAACGATGGCTGCCCCGGCGGGGATGCAGCCGAACCTGATGGTCACGCCCCCGGCGGGCGTGACGCTCGTGGCACCGCCGCCGATCACGGCAAACACGGCACCGCGTGGCAACGTCCGCTACTGGCAGACGGTGTACGACCCGCCCACGGTGCCGAGTGCCGGGTATCACGACCAGTGGCTTGCCAGCCTGAAGTTCTCCCTGCCGAACGTGATGTTCAAGGAGGAGCAGTACTCCTACAACGAGATGCTCGACAAGATGCGCGTCGCCATCCGCGCCGGACAGGGGCCGGACACCACGGTGATCCCGATCCTCTGGGGGCCGGAGTTCGCCTACGCCAACCAGTTGGAGGAGATCGTCCTCGCGGACTACGGCTACAAGGCGGAGAACTTCTGGCCCGGTGCGCTCAAGAGCGTCGCCGTGAACGGCAAGCTCTACGGCATCCCCACGAACAACGAGACCATGTCCTTCATCTGGAACAAGACGACCTTCATGAAGGCCGGTCTCGACCCGAACAAGGGGCCGGAGACGTGGGAGGACGTGAAGAACTACTCCAAGGCGATCAAGGATAAGACGGGCAAGGCGGGTTTCGGCCTCGTTGCCAAGCTCAACGCCGGGAACATCCCCTTCCGCTACATGCCGCTGACGTGGGCCTACGGCGGCGGTGCGCTCGACGAGACCTCGGACAGCCCGACGTACACCAAGAGCCAGTTCGACAGCGAGGGCAACATCGCGGCGTTGCAGTGGGTGTACGACGTGTTCGTGCGCGACGGTTCGGCCCCGATGTCGGCCCTGACGAACACGCAGACCGAGAACCGCGACCTGTTCGTCTCCGGCGAAGTGGCGATGATGATCGCGCATCCCGCCGAGTACACCTCGATCAAGCAGAAATCGCCGGAAGTCGCGGAGCAGATGGGCTACACGCTCATGCCGAAGGGGCCGGTGCGCCGCGCCGTGGTCTTCGGTGGCTCGAACATGGTGATCTTCAAGGGCAAGAACAGCGACGCGGTGAAGGCCGCCGTGGCGAGCCGCACCTCGCCGCCGTGGAGCCTCCGCTTCGCGTGGGAGTCCTCGAACCCCGGTCACCGCGACGGCTTCAACCTGTCGGAGCAGCAGGGGCGTGTCAAGGACACGAAGTACCTCGATGTCGCCACCGAGATGTTGCAGTACGGCATCTCGTTCCCCACGGTGCCGGAGTCTTCGGACATCATGAACCTGATCGTGCCGCAGATGATGCAGGATGTGATGACCAAGGCGAAGTCGCCGCAGCAGGCGGGCCAAGACGCCGCGAAGAAGGTCAACGACATGATCGCCAAGCGGCGGTAATCGGGCAGTCGGCAGTCGGCAGTCGGCAGTCGGCGGTAGGGAAAGCGACGCAGCAGCGTCCGCTCGCTACTGCCGGTTGTCGGCTGCCGACTGCCGACTGCCGACGAGGGGGGAAACGTGGCGACCGCGACCGGAACACTCCGCCGCCCGAAACCGGCGGCACCACCGCGCCCACCGGGCGCACTCGCGCAGGTATGGAAACACCGGGCGGATTACCTCTACGTGTTGCCGTCGCTGCTTGCGATGGGGCTGGTGATCGTCTATCCGTTCATCCGCATGGTCATCTCCAGCTTCCAGTACACCTCGGCCTACGGCGGTGCCACGCGCTTCGTCGGGCTGGAAAACTACGCCGATGCGTTCGCGGACGAGAACTTCGGGCGCGTGATCGTCAACACGGTCATCTGGACGGTCGCCAGCACGGCGATTGCGATGGTGATTGGGCTGATGGCGGCTATCGTCGTCTCGCGCCCGCTGGTGGGGCGGTCGTTCTTCCGGGGCGCGTTATTCATCCCGTACGTGATCGGCCCCGTCACGGCGGCGTTCGTGTGGAAGTGGATGTTCAATGCGGACTTCGGCGTCATCAGCGGCACGCTCATCCAATTGGGCCTCATCACCACGCCGATCCGTTTCATTGACAGCACCGAACTCGTGCTCGGCAGCGTGATCGCGGCGAATGTCTGGAAAGAGTTCTCGTTCGCCATGATTATGATCCTCGCGGGGTTGCAGGCGATCCCGGAGCAACTGTACAACGCCGCGAAGGTGGACGGTGCCGGTCGCTGGCGGCGGTTCACCGACGTGACGCTGCCGCAACTGCTGCCCGTGCTCACGGTAACGAGCGTGCTCCTCGTGATCGCCAACATCAACGCCTTCACCATCGTGTGGGTGCTGACGGGCGGCGGGCCGGCGTACCGCTCGCAAATCTTCATCACGCACCTCTACACGAACGCTTTCGTCGGTAGCCCGCGCTTCGAACTCGCGGCGGCCCTCGGCGTGATCGTGTTCCTGTTCCTCATGGTCTTCGCCGTGCTCTACGTCTGGCTGATCGGGCGGCAGGCCAAGAGTCGCCACGCCGAACTTGCGGCGGCGGAGGAAGAATCGGCGGCGGGCGCGGCAGCCAACACCGGCTCCGCCATCGGCGGCGCACACTAGTATCCGAAACGGACGGGGGCAGACCGCATGGCAGTCGCAACGAGGCCCGTGACGAAGCCGATCACGGCGATGACCGAAGCCGAGCACGCCGCGCTCGTCGCCCGCACGAAGCGGCGACGGGCCATCGAGAGCCTGCTGATAGACAAGATCGCGTCGTACGCTTTCCTGTTCGTGCTCCTGATCTTCGCGCTGGCACCCTTCGTGTGGATGTTCAGCACCTCGATCAAGAGGCCGCAGGAGCAGTTCGTGCGCATCCCGCGCTGGATTCCGCAGCAACCGACGTTCGAGGCGTACCGCGTGCTGATTGACTCGAAGGCGGCGAACAACAACAACTTCCCGCTGTACTTCTGGAACAGCATGGTCGTCAGCACGCTCAGCACGGTGATCGCGGTCATCCTCGCGGTGACGGCGGCGTACGCTTTCTCGCGCTTCGAGTTCCCCGGCAAGCAGGTGATGTTCTTCGGCGTACTGGGCAGGAATATGCTGCCGCTCGTCGCCTTTCTCGTGCCGCTGTTTCAATTGATGGCGACGCTGAACCTGCAAAATAACTACCTCGGCCTTGTACTCGCGTACCTCACGAGTTCCTTGCCGCTGGCGATCTGGCTCCTCAAGGGCTTCTTCGACAGCATCCCGAACGAGCTTGAGAAAGCGGCACGCATAGACGGCTGCACGCGCTTTCAAGCCTTCCGCGAGATCATCCTGCCGCTGACGCTGCCCGGTATCGCCGCCGCCTCGATCTACTGCTTCATTAGCGCGTGGAACGAGTACATCTTCGCGGTGACGCTCACGAGCGACCCCGGCCTGCGCACGCTGCAAGTGGGGCAGACCTTCTTCCTCTCGGAGAACAACTCGAACTGGGCCGCCCTGATGGCGGTGTCGCTCGCGGTGAGCGTGCCGGTGGTGGTGCTGTTCCTCATGGTGCAGCGGTTCTTCGTGCAGGCGTTGACCGCCGGTGCGGTGAAGGGCTAGACGAGGGGCGGAAGACGTGGAGGGAAATGTCCCGGAATCGGTGTCCGCGCCGGTTCCGGGCCGGGGGGAAGTCAGCCCGGTGGTGATCGCGGACCCGCCGGAGTTCCTTTCGATTCTGGTGTGGTCGCCCTCCCCGGTCGTGGCGACAGCGCGGGTACTCGACGGGTGGCGACACATCCATCAATACCTGACCTCCTATAAGGGTCTGCTATTCTACACAGAGGCGGGCGACGAATTACCGTTGGGCAACCATGTGGATGTCGTCGTCGCACGGCGCATTCATGTCATGTCTACCTTCTACCCGTCTTGATAGCGGGCCTAGCGAGGAGCAACGCAAAGTGGCTGAGGTTGTCCTTACCGACGTAGTAAAGAATTACCCCGGCGGCGTGACCGCCGTGGATAACGTTTCCCTGACGATGGAAGACGGCGAGTTCGTCACGCTCGTCGGCCCCTCCGGGTGCGGCAAGACGACCACGCTGAACATCATCGCGGGCCTGTTGGACATCACGAGCGGCAGCATCAAGATCGGCGGGCGCGAGGTGAACGACCTCGACCCCAAGGACCGCGACATTGCGATGGTGTTCCAGAACTACGCGCTCTATCCGCACAAAACGGTGTACGAGAACCTCGCCTTCCCGCTCAAGTTGCGCAAGACCCCGAAGGCAGACATTGACCGCCGCATCCGGGAAGCGGCCCGCAGCGTCGGCATCACGGAGTTCCTCGACCGCCGCCCGCGCCAGCTTTCGGGCGGGCAGCAGCAGCGCGTCGCCCTCGGTCGCGCCCTCGTGCGCGAGCCGCAGGTCTTCCTGATGGACGAACCCCTGAGCAACCTCGACGCGAAACTGCGCGTGCAGACCCGCGCCGAGATCAAGCGGCTGCATCAGGATTTGAACGCCACCGTGGTCTACGTCACGCACGACCAGCTGGAAGCGATGACGATGAGCGACCGCGTGGCGGTGATGGGCGGCGGGCGCGTGCATCAGTACGGCACGCCGCTGGAAGTCTTCGACACGCCCGCCGACCTGTTCGTCGCCTCGTTCATCGGCTCCCCCGCGATGAACCTGCTGCGCGGGCAACTGGAAGTGTCGGGCGGCACGGGCGGCGTGCGCGTGGGCGACTCCCTCTGGCCCCTGCCGCCGCACCTGCTCGCCGCCGCACGGACACAAAATGTGACGGGCGAAGTAGCATTCGGCGTGCGGCACCGCGATCTCGATCCGTCGCACCGCGAGGTGCCTGGTTCGGTGCGCGGCACGGTCTACGCCGTGGAACCAACGGGCGACATCACGTATGTCCACCTGCGCATCGGCGGCAATGTCCTCGTCGCCAGCGTGGAGCCGGAGGAGCAGTTCGCGCCGGACGAAACGGTCTGGGTGATACCGAAGCTCAACCGCGTCCACCTGTTCGATACGGTGAGCGGCCTCGCCGTGCGCGAACGTTCCACCGCACCGGGGCAGATGGCGCGTGCGGGCTACGCGAACGAGGGCATGGCATTGGAGGACTTGCCCGTGAGCGCGGAGGCACCCCGCGTGCTCGGTGTCGGCAGCGACGACTAAGGGGCCTCACCCCCGGCCCCCTCTCCGTCAAGTGGAGAAGGGGAGAACTACGGCAAAAATGAGAGGCCACCCCAAGATATGGGATGGCCTCGATGTCTGTGTGATTGCTCCCCCCTCCGCTTGACGGAGGGGGGCCGGGGGTGAGGTCTCTCTATGAACTCGCTGCCCCGGTCGCCGCTTCCGCTTCCGCTTCGGCCTCGGCCTCGGCAGGCGGGTCGCGCAAGGTGCGGAGGTTGCGCATCTCCGGCCACAGCCCCCCGACGAGCAGCACCACGAGGATCGTGCCGATGCCGCCCGCCACCGTTGCCGCCACGGGGCCGAATAGTTGCGCCGTGACGCCCGACTCGAAGCCGCCCAACTGGTTCGAGGTGCTGATGAAGAGCGAGTTCACCGAGCCGACGCGCCCGCGCATCGCGTCCGGCGTGCGCACGAGGACGAGCGTGCTGCGGATGACCACGCTGACATTGTCGAACGCCCCGATGAAGAACAGCATGGCGAACGAGAGCCAGAAGTTCCGCGACAGCCCGAAGATGATCGTCGCCACGCCGAAGCCCGCCACCGCGAAAAGCAGCGTGCGCCCCGCGTGTGCGAAGGCGGGACGACGGGCCAGCACGACCGCCATCAGCACCGCGCCGATGCTCCCCGCTGCCCGGAGCCAGCCGAGGCCGAAGGGGCCGACATTGAGGATGTTCTCCGCGAAGATCGGCAGCAGCGTCACCGCCCCACCGAGCAGCACGGCGAACAGGTCGAGCGTGATCGCCGCAAGCAGCACGGGCGTGCGCCACAGGAAGCTCAAGCCCTCGCCTACCGCTCGCCATGTCCGCCCGCTACCGCCGCCTCCGGGCCGTTCCTGCGGGCGCGGGCGTATCTGCGCGAGCAACGCGATGAAGCAGAGCGCGGCCACGGCGTAGATCAGATACACGAATGTCGCGCCGCCGAGAACGCCGATCAGCAGGCCGCCAACGGCTGGCCCGACGATTGCCGAGACCTGCGTGGCACTACTGCGCCACGTCACGGCGTTCTCGTAGAGGTCGGGCGGGATGACTTGCCCGATGAGGGCGGAACTCGCGGGGTTGTTGAACGCCCCTGCCGTGCCGATCAGGGCGATACAGGCGTAGATGAGGGACACCGACCCCTTCGCGGCGGAGAGCGCGGCGAGCAGCAACGCCCCCACCGCCACGGTCGCCTGCGTGAACAGCATGATGCGCCGCCGGTCGTAATGGTCGGCGATGTACCCGGCGGGCAACGACAGCAGGATCACGGGGATCACCTGCGCCAGCCCCACCCCGCCGAGCACGAGGGCCGAGGACGTGCGCGTGTACAACTCCCACCCGATTGCCACGGCGAGCATCTGCTGCCCGAAGAAACTGATGCACGCCCCCATGAGCAGCAGGCGGAAATCGCGGTTGCGCAACGCCCGGTAGGGATCGCTCATGTCCCCGGCGCGGGGGCGCGGGGCGTCATCGTCCTTGCGTGCCATGCTGCTCCTGTTCCATCGTCCGTCCGTGTCGGTGTTTCGGCAACGTCGTGCCGCGCATTATCCGATATTGTGGCGCGGCGAGACGCGAACCGCAACCGCCCGCAGGGGCGAGGAAGCAGTGGGGCGGGGTTCGGAGGCGGTTGTCGAACCCGATGTAGGGGCGTACGGCGTGCGCCCTCTCACCGCGCCTCCCACCTCCGGGGTTGGTGACTTCCATTAGAGAAGGCGCACGCCGTGCGCCCCTACAGCGGTAGTCAGGGAGGTTGTGGCAGTAGTACAGGGCAAGCATGAGAGCATGTTCGCCTGACTTGCGGCAACGGATCGTGGACGCCGTTGCTGCTGGCGAGTCGCAGTCCGCCGTGGCTCGCCGCTTCGCGGTCTGCCGCGAGGGTGTGCGCCGCTACTGTGCGCGGTTTGCCGCGACAGGCGATCTCGCGCCGCGCACCGCTCCCGGTGGCGTGCCAACCATCGCCGATGTCCGGTTGCCCGCCCTCGTGCGCCAACTGCGTGCCGCTCCCGACGCCACCGTAGACGCGCACCGAGAGCGGTGGGCTGCGGAGCAGGGGCAGGCGGTGAGCCGCTCCACGATGTCGCGGGCGATTGCCCGCACCGACTGGACGCGCAAAAAAAGACGCCGATCGCTGCGGAGCGGCAGCCGTGGCAGCGGGCGCGATGGCGACGGGCGATGCGGCGGGTGTCGGCACGGCGGCTCGTGTTCGCGGACGAGTGCGGGGTGCAGACGAACATGACGCCGCGCTCCGCCCGCGCTCCACGGGGACAACGGGCGGCGGCGCGGGTACCGCATCGCAGTCGGCGCAACACCACGGTGATTGCTGCCCTGTCGCTTGCAGGGGCGGGAGCGACACTGGCGATACCGGGAGCGATGACGGGCGAAGTCTTCGTGACCTACCTGCGCGAGGTGCTGCTCCCCACGCTACGGCGGGGGCGCGTGGTGGTATGTGACGACCTCTCGGCGCACCGCGATCCGCAGGTCGGGCCGCTGGTGCGAGGGGCGGGATGCCGGGTCGTGTCCTTGCCTGCGTACTCACCCGACTACAACCCGATTGAGGAGAGGTTTAGCAAGGCGAAAAACGCGGTGCGCAAGGCCGAGGCACGAGAGCATGAGGCATCGGTGACAGCGGTAGGGGTGGCACTGGGAACGGTGACGCCGCGTGATGCGTACGGCTGGTTCCGCCACTGTCACCACCGCCACTGCCTGCCACAACCTCGCTGACCACCGCTGTACATCGGGTTTCAGTGCTTCCCGGTCTCCCGCTACCAGTCCGTCACCGAATTGTCGTCGCGGCGCAGGGTCATGCCCGGACGCAACTGGAACGGCTCCGCGAGGGCCGCTTCGTCGTCGAGTTCCACGCCGAGGCCGGGGGTGTCGCCGCAGTACAGCTTGCCCCCCTCCAACCGCATGTCCGTCTTGACGATGTCCCCGATTACCCCCGGTCGCCACGTCAATTCCTGCACCGCGAACAGCGGCGTGGAGAGGTCGAAGTGCAGGCACGCGGCGGTCGAGACCGGGCCGAGCGGGTTGTGCGGTGCCTGCTCGATGTAATGCGTCTCGCACCACCCGGCGACCTTCCGGCTCTCGGTTAGCCCGCCGCAGATGCACAGGTCCACGCGGCAGTAGTCCATCAGGTCGCCCTCGATCAGCGTCTGCCAGTCCCACTTGCTCGCCAGTTGCTCGCCCGTGGCGATGGGGACGGCGGTCTGGGAGCGGATGTACCGCAGGATGGCGGCACTCTCGGCGCGGGCGGGGTCCTCGATGAAGAAGGGGCGGTACCGCTCGATGGCGCGGGCGATCTGGATGGCGTAGGTCGGCGTCGTGCGCTGGTGCAGGTCCACGCAGATTTCCACCTCCGGCCCCACCGCCTCGCGCAGGGCGGCGAAGGCGTCCACCGTCCAGCGCAAGGCGCGGGATTGCTCGTAGATGCCCTCGCGCTCGCCGTCGCCGCCGCTCCCCTCGCCGACGCCGAAGCGCACGAACTCCCAGCCCTCCGCGACGCGCTCCTTCGCGTACGCCGCCATCGCCTCGATACCGCCCGCCTGCTGGACGTGGCAGTAGCAGCGGGCGTAGTCCCGCGTCTTGCCGCCCAGAAGGTCGTACGTCGGCACGCCGAGGGTCTTGCCGCGCAAGTCCCACAGGGCGAGGTCAATCGCGGCGACGGTGGCACCGTGGACATGCCCGCCCCGGAAGAACTGCCCGCGCCAGAGCGTCTGCCAGATGTGCTCGATGCGCGTCGGGTCCATACCGACGAGAATCGGTTTGTACGTCTCCACCAGTCCCTGTATCGCCAGTTCTTTCCATGTGATACCCGCCTCGCCGAGGCCCGTCAGCCCCTCGTCGGTGTACACCTTGACGAAGGTATAGTTGCGCCCCGGTCGCTCGCGGTCATGCACGAGAAACGTCTTCACGTCGGTGATCTTCACCCTGCCCCCTCCCTTGCGCGTGCGTGCGCCTCGCATCAATTATTCGTGACGCCGCCCATGCTACCGGGTATTCCGCCGTTGCGCTACTTAGACGCACCGAGCGCACGCCGAAGGACAGGTGGCACCGTTATTGCGGCTTTTCGAGAACCTACATGATCTGCGGGGTAAAGAGTCGCGTAGATATCCGTGCGTCTCCGATGGTCGTCACGCGACGACGAGGAACCCGTTCGCAAGACAGGAGTGTCACTACATGCCGTACGTCAGCGTCGGTCAAGAGAATTCGGGCAGCATTGATCTGTACTACGAGGATCAGGGTACCGGAAGCCCCGTTGTCCTCATCCACGGCTATCCGCTCAATGGTCACTCGTGGGAAAAGCAGGTACCGGCCCTGCTAAGTAGGTCCGCAACTGATTCTGGACGGGATAGCGGCAGGTGAAATCCCGCTGCATCGGGAGAAACCCGCAGGCGAAATCCCGCCGATTCCGTCTAAATCTCGCTGCCGACCTACTTAGGTGCAGGCCACCGCGTCATCGCCTATGACCGCCGTGGCTTCGGTGCTTCCAGCCAGCCCGCCACTGGCTACGACTACGACACCTTCGCGCAGGACCTGAACACCCTGATGGAGACGCTCGACCTGCGCGACGCCACCCTCGTCGGCTTCTCGATGGGTTCGGGGGAAGTGACGCGCTATCTCGGCACCTACGGCTCTGCCCGTGTGCGCAAGGCGGCCCTGCTCGCGCCGCTCCAGCCGTTCCTGCTCAAGACCGCCGATAATCCCGAAGGCGTGGATACCAGCGTGTTCGAGGGGATCAAGCAGGGGGTCGTCGCGGATCGTCCCGCGTTCTTCAAGTCGTTCTTCGAGAATTTCTACAACTACGACACCCTCGGCGGCACGCGCATCAGCGAGCAGGCGTTTCAGATGAGCTGGAACGTGGCGGTGGGCGCATCGGCGATTGCGTCCCTCGCGTGCGTCACATCGTGGTTGACCGACTTCCGCGCCGACCTCCCGAAGTTCGACGTGCCGACCCTCGTGGTACAAGGCGACGAAGACCGCATCCTTCCCATTGACGCGACCGGGAAGCGGCTGCCGGGGATGATTAAGGACGCGCATCTCGTGGTCATCAAGGGCGGGCCGCACGCCATCGGCTGGACGCACGCCGAAGAAGTCAACCGCGCCTTGCTGGACTTCCTCAAGAACTGAGCGCACACGGACGGGACGCGGCAGTGTTCCTGCCGCGTCCCGTCTGTGTGTAATGCCGTATCACACGGCGGCTTCCATCTCACCCTGATTGCGGGTAGCCGAACACCGGACACATGCGCGAAGATCGGTTTGCTGAGAACCCTTCTTCGTGTATGGAGGCCCGATGAACGACACACTGATTGTAACGGTCTTCGTGGTGCTTGACGAT
>JAABUN010008466.1_pt1 | contig 10490 bp, 13 predicted proteins | sample 5559311 | NCBI WGS metagenome assembly JAABUN01 (sample SAMN10711877, study PRJNA513370) | rock metagenome | isolation source: Antarctica rocks | place: Antarctica: Victoria Land, Siegfried Peak sud
CCAGTGGAAGCCGAGGCTGGTCTGATGCTGGAGATACTCGAAGCCGTCAAGGCATGGCCGCTGCTGGTCGTAGCGCTGGTGGTATTCGGCCTCGCGCCCGGAGTCGTGCTTCGCTTGATCGTCCTGGCGTTCCACAGTGACGACCCTCGTCGCACCGAAATACTGGCGGAGTTGCGCGTCATTCCCCGCTGGGAACGGCCGTTCTGGGTTGCTGAGCAGGTAGAGGTCGCCTTCTTTGAAGGTCTGGTCGAACGGCTCGAGTGGGCGGCGACCGGGCGCCTCATCTATCGCTGGCGTCTGGACTCCGGGGTCAAGCTCAACCGGTCTTATCCCGACAGTTTCTGGATCCCCGACGATGGGGCAAAGGCCACGCTCACCCCTGGTGACACGGTCAAGTTAATGTTCACGATGAAGGACGGCTGGACCGAACGGATGTGGGTGGAGGTCACCCACGTGGGCCGCCGCCGGCTCCGCGGCCGCCTGATGAACCAGCCTGTCGGAATTCCCAAACTCGACGCCTTCGCCAAGATCACCTTCCGCTATGGCGATGTCATCGACATCACCAAGGCCGGCGAGCCGGGCAGCGACAACTTCGATGAAGACACCGCGACGATCTGCGGAGAGTGCGCCAACAACCACAACGAGCCCGAGCCCGAGGCAGGAGCAGCGTGAGCTTCCCCGCGACCGTTCTCAAGGTCCTGATCGCCTCACCCCGCGACACACTCGACCTCCGTGACCACGTCGAACGATCGCTGCATGAGTGGAACGCTGACCGCGGCGAGGCTGCCGGGGTGCTGCTCCTGCCCAGGCGATGGGAGACAAACGCGGTCCCTCAGGTCACCGGCACCGATGGCCAGACCGTGGTCAACGCACAGCTGGTCGCTGACGCCGACATTGTGATCGGCATCTTCCACGCCACGCTCGGGCGAGCAACACCCAGGGCGCCGTCTGGAACCGCCGAGGAGCTGGCCACCAGCCACGCCGCCGGAAAGCCCGTGCACATCTACTTCAGCTCGGCCGCGATCCCGCGCGAACACGACCGCGAGCAGCTGGCGGCGTTGGACGCGTTCAAAGACGAGATGGCCAAGCGGTCCCTTTACGGTTCCTTCGACACTCCAGGGTCGTTGGGTCAGCAGGTGAAGTCGGCAATCGAGTTTGACCTGGCGGAACTTGATCTGAAAGCGCCCTCAGCGGCCCCACCGCGGCGAGGAGCCTCTCTGCGGATTCAATACGAGCACGACCGGGAACTGAACAAGCAAGGGCGGATGACCACCAGGCGTGAGCGACTGAGGATCATCAACGACGGCGACGAACTCGCCGAGAACGTAACCCTCGAACTGCAATCCGGAACTGACGGCGTTGCGCCATCGACCTGGGGGGCGGAAAATCCGTTCACGTTGGCCCCCTTCGGTGGGACCTACTCAATTGCGGTCGCCACCCATGCGGGGATGAGCCAGAACATCACCGGGCGGTTGCGCTGGACGGAGAACAGTGAGGACCGAGAGTCCTCGCAGTCAGTGTCCTTCCACTAACAAGACCCTGACCCAGAGTCCCGACGGGTCTGCGCAAGTTCCGCCTCGAGCTAATCGGGAGTGGCAGCCTTGACAAGGTCAGTAAAGGAATCCGTCCCACTTCGGCTCGTACGACAGGGCCCCGGACGGGATCTCCGGAACGGACTTGGCCAGCATCGGTGCGACCGGCGGCATCACGGGCAGTTGCATGCCGTTCATTGTCACCGACCGAGAGACGTCGCGCCCCGGGGAGTCCGTCGGACATTCTTCTACCGGCTCCACTCGTCTCGCCGCGCTTCCCGGAAGCGGCGCTCGGGGTCGGTCATCGCACCCGCCAGGGACGCGGTGACGGCGGCCACCGCTGCGGCGAAGTCACCGCGGCGGGCCAGCAGCTCGGCCCGGATCGCGTGCCAGCGGGGGTCGGGCCGACACCGGTCCAAGGCCGCCAGCCCCGCGTCGGGTCCGGAGAGCTCCGCCACGGCCACCGCCCGGCTGAGCTCGGCGGCCGAGCTGGGGGCCACCGCGACCAACAGGTCGTAGAGACGTACGACCTCGCCCCAGTCGGTGGACCCGTAGCTCAGGGGGCGGTCGTGCTCGAGGGCGATGGCCGCCTGGAGCTGGTAGGGATCCGCTATGGCCCGAGTCCGGCGCAGGGACGCCGACAGCAACTCCGCCCCTTCGGCGATCATGCCCGCGTCCCACCGGCGGCGATCCTGATCGGCGAGCAGCACGAGTTCCCCCTCCGAGTCCAACCGGGCAGGCCGGCGCGCCTGCGTCAGCAACAGCAGAGCCAGCAGTCCGGCCGTCAGTGCCTCGTCCGGCAGCAGATCGTGCAGGAGCCGCGCCAGCCGGATCGCCTCGGTGCATGCGTTCACGTCGACGGCCCACTCGCCGCTCACCGGGGTGTGACCCAGGGTGTAGAGCGCCTGCACGACCGAGCACGCCGTGCCCATCCGGGCCGGTAGCTCCGCGTCGGTGGGTACTCGGTACGGGATCTGGGCTAGGGCGATCTTCTGGCGGGTCCGGGTGAGCCGTTTGCTGACCGCGGCCTCGGTGGTGAGCAGCACGCTGGCAATCTGGGGGATCGACAGCCCGCACAAGGTCCGCAGCGCCAGCGTCACCTGGGCCTCCGCCGCCAGGGTCGGGTGGCAACAGGTGAAGATCAGGCGGAGCTGATCGTCGCGGATCACCGTGTCGGGTGCGGGGTCGTGGCGGGACAGGTCCACCAGTTCACTCCCTTCCCGTTCCTTGTTGTCCCGCGCCCGCTCGCGTCGGACGAGATCGATGGCCTTGCGACGTGCGGCCAGGGTCAGCCAAGCTCGCGGGTTATCCGGGACACCAGTTCGGGGCCAGGTCGTGAGGGCGACCAGCACGGCATCTTGAACCGCATCCTCGGCCAGCTGAAAGCCCACGGTCCGGATCAAGGTGGCGAGGATCCGCGCACCCTCGATCCGGATCGTGGCCGCCAACTGCTCCTCGGCCGGCGTCCCCGCCTCAGCCAAAGGTGAGCAGGGGCCTGACTTCGACGGCCCCCGCCCAGGTTGCTGGGATCTGGGCCGCGATGGCCACCGCCGCGTCCAGATCGGAAGCATCGAACAGGTAGAAGCCGGTCAGCGCCTCCTTGGTCTCGGCGTAGGGTCCGTCGGTGGTCACCACGTCCCCGCCACGCGCACCCTGGACCCGCACGACGGTGGCGGTGCTGGTCGGGAGCAGCACCGCCCCTCCGGTGATGCTGGTCGCGTTCTCCTCACCGAAGCGGTTGTAGTCGACCATGGTGTGGGCGTGCTCCGGCTCCGACCAGTCGACGTCAGCGGTGTAGATCAGGGCGGCGTATTGCGTCATGAAGACTCCTTGGGTGATGGAGCCGACTCGGTGCCGGCTCTCATGAGGAGGACGAACGAGATGCACTGGATCAGGACATCTTGTCCCGGCTTCGACCGATACTTTTAGGGTGCCCCAGGATGAACTCGGCGCTAAGGCTGGCCTTGCTTGAATCAGCCCGGGCATTAAGAGCACACTTGCGTTGTGAAAACCTTCCAGCAGGCTGCGTCCGGCGCCGCCGGTTCGCATCCGGGCGGGGAGACCGATGCCTCCACCCGGCAGCGCGTGGCCAGCTCGATCCTCGAACACGGCCCGTCCACGGCGGTCGCCCTCGCTGAGCGCCTAGGTCTGACCCCAGCGGCGATCCGCCGCCATCTCGATGTGCTGCTGACCCTCGGCCAGCTCGAGGCGCGCGAGCAGCGCATCTACGGTGCTCGAGGTCGAGGTCGCCCCGCCAGGGTCTTCGCCTTGACGCCCGCCGGTCGGTCCGTGTTCTACACCGCGTACGACGTGCTGGCGGTCCGGGCGCTCGAGTTCATGTCCGAGACCGCGGGGCCCGATGCGGTCACCCGGTTCGCGGAGTCCCGGATCGCCGACGTGGAGGCGCGCTACCGCGACAACCTCGCGGCGGCCGATGATCAGACCACCCCGGCCCAGGCCCTGGCCGGCGCCCTGTCGGACGACGGTTACGTGGCGTCGACCCTGCCCTCGGCCCTGGGCGAACAGCTCTGTCAGCACCATTGTCCGGTCGCCCACGTTGCCGAGCAGTTCCCCCAGCTCTGCGACGCGGAGACCGAGGCGTTCTCCCGGCTGCTCGGCGTGCACGTCCAGAGACTGGCCACCATCGCCCACGGCGACGGGGTCTGCACGACTCATGTTCCGCGTGCCTCCGGCACGACCCATATTCCGCACGCAGCCAGGACCCCGATCCCCAGCCCCCGCTCGAACCCAGAGGAGTCATCGATATGACCGAGATCATGGACCCGACCACGGCCGTCAGCAGCGGCCCGGTCGGCACCGGACACACCCAGGACGAGCACCTCGACGCGCTCGGCCGCTACCGCTTCGGCTGGTCGGACTCCGACGTCGCCGGTTCCACGGCCAAGCGCGGTCTGACCCCCGAGGTCGTGGCCAACATCTCCGCGCTCAAGAGCGAGCCCCAGTGGATGCTCGACCTGCGGATGAAGGGGCTCAAGCTCTTCGGCCGCAAGCCAATGCCCGCCTGGGGTGCCGAGCTCGACGGGATCGACTTCGACAACATCAAGTACTTCGTCCGCTCGACCGAGAAGCAGGCCACCAGCTGGGACGACCTGCCGGCGGACATCAAGAACACCTACGACAAGCTGGGCATCCCCGAGGCCGAAAAGGCGCGGCTGGTGTCCGGTGTCGCGGCTCAGTACGAGTCCGAGGTGGTCTACCACAAGATCAACGAGGAGCTGGAGAAGCAGGGTGTCATCTTCCTCGACACCGACAGCGCCCTGAAGGAGTACCCCGAGCTGTTCGCGGAGTACTTCGCCACCGTGATCCCGGTCGGGGACAACAAGTTCTCCGCGCTGAACTCGGCCGTCTGGTCGGGTGGCTCCTTCATCTACGTCCCCAAGGGCGTGCACGTGGAGATCCCGCTGCAGGCGTACTTCCGGATCAACACCGAGAACATGGGTCAGTTCGAGCGGACCCTGATCATCGTCGACGAGGGTGCCTACGTGCACTACGTCGAGGGCTGCACCGCACCGATCTACTCGAGCGACTCGCTGCACTCCGCGGTCGTCGAGATCGTGGTCAAGAAGGGTGCTCGCTGCCGCTACACGACCATCCAGAACTGGTCGAACAACGTCTACAACCTCGTCACCAAGCGCGCCACCTGCGAGGAGGGCGCGACGATGGAGTGGATCGACGGCAACATCGGCTCCAAGGTCACCATGAAGTACCCGGCCGTCTACCTGATGGGCGAGCACGCCCGCGGCGAGACGCTGTCCATCGCCTTCGCCGGCGAGGGCCAGCACCAGGACGCCGGTTCCAAGATGGTGCACTGCGCGCCGTACACGTCGAGCTCGATCATCTCCAAGTCCGTGGCCCGTGGCGGTGGCCGGACGTCGTACCGCGGTCTGGTCCAGGTCCAGGAGGGTGCGCACCACTCGGCTTCGATCGTGAAGTGCGACGCGCTGCTGGTCGACAACATCAGCCGCTCCGACACCTACCCCTACGTCGACGTCCGCGAGGACGACGTCTCGATGGCCCACGAGGCCACCGTGTCCAAGGTGAGCGACGACCAGCTGTTCTACCTGATGAGCCGGGGGATGGGCGAAGACGAGGCGATGGCCATGATTGTCCGTGGCTTCGTGGAGCCGATCGCCCGTGAGCTGCCGATGGAGTACGCCCTCGAGCTCAACCGGCTGATCGAGCTGCAGATGGAGGGCGCAGTCGGCTGACGCCGGCTGACCCACCCGAACCGTGTCCTGAGCCTGTCGAAGGCGCAACGCTAGGAAGAGAAGATCCGTGTCGATTGATACCCGTACGCCGTTCGAGGCTGACGTCCCCGAGCTGCCCGACGGTGTGCCAAACGTGGCCGAGGCCGTCGAGACCATCGCGTCGCACCTGCACCCGGTGGCCTCGTACGACCTCGCCCATCACCCGGTCCCCACCGGGCTGGAGGAGGTCTGGCGGTTCACCCCGCTGAAGCGGCTGCGTGGGCTGCTGACGTCGGACGGGCAGACTGGAGGACACCTGACCTGGGAGGTCGACGCCCCCGAGGGGGTGACCACGAGCCAGATCAGCACCGAGCAGGCGATCGCTCTGGGCGGCCCGGCGCCGGTGGACCGGATCGCGGCTCTGGCCGTGGCCAACGCCGACGGTGCCATGCGGATCGACGTGCCGGCCGAGGTCGAGCTCGACCGGCCGCTGGTGATCACCCTGACCGGTGAGGGCGCCGGGACCACGGTCTACGGCCACATCGTGATCACCGTCGGGGCCTTCGCGAACGCCACCATCGTGATGGAGCACCGGGGGTCGGCGGTCTACGCCAGCTCGGTCACCCTGCTGGTGGGCGACGGCGCGACCGTGCAGTTCACCGGTCTGCAGCTGTGGGCCGACGACGCCGTGCACGCCGGCCAGGTAGCCGTACGGGTGGGCCGGGACGCCCACGTGCGAACCCTGTCGGCGACCATGGGCGGGGACCTCGTACGGCTGGTGGAGACCAGCGAGTACGCGGGACCCGGCGGTGAGGTCGAGCAGCTCGGGTTGTACTTCGTGGACGCCGGCCAGCACCTGGAGCACCGGTTGTTCGTGGACCACAACCAGCCGCACACCACCAGCAACGTGGACTACCGCGGGGCTCTGCAGGGTCGTGGCGCGCACTCGGTCTGGGTCGGCAACGTGCTGATCCGCAAGATCGCGGAGGGTATCACGACCTACGAGTCCAACCGCAACCTGGTGCTCACCGACGGCTGCCGGGCAGACTCGGTCCCCAACCTGGAGATCGAGACCGGCGAGATCGAGGGTGCCGGGCACGCCTCTACCACCGGCCGCTTCGACGACGAGCAGCTGTTCTACCTCCGAAGCCGCGGCATCGACGAGGCCGAGGCTCGTCGGCTGGTCGTGCACGGCTTCTTCGCCGACCTGATCCGTCGGATCGGCGTGCCGGACGTGGAGCGTCGGCTGCTGGACGCGGTCGAGGCCGAGCTCGCGGTGACCGTCGGGGTGCCCAGCACCTTCCCGGAGACCTACGACGAGGTCGTCTCGTGAGCTTCGTCCGCGCCTGCGCCGTCGCCGACGTGGCGCCCGAGTCGGCCCGCGCGGTCGAGATCGGGAGCACCGAAGTGGCCATCGTGCAGAGCGGCGGCACCTTCTACGCCATCGCCGACCAGTGCTCGCACGCCTCGATCCCGCTCTCCGACGGCGACGTGGAGAACGGCACGATCGAGTGCTACCTGCACAGCTCGTTGTTCGACCTGTTGACCGGCCGACCGCTCGGCCTGCCTGCCACCCAACCGGTGGCCGTCTTTCCCTGCCAGATTTCCGGAGACGACGTTCTGGTCGACGTCTCCAGTCCCATCAAGGAGCTCTAAACCGATGTCAACGCTGGAAATCAACGACCTGCACGTCTCGGTCCACACCGAGTCCGGCCCCAAGGAGATCCTCAAGGGGGTCGACCTGACCATCCGCAGCGGCGAGGTGCACGCCATCATGGGGCCGAACGGCTCCGGTAAGTCCACCCTGGCCTACTCCATCGCCGGTCACCCGAAGTATCAGGTGACCTCGGGCACGGTGACCATGGACGGTGCCGACATCTTGTCCATGAGCGTCGACGAGCGGGCTCGGGCCGGTCTGTTCCTGGCCATGCAGTATCCCGTCGAGGTCCCCGGGGTCTCGGTCTCCAACTTCCTGCGTACGGCAAAGACCGCCGTCGACGGCGAGGCCCCCAAGCTCCGCACCTGGGTCAAGGACGTCAACGCCGCCATGGACCGGGTCAACATGGACCGGGAGTTCGCCAACCGCAGCGTCAACGAGGGCTTCTCCGGTGGCGAGAAGAAGCGCCACGAGATCGTCCAGCTCGAGCTGCTCAACCCCACGTTCGCCATCCTGGACGAGACCGACTCCGGGCTGGACATCGACGCCCTGCGGATCGTCTCCGAGGGGGTCAACCGCTTCGGCGAGCAGGGCGACCGCGGAGTGCTGCTGATCACCCACTACACGCGGATCCTGCGCTACATCAAGCCCGACTTCGTGCACGTCTTCGTCGCCGGCCGGGTGGCCGAGCAGGGTGGCCAGGAGCTGGCCGAGCGCCTCGAGGCCGAGGGCTACGACCGCTACGTCAAGGCCGCTGCCGCGGGCGTCGGGGCCGAGTAGCCATGACGCAGACCGAAGCGAGGGGAGTGACCCCCGTGGAGACCCCGCTCCAGGGCCAGGCGCAGTACCCGGCCGTGGTTCCGGTCGAGGTCATCCCCGACCTGCCCGACGAGCGGATCCCGTTCGACGTCGAGGCCATCCGGGCGGACTTCCCGATCCTGGAGCGTACGGCGGGAGACTGGCCCCTGGTCTACCTGGACAGCGCGAACACCTCCCAGAAGCCGCGGTGCGTGGTGGAGGCCATCGAGGACCACTACCTCCACCACAACGCCAACGTCGCGCGGGCCATGCACCTGCTCGGCGGCGAGGCCACCGAGGCGTTCGAGGGTGCCCGGGCGACCCTGGCGGAGTTCATCGGGGCGAAGCGCTCCGAAGAGATCATCTTCACCAAGAACGCGTCCGAGGCGCTCAACCTGTGCGCTCACACCCTGGGGGCGTCGCTTCGTCCCGGGGACGAGATCGTGATCTCGGTGATGGAGCACCACTCCAACATCGTGCCGTGGCAACTGCTGGCCCAACGGACCGGCGCCACGCTGCGCTGGTTCGACGTCACCGACGAGGGTCGGCTCGACCTCGAGGCGGCCACGGCCCAGGGGTTGTTGAACGAGCGCACCAAGATCGTCTCGATCGCCCACGTCTCCAACGTGCTGGGCACGATCAACCCGGTCACCCAGATCGCGGCCGCCGCGCACGCGGTCGGCGCCACCGTGGTCCTCGACGCGTCCCAGGCCGTGCCCCAGATGCCGGTGGACGTGTCCACCCTCGGGGCCGACCTGGTCGCCTTCACCGGGCACAAGATGGTCGGGCCGACCGGGATCGGGGTGCTCTGGGGTCGCTACGACCTGCTGGCCGAGCTGCCGCCGTTCCTCGGAGGCGGCGAGATGATCGAGGTGGTCAAGATGACCGGCTCGACCTTCGCTCCGCCGCCGCACCGCTTCGAGGCCGGCACCCCGCCGATCGCCCAGGCCGTCGGTCTGGGCGCGGCCGCCCGCTACCTCAGCGAGATCGGGATGGACCAGATCGCCGCCCACGAGGCCGAGCTGACGGCGTACGCGCTGACGGGCCTGCAGACCCTGCCCGGGCTGCGCATCCTCGGCCCCAGGGAGCCCGTCGACCGGGGCGGCGCGATCTCGTTCGCCCTCACCGATGCCCGTGGTGACCAGGTGCACCCGCACGACATCAGCCAGCTGCTCGACTCGCGGGGGATAGCCGTACGCGGTGGTCACCACTGCGCCCGGCCGCTGCACGAGCGCTTCGGCATCCAGTCCTCGACCCGGGCCTCGTTCTACCTGTACACGACCAAGGCCGAGATCGACGCGCTGGTCGACGGCCTGGACTACACGCTCAGGTTCTTCGGAGGCGCACGATGAAGGTCGAGGACATGTACCAGGAGATCATCCTGGATCACTACCGAGCCAAGCACCACAGCGGTCTCCGGGAGCCGTACGAGGCCGAGGTGCACCACGTGAACCCGAGCTGCGGCGACGAGGTGACCCTGCGCCTGCACGTCGAGGGCGGCACGGTGCAGGACGTCTCGTACGAGGGTCTGGGCTGCTCCATCTCCCAGGCCTCGACCTCGGTGATGAGCGACCTGGTGATCGGTCACGACGTGGACCACGGCTTGGAGCTGCACAACGAGTTCCTCGCCCTGATGCAGAGCAAGGGCCAGATCGAGCCCGATGAGGACAGACTGGAAGACGGCATCGCCTTCGCGGGTGTCGCCAAGTTCCCGGCGCGTGTGAAGTGCGCGCTGCTCGGCTGGTCGGCGTTCAAGGACGCCGCCCTCCGGGCCAAGAGTGCCGAGCTATAGGAGCCTGCCATGACCGATACCCAAACCCCCCTGACCGAGGACGTACGCCCGTCCGACCTGGTCCGCGACGAACTCCCCGTGGTCAGCCTGGACGACGCCGAGCTCACCGCCCGGCCGACCCTGGACGACCTGTACGAGGCCCTCAAGGATGTCGTCGACCCCGAGCTCGGGATCAACGTCGTCGACCTCGGCCTGATCTACGGCCTGCACCTCGAGGACGACAACACCCTGACCATCGACATGACCCTGACCTCGGCGGCCTGCCCCCTCACCGACGTGATCGAGGACCAGACCGGCACCGCCCTCGAAGGCCTGGTCCAAGGCTTCGTCATCAACTGGGTCTGGATGCCACCGTGGGGAATGGAGAAGATCAGCGAGGACGGCCGCGACCAGTTGCGGGCACTGGGGTTCAACGTCTGAGTTGTTCGCACTGCCGCGAGTCGAGTGCGGCGGCGGTGTTGGGGGCGGGGGCCGGGGCTGAGAAACCTGCCCCTCCGCTCGCT
>JAABUN010008467.1_pt1 | contig 10487 bp, 9 predicted proteins | sample 5559311 | NCBI WGS metagenome assembly JAABUN01 (sample SAMN10711877, study PRJNA513370) | rock metagenome | isolation source: Antarctica rocks | place: Antarctica: Victoria Land, Siegfried Peak sud
TGGTGCAGCGTTCTGCGCTCGGCCCCCGCGCGGTTGGGCGGCAGCTTCGTGGTGACGAAGACCTCCGGTCGGGGCAGCCCGCTGGCGGTCAGGCCCACCCCGACCTCGCGCTCGTTGCGGTACATCGTTGCGGTGTCGAGGTGACGATAGCCGGCCTCAAGAGCCCAGGCAGTGGCTTGGGTCGCCTCATCGCCGGTGATCTGCCAGGTCCCGAAGCCGAGCAGCGGCATGTCTCTCCCGCTGGGCAGCGGCGCGCTGCGGTCGGGAACGGCGGGACCGGGTGAAGTCGAGGTCATACGAGGATCGTGCCGCATGCCGCGGGCGAGTCGGCGGCCGCCTGCACCGTCAGGGCTCCCCGATGCACGAGGCGCCCGAGATGCCGACAGCGAGCTCCTTGCCGGCCGCCGACAGAACGGTCAGACCGTTGGTGTCCTTCGAGTACGCCACCTCGGCCGCGGAGGTGCACAGCCTGGTGGCGGCGGCGGAGTCCGCGTCCCCCAGGGTCGTCAAGATCTCGACGGAGGTGCAGCCGCCCACCACTCGGACGTTGCGGACGCTGCGGACTTCGGCGGCCGAGGCGAGGTGCGACTCGACCTTGTCGACCACGCCGCCGCAGGAATCGCCGGCGGCCTGGTCGGGCGCAGGGGACTCGCTCGGCGCAGGCGGACCGCTCGAAGCGGACCGACCGCTCGAAGCGGGCCCGGCACTGCTGTCGCCATCACCGCCGCAGGCCGCGATCATCGCCAGCAACAGCCCCGAGCCCACACGCGACAGCCGCCGGACCATGAGTGGGGACCGTACAACGTCTGACCCGCCTCGCAAGACGGCGCCCGACCCGTCAACCTGATCGAAGGGTCAGCGAGGCCGGAAGTACAGCAGTGACTCCCGTTCGAAGATCCTCGGCCGCGCGGCCAGCACCGTCGTCACGGGACGGGAGCTTGCCAGCAGGTTGCGCACGCTCAGGCACTTCTCCGCAACAGAGTGATAGCCGCCGGTGTAGACGAGCCAGATGCCGTGACCGCGGCCGCGCGTGTTGACCATCCGCACGAAGTCCGCGGGCGAGGAGACCGCGTTGCGGGCGGCGTAGTCGATCCAGTTCACCCGCTCCGGAGACCTGCCGGTCGGGTAGACGAGCTGGTCGAGGCCGGACGGCAAGAGCCGGCTGACCGCGGGCCCGAGCTGGTCGGGGCAGTAGACGACCACGTCACCCGGAGCCGCCCGCTCCGCCAGCGTTGCGGCCACCTCCCCCGCCTGGGTCCGGGTCTGGACGACCAGCGGTACGGCAGCCACGAAGCCGAGCACCACGGCGGTAGCGACCACCCCGCGGAGCAGCCGTACGTCGGCGAAGGTGTTGGCACCCAGGGCCAGCAGCACCAGGAACGGCGCGAAAGCCACCGCGGTGTAGCGGACCGAGTAGCTGCTGGAGGTGACCACCGCCACGGTCAGAGCCACCGCCATGGTGCCCACCGAGACCATGGCCAGCCCACGGCCGGCTGGCCGGCCGCGCAGGTCCAACAGGATGCCGGCCGGTCCCTGCGGCCGGCCGAAGACGCCGAGCCCGAGCAGGGCGAAGAACAGAAGTCCCTGCAGCCGACCGAAGGTGCCGGAGCCACCGGCCCACAGGCCGATCGAGTGGACCACGCCGGCGAGCGAGGCCGGGTCCGCCCACGGCGTACCGGTGTGCCCGAGCTGGAAGAGCAGGATCGGTACCCACGGGAGGAACGCCGCCGTTCCGGCGACGACGCCGGCCAGCGCCCACTGGCTGCTCCGTCGCGACGGACCGCGCACCGACCGCCACACCAGGCCGGCCCCGACCACCGCGACCAGCCAGATGCCCCAGTAGTGGGTGTAGAGGATCGCGGCGGTGACCAGCCCGACCGCCAGCGCCGGCTGCCAGCCGGGTCGGCGGTGGCTCCGGTCCAGCGCGTGGAAACCCAGCAGGGTGAGCAGGACAACCAACGAGTACATCCGGGTCTCGGTGGCATAGCGGACAGCGAACGGCGACGAGGCGAGCAGCAGCAGGCTGATCGCCCCGACCCGCGGTCCTCCGAGCCGCCGGCCCATGGAGTAGATGAGCGGCAGGCACGCCACGCTGATGACCCCGGACAGCGCCCGAACGGCCGCGTCGCCAGTCCCGAAGACGGCGGTCCAGCCGTGTAGCAGCAGGTAGTACAGCGGCGGCGCGCCGTCCTGCCGCAGGGCGGTCGGCAGCTCGTGGAGAGGCAGCCGCGCCACGACCACCGACTGCGCCTCGTCCAGCCACAGGGCGGAGGTCGTCGCGAACCGCAGGAGTACGCCGCCGGCAACCGCCACCACCATGGCCAAGCCCCAGAGCGTCACCCGCGGGCGGGCCGGCGTACCCATGACGTCGATGCGGTGTTCGGCGTCCAGGGGCCGTGCCGGTGCCTCGGTGGTGGCGAGCGCCCAGGCCGGCTCGGCGGCTGAGGACGCGCTCTCGGCTGTCACCGGGCGTGGGCTCTCATGTCGCGCCTGGCCCGGTGCGGCGCAAGCCTGGTCCGCGACGACCGGGCCCGCCGGTCGCCGCGCCCCCCTCGACTACGGTGCCGAGCAGTGACTGCAGACCTCGCTCGGACGCCGCCGGCCGACGAGCCCGACCCGGGACGACGACGGGCCGGGCACTGCGGTCCACGCTGGTGACTCCCTTGGACAACGTCGGCGTCGTCATCCGCTACCGGCGGCAGGCCGGGTACCGCGGTTCGGCATCCCCCGGGAAGAAACGCCGAAACGGTCGTGGCGACGGGCGCGGCGGGACCGGATGATGCCAGTCAGACTAGCGGGGCGAGCGACGGCGCGGCCGCCGCAGTGGTCGCTGACAGGTGACCGTTATCCCAGCGCAATCTCCTCGATGCTGGTGGCCGGATCCGTCGCGGCGGTGCTGGCGGTCCTGGCCCTGCTGGCGCCCCCCAGCGGCACCGATCTCGCGGCGCAGGTGGCACGGGCCGACTTCTGGTCCGCTCACGGCTGGGCTGCCGTCGATCTGAGCTGGTACGGCGGCGTGCATCCGGCGGCGTACAGCGTGCTGGCTCCTCCGCTGATGGCCACCGTGGGCGTCCGGCTGGCCGGTGCGCTGGCCGCGGTCTCGGCAGCGGTGGCGCTGGCGAGCCTCCTTCACCGGGCCGGCGTCACCCGCCCGCGCCTGGGCGCGGCCTGGGGGGGGGTGGTCCTGGTGGCGAACCTGGTCAGCGGCCGCGTCACCTTCGGGCTCGGGGCCGCGGTCGGTCTGGTCGCCCTGTTGATGCTCCCCCGCCGGCCGCCGGCTTCCCCCGCGCGGCTCGCCCTCGCCGGGGTGCTCACGGTGGTGACTACGCTGCTGAGCCCGGTGGCCGGGCTCTTCGTCGGGCTGGCCGGGCTGGCCCTGGCCGGCACCGGACGGCGGGCGGAGGGCGGCACCATTGTCCTGTGCGCTGCGTTGCCGCTGCTGGCGGTGCAGGCGGTCTTTCCCGACGGCGGCACCATGCCGTACGCCTGGCGGGTGGCCTGGCCGACCCTGCTGGCCACCCTGGTCGTCGCGCTCCTCGTTCCACGGAGGGCCGCCGCGGTTCGGCTCGGGGCACTGCTGTACGCCGCTGGGGTGCTGGCCGCCTTTCTGCTCCCGACCGCCGTGGGCAGCAACGCCGAACGCCTCGGCCTGCTCCTCGCCGGTCCGTTGCTCGCCGCTCTGGCGCGCGGGCCGCGGGTGGTGCTGGTCCCGGTGCTGGTCCTGGCGGCGTACTGGCAGGCAACCCCCGGGCGCGCCGACCTGCGGTACGCCGCAGACCCGGCGGCACGGGCCGGATACAGCGCCGGGTTGCTCGCGCAGCTGCGGCAGCTGCACGCCGAGACCGGCCGGATCGAGGTGGTCCCGCAGCGCAACCACTGGGAGTCCGCGGTGGTGGCGCGCTTCTTTCCGCTCGCCCGCGGCTGGGAGCGGCAACTCGACCTGGCCCGGAACCCGGTGTTCTACGACGGCCGGCTGACCCCCGCGGCGTACCGGTCCTGGCTAGCCGACTCCGGCGTGGGGTACGTGGCGCTGGCCGACGTCCCGCTGGACTGGGCGGCCGAGGCCGAGGCCGACCTGGTGCGCGCCGGCCAGCCGGAGCTCGAGCCGGTCTGGAGCGACGCGCACTGGCGGCTGTGGAGGGTGCGGGACGCCACCGCGCTGGTGAGCCCGCCGGCCCGGGTGCTGGCCGCCACCTCGGCGTCGTTGACCATCGAGGTGCCCTCTGCGCAGCCGGTCCTGCTGCGGCTGCGGTGGTCGCCGTGGCTCGCGGTCGCCGGACCGACCGGCTGCCTGCGCCGGGATGGCGACCGGGTCCGGCTGGAGGCATCGGCGGCGGGGACCTACCGGATCAAAGCCGGCTTCCGACCACACCTCGGCGGCGGCTGCCACCGCTAGCGGACCACCCGTACCGCCGCCTTACCACCGCCGCCGGCGGCAACGCGCACGGTCGAGGAAACCCCACCCGTCGTACGGCGTGTCGCGGGCAAAACCTCGACGGCGGCCCCACGCCCATCACTCAACCGGCCGCCGCCACGCGCCAGGTCAGGCGATGGAGACGTTGCTGTGGTCGCCCAGCAGCAGCCGGTGCGCCCGCGGCAGCGCCGTCGAGGGCACCACCTTGACGTTCTTGCCGATCAGCGAGTCCTCGATCCGGGCGACATCGCGGATCGTGGTGTGCTCCAGCACGATCGAGTGCTCGATCTCCGTCGACTCCACCATGCAGGAGTGGTAGATCGAGGTGAACGGGCCGATGTAGGTGTCCACGATCCGGGTGTCGTGCCCGATCACCGCCGGCCCGCGGACGGTGGAGCGGATGATCTGCGCGCCGGCCTCGATCACCACCCGGCCGACGATCCGGCTCTCGGCATCGACGGTGCCGTCGATCCGCGGCTCGAAGGATTCGAGCACCTTTCGGTTGGTCTCGAGCATGTCGTCGAGCCGGCCGGTGTCCTTCCAGTAGCCGCTGACCAGGTGCGGCCGGACCTCCTTGCCGGTGTCGATCAGCCACTGGATGGCGTCGGTGATCTCCAGCTCGCCCCGCGCGCTCGGCGAGATCGCCCGGACCGCCTCGTGAATGGCGGGCCCGAACATGTAGACCCCGACCAGCGCGAGATCGCTCTTGGGCTCCTGGGGCTTCTCGACGAGCCGGGCCACCCGGCCCTCCGGGCTGAGCTCGGCGACGCCGAACTGGCTCGGGTCGAGCACCTTGGTGAGCAGGATCTGCGCGTCCGGACCCTCGACCGCGAACTCGTCGACGAGCTCGGTGATGCCGCCGATGAGGAGGTTGTCGCCGAGGTACATGACGAACGGGTCGTCGCCGAGGAACTCGCGGGCGATCAGTACGGCGTGGGCCAGCCCCAGCGGCGTCTCCTGGCGCAGGTAGGTGGCCGAGATCCCCAGCCGCGAGCCGTCGCCGACGGCGGCCCCGATCTCGGCCGCGGTATCACCGACAACGATGCCGACGTCGGTGATACCGGCGTCCCGGATCGACTCCAGGCCGTAGAAGAGGATCGGCTTGTTGGCCACCGGCACCAGCTGCTTGGCCGACGTATGGGTGATCGGGCGCAGCCGGGTGCCCGCGCCGCCGGCCAGCACGAGCGCCTTCATGGCGTCCAAGGTACCGGCGCGGCGGGCCGGCTCGGCTAGGCTCCGGCCAGTTGCTCGATCCTGCCCAGGGAACTTCCGGTACGCCGAGCGCGTCGTCGCTGGTTGCAGACCGTGCGCCAGCGCACTCCAGACAGTGCCACTTGGAGGTTGGGTCAACGGTGAGTGCACCGCCGTCGTACCGGCCGCTGCCGCCGGACCTCGACCCGCGCCGCTCCCCGCGTCAGGGGAGCGCCCCGGCGGCCTCGCCGCGGCGGCGACGCCGCCGGTCCCTCCGGGTGCTGTCGTGGCTGGCGACGGTCACCTCCGCCGTGGTGCTGGTCACGACGGTCACCGGCTTCCTCGCCTACCGGCACTACGACGGCAACATCGAGCGCATCCACAACTTCGTGCTGCCCGGTCACCCGCAGCCGCCGCCCTCCGGAAGGGCCGAGAACTACCTGCTGGTCGGCTCGGACACCCGCGAGGGCTACACCAAGGAACAGCTGCAGGCCGCCGGCACCCAGTTCGACGGCGGCAACCGGTCCGACACCGTCATCCTCGTGCACATCCCGGCCGACGGGTCCAAGGCCACGCTCGTCTCCTTCCCCCGCGACTCTTGGGTGCGGATACCGCAATGGACCGACCCCAAGGGCAAAGTGCATCCGGAGCACTTCGGCAAGCTGAACTCGGCGTTCGCGTCAGGGGAGCTCCCCGGTGGGAACCCCGCGCTGCTCTCCGCAACCGTCGGGGACCTGTCCGGGCTGCGCGTCGACCACTTCGTGCAGATCGACTTCATCGGCTTCATGCGGATGGTGAACGCTCTGGGCGGCATCAGGGTCTGCCTTCAGCACGCCGCACGCGACCACGACTCCGGCATCAACTTGCCGGCCGGGGAGAGCGACATCAACGGCAAGCAGGCGCTGGCCTTCGTCCGACAAAGGCACGGGCTACCGGGAGAAGACCTGGGCCGGATCAAGCGCCAGCAGTACTTCATCGCCACCGTCATGAAGAAGGTGACCAGCGCCGGCACGCTGCTCAACCCGTTCAAGCTGACCGCTTTCCTGGACAAGGCGACCCAGTCGGTCAAGTCCGACCAGGGATTGACGCAGCTGCGCACGCTGGCGCTGCGGCTGCGGAAGCTGGACCCGCAGCACGTGCAGTTCGCCACCCTGCCGAACCTCGGCGACGCCTACCGGGGCAGCCCCAGGCAGAGCGTCATACTGCTCGACGAACCGGGGGTGGCGGCGCTGTTCGGCGGCCTCCGCGGCGACAGCCCCAAGACCTCCGCCGAGCCGTCGCCCAGCGGGCCACGGCTCGTCGTACCGGCGTCGGCCGTCCGAGTCCGGGTCTACAACGGCACCGGCCAGGCCGGCCTGGCCGCCAAGGCCTCCGATGACCTGCGCGCCGCCGGGTTCATCGTGGCAACCCCGAGGACCCGCAACACCGACGCCACCGCGACGGTGGTCCGCTACGGCCCGACCCGGGCGGACTCGGCCCGCACTCTGGCCGCCGCCGTACCGGGTGCGGAGCTGGTGGCGGACCCGACCCTCGGCAGCACCGTCGAGCTGATCGTCGGCAGCGGCTACACCGGCGCGCATGCCGTCGAGGTCACCCCCCCGACCAGCGCACCGCCGAGCGCGCCGCCGATTGCCTCGGTTGCCCCCACCCCGCCGGTCACCGCCCAAGACCTCAGCTGCGCGCCCTGACACCCGCCGGACTGCTCGCCGCCGCGCTAACGGCCGATCCGGCTTCGCCGCTGCTCACCTACTACGACGACGCCGACGGTGCGCGGGTCGAGCTCTCCGTCGCCACCTTTGCGAACTGGGTGGCCAAGACGGCCAACCTGCTGGTGCACGGCCTGGACCGCTCAGCCGGCGACCGGGCGGTGCTGCTCCTGCCGCTGCACTGGCTGAGCGCGGTCGCGGCGATGGGCTGCTGGACCGCCGGGCTGGCAGTGACCGGTTCCGGGTCCGCGCAGGTCGCCTTCGCCGCGCCGGACCGGCTGCGGGAGGCGCGCTCGACCGGCGCCGAGGAGGTCGTCGCCGTGAGCCTGCGCCCGCTCGGCGGCGCGCTGGGCGGCGACCTACCGCCCGGGATCACCGACTACGGCGCCGAGGTGCTCGGCTACGGCGACTCCTTCTCGCCGTCGGTGCCGCTCGACCCGGCCACGCCGGCGTTCGACGGCCAAACGGGTGCGCAGCTCGTCGACGCAGCTCGAGCCGCAGCGTCGCGCTGGGGTCTCGGTGCGGGTGACCGGATGCTGTCCGTCCTGCCTTTCGACACGCTGGACGGCTGGCTGGCGGGACTCCTGGCGCCGCTGGTCGCCGGCGGTGGCGTGGTCCTCTGCCGGCACGTCGACGTCGGGGCGCTGGGCGGGCGGGTGGTCGCCGAGCGGGTCACCGCGACGGCCGGCGTGGCGGTACCGGGAGTCCGGGAGCTCGCCGCCGGGTGACGCATACCGGGCGTCGGCTGTTCTAGGCTGGCACGCATGGACAAGGTCGTCTCCTCCGCCGCGGAGGCGGTCGCCGACATCCCGTCCGGCGCCAGCCTCGCGGTCGGCGGCTTCGGCCTGTGCGGCATCCCGCAGGTACTGATCCGGGCGCTGTACGACGGCGAGGCGACCGACCTGGTCACCGTGTCGAACAACTGCGGTGTCGACGACTGGGGCCTCGGCATCCTGCTCTCGGCCAAGCGGATCCGGCGTACGACCGGCTCCTACGTCGGGGAGAACAAGGAGTTCGCCCGCCAGTTCCTCGCCGGCGAGCTGGAGGTCGAGCTGGTCCCGCAGGGGACGCTGGCCGAGCGGCTGCGCGCCGGTGGAGCCGGCATCCCGGCCTTTTTCACGGCCACCGGCGTCGGCACCCAGGTGGCCGAGGGCGGCCTGCCCTGGCGCTACAACGCCGACGGCTCGGTCGCGCTCGGCTCGCCGGTCAAGGAGGTACGCCGCTTCGGGAACCGCGACTTCGTCCTCGAAGAGGCCATCACCTGCGACTTCGGCCTGGTCCGGGCCTGGAAGGGTGACCGGCAGGGCAACCTCGTCTACCGGGCGGCAGCGCGCAACTTCAACCCGATGTGCGCGGCCGCCGGCCGCTTCACCATCGCCGAGGTCGAGGAGCTGGTCGAGCCCGGCGAGATCGGGGCCGAGACCGTCCACACGCCGGGCATCTTCGTCCAGCGGGTCGTCCAGGTCGGTCCCGAGGGAAAGCGGATCGAACGGCGTACGACCCGGCCGCGATCGCAGACCGACGCGGCACCGGCCGGCGCCGGCACCGAGGAGGTCGAGAACAGGTGACGCTCACCCGGGAGCAGCTGGCGGCGCGGGTGGCGCTCGAGCTCGAGAACGGCCAGTACGTCAACCTCGGCATCGGGCTGCCCACGCTGGTGCCCAACTACCTGCCGGCCGGCGTCACCGTCACCCTGCAGAGCGAGAACGGCATCCTCGGCGTCGGGCCCTACCCCTACGACGGCGAGGAGGACCCAGACCTCATCAACGCCGGCAAGGAGACCGTGACGATCCTGCCGGGAGCGTCCTACTTCGACTCGGCGACCTCGTTCGGCATGATCCGCGGCGGGCACATCGACGCGGCGATCCTGGGCGCGATGCAGGTCTCGGAGCACGGCGACCTGGCCAACTGGATGATCCCCGGCAAGATGGTCAAGGGCATGGGCGGCGCGATGGACCTCGTCCACGGCGCCAAGCGGGTGATCGTGATGATGGAGCACATCGCCCGCGACGGCTCGCACAAGATCGTGAAGGAGTGCTCGCTGCCCTACACCGGGCGGGGCGTGGTCCAGCGAATCATCACCGACCTCGCCGTCCTCGACCTCGATGGCGACGGGCTCGTCCTGCGCGAGCTGGCCCCGGGCGTGAGCGTCGACGACGTACGGGCGGCGACCGAGCCCGAGATCCGGGTGCCGGTCGAGCCGGCGGTCATGTCCCTCGGCGTACTCGCCCTGGCGTGAAGCGGGCGTACTACGAGGCCAAGAGCGTGGTCGCCGCCCACCCGCGCATCGCCCTCCCGCTGGCGCGGTGGCGTGGCCGGCCGGCGATCGTCGGCGACCGGACCGAGCTCGTGATCGAAAGCTTCCCGCGGTGTGCCTCGTCGTTCGCGGTGGTGGCGTTCCGCATTGCCCAGGACCGTCAGGTCGAGCTGGCCCACCACACCCACGCGCCGGCGCAGGTGCTGGCCGCCGTACGCCGGAGGATCCCGGCGCTGGTGCTGGTCCGCGCGCCGGAGGACGCGGTGCTCTCGCTGCTGGTGCACAGCCCCTACCTGACGGCCGCGTCGGCGCTGCGCGGGTTCGTGCGGTTCTACGAGCCGCTGCGGCGTTACCGGTCGGGTTTCGTGGTCGCTGACTTCGACGAGGTGGTGACCGACTTCGGCAACGTGGTCGACCGGCTCAACGGGCGGTTCGGTACGTCGTTCGCCCGCTTCGAGCACACCGAGGCCAACGTGGCGCGTTGCCTGGCCGACATCGACCGGGACTTCGGCGAGAAGGTTCGCGAAGGCGACCGGCTGGAGCGCATGGCGGCCCGCCCATCCGCCGCCCGGGCGCCGCTCAAAGACCGGCTGCGGGCCGACTATCACGCTCCCGCGCTGGCCCGGCTGCGCGGCCGGGCCGAGGCGGCGTACGCCGGCCTCAGCTGATCACGGCCTGCAAACGATCGTTACGGCGCTGCTGCGGCGCCCGCTTCCCGCGCGGAGCGGATCGCCTCCCGCCGAGCCAGCCGGTTCTGCCGGCGGATCTCGGCCTCCCGGAAGCGCCGCTCGTCCTCCGCCGTCTCGGTCTCGAGCGGCGGCGCCGGTCGCGGCTTCTCGTCTTCGTCGATGGCGACGTAGACCAGGTACGCCGACGCGACATGGCGCGGCTGCTGGCCGGCCTCGTCCCAGCGCTCCGC
>JAABUN010008471.1_pt1 | contig 10482 bp, 11 predicted proteins | sample 5559311 | NCBI WGS metagenome assembly JAABUN01 (sample SAMN10711877, study PRJNA513370) | rock metagenome | isolation source: Antarctica rocks | place: Antarctica: Victoria Land, Siegfried Peak sud
CCAGCTCGATCAGGTCCTGCCGCGATACCTGGTCCAGGAAGCCGGGCTGTATCATCGGATCGGTAGAATCCAGCCCGAGCCGTTTGGCAAGGGGGAGCACAGAATTTGAGGGAGTCGGGGTATACCTATGCGGCCGTGCATTAACGAGATCGGAACACCCGCCGTCCCGTTAGGCTGTCTCCCGAATTTCGAGCTGGCCTTGCACCCCCCCGATCATGCTTCGCCTCCCGCCGCGACGACGGCGCGCTGCTTTTTTTCTGGAATCGTTTCAAACTTGCTGGAGGGGACGGCGCCGCTACAGCAGCCTTCCCTCGAAGGGCGGCCGCAGGTCGGGCGCATCGAACTCCACCACCCACAAATCGGGGTCGCGTCCCACCTGGCGCTCGACATAGGCGTCGGCCGTCGCGTCGTCGACCGGGGCGTCGCCGGTGCCGCGCAGCCAGGCGGGGCGGCCCTCGGCATCGCGCACCTGGGTCAGCGCCACCAGCCCGGCACGGCCGCGCAGCACGCACAGGATGCCGCCGCCGTCGGGGTCGCCCTTGCGGAGAACCGCGCCGCTGCGCCCGGCGATGTCCGCCAGCCGCAACGCCATCGAGACCCAGATCGCCGCCTTCACCCGTGCTTCCATCCGCCACAAGTGCCACGGGCACGGCATCCCGCAAGGCTTTTCCGGACGGTGCCAGGGGGACAATGGCGGGGGCGGCTTGCCCAGGCCGCGCGGTTCGGCCAAACGAGGCGGCCCGAACGGCGGCGCAGGGGTTCAGATGGATCAGCGGGCGATGACGGCCGGACAGCGCGCCTACGAGGCCAAGCGGGCCGCCAAGGCGGGCGTCAGCCTGGAGAAATGGCTAGCGCTGAAGACCAGGGAGGCCGCGGCCGAACGCCTGGAGGCGGCCCGGTCGGCGCAGGCGGAACAGCCCGCCGGGGCGCCGAAGAAGCCGGGCCTGATCTCCCGCCTGCTGGAAAAGGCGCGCAAGCCGTTCTGACGCTGCCGCGCGCCGGGCTGCCACGCGGGCGGCAGCGTGCCGGCGTCCCGGTCAGACCATCCGCAGCAGCGTGCCGTCCCGGCGGATCGCCTGGTGGAACACCGCGCCGCCGACATGCAGGACCAGCAGCCCGAGGATGCTCCAGCCAAGGATGGTGTGGGCGGTCGACAGCACGCCACCCAGCGCCTCGTCCACCGCCATGAATTTCGGCTGGTCGACCAGGCCGAGATAGGCGGTCTCGCCCTGCAACGGGAAGCCGAAGGCGTTGGTCGCGGCGAAGCCCAGGATGGGTTGCAGGATCAGCGCCAGGTACAGCAGGTGGTGCACCGCCTGGGCCGCCAGCCGCATCGGCTTCGGGATGTCCTCGGCCAGCGGCGGCGGCGGGTGGGTCAGCCGCCAGGCGAGGCGCGCCAGCACCACGGCCAGGATGGTCAGCCCGGCGGATTCGTGGATGGCGTAGAACGCCATCTTGTCGGCATCCTTGATGTGCTGGATCACGAAGCCCACCGGCAGGGCCACCGCGATCAGCCCCACGGTGATCCAGTGGAACCACTTCGCGACCGTCGTGTAGGACCCCGCCGCCAGTGCCGTCCCGTTCGCCATCAGCCGCTCCCTGCGTCGCCGCGGGCAGCATGGCATGATCGCGCCCCGACGTGGATGCGATGATCGCCGCCCATGCCGATTGGAGCATCGACCCGCGCAAGCGCTGGATCAGCGTGGCGCACCGGCGCGGCGGCGCCTGGCAGGCGGCGGCGCCGGTGCCGGTCGGCGGCGTCGCGGCGCTGCTGCCGGGGCTGCTGCGCTCCGGCCGGCCGGTGGCGCTCGGCCTCGACCTGCCGCTCGGGCTGCCGCGGGGCTACGCGGCGGCGCGGTCGGAGGCGAACTTCCTGCAATTCCTGCGCGGCCTGGCGACCCGGCCGGAATTCTTCGAGGTCAGCCCAGCGCTGGACACGGTCTGCCACGCCCGCCCCTTCTACCCCGCGCGCGGCCTTCGCGGCATGACCCGCGCGGCGCACGCGGCGGCGCTTGGCCTGGCCGGGCCGCGCGCGCTGTCCCGCCTCTGCGACCGGGCGACGGCCGAACGCCCGGCCGGCGCCCCGGTGTTCTGGACGCTCGGCGCCAACCAGTCCGGCAAGGCCGCCATCGCCGCTTGGCGCGACTGGATCGTCCCGGCGCTGGGCAGCCACGCGCCGATCCGCCTCTGGCCCTTCGAGGGCGGGCTGCACGCGCTGCTGGCGCCCGGCCGCGCCGTGCTGGCCGAGGTCTATCCCGCCGAGTGCCTGCGGCAATGCGGCCTGCGCCTGCTCGGCAGCAAGCGGGCGCAGGGTCCGCGCATGGCCCTGGCCCCGGCGCTGCGGGCGGCGATGGCGACCGTCGGGATCGAGCCCCACGCGGCGCTGGCGGCGGCCGTCGCCACCGGCTTCGGCGCCGATGCGCAGGGCGAGGACCGCTTCGATTCGGTGATCGGCCTGCTCGGGCTGATCGGCGTGCTGAACGGCGCGCGGCCGGATTTCGTGCCGGCCGACCCCTGGGTGCGGCACTGGGAGGGCTGGGTGCTGGGCCAGACGGCGCTGCCGTGCAACGACCCCGCCGCCAACACTGCCCCCGGCCCTACGCCGTGAATTCGATGGCGGCGTTCATCGCCGCCGCGGCCGGCACCCGGAGGCCGCAGCCGATCGGCACCACTCCCTCGACGCCGTTGGCCCGCAGCATGTCGGCCGCCGCCCGAGGGTCCCGCACCCGCAGGCCCAGCACCGCCAGCTGGTCGCCGCGCCCGGCCGGCTCTGGCGCCGCGGCGCCCAATTCCGCCGCCACCGCGGCGTGCGGAGCGACCTCCACCACCGCCTCGCCCGCGGCCAGCAAGCAGCGTCCCCCGGCCCCGCGGACCACCGCCGCCGCCCCGAACATCCGGGCGAACAGCGCCGCCTGCCGTTCCGGGTCGCGGGCGGAGATCAGGATGCGGGCGACCGCCACGGCGCCGTTCGGATGGTCCTGCCACTCCGGCCGCCAGACCAGTTCCGGCGTCAGGTGCTCGCACCAGTAGACCCGGCCGTCGAACGCCGCGGCGCGATCCAGCCGGACGACCTTGAAGCGGGCATCGGCCTGGCGGCCGTCGGGCAGTTCCACCGGGCGGTGGAAGGCCACCACGGGCTGCGCCGGCACGCCAGCCGCCTGCTGTGCCGCCTGCAGGGCGTCCGCTGCCTCGGCACGGAAGACCAGGCCGTTCAGCCCGACGGGAAACGGCTCGAGGTCCGGGCGGAGCGCGCCGCTGGGCGACTCGGTGCCGAGCAGTTCCAGGTAGTCGCGGCCGAACATCGCCAGGTGGTTGGCCGAACCCAGGCTGTGCCGGCCCATCGGCGACAGCGAAAAACCCAGCGCCCGGTAGCGTGCGGCGCCCTCGGCGATGCGGTCGCGGACGTCGACGACGACGTGGTCGATCAGCGGCGGCATCGGCTTCCCCTCAGGCATCCGGGTAAAGCCCCGCCGCGCGCGCGGCCTGCACCGCCAGCGCCACCGTCAGCGAAAGGGTCGGCGTCGCCACGCCGTGCTCGCGGGCCAGCCGCAGGGCCACGGTGAACAGCGCGTCGATCTCCAGCGGCCGGCCCATCTCCAGGTCCTGCAGGATCGACGGCTTGTGGGCGATCCCGGTCGAGATATCCACCTTCTCCGCGGCGGCGCCCGGCACCGGCCGGCCCATCGCGGCGGCCACCGCCATGCCCTCCTCGACCACCCGGATGGCGGCGGCGCGCAGCACCGGGTCGGCGAAGGTGTCGCGCATGTTGCGGCGGCTGGCCAGGCAGATCGGCCCGTTCGCCAGGTTGTTCAGCAGCTTGCCCCAGACCTCGGTGCGAATGTCGGGGCTGACCGAGCAGGCCAGGCCGCCACCCTTGAAGGCGGCGGCCAACGCCACCGCGCGGTCGCTGCGGGTGCCGTCGAGTTCGCCGAGAATCAGCTTACCGGTCTTGCTCGCCACCTCGACCACGCCGGGCGCCGCAACGGCGCTGGCCGAATAGATCACCCCGCCCAACACGCGCGCCACGCCGACCGCCCCGCGGATGGCCTCGCCGGGGTCGACCTCCGGCACGAGGCGCCCGTCCATCGGCCCGCCATGGCGGTCGAAGTACCACCACGGGATGCCGTTGGTGACGAAGGCCACGGCGGTTTCCGGCCCCAGCAGCGGCCCGATGCCGGCCGCCACCGAGGCCAGCGCCGGGACCTTGGTGCAGACCACCACCGCATCCTGCGGGCCAAGTTCCGCCGGGTCGTCGGAGGCGCGCGGCCGGCTGTGCAGGTCGCCATCGGCGGCCCGCACGGTCAGGCCGTCGGTGCGGATCGCCGCCAGGTGCGCGCCGCGGACGACCACCGAGACCTCGGCGCCACCCTTGGCCAGCCGTCCCGCCAAATGCCCACCAATGGCACCGGCGCCGTAGACGCAGATTCTCATGCGCGCGGTCCCGGCGCCGGCGCGTACAGCCCGGCCGCGACTGCCGCGCTGGTCGCCAGCGCCACCATCGCCGCGAGGTCCGGCATCGCCACGCCGCGTTCGGCGGCCAACCGCAGCGGCGCCCGGAACAGCGCTTCGATTTCCATGGTCCGGCCGGCCTCCAGGTCCTGCAGGATGGACGGCCGGTGGTGCAGCCTGGCCGAGCGCTCCAGCCGCACCGCCGCGGTGTCGCCGCCGAGCGGCCAGCCCTCGGCCGCGGCCAGCGCCAGCACCTCCTCGGCGATGCGAAGGCTGAGCGCGCGCACCGCGGGGTCGGCCAGCGTGTCGGCGATGTCGGCCCGCGCCAGCAGGCAAAGCGGCCCGTTCATCAGGTTGCCGAGCAGCTTGGTCCAGACCGCCTGGCGGATGTCGGGCACCAGCGGCGCGCCCAGGCCGCCAGCCTCCAGCGCCGCCCCGAGCGCCTGGAGACGCGGAGTGCTCGCCCCATCCACCTCGCCCAGGATGACCCGGCTGTCGGCGGCCTCGATCCGGATCACCCCCGGCTCGATCACGGTCGCGGCCGAATAGACCACGCCGCCGATGGTGCGCGGGATGCCGACGGCCCGCCGCAGCGCCTCGCCGGGGTCGAGTTCCGGCAGCCGGCGGCCATCCGCCGGCGTGCGGTCGTGGTACCACCAGGGGATGTCGTTCATCACGAACGCCACGGCGGTCTCCGGGCGCAGCAGCGGCGCAATGCCGGCGGCGACGGCGGCCAGGCCAGGGGCCTTCACGGTGACGAACACCGCGTCCTGCGGGCCGAGCGCGGCAGGGTCGTCGCTGGCCTCCGGCCGGCTGTGCAGCACACCGTCCGCGGCGTGCACCGTCAGGCCGTGCTCGCGGATGGCGGCGAGGTGCGGGCCTCGGGCAACGACCGAGACGCTCGCCCCGCCTTTCGCCAGCCGCGCGGCGATGTGGCCGCCGATGGCGCCGGCGCCGTAGACGCAGATTTTCATGTGTGGGCTTTCAGTTGGGCGACCATGGCGGCGCCGGCGTCGACCAGCCGCGCCACCAGGCGGCCCCCGTGCTCGGCGCTGCCGGGGCGGCTGTCGGCGCAGGCGACGCCGCCGGGCGCCACCTCCTCGACGTCCATCGGCACCGAAAAGCCGGCGCCGGCCAGCCGCAGCGTGCCGAAATCGGCGACCGGCAGGCCGAGGATGTCCGGCACCGGCTGGCGCTCGCGCGAGCGCTCCGGCCGGCACAAATCAGGGCGGAGGTGCAGCGCCGCCGACCACACCGGGTCGCCGCCATGACCGAGGCTGCCGGGCGCGCCTCCAAGCTCGGCGTGCAGCGCCCCGGCGACCCGCCAAAGGTGCAGCGCCGGCACTTGCACGGCGTGGCGGCGCCGCAACGCGCGGGCGGCGGCATCGACCGGGGCGATGGAACCGGCGTGGCCGTTCAGCACCAGGATGCGGCGCGCGCCGGTGCGGATCAGGTTGCCGCAGACCTCCTCGATCAGCGCCTGGAGCAATCCCGGCGTCAGCACGATGCCGCCGGGGACCATGCCGAAGAAATCTTCGCCCCCGAACGGGATGGCGGGCAGCACCAGCGCGTCGGCGCCCTGCGCGAAGGCGGCCGTGGCGATGCGGTCGGCGATCGCCTCGGCCAGCAGGAAGTCGCCCATCGGCGCCTGCGGCCCGTGGGTTTCCAGGCTGCCCATCGGCAGCAGCACGCAGGCGCCGGCGGTGAGGCGGTCCGCGACCTCGGGTGCGGCGAGTTCGGCGATCCGGTGCCCGGCCGGCCGGCTCAAGCCAGCATGTCCAGCGCGATCCGGCTCAGCGCCTGCACGCCGAGGCCGATGCAGCGCTCGTCCGGCTGGTAGCAGGCATTGTGCAGGTGGTCGTCGCGGCCCGGCGCGCCGCTGCCGATGCGCAATTGGAAGGCCGGCATCCGTTCGGCGAACTCGGAAAAATCCTCGGCCCCCATGCTGGGGCGGCCGGCCGAAACCACGTCGCCCAATTGCGCCCGGACCGAGACGATGGCCGGGTCCATCACGCGGTCGTCGTTGACCAGCGGTGGCACGCCACGGCGGTATGTCATCTCGCAGCGCACCCGGTGCATCGCCTCCAGCCCAGCCGCCAAGCGCTTCAGCGCGGCCTCCGCGACATCGCGCGCCGCCGGGTGCAGCGTCCGCACCGTGCCGCGCAGCTCGACGCTGTCCGGGATGATGTTGGGCGCGGTGCCGCCATGCACCATGCCGATGGTGACCACGGCCGGCAGCAGCGGGTCGATCTCGCGGCTCACCACGATGTGCGCCTGGCCGATGAAGGCCGCCGCCGCGACGATCGGGTCCACCGCCTGGTGCGGATGCGCGGCATGGCCGGACCGGCCGTGGACCACCAGGTCGAAGCGGTCGGCGGCGGCCAGCGTGGCGCCGCGGCAATAGCCGAAGCGGCCGACCGGCAGGTCCGGCTGGTTGTGGAAGCCGAGCGCCAGGTCGACGCCCTCGGCGGCGCCATCGGCGATCATCGCGGCGGCGCCCTCCAGCACTTCCTCGGCCGGCTGGAACACCAGCACGACGCGGCCGGCCAGTTGCAGCGACAGGCCGGACAGCACCGCGGCCACGCCGAGCAGCGTGCTGGTGTGGATGTCGTGGCCGCAGGCATGCATCCTGCCGTCGCTGGTGCTGGCGAAGGGCAGCCCCGTGGCCTCGTGGATCGGCAGCGCGTCCATGTCGGCGCGGATCGCCAGGGTCGGGCCGGGCCGGGCGCCGTCGATCACCCCGAGGATGCCGGTACGGCCGATCCCGGTGCGGTGCGGAATCCCGAGGCGCGCCAGTTCGGCGGCGACGATCCCCGCGGTGCGGTGCTCCTCGAACGCCAGTTCGGGGTGCGCGTGGAGGTCGCGGCGCAGCGCGATCAGCCGCGGTTCGATCGCCGCGGTGGCGGCGCGGATGCGGGTCTCGGGGTCGTTGGCGCGGCGGCCTTCGGGCAGTGGCGCCCCAGGGGGTGGAAACGACGGCATCGGCGGCTCCGCGCGGTTGTTGGCGGGGATCGGAAGCCGCGACCATCGCGGCAAGCCCGCCCACTGGCAAGCGCCGCCGCACCCCGCCCGGACTTCCGCGGACACCTACGCCGACGCTTGCCCGCCGTGCATCCGCCATGCCATACGCTTGGGAAAACCCTGTCTGGGAGGCAAATGTCCGGGATGGTCCCCCGCCGCGTCCTGCTCGCCGGCGCCGCCATGCCTGCGGTTGCGCCACGGGGTGCGCCTGCCCAAAGCCTGTCCGGAGTCTTGGGCATGATCGGCGCGTGGCCGACGCAGCCGATCCGGCTGGTGGTGCCCTTCGCGCCCGGCGGCTCCACCGACCTGATTGCCCGGCTGGTCGCCCAGGGCCTGCAGGAACGCCTCGGCCAGCCGCTCATCGTCGAGAACCGGGCCGGCGCCGGCGCCACCGTCGGCAGCGCCCAGGTCGCCGCCGCGGCGCCGGACGGCCACACCCTGCTGATGTCGAACATCGCCAGCCACGGCATCGCCCCCTCCCTGTACCGGACGCTGCGCTACGACGCGGTGCGGGACTTCGCGCATGTCGCACTGCTGGTCCACAACCCGTCGGTGCTGGTCGCCAACCCGCGCTTCCCCGGCCGCAGCGTGGCCGAGGTGGTGGCGCTGGCCCGCGGCCACGCCGAGGGGATCGACATCGCCACCTCCGGCTCCGGCTCCTCGAACCACCTGCTGGTCGTGCAGTTCGGCCAATTGGCCGGGGTGCGGGTGAACCACGTGCCGTACCGCGGCGCCGGCCCGGCGATGATCGACGTGATCGCCGGCACGGTGCCGCTGATGTCGGACAGCCTGCCCTCCGCGGTCGCCCACCTGCGCGGCGGCTCGGTGCGGGCGGTCGCCCTCGCGGCCACGGCGCGGCACCCGGCCTTCCCCGATCTCGCCACCTTCCGCGAGCAGGGCATGGACCTGGTCAGCACGTCCTGGTTCGGCCTGTCGGCGCCCGCCGGCACGCCGTCGGCGATCGTCGCCCGGCTGAACCGCGAGGCCCTCGCCGTGCTGGCCGCCCCAGCGGTGCAGGCCCGCCTCGCCGAAATCGGCGGCACCCCGGGTGACCTCTCGCCGGAAGCTTACACCGAGTTCATCGCCGCGGAGGTGGCGCGCTGGGCGCCGGTGGTCCATGCCTCCGGCGCGCAGGTGGACTGAGCCATGCGGTGCCACGCCGAAGCCGTCCGCAACGGCCGCCGCTTGACCGCAAGCGCCGGCCGTTGTGTCGTTGCCGTCAATCCGGCCTCCGCCGGAGCCGCCAAGCCGGCCCTCGCCGGAAACAGGACCACCAGGGCGCGCCGCGTCCCGGATGCCAGGGAGCCGAGAAGGTCAGCCATATGAAAGTGAATGCGAAGGACGTCGTCTCGGGCGCGTTCCTGATCCTGGTCGCCGCCGTCGGCCTTTGGCTGAACGGCGACCACGCGCTCGGCAATCCCCGGCGGATGGGGCCGGGCTACATGCCGATGCTGGTGTTCTACATCCAGCTCGGGCTCGGCATGGTGGTCCTCTCCATCGGCTTCTTCAACGGCCCGGACCCGCTGCAGCGCTGGACCGGCCTCGAGGTCGGCGCGCTGGCGCTGGCCATCGCGGTCGGCACCGTGGTCGGCCTGCTGGCGCCTGGCCTCGGCAGCTTCTTCACCGGCTCCTACAATGCGCTGGGGCTCGGCATGTTGGCCGGCTTCCTGGTGATCTGCTGGTCGGCGGGGTGGCGGCTGATCGGCTACATCTGCGCCGCCATGTGCGTGTTCAGCCTGTTGCTGGAAAAGGGCGGCCTGCTGCTGGCCCTCGCCGCCACCGTCATCCTCTGCGCCCTGGCCGAGCCGGAGCACCGCAAGCATCCGCTGGGGGTGCTCGGCATCACCATCTTCCTGCTCGCGCTGTGCTGGTGGGTGTTCATCAAGCAGCTCGACATCCGCGTGGCCGTCTGGCCGAACCAGTACTGACGCCAGGGGTAGGGACGGACATGGACATCATCGGCAACCTGGCGCACGGCTTCTCGGTCGCGCTGACCTTCACCAACGTGCTGTTCGCGCTGATCGGCGCGCTGATCGGCACTGCCATCGGCGTGCTGCCGGGCATCGGGCCGGTCGCCACCATCTCGCTGCTACTGCCGATCACCTTCGGCCAGCCGGCCACTACCGCCATCATCATGCTGGCCGGCATCTACTACGGCGCCCAGTACGGCGGCTCGACCACCGCAATCCTGCTCAACCTGCCGGGCGAGATCAGCTCCGTCGTCACCACGCTCGAAGGCTACAAGATGGCCCGCAACGGCCGGGCCGGCGCGGCGCTGGCGACCTCGGCGCTGGCCTCGTTCTTCGCCGGCACCGTCGCCACCGTCATCGTCGCCGGCTCCGGGCCGCTGCTGACCTCGGTCGCGCTGTCGTTCGGGCCGGCCGACTACTTCTCGCTGATGCTGCTCGGCCTCATCATCTCGGCCGTGCTGGCGCAGGGCTCCGTGATCAAGTCGATCGGCATGGTGGTGCTGGGCGTCGGCCTCGGCCTGGTCGGCACCGACGTGCAGACCGGCCAGCAGCGCTTCACCTTCGGCATCCCCGAACTGTCCGACGGCGTCGGCTTCGTGGCCCTGGCGATGGGCATGTTCGGCATCGCCGAGATCATCCTCAACCTGGAACGCCCCGAGGCCCGCAACGTCCTGAAGACCAAGGTCGACAGCCTGTGGCTGACCCGCGAGGAATTCCGCCGCGCCACGCCCTCGGTGCTGCGCGGCACCGCCGTCGGCTCCATCCTCGGCATCCTGCCGGGCGGCGGCGCGGCGCTGGCCTCGTTCGGCTCCTACATGATGGAACGCAAGGTCTCGAAGGGCCGACACCTGTTCGGCACCGGCGCCATCGAGGGCGTGGCCGGCCCCGAAGCTGCCAACAACGCCGCCGCGCAGACCAGCTTCATCCCGCTCCTCACACTCGGCATCCCGGCCAACGCGGTGATGGCGCTGATGGTCGGCGCGCTCATCATCCAGGGCATCCAGCCGGGACCGCGCATGGTCGAGGCGCAGCCGGACCTGTT
>JAABUN010008472.1_pt1 | contig 10481 bp, 17 predicted proteins | sample 5559311 | NCBI WGS metagenome assembly JAABUN01 (sample SAMN10711877, study PRJNA513370) | rock metagenome | isolation source: Antarctica rocks | place: Antarctica: Victoria Land, Siegfried Peak sud
GGTTCGGCGCTTGGTTCGGGCCGGGCTGGTCCATGGCGGTCCTGTGTGCTGGTGCTGCGGCGTTATAGGTGCGCGGCGGGGGGAGCGCAAAGCCGGCGGCCGGGCATCACGCGGCTTGACCGGGGCGGGGGGCTGGACGATACAGGGCGCCCTGCGTCTCCGGGGGTCCGGTGGCAGAGTGGTGATGCAGAGGACTGCAAATCCTCGAATGCCGGTTCGATTCCGGCCCGGACCTTAGTGACTGACATTTTAAGTAACCTTCGCAGTAGGTTATGGGCTAGGCTGGCAAACCGTCCCCACGGGTTGCCAGCCATTCGTTCACCGTTCGGACCTAGCCCCTTTCGGCCCGATGCTCGCCATCGCAGAGGTTGCAAGCCTCTGTTGGTCAACGGCGCGCGTGTATCGCTCGACCTCTTTGAGCGTCTTGTGCCCGGTGACGGACGCAATCTCATGTGCGCTGCACCCGGCTTCCGCCAGGCGCCGGGCGGCGGCCTTCCGCAGCCCGTGCGCCGTGCAGCCATCCCCGACCTTCGCCATCTTGGCCCGCTCGGAGAACCACCCGGAAAAGCCGGCGTCGGAGAACCCCTGCCCCTGTTCCGTCATCACGAACAGCAGTTGCCCGGCTGGCACCTGGTCCAGCTCGGCTTGCAGGGCGGCGTGGATGGGCAGGGACAGGCGCGTGCCCGTCTTGCGCTGCGTGACGCCGATGTGCCCACCCTGGACGTGCTGGCGCCCCATGCGGGCTACGTCGCCGGGCCGCTGCCCGGTGTAGAGCAATAGCGCCATCGCCAGCCGCGGGCGGGTGCCGGACGGCCAGTGCGCCTCGAACAGGGCTATGTCATCCTCGGACCACTGCCGGAAGCCATCGCTGGCGTAGTGCAGCCGGCGGATGCCCAGCGTGGGATCATCGGCGCGCAGCTCCCGGTCAATGGCGAACTGCATCAGGATGCGGAGCATCTTCAACAAGGCGTTGGCGGCGGCCGGCGTGGCGGCCTTGGCGTCCATGAAGCCCAGGACGTGCTTGCGCTTGAGCAGTTCGGCCGGCTTGTCGCCATGCTCGGCCCGGAACCGCTCCAGCACGTTGCGGTAGGTCGCCTTCGTCACCTTCGCCAGCCCGGCATAGTCGGCGCCGGAATAGTAGGCCACGGCCAGGGCGTTGATCGTCCCTGCCCTCGTACGGCCAGCGCCGATAGGCTCCCGCTTGCCTGCAAGGCCGGCGTGGTAGGCTGCCATGAACTCGGGGGAGTAGGGCAGGCCCGGCAGCGTGACCCGCGGCAGGCCAGGCTTGCGAAGGTAGTAGCGGACGTGCCCGTGCCGGTCCTTGAAAGCGTGGACGTGCGGCGGATGCAGGGGGCGGCGCCGGGTCATTCCGCAGTGTCCCAGGGGTTCGGTGAAGCGTCCACTGCGCCGGCCGCGCGGCGATCCTCCGCCCATGCCGCCAAGTCGTGAAGGTGCCACGCCTTCAAGCTGGCAGTCGTCGGGATCGGCGCCGGCAGCCGGCCCGACTTCCACTCCGCGTCGAAGGTGCCAGGCGACATGCCGACATAGGCCGCAGCCAGCTCGCGCCGCAGCAGCAGAGGCCAGCCAGGCAAGGGCATCGTGTCAGGCATCGCTCGGCTCCATTCCGGCCTCGCGTTGCCGCATGGGGCGTGCCGTCATCCCGCGGCCTCCCACTGCCTATCCCTTTCCGCGTTGTCCTCGATCAGTGCCTGTCGGCAAACGTCTCTGACCGACTGTTCGTCGCAGCGCAGATCATCGTTCCGGCACCAGACGATAGAGCAGACCTGTTCGTAACAATAATCGCAGCGCAAGAAGTGCCGTGCCACCAACTTGAGCAGCCGCAGCTTCGCGTTCGTCGTCATTCCGGTGCCCTCCCCAAGTCCGCAGGCACGGCACGGATAGGGCTGGGCAGCATCCGGTCCCCACCCGTAGCCCGCAGCCGCTTGGGGTCGAGGCGGTCCTCATAATCGGCCAGCAGCCGCAGAATGGCAGGCTGCCCGCCAATGGTGGCGGACAACTGCATCAAGAACTCGGCCAGGGCGCGGCTGCCCAGCCGGTTCAGGTGTTCGACGCCACGGTCAAGGCGGGCGCGGTCGAGGAATGACAAGGGCATGATAGGCCTTTCGCTGGCCTTGCCCGGGATGCAGCACGCCGCTATGTTCTGACTGTCACCTTGCCAGTGAAGCCCGAACGAGTGTGCTGCCGACCTTCTGCCCGGGGGTCGGCGGTTTCGTTTGAGGGCTAGGCGGCGGCTTGGTGCTGCGGCGCACGCTGGCGAGGCTCGGCACGCGGCAGGCTCTTGAGGTATGCTTCCAGGCTGTCCGCCAGGATCAGGGTCTGCTTGCCAGCCCGGCGGGCGTCCAGCGCACCCTGCGCGATCAGCTCAAACAGGCGGCTGCGGGTGGCGCCTGACGCCTGGACCGCACCTTCAATGGTGTAGGCAAGCGGCTTCGCAACGTCGCGCATGGATGTGTTCTCCTTTCCTAAGCCGGTTGCGTCCTGTTGCGTCCGGCAAGATGGAAGATGGCGGAGAGCACCATCATAACCAAAGTTGAACCGCTATGAACCGCTATGAACTTGCTTCTTGGGAGTGTTCCGGCTTGCGATAGTCCAGCTTGAGCAGCCATGCCCGGATTGTGGACTCCGCCGGCGCACCGTTTGGAAACTGCCTATCGCACCAGTCCCGCATGTGCTTGGACGTGGGCTTCTCAACATCCGGCAGGCCATCCAAATCAGCCGTCCTTATCATTTCGCGGGCGAACGCATAGAGGGAGGGGCTTGGTGGTTGCCCACCTTTGGATACTGACCGTGGTTCCGGCATGTCTTGCAAAGGCTGCGAGGCTTCCTGCTTACTGTCAGTCTCTACCTCGGCTTGCGAGAGAAACGCTACGCGATCCACGACCCTTACGTTCCAATAGATGCAGCCGCCTCCTTCAAAGAGATACCTGTTCGAAACACTCGGTTTCAGACCCCACCATACCCGCGGCGCAATCCATTCCGGCGCTGCGCCTGCGCGCCCAGGGTCGCCAAACGCCCTTGCCGTGCCGTTTAGCAAAGACTGGATGAAATACGGTGTCGCACGGCTCCGATAGGGGGAGGCGTTATCTTCCCACCATACCTCTTGAACATCCGGCATCATAAACGGGCGGTTTGGGATGACATGGCTCGTTTGAAACTCTGGCCCCCAACCTTCTCTTTGGAGATGGATGTTCTCTGCCCTTGTCGCCGCTTCGATTTCAGCCGACAATCCTTCCTGACCAAAAATCGTTACGGCAGCAAGGAACGTCCACCCTTCGCGTTCGGGGTCAACCCAATCCGGGATAGGGCCAGTGAAGTTGAAGGTGGGCATGGTGTCTCCGTATGGTTCACGTACGCAGCGGCCCGGCCAGCACCACGCCAGCCGGGCCGTTCCAGCTTATCGCAGCCGCAGCCGCAGTGGGCCGCAGTTGGCCGGCTCCTTCGTCGGCGCCCACCACGGGCCTTCCCGGTTCGGCGGCGCTTCGTCGTCGTCGTCGGCTTCCGTGTCGCCGTCCGGCTCCGCGTCAAGGTCGCCGTCCAGGGCATCCAGCCGGTCCACGATGCGTTCGGCCAGTACCTGCAGAACTGGCGCCGGCAGGGCCAGCAACACGGCCAGCGCGTTGCCGACCTGGCGGGGCGTCGGGATGGTGCAGCTCATGGCGTGGCCCTTCCCACGCCACACGCCAGCACGTCCCCCAGCCGGCTCATCATGCCGACGATCACGCCGCGGTCACGTTGTTCGTCGCCATCCCTCAGGATGCCAAGCACTATCATGCGAAGCAGCCCCCGCCCCAACCCTGGATCGTTCGGCGCCGGGTCGCGCATCAGGGACAGCACGGCCTCGGCATACTCAATGCCCAGCGTGCAATCGAAGCCGTAGTCCCCGGTTGGGCGCGGCGCCCACATGATGCGCCCCTCGCCAGGGTTCGGAACCACAAAGGGCAGGCGGTCCAGCGGATGCGACTGCATCCAGGGTTCCACCTTGCGGGCTGCGGCTTGCGCCATGCTCACGCCCTCCCCATGCATGACAGGGCGTGTTCAATGCGGTCCTGCTGCTCACGCTGCCTGGCCGCAAGATACTCAATGTAGGTGCCGCAGATCGGCTTGGTGCCGCTGATATTGGCGGACGCGATCACGCCCAGGATGTCCGTCACGATGCCAAGCTGGTACAGCGCATCCTCGATAACCTGCCGGGGCTGGACACTCATGCTGCCGCCCTCCCGATTAGGCCGCGCACCAGGGCGGCAATCAGGCGGTCGTTGGGATAGCCGTCCGGCCCGCCCCTCCTGAACAAATCGGCATCCGCCAACGCCAGGCTCCGGGCCACGCTCACGACACCCTCATGGGTGACGGGCAGGCAGGCGCAGATCGCGTTCACGATGGGAACTTGCGCGGCAGAGATGCGATCCTGCTCGGCTTCGGCATGGTCGCCTGCCGGGGTGTTCGGCATGGCGCCAAAGTCTGTGGCGAGGAACTCCCGCTCCAAGGCGTCCAGTTGGGCGCACAAGGCGATTAGCTCGGCATCAGGGCCGGGCGCAGCGGCCTGGCCGGTGCCGCCGATGCCAGCGCCGGCTAGGACCATAGCGGCAGGGGCGGCGGACAGTAGGGACCGGCGGGACGTGGGTGTGCTATCGGGTGGGCAGCTCTTGGGCATGGGTCAACTCCGTGCGTGAGGGTCAGACCGGGCTGGGAAGGTGGAAGCTCCCCGTCAGGCCGCTGGCACATGGTGACAGCAACGGCACCATGTGCCAGATTGCCCCATGCCGTCAACGCTTCTGTCACAGGGTAACAGAATGAACGCTGCACAGTGCCGCATGGCACGCGCTGCGCTACAGCTCGGGGTGCGTGATTTGGCGGACGCTGCGCGCGTGTCGCCCACCACGATCACGAAGCTGGAGCAGGGCGACGGTGATCCCCAGCGGCGCACCGTTGAGGCCATCCGCACCGCCCTTGAAGCAGCCGGCGTCGAGTTCACGAACGGGGATGCGCCGGGCGTGCGGCTGCGGGCAAATAACGCCTAGCTGAGTCCCGTCCTTAGCATGGTAGGCCCATGGGCGCTGAGCATCGGAGACACCAATCCAACGGCTACGGACTGGGCCTCTGGCGCGACACAATGTGTCCAAGATTGCAAGGCACTGCTCGCTGCCAATAGCTACCAGAGCGCTTATATGTCGGGCGGTCTCGCTGTTGAACTAGCGCTAAAGGCACGGATCATGCACACTGAGCGTTGGAACGCTTGGCCTTCACGCAAACGGCGGCCTGATGTGCATAGTCACAACCTAGGCAACCTGATGAGTGCAGCGGGGCTTAGGGTAGTCATAGAGGCAGAGGTAAGGGCGGGTACTAACGCAGGACTGGCGTGGATGGTCGTAAAAGATTTTGACATCAACGCCCGATACCCACTGGGGAGACCCTTTCCGGTGAGACTTGCCCAGGACTTCGTAGAAGCGGTTGATGGGTTGGAGTTGGTGCAATGGCTGACGACCGGTATCACATAGGCCAGTCTCGCCAAGAAGCTGGCAAGCGCATCTTGGACATGACGGACGAGGTTGGGTTTGGCGCTTACGCTGCTGGTTGGATACATGACATCCCAACAAGCTCATGGCGTTACCTAATGTCCACTCCCATGCTGAAGAGCAAAGGGTCTCTGTGGGTCTATCGTCGCCTACTGACCGTTTTCCGGCACACCCCTCTTCCAGAAGGAGTGTCACCGCTTGACATCTTTGTGATTGATCCTGACTTAGAAATAGCATTGTTTGGAAGTAGCGTCTTCTTAGACGAAGCGTCACGTGTGTTTAAGGGCGTGACTAACCCGCAACTGTCTGGAATGATATTTGCCATCAATCATGATATCACGATTGAGGACTTTGCAGTTACTGATGGTTTCGTGTCGTTCTACAGAAGGTTGTCACCAAAGTTGCGGAAGAGACTGCGTGATCCCATACAAACCTTTGACCACAGGGTGAGGATGCTAGAAGTCGCCTAGTCCCTGCCTGCCGGTCGCCCGCCAACGTAGCACGGCAACCCCACCGGCCTAAGCAGCCCCTCCCCCAGCGTCAGCCCGGCGTGCCGGAACCGGATCGCCGCAACCTGTGCCTCTTGCTCCGGACGGAGCTGGTCACTCGATACCCACGTCTCCGCCGTCAGCATGACCAGCACAGGCCCGCCGTCATCCGTCCGGCGCATCGTCCCCAGGAACGCGCCAGGCCCGCCAGGGACGGCCCAACGGCCTTCCGCGGTCAGTGTGGCGGCCACGTCCGCAGAGGCGCCCAGCAGCAGCCCGTGCGCGTCCAGCATGGCGGCTTCCGGGTCGGCGGTGTAGCCCGACCGCTCCAGCACCCGGCACAGCGCATGGTCCGCGAAGGCCAGGCCCCACGGATCCTCGACCCGCTGGGCCGCGTTGCAGAAGCGTCCCAGCGCCAGGCTCTTGACGATCACAGAGGTATCCCCGCCCTGCCTGTTGCCCTCATCCACGAGCCGTCCCACGGGGCGCAGCACGCGCCACTGCGCCAGCCGGGCAGCTTGGTCCCGGCGGTAGGGCGGCGTCGGCATGGCGGCCAGGATGCGCGCCCAATCGGGGGCGGCCAGCTTGTGGCTGCGAAAGGCGGCCCGTTCCAGCGTGGCGCTCGGGATGGCCTCTACGGCGGCTGTCAGGCGGGTTGCGGCGGTCGTCAGGCGCTGCCGCAGCAGCCGGATTTGCCCGATGGACTGTGCCGATACTGCACCATTCATCGAACTACGCGGACGATGCCAGGCGGTCCCGCCTCAAAGGTCGTTTGCCACAGCCCGCCCGGCGTCTCGCTTTCGAGGTCATGGTTCAGCAGGTTCACCTTCCACTGGCCGCAGGCTGGCTTGATGACGCTCTGCACCTGCACCAGGCTGCCGACCGCGATCTGCCCATTGAAGCGGGTCAGGCAGCGGACATCGTTGTTCCCGCCCAGGACCGGATAGCCGATCATGCCCGTCTCGGGTGCGATCAGCGGCACCAGCCCGCCGCGGTGGCCGTCCTTCGGCCAGATGGCCAGCGTGGCGAGGTCAACGATCCAGTTGAACCCACCCGCCTCAGCGCAGGCCAGCATCTGTTCTCGCAGCGTGCCGGGGAAGTACATCGGCGGAAGCTGCACCTGCACGCCGCCGTTCTCGAAGTTGAGGCCAGCCTTGCCGGCCAGGTCCTGCATGACGGTCGCGGCGTCGCTGGGCTTGGCGTAGGAGGTCGGCGGCACCGGCTTCAACGCCTGCTGCAACTCGGCGTAGGCCCTGAGCGTGAGCGCGGTGTCCGGCGATCCGGAGAAGTCGTGCCAGGCTTCCTCGATCATGCCGTCGAACACGGTCGCCATGCCGCTCACGTCATCGCCCGCAGACAGGCTCACCTTGTTCAGCCGGCGGCGGACCACGGACAGGCCCAGGCTGCTCACCTTGTTCATCAGGTCCAGCGACAGGCCGAATACCGATAGCTGCATGTGCCCCTGGGTGAGGCCGCCGGACTTGGTGATGCTGGCGCGAATGCGGAGGTAGGAGGGGAGCGCGTAGGTGTCGAAGCCGCCCTCTCCGTCCTTGCCCTGGCCGATTTGGATGGTGACGTTCAAGCGGCGGCGCGCGTAGCTGGACGGGCCATGGGCGGCGGCCGGGGCCTGCGGTGCCGTGGGCGGCGGCGTGGTGGGTGCCGTGGTGCTGCCTGACATGCGGGCCTCCTACATCGTGTCCGCATAGCCGGGCCAAGCCGACTTGCCGGCCGCCAGCCGCCCTTGCACCAGCGCAGCGCCTTGGGCGAACGTGGAGCGGTCCGGCAGGCGCAGCAGGAACACCACAGACGCCGGCATGGGGAGCGGGCAAGCCAGCAGCAGCGGCACCGTGCGCGTCACGACGGGCGACGTGGGATAGCCGCCCTCGACCGCGTTGGTGAAGTCCAGGCGGTCCTGCGGCGTCGAGAGGTCGGGAGGCATGTTTGTTCCCGACATCACACGCTGCCCAGCGGCAGCGGCGTCGCGGCGTCGCGCTCAAGGGCGGCCAGCACGGCATCCCAGGCCGTGGCGCCCGCTTGAGCCGGCGCGTGGTGCCAGCCGTCACGGGTGACGGCTTGCTGCATGACCAGGTCGTGCCGGTCCACCGCCGCGCGAGTGGCAGAGTCGGCGGGCCTGCCATACTCCCCGCCGATCCGCTGCACGGTTTCCACCGCCCCGGCCTTCGCCAGCCACGCCAGCGCGGCGCCCTTGGCCAGCGCCGCTCGCTGCAAGCCCTCCACCTCCAGGACAAGCGCCGCAGCATGGTCCGCCGCTTCCGATGCAATCACGGCGCGGGCGGCTTCGGTGCGCCGCCGGGCCGCAGTGTCCCGGTCCCGCTCCGCATCCGGCAACCGGCCCTTGAGCGCATCCCTGGCGCTGCGGGCCGCGTCCAGCGCGGTTTCCGCGTCGGCCAGGGCGTCCCGGGCCTGCCGTTCGGTGCGAGGCGCCGGGCCGGTGTCGCCGCCGGCCGTGGCGATCATGTGCTTCACCGTGGCCTCGCGGGCCGCGGCCACGCCTTCCTGCGCGGCGGTGACGGAGGCGTGCGCGTCATAGACCGCATTAGAGGCTTGATCGCCGGCCGCGGCGGTCGCCGCCACGGTGGCGACCGCTGCCGCGTGCCCCGCGATGGCATGGGCCAGGGCGGTGCGCTCCGGGGTGGCGTGGCCGGTCACGTCCGGCGCCGGCCTCTGACGCATGAAGGCCATCAGCGTGCCAGCCGGTTCATGTCCGGGAACATCGTAGTCAGCCGCTTCGATGTGTCCGTCGCCAGTCGGGCGCGGTCTCCGGCCATCACTGGCGGCGCCTGCATGTCCTGCCCGGCCAGGATGGACTGCACGGCTTTCCACTGCTCGGGCGTCAGGATTGATTCCAGGTAGTCTTTCAGCTTGGAAACGATCTCAGCATCGGGCGTGGTGGTGGTGGTGTCGGTTGCCATGGTGGGTGCCTTTCGAGGTTGTGAGGGTGCAGGACCTGGCACAAAGCGTGCCTTGCTCTTGTCCAAAGGGTAGCCGCGGCGCAGCGGGGTGCGCCCCTGCTGCTCTGCGAACGGGTCGGCGTCATAGGCCAGCATCGCGCTGCGCGGCGCAGGTAAGGGCAGCGCCAGGGCGCGGCGCAGGGTGTCGGTCGCGTCAGCCATAGCGGCGGCTCCTGTAGGGATCGAGGGTGATGGCGGCCAGGGCCTCGGCGCTGAACACGGGCATTCCCTGGCGCTTGCCCACCGCCAGCAGCAGCGCCCCGGCCACGCTGTTCGCCAGGTCGTCGTGCGCGCCGGGCGAATGGTCAATCGAGTCCCTGCCGCCGCGGGCGGTGCGCCGCTCAAGGCCGCAGAGCTGCGACGTGACGCCCTTGAGGTCCAGCAGCTCCGCCTTGCCGCTATTCAGCAGCGGCAGCACGTCCCGATACAGGTCGGACTTGGGCCGGTCGGCCAGGTCATAGGCGATGCCGTGGGTGCGGAACCGCTCACGCGGCCACTCCCCGGCATATCGGTCCCCGGTCACACGCGCGATGCCGTAGGACTTCAACGCCTCTGCGAACTCGACCACCACGCCCTCAGGGGAGAAGGGCGGCTTGCACTCCCGCACCGCATCCAGGACGGCAAGGGTGCGGTCCCGGCTGTCCTGATGAGCGATGGCCAATGTCATGCTGTCCGAACTGCCGCCGGACGGGTCGCAGAACGCCACGTAGCGCACGCCAGGCACGCGCGGCAGCTCATACCGCCCCGGCACCGTGCAGCCGTCCACAACCTCTCTCGTTACGAAACCGGACACATCTTCGCGGAACAACGCATCGTACTCGGCGCTGGCCCGGGCGGGGTCGTCCTCGTATGCCTTTGCGATGATCCGGGCCGGGAACGTAGGGTTCATCTCCGCCGTGCTGCCGCGCCACACCAGCACCTCGGCACCGTCCTTGCCCCAATGCTCCCGAAACAGGGCATACAGGGCGCCCCGCTTGGCGTAGGGGCTGGACGCCACCAGCAGCGGGCCGCCCAGCGTGCCCAGGGCGGGGCGGAGGGCGTTCAAGATTTCCTCGTCGGGGTTCGCGCTGGACTCGTCGCGCCAGAACGCAACCTCGTCGCACAAGGCCGCAACCAGCGTGTAGCCCCGCACGGCGCGGTAGCTGGCGGTCTGCACCTCGACCATGACGCCGTTGCTCAGCGTGAGGCTTTCCGCCGTTTCCGCGGCCAGCAGCGGCGCCAACAACGGCACGTTGACCAGCAGCCCCCGGATGTAGCGGAAGATGGTCCGGGCCTGGCGCTTGTCGGCAGCGATCACGGCGACGGTCGGCGTCTCCCCGGGCGCCAGCAGCGCGGCGTAGTCCGGGATCGTCGCCAAGTGAACCGCGATGGTCGCCAAGATGCGGGACTTGCCACCGCGCCGGCCGCATATCAGGGCAACCTCGTTGAACGGGGCTGCGGGCGCCTCTGTGCGGCCCGTGTGGTGGCGGTAGTGCGCCAGGGCGTCA
>JAABUN010008473.1_pt1 | contig 10480 bp, 4 predicted proteins | sample 5559311 | NCBI WGS metagenome assembly JAABUN01 (sample SAMN10711877, study PRJNA513370) | rock metagenome | isolation source: Antarctica rocks | place: Antarctica: Victoria Land, Siegfried Peak sud
GCTGGCGCGCGATCTCGGGATCGAGCACTTCGCGCTCGTGGCCAACAAGATCCGCGACGAGCGCGAGCTCGAGCTCGTGAGGTCCTTCGCAGACAGGAACGGCCTCGAGCTCGCGGCCACCGTCCCCTTCGACAGCGGATTCCGCGTCGCCGAGCAGGCCGGCCGTGCCCCGCTGGACTTCCTCCCGCCCGACGCCCCGGCGATCCGGGCGATCGACGAGCTCGCTCGCACGTGGACCGCGGTGGGGAGTTGCAGCCCTCCCTTCATCGGATGATCTCGGCCTCGGCGATCGCGCGCAGCCAGCGCCACGACAGCTTGCCCGTCGCGTGGTCGCGGATCTTGACGCGGGCGTCCTCCACCTCCGTGACGGTCCCCCACTCCTGGTGCAGCCCGTTGGCCCCCGCGTACTTCAGGCGGACGACAGAGCCGCGCTCGGAGGCGCGAAGCAGCACGCCCCCAATGGCGTCGTCGTCATCGTCGAGATCGTCGTCGTCGTCCCCGAGCACGAGCTCGATGTCCTCCTCGGCCATGCCTGCCTGCGCGAGGAGCCGCGCCAGCTCGGCGCTGGCTTGGGAGCGCGCATCGCCACCGGCGCGGGCGCGGGCGGCGGGCTCCGGCGCCGGCTTCCAGTCCAGCCGCGAGCCGATACGGCCGGCGGGCGGATCTGCCCTGGGCTGATGCTCAGGCGGCGTCGGGCGCCACCACCCCCGGTGGGCGTCACGATCCGGACGCTCGCTCCAGACGCCCGACACGCGGTCCAGCCCGTCCTCGAGCTCGACGCCCGCCTGCCGCACGGCCTTGCCGACCGCGGGCAGCTCGCCGGCGTCAACGGCCAGCAGCGTCGGCGAGAGCCGCTCGACGAGCATGCGCCCGAGCGCGAAGGCCAGGCGCTCGGCCGTCTCCTCGTCGGGGGCGGCGAGCATCATCGCCGAGCGCAGGCGCGCGCGCCGCGGAGCCTGCTGCGCCCAGCCCTCGACCGTCTGCTCCACGTTCTGCGGCAGCGTGCCCGCGAGTGCCCGCAGACGTCCGGCGACATCGAGGGTGGCCTCGGAGCGCAGCGCGCTGTGCACCCGCTCCTTCGTGACGCGCGCGACGTGCTCGCGGCCGGGGACCGGCTCGGCGACCGACAGCAGCGCCGCCCGCTCCCCCGGTGTGACGGGCCGCATCGTCACGAGCTCGAAGTCCCCCTGGGCCAGGCACGGCGGGCCGACCGGCTCGTCGACCGCCGCCGGCGCGAAGACCGCCGCGACGGGCATGCCCCCGGCGTCGACGGTCAAGCCGACGTCGCCGCGCAGCCAGCGCTCGGTGACCGCGGCGAGCCCGGCGGTCGCGTCCGGTACGCCCGCCCCGGGCCCCGGCAGCTGCTTGGCCGCTTCGGCGAACAGGGCCGCGACTGCCGCACCGACGTCGTGGAGTGCGACGGTCCGCCCCGCGAAGCCGTCCAGCAGCAGGCCGACCATCTCCTGGCCCGGCATCGGACTGTTGCCGAGCGCATCCATCAGCGCAGCGCGGGCCACGGACGGGACGTCCAGGAGGGCCGGCACGTCGAGCGCCAGCGCCAGCTCGCGCTTGGCGGATGCTCCGGGCAGCGCCTGGCCGCGGACCCTCAGCGTGCCGTTCTCCTCCAGGAGCCGCAGCGCGAGATCGAGCCGCATCGTCTCCAGGCCCGGCAGCTCCGCCGGGAGCGGCGCGAGCGCCGCGGTGAGCTTGGGCACGGCGCGGGCGAAGAGGTTCCCGTCGGTCTTCAGCTGGATACCGCCCGCACCGATCACCGCGGCCAGCAGCGCGGCATCGTGGAGGAGCTGCTCGGGCAGGTGGACGAGCCGGTGCTCCGCGGCGGGCTCGGCGTCCGGAGCGAGGGCCGCGTGACTGCGAGCGCGGATGCGCCGCAGCGGCTCCTCCAGGTCCAGCGGGGTGCAGACCGTCACTCCCCATCTCGTCTCGAACGTGAACAGCAGCCCGTGGCGCTCGAGCACCCGGGCGACCTCCAGCTCGATCGCCCCCCGACCCGTGGACCATCCGTAGGCCGGCGCGAACGACGTCCGGGTCACGAGCCGCCGTGCGGCATCGTCCAGATCGGCGACGATCGATTCGAGCGCCTCCTCGTCGCGCAGGACTGCCGCGATCGCCTCCGGCGTGTCTCGCGCAGCGCCGATGGTCTTCGCGACGGCCCGGCGATGCTTGGGCCCCAGCGCGCCGAGCCCTGTCACCAGCGCGTGCACCGCGGGCTTGGGTGCTTCGCGCGCCATCAGGCGGCCGCGACCGCCGGCGCGAGGTCCTCGTCGCTGAGCACCGTGTACCGGTAGCCCTGCTCGGCCAGGAACCGCTGGCGCTTGTGCGCGGCGTCCTGCTCTTCGGTGTCGCGCGTGACGAGCGTGTAGAACCAGGCGCGGTTGTCGCCCTCTTTGGGCCTCAGGAGCCGGCCGAGGCGCTGCGCCTCCTCCTGGCGCGACCCGTACGTGCCGGAGACCTGCACGGCGACCGACGCCGACGGCAGATCGAGCGCGAAGTTCGCGACCTTGCTGACGACCAGGACGGGCAGCTCGCCGGTCCGGAAGCGGTCGTACAGCCGGGCACGCTCGGCGACCGGGGTCTTACCGGTGATCAGCGGCGCCTCCAGCCGCTCGGCGAGCTCACGCAGCTGCTGGACGTAGGTCCCGATGACGAGCGCCTGGCGCCCGCCGTGGCGCGCCAGGAGCTGCTCGGTGAGCGCGAGCTTCGCGCGGTTCGTCGCGGCGAAGCGGAAGCGCTCCTTCGGCTCGGCGAGCGCGTAGATCATCTGATCGCCCTCGTCGAAGGCGACGCGGACCTCGGCGCACTCGGCGCCGGCGATCCAGCCGGCGTCCTCCAGCTCGCGCCACGCGGTGTCGTAGCACTTGGGGCCCACCAGCGTGAACACGAGCGGCTCGGCGCCGTCCTCGCGGATCAGCGTCGCGGTCAGCCCGAGCCGGCGGCGCGCCTGGATCCGGGCCGTCGCGCGGAAGACGGGCGCCGGCAGCAGGTGGACCTCGTCGTAGATCACGAGGCCCCACTCGCGCCGCTCGAAGAGGTCCAGGTGCGGGAAGCCGCCGTCCTTCCTCGGGCGGTGGGTGAGCAGCTGGTAGGTGGTGACGGTCACCGGGCGCAGCTCCTTGCGCCGCCCCGTGTACTCACCAACGTGCGCGGGGTCGACCGTCGTCTTGGTGATCAGCTCGCGCTGCCACTGGTCGACGGACGCCTGGTTGCTCGTGACGATCAGCGTCTCGCAGCCCAGCCGGGCGATGGCCGCAAGGCCGACGATCGTCTTGCCGGCGCCGCAGGGCAGGACGACGACGCCGGCGCCCACCTCGTCGCCGGCCCGGTCGGCGTCCTGCTGGTACGCGCGCAGCTCGACGGCATCGGAGAGCTCGAGCGCGAGCGGGGCGCCGTCGACGTAGGGCGCCTCGTCCTGGACCGGCCAGCCGACCGTGACCAGCGCCTGCTTGAGCGCGCCGCGGGCAGCGGGGGACACGATCGCGGTCGTCGCGTCCACGTTGCCCGCGAGCAGGCCTGCGACGTCGGGCCAGCGGGCGACCTCGACCAGCAGTGCGGCGGTGTCGGCGATCAGCCGCAGCCCGCCGTCGTCCGACGCCACGAGCCGCAGCCGCCCGTAGCGGGCGCAGAGATCGTGGACGTCGGTGAGGACCGGCTGGGGAACCGGGTAGCGCGACAGCTCCTGCAGGGCGGTCGTGATCTCGGGCGCCGGCATGCCCGCCGCCGCAGCGTTCCACAGCGACACCGCGGTGATCCGGTAGGTGTGCACGTGCTCCGGGCTCTTCTCGAGCTCGGCGAAGCGCGTGAGCTGGGCTCGGGCGGCGTCGAAGCCGGGGTGGGCGACCTCCAGCAGGACGCTGCGGTCGCTCTGGACGATGGCGGGACCGATCACCGACCACAGGGTAGGTGAGCGATCCGACGGAACGGCGTGGCCGCCGCCGGATCGGAACGCCTACCGGATAATCCGGAAGCTCGCCGTCCTGGCGGACCCGGCGTTCCCCGCGGCGTTCCTCGTCACCGCCTTCAGCCGGTAGCGCCCGGGGGCGAGCCTGCGGTTGGAGAGCCGACCGCTGAACCTGAACGAGTTCGCGCGTGCGGCGACACCCTCGTGCCCGAAGCTCCCGGACCGCTTGACAAGAAGCGTGCACGCCTTGCCCTTACGGTTGGCCTTGGAGGGACGCTGGCAGCTCTTGGCCTTCTTGCGCCCTGTCTCGATTCGCTCGACGGTGAACGTCGTCGTCGCGTTCTCGGACAGCCGGTATCTCACCGTCGCCCCGCCGGATTTGGCGATGCTCGCCCCCTTGGCCAGTGCCTTGAACGACGATGGCCGGATCGAGAAGGCGGACAACAGGGGAGGTTCGCCCTTCGTGCCCGGCTTGAGGGGAGGCAGGCCCGGCGGGGACGACGGCGACTGAGACGACGACGGCTGAGCCGAGCGCCTGATCGTGGCGTCGACGACCGACAGGCCACCGTTGATGTCGCTGAGAACGATACGTGCGCGGTCGGCGCTGAGCTTCCGCACGTCGACGCCCGTGACGAGCGTCTGCGTCGGCCAAGAGAATCCGCGCTGAAGGGACCCGCCGCCGGCGGCGTTGTTGGGCCCGGCACCCGCGAGTTGGGACGGATCCGCCGCGCCGGGCGGCACCAAGGCCGCGACCTCCTTGGGGGCGCTCGGCGTGCTCACGTCGAGGACTCGCAGCCCGTCGGTCATCCAGCTCGTGAAGGCAAGGTCGTTGTCGAGCATCCGCGCCTCGCGTGGCATGAACACGCCGTTGCTCGGCGGTGGCCAGGCCTTCGAAGTCGGGCTCTGGTAGGTGCCGACGACCTTCGGTGGGCTCACCGAGAAGTCGACGATCTTCTGCTCGCCCCACGCGCCCCGGTTGTCCTTCAGCGTGCCGCGCAGCGCGCCGGGGACGAAGGAGAGGGAGTCGGCGTAGGCGGTGCCCTCGGCATCGGCGCCACCGGCCCACTGGAACCTCATTCCCGCCTTCGTCGCGTTTGCGGGGGCCGTGACGGCCGCGGTGAACGGCGCCCGTGGCGTCACGGCGCTCAGGCTCTTGATCGTGGTCGTCGAGAGCAGGGCGCCGCCGGCGTCGAACCAGTCGACCAGTGCGTCGTAGGTCCCGCCCGCGCGCTCCGCCACCTCGAGTACCGCGCCCGCCCGGTACTCCTGGCCGGCGACGACGGCGAACTGGTTGGCCGGCTTCACCCGCACGCCCGCGACGCGATCGGTCGCGTTGGCAACACTGCGGAAGCGCGAGAGATCGGTCCGCGAGTCGGGCGCCGAGCAGTTCGCCGTGTTCGGCGGGCACTGAACGACGTAGCCGCCGCCGGTGTACGCGCCGTTGCCGGTCGTTCCGTCGAGCGTGAACACCGTCGTCACCGGCGACTCCGGCTGGGTCGTGGACGCCGGCACCGTCACGGTGAAGGTCCCGTTGGCCGCGGTGTTGCCCTGAACGCCGGCGATCGTCACGCGGTCGCCGGTGGCGAGGCCGTGGGGGGCGGCCGTGCGGATCTTGATCGGGGTCTCGTTCGTGGCGGCGACGCAGTTCTCCGGGGTGATCGCGCTCCCGCCGATCGGCGTGGTGCAGCCGAGCGCCACGGCGAGAGGCTTGACCGTCGCGTTGGAGGCCTGACTCCCGGGCGCGACCTCCCAACTGGTCGGCGCACCGGCTCCGACGAACGAGGCGCCGGTGAACACGCGGTTGGGCACGTAGCCGCCGACCATCTTGTTGAACCCGGTGAGCTTGACGCCCATGCTAGGGATGTCGGGCAGGCCCCCGTCGGGCCCGGCGTTGGACAGCGACAGGAAGTCTCCACCGATGCTGTACATAGCTCCCACCGCTCCGGCGGCGAAGGCGCGTTGCAGCTTGCGGCTGAAGCTGCAGCCGTTGAACCCATCACCGCCGCTCTCGAACAGCGCGATCTTCCCACGCGGATCCTCGACGTAGGGATCGGCGGCGAGCAGGGTGCTGTTGACCAGCGGCGACGCCGGGCAGCCGCGGCCCACGTAGGCGATGTCGCCGCTCAAGGCCTGCCCGGGACGCTGGTAGAGCTTGCTCGGCGCGACCATGGTCTCGCAGCCGCGACCGGTATAGGAGGCCACGCTCGGCCCGTCGATCGTCACCGTCGTCAGCGCCGGGTCGATGTCCTCCTCGGACACGATCGCCAGGATGTGGCCGTCGGGCCCGACGAACGTCTGCACGTCCGCGGCGTTGCCCTCAACCTCCCCGGCCGGCGTCTCGCCGCCATCGGGCGCGGGCGGGTAGCCGAACGCCGGCGGGTTGGGGCTGAATCGCTTTGGAGCCTCGTTCGTGCCGTTGCCGCCCGGCGACTCCGGAATGTTGTTGAGGTCGAGCTGGAACAGCGCTGCCGAGTTCGGGATACCGAAGTCCGCGCGCAGCGTCTCCACCGCGCTCGTGGCCTGCGCACCGGGAGGCTGCGCGCCGTCGTAGTAGGAGACGATCGCGCGCGATCCGTCGGGCGTCGGCGCGGCCGACCGCGCGGCCTGGAACGTGCGGCAGCCGTTGTTCGTGCTCTGGCCGATCGGCGAGTTCGGGAAGCTCGTGAGCTGCTTGGGATTCGCCGGGTCGGTGACGTCGAGCAGCCGGAAGTCGCCGACGAACGAGACACCGCCGGGAGCGCTGTTGTTGTTGCCGATGCTGAAGGGGCTAGTGGCGACCGCGTAGACCTTCGTCGATCCGCCGGGGCCGTTGTTGCGGCTGAACATGCGGATGTCCTCGAAGATCCCCCAGCGTCCGTCGGCGGGGGCGACGCCGGGCGGGCAGCTGACCGGCGGTCCCGGCGAGCACCCCGGGTTGATGATGTTCTCTGGATCGAGCACGCCGATCGGCGCGCTCGGGATGTTCTTGGGATCGGTAACGTCCCAGAACTCGATGCGGGCGCCGTCGAAGAAGGACGGCTCGCAGCGCTCGGTCGTGATCGCCAGGATGTCCTTGTTGGCGACGGAGTTGTGGAAGACGTCGACGCTGCTGGCCGTCGAGGAGACGTTCTTGAGCGTCCGATTCCGGCGCGGGTTGCCCTTCGGCCCGGTCAGCACCGGCTTGGTGTCGGCGATGTCGATCTGCCGGATGACCTTCGGCGTCGCGGGGTCGCTGATGTCGACGACCTTCACGCCGCCGTAGTCGGTGCAGATCCGCCCCGGCGTGGACAGCGCGCCGTGAAACTTCGAGCCTCCGGAGACGAAGGCGGTGTCGCCGAGAACGGAGACGTCCCCATTCTGGCCGCGGGCCCTCGTGGAGCCGTCCTGACCGAGTGAGGGCAGGGATGTGCTACCGCGAAGCGTCAGATCGACTCCTTCCACCGCCGCGCTCGCGACGGAGGCCGAGCTGAACGCGAGCAGCAGCGCGCTCAGTGCGACAGTGACTTTCAGACTCCTGCTCATGTTCACCCTCCCCGACGGATCGAGCCCGGATCGGCTCGAGCGGCGACATTAGGTCCCATCGGGCTCACAACGCAATAGGTGAAGAAATCACATAGCGTCCAGAGTCCGGCTGGAGGCACGATTCGAGCGTCACCCCGACCGGGCGCTGACGCTATTGGAGCGTCGTCCTGCGCGTTCGGAGACGTTGTCGCGCGCGGCGACTGCGTAGTAATAGGTGCTGTGGCGCCGCAGGTCGGTGACGTTCAGGGAGATCTTCGCGCCGACCTCGCTGACCCTGAACGAGCAGACCCCCTTGCAGAGGGCGTCTGCGCGGCGGAAGTCACGGGCGCTGCGGATCGGTTGGAGCGACTGCTTTATCACGTAGCTGCGCGCTGCGGGCGGTTTGGAGAACTCGGTGCCCGTCGCGCGGAAGGTCAACGTCAGCCTGCCAGGCCCGGCCGCCCTGGCGTCGAGGGTCGTGACGCGGCCCGGAGTGCGTCCGTGGCGCTTGAGGCAGTCGCGTCGCCGGCTCGCGGCCCTCCGGGCGATCTGGCGCTTGGTCCGCGCGCGGCCGCGACCCGGGCCACGGCGGGCGCGGCGGCGCTCGTCCGAAGCCCGGCGCACGGTCGCCCGCAGGCAGCTGCGCAAGGCGGTGGCGCGTCGCCTCTGGGTGGCGAGCGCGGCCACCGCCTTGAGCGACGGCACGCGGACGACGGACGGCGGCGGCGGCGTGCTTGGGCCGGGCGCAGCGCCCGGCGCTGCCGGGGCGACAGCGCTGCCGGGCGCCAGAGCCCTCGGCGGTTCCGGAGGGCTCGCACAGCCGGTCCCGCGATTGCCCGGGACGCCGAGATCGACCGGTCCGACCGAGCCCGGAGCCTCGTCGTCGCCGATCACGTTCGTGTTGCAGTACCCCAGCCGGCCACTGTTGCCCTCCCCCCAGCAGCGCACGCCGCCGTCGTCCAGGCGCGCACACGTGCTGTCGCCGCCGGCACTGATGGCCACCGCCGTGCGGCCTTGCCCGAGGTCGACCGGCCCGACCGAGCCCGGCGTCTCGTCGTCGCCGACGCTGGCCTTGTTCGCGTAGCCGAGCCGGCCGTTGCCGCCGAAGCCCCAGCAGCGCACCGTCCCGTCGTCGAGCAGCGCGCACGTGTGATCGGCGCCGGCCGTGATCGCCACGGCCGTGCGTCCGGGGCCGAGGTCGACCGGGCCCGCGGCGTCAGGTGATTTGTCGCCGCCGATCGAGTTCGTGTTGCCGTAGCCGAGGCGGCCGTTGCCACCGAAGCCCCAGCAGCGCACCGCGCCGCCGTCGAGCAGCGCGCACGTGTGAAACGCGCCCGCGGCGAGCGCGACCGCGCGGCCGCCGAGCTTGACCGGGTCGACGGTATCGGGAGTCTCGTCGTCGCCGATGTTCCTCGCGTTGCCGTAGCCCAGCTGCCCGCTCGATCCGAGGCCCCAGCAGCGCACGGCCCCGTCGTCGAGCAACGCGCACGTGTGGAACCGGCCGGCCGTGACCGCCCGAGCGGTGCGGCCTGGCCCGAGCTTGACCGGGCCAACGCTGCCGGGCGCCTCGTTGTCACCGATGCTCGCCACGTTGTTGTCGTTGGCGATCGCCCCGGCGTAGCCCAGCCGTCCATCGAAGCCGTAGCCCCAGCAGCGCACCGTGCCGTCGTCGAGCACCGCACAGCTGTGCGCCCCGCCGGCGGTGACCGCCTTCGCGGTGCGCCCGGCGCCGAGGTCCACCGGCCCCACCGAGCCCGGAGCCTCGTCGTCACCGATCTGCGTCACGTTGGCGTAGCCGAGCCGCCCGTCGCCGCCGAAGCCCCAGCAGCGCACGGAGCCGTCGTCCAGCACGGCGCAGGTGTGGACGTCTCCGGCGCTCAGCCCCACGACGCTGCGTCCGGCGCCGAGGTCGACCGGACCCGCCGCCGCGGGCGTCTCGTCGTCACCGATCGTCCTCCGATTCCCGTATCCGAGCGAGCCGTCGGCACCGTAGCCCCAGCAGCGCAGGCTCGCGTCCGGGAGGCGGGCGCAGGCGTGATACCTGCCGACGTCGAGCGCGGCCGCCGCCGCGGAGGAGGGCTGGGAGGACTGCTCGGCCGCCGCGCCCGCAGGAAGCACGCATCCGGCGGCGGCGACCGCCAGCAGCCAGCGCAGCGTCGCTCTCCGAGCCTGAGGGATCATCGCGCCCGAGCCTAGACGAAGGGCTCCTCCGAGGCACAGGCCTCTCCAACCGTGTGGATGATTCTCGGCACTATGTGCGTCACACACCTATTGCGAGCGCCATCGGCCGCAGGGTAGGTTTGCCCTGATATGCGTAAAGGCCGGGGCTCCTTTTGGGTAAGCGGGCGATCCTGACGGTGAGCGCCAGGTCGATCGTCTGCGCGCGGGTGAGCACGGGGACGCAGAGCACGTCAGCCTGGGCGCCCGGCGACAGCGTATGATGGCCCGTGCTCGTCGTCGACCTCGCCATCGCAGCCGTGATCGTCGGCGCGCTCGCGTGGGGATTTGCGCGTGGTCTTGACGGCACGCTGGCCCTCGCGGCCTTCGCCGTCGGCGCGGTGCTCGGCACGCGGGTTCCGCTGCTCCTCGGCGGCGACCTGGACTCGACCTTCTCGTTGGTCGCCGCCCTGCCCGCATCGCTGCTGCTCGGTGCGCTGCTGGCTGCCGCGGTCGAACGGTTCGGCCCGCGGCTCGGAGGCCCCCGGCGTCGCCGGCGTCGCCGGGCGCAGCCCCGCCGCCGAACGCGGGCCGGCGCCGTCGCAGGAGCGCTGCTCGCCGGCGGGGTCGCTGCCGTCGCGGTCTGGATGCTCGGCCCGATCGCGTCGCAGGTGAGGTCCCTGCGCGATCCGGTCAATCGCTCGACGATCCTCGCACGGCTCGACTCGGTGCTCGCGCCCGCCGGTCCCGAGCCCGGCGAGCAGGTGACACAGCCAACCGACAGCTTCCCAACCGTCGCGGGTCCGGCGCCCGAGGTGGCGCCGCCCGATCCCGGCGCGGAGACCGACCCCGACGTCCTGGCCGCCGAGCGCAGCATCGTGAAGATCGGCGTCCTCAGCTGCGGAAGCGCGGACCTGGGCAGCGGAT